>Ga0070740_10006418_pt1 | contig 10321 bp, 4 predicted proteins | sample Coa_R2_FD_67286 | JGI IMG/M metagenome (GOLD analysis project Ga0070740, IMG submission 67286) | Surface soil microbial communities from Centralia Pennsylvania, which are recovering from an underground coalmine fire - Coalmine... | ecosystem: Environmental > Terrestrial > Soil > Unclassified ...
GAGCGGCGGATCGTTCGGCGATGCTGCCGACGCGGCGCCGCGAGCGCGCCACGCGTACTGCGCGCTGCCGTACTGCACTTGCGCGATTGCGCCCGTAAAGCGGGAATCGTGCGGACCGTCGCGCCCAAAGCCGATCTCGACGGGTACGGAGCATTTGCACTTATTGACGAGCATCACCGACCACTGATTCTCTGCACGCCGAACTGCATATGCCGTTACGAGCGGGCTGTCGCTGCGTGACGGAAAAAGGTCTTGCGTGCCGTTGTTCGGATCCAGCCATTCGCGCGCGATCATGCGGCTGCCGTAGAATTGCGCGCCGTTTGCGCGTATGCGCGCGTCGCGGCCTGCGACGAACATGGTTAAGTTTCCCCAGTCTCGCGGGCATTGGCTGTTCTGCGAGAGGGGGACGGGTTCGTACTGATAATAGACGACTCCGCGCACGCCGTTTTCCAAAAATCCGGCCATGTAGTCGGCCAGCCACAGCGCGCCTTCGATCGTCATCGGCGTCTGCGTAAAGTTGACCGCGGAAAAATTCGCTTCGGTTACATACATAGGAATCGAGGCCGGGAGGCCGTCGCTGCGCCAAGCGTTCGTTACCGTGCGAACGATCGCGGGTTCGCTCTGGAGATCGTGCAGCAGCGCGGCCCCGTGCTCGCATCCGTCGAACGGATAGTGCTCGAAGGACATAAAGGCCAGCTCGCGCAGAGCACCGTGCGCGCGAAGATACTGCAGGAAGCGATGGAGCCAGGACACGTCGCCGCGCGCGTTGGGCCACCACTGAAGGTCCGAGTTCACGCCCGAAAAGACTGGGCCCCCGAGCGCCAGACTGGGGAAACGCCGGTGGATGGCTCGCGCCCACTGCACGTAGAGCGCGGCGTCGTCCTCGGGCTCGACGTACTGTCCGTCGGGCTCTTCGCCAAGCTCGACGCGCGCGATCGGATATCCGCGCGCCCGCAGGTAGGCGATTTCTGCGACCGCATTTTCCGGCGAGCTGTAGAGCATCGCTACCGGATACGTTCCGCCGTCGCCGCGAACCAGGCCGCTGCGTGCGATCATGTCAAGACCGGGCTGTTCTTGATCGCGCACGCGCGTCGCAGCGGTATGCCAGGGATCGACCGAGGAGACGTAGGTCGGCGTCTGCCGCAGCCCGCACGGCCCCCGGCCCGGTTTGAGTCCGCCGCATGCTCCGTGCCGCATGAAGTCGACGAATCGCCCGTCTTGAAATGCTCCGGCGTATATTTCGCCGATCGCAAAGCCGGCGCAGTTGCGCGGGTCACCGTTGCCGTGCGAGTCGCACGTATTCGACGAGCGCGTCATGAGGATGCGAAGGAACCGCGCGCGCACCGGTGCGGCCGACAATCGGTGGGTGATAATTCCGCCGCGCGCGTTCACGATCGTACCGCCGGTAAACGTGCGCCAGGTTCCGTGCGCCGGATCGCCGATCGCGTCCGCACCGGTCCAGTACTGCACGAGGTAGTCGCGTGCAAACGGGTTGCTCCATGCAATTCGCACGGCGTCCACCGGAAAGATCCGCTCTAGATCGATCGCCGCCCACTGCGGGTGCGCGGCCTGCGCGTCGCCGGTGTATGCAGGCGTCAGGTACGGGTTGCTCTTCCAATACGTGTTTGCATCGCCGTCGTCGAGCCGGGAGTAGTCGGCGTTGTTTCCTTGGTCGGTCGTCGACCCGCGATGGACCAGCCGATACCCGAACGAATCGGCAATCGGCGCGCGCGGATCTTCGCTGCTCGTCCAATAGCCGCGGTTGCCCTCGCTGAAGGCGCCGGCCGGGTTCCAGTGCCAGTCTTGCACCGAAAGTTCGGTGAAGAGACGGTAGCTCAGCCATCCCAAGCCGGCATCCAGCATTCGCCGAACGTTTTGGCGGCTATACAGTGCGGGGATCGAACCGGCCGGCTCTTTGTCGACGGTCGATCCTATTGCTTGCATCGTACGGAACGAGCTGATGCGATGCGCCGCGGCGGTGTCGATGCGTACGTGCACCAGCGACGCCGCGAGCATCAGCCCGATCACCGCTGCGGCATCCCCGCAAAGCTCGGAATGAATCGCGGACGAGTGACGGCGCGGCGCATCTGACGCGCGGGTCCGAGCGACCGCGTTCGCGCGAGCGGCGTCGGCGTGTAGCTCGGCGGCGATTCGATGATCGGCGGCGAGATCGTGATATCGGCTTGGCCAGCGCTGCCCGTAATGGGCGGCGTTTGCGGAACGCTGCCCGGAGGTTTGGTAAGCGAGACCGCCGCTTCGTAGAGCGGATAGTCGAAGCCGATCGTTTGAATGGTGATCGTGTCCGCGGTATTTCCGACGCCCGCGGCGTTATTCTGCGCGGCTGTGCAGATTGACGGGCTCGGGGTCAGGTTAGAAATACCGCCGGTTTGGTTGGTATTCGGACCGTGTTTGGGCCCGAGCGTATACGAGCCCGACGCCGTCACAGCAAACGTGTAGTAAACGGGTGCGAACGCCGTGCCTTTTGCTCCCTGGCAATTTGCGGCCGAACCCGCGTTGGGATTCGTTCCGCTCGGTGCTCCGCCCGGGCCCCAATCGACGATCTGCACGAGCTCTTCCGAAACGCCGGCGGGCAAGGCGGCCGAGAACGTTGCGCCGCCGTCCCCGTTTGCATCCGGGACGACTTGCGGCGCGGCGATCGTGGGCAGCAGCTTCGCTGCATTCATGGAAGCGTGCTGTGCGATCGTGTTGACCGTTACCGCGCCGCCGTTGCCCACTGTTGCGACCGCGACGTTCAAGGTGTACGTGCCGCTGCCCGCAGCCACGCCCTCGAAAGCCGTGATGCCTTCGGCGACGCCCAAGAAGTAGGGATTGCCGAACGAGTCACCGCCGAGCGGGACCAATCCGTCGCGCGTTCCCATACCGTTGCCGTCGGGATCGAATGCGGGCGGCCCGCCCCACGGCAGGAAGAGCGGATGCGCCGTTCCGTTGTCGTACAGCGGCTCGACGTAAGGCGCGTACGCGTACGCCTGGCCTTGTTCGGCGACCGCGTTGTACGGTGCGAGCCCCATTGCGAAGACGCCGCCGCTCTGTCCGAACGTCGTCGCGTCGGGCGAGAATCCCGACGGACACGGCGTGAATCCGGCCGGCAGCGTTCCGGTCCCGTCGCAGAACGGCGTTCCGGGGTGAATCGTTTGCGGCGTACCCGTGATGGAGGGCGTCGATGCCGTCGTTTCCGGCAGACTTGGACCGGAGTTCGGAATCGTCGTATACGGATCCGACAGCGTGCCATTTGCGGGCGCGGCCGCCGCGCCGCTGAAGCTGAACGGGCCCGTAATCGACGGTGTGCTCACGCCGATTGCAGATTCACCGGCGGGCTGGCGCAGCGTCGATACGACGTTCAAGCCGGTCGCAGTTCCGTAAATGTTGGCAGTGCCTACCGCAAACTGCAGTTTCGCATAGCTCGGGCTGGTCGGATTGACCGACGTAATCGGCACGCCGCCGGAGTTCGCTCCGCATGCCGCCAAGAGCGCAGCGGATACGGCCGCAGCGCCCGTGCGTAAGACGTTCATGACTTTCCTCCCGCGCATTAGAGCGAAATCCGAAGATAGAAGCGGTAGTTGATTCCGGGCACGTAGGCTTCGTTGAACGGCAGCCAGTACTGATCGTAACGGCTCAGATCGCGTCCGCCGGCGATCCAGTTCAAGTTGGGCGTTCCATCCAAATTGACCGGGTACGCACCTGCGAACTGACCGGTTTGCGCGCCGCCGACGCCGGTGGCAACGGGCTGCCATGCCGGATTGACGCCCGGCTGTCCGCGATAGTTGTCGAACAAGTTGTTCACGTACACGCCCCAGGTGTAGCGTCCGCGCGTGTACTCCAGATCGAGGTCGCTGTACAGTCGCGGGGACGTGAACGCCTGACCGGCCAGCGCCGGCTCGGAGAATCCGCGGCACGCAAAGTCGCGCGGCTGGAAGTAGTTGCCGGCGAATGCCGGGTCGACGTAGCACGTCGCGTTCTGCGTGAGGTTCGGACCGCCGGCGCCCGCGTACGGCGTCGCGATGCCGACGTTGCCCGTCGGAATGTGATACAGCACGCCGTTGATGAAACCGATCGCATCGCGCCCGACGCCGAACGGTTCGCCGCCGTCGAAGGAAAGAATCGGGTTGATCCGCCATCCGCTGCGCGTCGCATATGTGATGCCTGCGCGCGCCGACACCGGCGGCAGGAAGCTCTGGTGGAAGAGTACGCCGCTCTCATAGAGGAACTGCTGCGCGATCGGCAAGTTGTCCGAGCCGCTGACCGGCGGCGTATTCGTCAGCTCGTTGATGTAGTTGGCCGTCAAGAAGCCGCTCCAGCCGACAGCGCGATCGGGCGTCGTGAGCATGAACTCCACGCCCAGCGCCTTTTGAATGCCGGTCTCGCGTTCTTGGAACGAGCCCGGCGTTTGTTGTCCGGTCACGGGGTTCGGCGGCCCGTTGTTCAGTTCGACCGTCTGGTACGTGTTGTAGCCGCGGCGGGCATACGTCGTCAGCTTCATGCCCCATTGGTTCTTGAACTGATGCTGATAGCTGAGATCCCAGTTGTTGTACGTCGAGGGCTGCTGGCCGCCGACGTCCGGCGCGCTGTAGCCTTGGTCGAAGTTCCAGTAAAGTGCCGACGCGTAGTTCGGACACTGGAAGAAGTAGCCGGGTGAGTTGACGATGAGTTGACCCGAAAAGTATGTGTTCGGATTGGCAACGTACGTGCCGTTGCCATTGGTCCCGGGGCCGTGCCAGCCGCTGCCGCACGCCGGATTCGTTGCCGAATCCTTAGCCGGGATCTGGAAGAAGATGGGGTTGATGTTCTCGAGTGCGCTGGGCGTGCCGGCGTACTGTCCGAAGAAGTCGCTCACCGAGCGGCCGTAGCTGACGCGCACCGAGTCGTTCGGTCCCAAGAGGTAATTGGCCGATGCGCGCGGTTCCAGAAGGCGCGGGTACAAGAACGTGTTCGGCAACTGCGCGAATCCGACGCCGACGTCGTACGGGTTTGCCAGGTCTTTGCTGAACGGGTTGGCGCCCCATTTGAGATTCTGTCCGTCCAGGCGAATGCCGTAGTCGATGTTCCACCGCGAGCTGGGCGTCCACTGGTCGCGCAGACCGACGCCGAATTGCTGGAAGTCGGTGTTGTGGTAGTTCCACCCCGCAGTCGGCATCGCCGGCAGCTGTCCGTTCCATTTTCCGTTCGAAAGAAGCCAGTTGTACAGGTAGCACCCCATGCCGGTCGCGCCGGTGGGATTGAAGTTATTGTCCAGCGCCGGGCCGATGCACGGATTGCTCGCGCTGACCGGCTGTCCGGGAACGAGCGGAAGGTACCAGTCTTCGATCCGAGGTCCGTTCGGCTGATATCCGAGGACGGGATTTTGAAAATTATAACCCGTGATCTGTTCGTCGTATCCGCGGGCGGTGGACAATCCTTGCCACGTGTTGCCGTTATTCTGCTGGTTCCAGTACGGGAAGTTGTTTTCGAATTTTCCCACCAGCGTCAAGATGTGCTTTTCGCTGGCCTGCACGACCAGCTGTGATTGCACTCCCGTCGAACGGCTGCCTTCGGGGTTGTATCCGTTCACGAAAAAGCCGCTTCCGCCGTCGGTCAGATCCGAGTAGTTTCCGGTGATGTTCGATTCGTTCAGGCCGCCCCAGTTGTAGAAGAAGGTATTCCACGTCGCGTTGCGGTTGAGCTGGCGCGTATAGCCGAGCTTGAGTACGTCCATCGGTCCGACGTTGAATTGTTCGGGCTGCAGCACGGGCGGCGCCGGCGCGAACGGATTCGACGGGTGCGGTACGCCTTGGACGTACGTGAGGATCGAGTCGTACCATGCGAGCTGGTTGCGGAAGGGGCACGGCGGCGGCGTTTGGCCGGGCCCGAGCGGCTGCTGGTTCTGATAGATGCAGCCCCACATCGGCGAACCGTTGCCGTCGGTCTCGGCAAAGCCGTAGTTCAGCGGGTTCCACGGATACCACGCCGCGGCGGCCAGGCCGCCGTATTCAGTCCACGAGCGATGATCCAAAAAGTCCGTGAGCACCTGGAACTGCTGATCGTTGTTGCGCCCGAAACGGTAGATGAAATTATTGAGCACGTCGTCGTCGTAGGTGAACGACGTGCCGAAGTACGCGCCGGCGTCGGCCGCGTCGCGCCCGTAAGGCGCGATCTGCGGTGCTGCGCGGTCTGCGCGAACCGAGAGGAAGTCCGAGATGCGGCCGTTGGGCGTGGCGATGCCGTATTGAAATGCAAGCGCGTGGTCGTACCACGGCGATCCGACGTCGAAACTGACGAAACCGGTTCCCGGATAGGAGCCGCGCCCCGGAACCAGATTGACGACGCCCGCGCCGATCCCGCCTTGCGTTGCATCGCCCGCGCCGCTGACGACCTGAAGCGATCCGCGTCCGCCGCCGATGCCGTTCAAGAATCCGTTATTCGGGTTTTCGTCGAAGAACGCGCCGCGAAAATCGATGCCGTCGAACTGGTAGCCGATCTCGACGCTGGCCGAGCCGCGAATGGAGATCGGGGCGTTGCTCCCCTGCGCGGTTTGAATCACGCCGGGCGCGGATTCGACCAGTTTGTTGTAATCGGTCGATCCGGTTTCGCCCAGGGCCTGGTCCACGCGCGCGCCGCTGAACGTCGTTTCGTCGACGGTTTGATGCGGCTGGAACGCGGACGACGGGCTTCGCGCGCTCACGTGCGCGAGCGTCTTGAGCGTCGAAAGCCGAACCGGGCCGGCGCTCTGCGTTTGATCGCCGAGGACGGTGACGCCGGTCAGCGAGAACGTATCGTAACCGGGTTTGGAAAATGCGATCGTGTAGGTGTCCGTTGGAATCTGCAGCAGGCTGTAATAGCCGCCCGCGTCGGTCGTCGTTTGAAAACGCCCCGACGCGGACACGGCGACGACGCTTACGCCCGCCAGCGGCGCGTCGGTCGCGGCATCCACGACCGAGCCGCGGAGGTTGCCGGTGACGCCGCCGGCCGCGAGTGCCGGAGCGGGGAGAACGATCTGCCCGAGCAATGCGGCCGCGACGATAACGGCGCGGCAAACGCGGGTAAGGCGGGTGCTGAACGGCATCGAGAGCCTCCTTCGCGGGAGCGGGCCCATCCCGGGCCGCAGGAACGTTCTTTTTTTGTCGAAAGAAAGTTACTCCTTGTGAACCTCAACCAGCGCGGACGCCTGAGCCTGGCCGCCGACCAGCCCGTAATGATGCGCCGGCGCAATATCAGCGCGATCATGCGGGCCATTCTGGCCAACGGGCCGCTGTCGCGCTCGGAGATCGCTGAACGCACCGGCCTAAGCCCGGGGGGCGTGACGAAGCTGACGTCCACGCTGCTCGCTGCCGGGCTGCTGCGCGAGGTGCAGCCGCAGCTCGCACCGGCGGGGGCGCTCGGACGGCCGCGGGTACCCGTCGAGATCGACAACCGCGCGAACGTCGTCACCGCACTGCATATCGGAACGCAATGGACCACGGTCGGACTCGTGGACTTGGCCGGACGGCTCATCTATCAGGAGCTCTTTCCGCGCGGCGACACGCGCCCCGAGCGCGTCGTAGCCGATGCGGCTCGAAGCGTCGAGTTGACGCTGCGCGCGCGCCTTCCCAAGAGCCGCGTGATCGGCTTGGGCGCGGCGATCGGCGGATGGATCGATACGGGCGCGGGAACTGTCGTCGAACACGCGGCTTTGGGCTGGCGAGGCGTTCCCTTGCGGGAGATGCTGCAAGAGAAGTTTGCCTATCCGGTACGGTTGGACAGCACGGTGCGTGCGATGGCGCTCGCGGAAGGCTGGTTCGGCACGGCGGCCGATTGCCATAATTGGGTCCAGCTCTTCGTCGCCAATGTCGTCGGCGCCGCAATCTCCGTCGACGGCGCAATTCAGCGCGGACCGGAGTCCGCGGCCGGCGATCTCACGCATTTGCCCATTCGCGGCGCAAGCGGACTGACGACGTGCACGTGCGGTCATCGCAATTGTTTTCAAGTCGTGGGGAGCGACCAGGCCGTCATCACGGCCGCGCGTACGAAGCGCATCGTGCCCAAGGCGTCGGCGCTCAAAGACGTCATCGACGCCGCTCGGGAAGGCGATGCTCGCGCGCGCAAATTACTGCGAGACCGGGCGCGAATCGTCGGGCAAGCGTTGGCGGTCATCTTCGAGTTGATCAACCCCGAGGTCGCGGTGCTCGCCGGCGGAATCATCCACGCGCCCGAGTACCTGGACGATCTGCGCGCTTCGGTCGCGCGGAACGTTCACCGGACGATCGACCTGGAGCATCGCATCCTGCCGAGCGTGCTCGGCGAAGATGCGTATCCCATCTCGCCTGCCGCGCTCGTTCTTGCGGAGTACTACCGCGATCCGATGGCCTTCGAACCGCTCATGTCGCTGGGTTTATCGTCTTAAGCTAACGCGTTCTAATCTAAGCCAACCCGCCAGCTCTTCGAGATCCGCGCGCAGCCGCGCAAGAACGTCCCTCCGCTTGACGCGCGGCTCGTAGTGCACAGCGATCGCGCGCAGCGTGCCGGCCGCGCGGTCGGCTTTAAGGTCCACGCGCGCGGCCAGGGTTTCGCCCACCAGATACGGCAGGACGTAGTAGCCGTGGATGCGTTTGTGCGACGGCGTGTAGATCTCGATGCGGTAGTGAAAATCGAAAAGGCGGTGCGTGCGCTCGCGGTTCCACACCAGTGAATCGAAGGGCGAGAGCAGCGCCGAGCCGTCGCGCGGGCCGGAAACGTGCACGCGTCCGCTGACGTATGCGGTTTGGTTCCAGCCCTCGACCGCGATCGGCCGCAGTTGCCCCGCCTGCACGAGCTCTTGAACGCGCTGTTTGCAGTCGCTCGCCGGCAAGCGAAAATAGTCGCGCAGGTCGGCCTGCGTCGCCACGCCCAGAGCGCCCGCTGCGATGAGCAGTAGCCTGCGCTGTTGTTCGGCGGCCGGAATCTCGGGCGCGGCGAGCATGCGTTTGGGAATGACGCGTTCGGCAAGGTCGTATTCGCGTTCAAAACTGCTTCGGCGCCGCACCACCGCGAGCTCCCCGCACCAGAACAGATATTCAACGGCGCGCTTGGTGTCGTTCCATCCCCACCAGCTTCCGCTGCCTTTGCCCTCCTCGAAGTCGGAAGCGGCCAGCGGTCCGCGTGCAAACGCTGCGCGTACGCGCTTGACGAGTGCTTTTTCTTCCAGCCCTACCCGCGAGACGTGCTTCCACGTGCCCAGTCCGCTGCGTGCGCCTTCCCTGCGCCAGCCGAACAACGGGTAGAGCTCGAGCGGAACGAACGACGCCTCGTGTCCCCAGTACTCGTAGAGACGGCGCGGCGCGCGATAGGCCAGCGCTTCGAGATCGGACCTGTCGTACGCGCCGATCCGTGAGAAGAGCGGCAGATAGTGCGAGCGGACGAGCACGTTGACCGAATCGATCTGAATCGCGCCGAGCCGCCGCGCCACCGAGAGAAGAACCTCCCGGTTCGCGCCGTCGGGAACGGCGTAAAAGCCTTGGGCATGCAGCACGATGCGCCGAGCCTCCGCGGCGGAGAGCGCGGCGGATTTTACCTTAGGCGCCATACCATTTGAGCTTCGGCCAGAGCTGCGGGAGCGGCGCGATGGGATCGCTGCACAAATAGATGGGCGTCGGACCTTCGACGACCCACTTGTACGGATCGGCGTACGTTGCCACGAGCGTCATCTTCCGGTAGAGGCTGTGCACGAGATCCGCTTGAGACGCGCCCACCATGAGCAAGCTGCGGCCGTCGTAACCGCGCGGCCCCCACAGATAGAACGTGTTCTGCGCGCTGATCGGTTCGGGCAGGCCGTATTGCGGACCGTAGAACGACAATGCGCCGGCGTCGCCGTAGGTGTCGGCGAAGATCGCGGTACGCGCACGCACGCGCGGCGGAAGCGCATCGTAAACGCCCGCGACCCGGGCGGTCAACTCCCGCCAGCCGAATTCTTCGGCGAACAGCGGCTGTATCAAGCGCGGCGCGCTGCCGTTCCGCCCCGTCAGGCCCAGCGCGCGCGAGTACTCCACCAGGCCGTCGACCGGCAACACCGGCAGCGCCAGCGGCAGGAATATCAGCGCCGAAGCAGCCGCCACTGTTGCGGCCGCCGCGCGGAAACGCGCTCCCTGAAGCGTGCGCTCGAAATAGACCGCGCCCCCGGCAATCGGCACGGCGTAGAACCCGATCACGTAGTAACCTTTGGCCGCGAGCATCACGGCGGCAGCAACCGTAATAAAATAGGCGATGGTGACGAACCGCAGATCGCGCAGCGGCGGCCATGCGGCAAATGCGATCAACCCCGCCGACCATACGAGAGCCGCGAGCGGATTGCTGTAAACGATTTGCTCGACGGCGA
>Ga0070740_10006419_pt1 | contig 10318 bp, 7 predicted proteins | sample Coa_R2_FD_67286 | JGI IMG/M metagenome (GOLD analysis project Ga0070740, IMG submission 67286) | Surface soil microbial communities from Centralia Pennsylvania, which are recovering from an underground coalmine fire - Coalmine... | ecosystem: Environmental > Terrestrial > Soil > Unclassified ...
AATTGCGGTGGCGATTCCGCTGGCTGATCTTGAGAACCTGAACGCAGAGACGTTAGAAGCGCGCATGCCTCATGCGCGTGCATTACTACCAGAACTGCCCTCGGTTACAGCAGATGCATTTGCGACTAGTCGTGTCCGGAATGGGGCGGCTGTGAATCTGCCGGAGTTCAGCGCGGCCCCGATGGTGAAGATATTTGAAGGTCAGCGCAATTTGATTGCTATTGGAAAGCGCATTGCCGGAACTCTGTTTCAGCCCGTGGTGGTGCTGTCGTAGCTACTTCCGCAGCATAGGCGTAAGGGCTTCCAGAACGTTCAGCGCTACTTTTTGATTGCCCTTGTCAGTTGCGTGGATGCCGTCTTCCTGCATTGAGCCGGGCGTTCCATAGACATTTTTGAGCAGGAAGGGAATGAGCGGGACTTTATACTTACGAGCCAGCGTGCTGTAGGTCTCGTTGAATTGCTGAATGTAATCCGGACCGTAATTTGGAGGCAGAGTGATTCCGGCAAGCACGACTTTAGTTCCTGCTTTCAACAATGTGGAGACAATCTGGTCAAGGTTCTGGCGTGTAACGGAAATCGGCAGCCCGCGCAGCCCGTCATTGCCGCCGAATTCAACGACAACAATCTGCGGATGCAGCACGAGCACGTCTTTCAGGCGGTCGACTCCGTCCTTTGTAGTATTGCCGTCAATTCCTTTATTCACGACCCGATAAGCATATCCGTGATTGTCGAGATCGCGCTGCAGGTAGTCTGGATAGGTCTGACCTGCGGTGACGCCGTGACCAGCGGTGAGTGAATCGCCAAAGCAGACGATGACTGGGCGGTCATGAGTGACTTTGCTTTGCGCTGAGCAGCCGGGATGGAACGGAATGGCGAAGCAAAGCGTAAAAAGAAGCAGAAGAGCGTGTCGGCGCGTCACATAAGTATTGTAATCAGGAGATCGGAGCCGGGAATGATCGAGGTGCGAGGGCTGAAGAAGTCGATTCGCAATGGAAGCAGGACAGTAGAAATTTTGAAAGGCATTGACCTGAGCGTGCCCCGAGGACAGTTTCTGGCAATTATGGGAGCGTCGGGCAGCGGGAAAAGCACGCTGCTGGGGTTGCTGGCCGGGCTGGATGCGCCGACTGAAGGCGAGGTTCTGGTGGACGGAACAGAGATTAGCCGGCTCCCGGAGGACAGGCTGGCACAGGTGCGCGGGAAGAAGATTGGATTCGTATTTCAGTCGTATCAGCTGATACCTACGTTGACCGCTCTGGAAAATGTTCTGCTGCCGTATGAACTCAATACGAATGGTGATGGAAAGAAGCGTGCTGCTTCACTTTTAGAAACAGTCGGTTTGGTGGACCGTCTGCATCATTACCCGGTGCAGCTTTCCGGAGGAGAGCAGCAACGCGTAGCGCTGGCCCGCGCGTTTGTTCTGGAGCCGCCGATTGTCCTCGCCGATGAGCCAACGGGAAATCTGGATTCGAGCAATGGGCAACATGTGCTGGATCTCTTGACGGACCGGCAGCGTGAGGCCAGCACGACACTGGTGCTGGTAACGCATGACAAGCAGATTGCCGATCGCGCTGACCGACGCATCTATCTGCGCGATGGGCGGATTGTTTCGGATGAGCACGGAAGGCAGGCTAATCATGGAGCCTGATCAAAAACCTGCTCTGGGGTGGAACACAGCGGCAAAAATTGCCTGGCGAGAGCTGCGGGCATCCCAGGCGAAATTTCTATTTGTAATTATTTCGGTTGCAATTGGTGTCGCAGCGTTGACGGGTGTTCGTGGGTTCAGCGAATCATTTCAGAAAGCCCTGCTCGATCAGGCTCGCAGTATTATGGCGGCTGATCTTTCGGCGCGTATGTTCCGGCTCACGACGCAGCAGGAAAATTCTAGGCTGGATGCACTGGCTGCCGGCAACGGGGTCGAGCGCACCTCGGTGACGGAGATGGTTTCGATGGCCTCACTGCAGGGCGATCCGGTGCCGCTGCTCGTGTCATTGAAGGTGGTTGATCCGGCGAAGTATCCATTTTATGGGGCGGTGATCCTGAATCCGGCGGGCGTTCTGTCCTCGCAGCTTACGGATTCGACGGTCGTAGTGGATGACAATCTGCTGGTGCGGCTCCGCGCGAAAGTTGGCGATACGCTGAAGATCGGCGGAGAGTTCTTCAGAATCGCTGCCGTGATCGAGAAGGAGCCTGACCGCCTGACGTCGGGTATTGGCCTGGGGCCACGCGTGATGATGACGCGGGCGGCAGTTAACCGCACGGGCTTGCTGCAGCAGGGAAGCCGCGCTACGGAGCGATATTTATTCAAGCTGGGGCCGCAGAGTGGGAAGGTTGCCGATGTTCGCAGCGAGATCGAGAAGATTCTGCCGGAAGCCCAGATCACAGATTTCAGGGAGACAAGTCCAGCGTTATCTGAGGGGCTCGATCATGCCACTGGGTTGTTGAGCTTGATTTGCCTGGTCGCCATGGTGTTGGGTGCAATTGGTGTGGCGATGGCGATGCGCGCGCATCTGCAACAGCGGATCGACATTCTGGCCATAATGAAGTCGATTGGAGCAAGATCTTCTGACATTCTGCGGATTTATTTGTTACAGACCCTGTTGCTTGGAACAGTAGGTGGATTGGCAGGCATTGCTTTCGGGCTGGGAGTTGAATGGGCGCTGCCGTTTTTCTTTGGCAAGCTTTTGCCGATTCAACCGCCGCTGCGGCTCCCTGTCCGCTCGGTTTCAGCTGCATTTGGGACCGGGATTTTAACGACCGTTCTCTTCTGTCTTCCGCCACTGCTTGATGTCAGAAAGATTCGGCCCAGCATTGTGCTGCGTAAAGCAGTGGAAGGCGGCGACGCCGAGAACAAAGCGGGCCTCTGGAAGCGGATTGGCGAGAATAAGGCTCAGTGGATTTCCGTTATTGTGATTGTGCTTGCGCTGGCAGGCATTGCAGCGGCGCTTGCGGATTCAATGCTCGTAGGAAAGTGGTTCGCTGCGGCACTATGCGGATTGCTGGTGGTGATTCTGGGCCTGGCTGCTGTAACGCTGCGAACTTTGCGCGCTTTTCTGAATAAAACGCGTCTGCACCTGCATTCGGCACTGCGGCACGGACTGGCGAATTTATATCGTCCCGGGAACCAGTCTGCTGCTGTGCTGGCTGCGCTGGGTACTGGCGTCATGCTGATTCTCAGCGTCTTTCTGATGCAGCATGCCATTGTGGACCGTATGAATACAGATGTGGCCACCAGTGCTGCGAATATCTTTCTGATTGATATCAGCCAGGATGAGGTGCAGGGCGTAAAAGACCTTCTGATGCATCAGCAAGGGGTGGAGAAGAAGTTTGAGTCCATTCCGATTGTGTCGGCAAGGATTGGATCGATTGATGGCACTCCCGTTGATCAGTTGAAGGTGAAGAACTATCCGAAGCGATTGTTGTCATCGGTTTCTGTTACGTGGGCAGATTCTGTTCCCGAAGGCGTAAAGGTGCTGCAGGGAAAGTGGTGGCAAAAGAGCGATTCCGATGGGCTCGCGGTAGTGGACCATGTTGCTCGCCGGTTGAATCTGCACTTGGGGTCATCAGTAGATTTTGAGTCTGGAGATACACCCATTCATACGCGAGTTGCCGCCATCTATAAGGCAGAAGGCGAGCATGTTTTTGCGCGCAGCGAGTTTATTCTGCCCTCCGGACCCCTCCGTGGGCTTCCGAATGTTTGGTATGCCGCGGTGCATGTGCAACCAAAACAAATCCCCTTTATGGAACGGGCCTTGTTTGCTGCCTATCCGACTGTGACTGTGATCAACATTGCCGATATTCTGAGCACAGTGCAGGGTGTTGTACATCAGATCACATTGGTGATTCGATTTCTGGCAGCCTTCTCCATTCTTTCCGGAGCTATCATTCTGGCATCCAGTGTGGCCAGCACTCGATTCCGGCGTATACGAGAAGTTGTAGTGCTGAAAACGTTGGGCGCAACACGCAACCGGATTGCTGCGATTTTCAGCATTGAATTTGCTGTGCTGGGACTACTTGCAGGAGTAGTCGGAGTAATCTTCGCCAATCTACTGTCGCGCGTATTGCTGCACAAAATGCAGGTCCCGTATCATCCCGAGTTCATCGCCAGCGGAATTTCCGCAATCGCCACAGCCATTCTGGCTGTCGTGACGGGCTGGATTGCCAGCTTCCGGATTCTTGGGCAAAAGCCGCTCGAAGTGTTGCGAGAGGAGTGAGACTAGTCGTCCCTCCTATTCGGTGATGCTATTCTCAAATTCTTTTTTCGATGTAAAGGCCCGAACCAGCAGAGGCATGACAAAAAGAATTGAGAACACCGTAGTGACCATGCCGCCCACGACAACGCGCGCGAGCGGCTGCTGGGCCTGCGCGCCGATTCCGTTGGAGACAGCAGCAGGCAGAAGGCCAAGTCCTGCAGCCATGCACGCCATGACTACAGGGCGCATTTCGTCCAGACAGCCCTTTTCGAGGCCATGATCAAATCCTTCTTCGCGCTGGGCGCGGCGTATTCCGGACAAGAAGACTACCGCTCCCAGTGTGGCTACGCCGGTAAGGGATGTAAAACCAACTGCGGCTGAGATGCTGAAAGATGTACGCGTGAAAAAGAGCGCCAGGATTCCGCCGATAGCGGCAAAGGGGAGAGTTCCAACAACGATGAAGGCATCTCGCCAGGTGCGAAACTGAATGTAAAGCAATACGAGAATTACGGCGAGACTTACCGGAATGATATATGCGAGGCGGCGCTGTTCCTTCTGCAGGCTGTCGAACTCACCGGCCCATGTGTAATTGAACCCACTCGGCAGTTTTACCTTGTCGGACAACTGCTCCTTCAGGTCTTGAATGGCGCTGGCAAGGTCGCGTCCCCGCACGCTGAACTTGATGGGGATATAACGGCGTCCGCCTTCGTGGTAAATCATAAAGGCGCCGTTCCTGAGGCCAACATCGGCGATTGTCCCGAGCGGAATCTGTGCGCCATCTGGAGTAGGCAGGAGAATTTTGCTGATTGCCTCCGGCGTATCGCGGTATTCAGGAGCATAGCGCAGGGCGAAGTCAAAGCGACGATCCCCATCGATAATCTGCGTTACCGGCGCGCCGCCAACTGCAGCCTGCACCACAGCATTCACATCCTGAGGCTGAAGTCCATAACGCGCTGCCTTGCTGCGATCAATAGAAACCATGAGGCTGGGCTGTCCGGTCACCTTGAAAACACCAATATCGGCAATGCCCTGCACCTTACTCATCACGTCCTGAATCTGATCAGCAATCCGCGTTAGCTCGTCAAAGTCATTGCCGAAGAGCTTGAGCGAGTTTTCACCTTTTACTCCGGACATCGCTTCTTCCACGTTGTCCTGAATATTTTGCGAGAAGTTGAAATCAATGCCGGGGTATTGCTCGAAATCTTTTTCGATCGCGGCGATGAGAGTTTCTTTGTTGCCGTGGAAGCGAGGGCGCCACTGGTCTGCCGGTTTCAAACTGGCAAGAAATTCAATATTGTTGAAGGTGCTGACGTCGGTTCCGTCATCCGGACGACCCATCTGTGATATGACCTGCGTGATTTCAGGATAAGAACGCAGCGTAGCCCGGATTTTGTCCGCCATCTTTTCTGACTGAGGGAAAGCAATGTCCTGCTGCATGGTCGCGCGAATCCAGAGGTTGCCTTCTTCAAGCGCAGGCATAAATTCTCCACCGACGAAGATGAAGAGCACAATCGCCGCAACTAGGGAAGCAAGCGCGAAGATCCATGTGAATTTGCTGAATTTAAGAGCGCGCTTCAGGCCGTTGTCATAGTGACGACGGAAAAAGGCGCTCAGCCGGGTGTCTTCCGCTTCATGCTTGATCTGCTTGGGGACAGCGAAGGAGCCGAGCACAGGCGCAAAAACCAGCGCAAAGATCAATGCACCGGTCAGCGCAAACCCATATGTAACTGACATGGGTGCAAATATCTTGCCGGGAACGCCCTGCATGGTAAATAGCGGAATAAAGGCGACGAGGATGATCAGAGTTGCGAAGAGGACGGGCTTGGCCGCATCGGCGACGCCTTCCATGATGAGTTCACTAACTTCTTCACCCTGTACACGGCGTGAAATCTTTCGATAGACGCTTTCAAGAACGACGATGGATGCGTCAACGAGGATGCCGAAATCGATTGCGCCGATGGAGATGAGGTTCGCGGAATGGTCGGTGAGGACCATCATGGCGAAAGAAAAAAGTACAGCGAAGGGAATAGTGATAGCAGCAATGGCAGTAATGCGAAGGTCGCCAAGCATGCTCAAAAGAACAAGCGTGACCAGAATCAGGCCGGTAATAATGACGTGTCGGACAGTGCGGGTGGTGGTGTTGATGAGGGTAGTGCGGTCATACAGCGTTTTAATCTTCATGCCAGGCGGCAGGAGATTACCCTCATTCAGTTCTTTGATCTTTGCTCGCAGACCGGCGAGAGCGGGAAGAGATTTTTCGTTCTTCTGCAGAAGCACGATGCCTTCCACGATGTCAGGCTGCTCATCGTATCCAACTTTCCCTAGACGGGGCTGATGACCTTCTTTCACATCGGCCACATCTTTCAGCAGCACAGGCACGCCGTTGCGTTCGGCAATGACAATGTTCCCCATATCGGCAATCGAGCGGAGCAGGCCAATGCCGCGAACATTCACGCTTTGGCTGCCAAGAGTAAGATAGTTGCCGCCCGCGTTTGCGTTGCTGTTCTGAATGGCGTTCACCACCTGCGTCATGGTCACACCGTAGGTCAGCAGCTTGTTGGGATCAACTTCAGCCTGATATTGACGCGTTGTTCCTCCGAATGTGGCCACGTCAATGATTCCGGGCACCTGCTTCATTTCGCGGACTAGGAGCCAGTCCTGCGTGGCCTTAAGCTCGTTGAGCGAATATCCGGAGCCTGTGAGCTGGTAGCGGTAAATTTCACCAATCGGCGATTCAGGAGAGAGCTGCGGCTGCAGGTTATTAGGCAGATTGACGGACTGCAGACGGTTCAGCGCTTCCTGCCGGTCCGTGAAGTAATCGCTGTCGAAAGTGAAGTAGAGCTTAACATCACTGAGACCGAAGATGCTGATGGATCGTATCTGTTCGAGATGCGGCGTTCCGTTCAGCCCCGCTTCCAGCGGAACCGTGACCTGCTGCTCCATCTCTTCAGCGGACCATGATGGGTTCTGTGTGATGAACTCGACCATTGGAGGCGAGGGGTCCGGGTAAGCTTCAATGTCGAGATGCAGGAATGCGAGCGTTCCTCCCGCGAGCGATGCCAGAAAGATGATCAGAATGATGTTGCGATAACGAAGGAGCGTTCGAATGAAAGGCTGCATTACTGGGCCCCCGCCTGGCGCAGCAACTCTGCGCCGGTGCTCACAACCTGCTCCCCATCTTCAAGGCCGTGCGTGACTTCTACTGTTCTTTCGTGCGTTTCGCCTAGCTCGACATCGCGCCGTGCATACTTGTGATTCGGAGTTGCAACAAAAACGTAATTCTTCATACCGTCGCGAATGACGGCGGTTGAGGGAACGACAATTGCCTGGCGTTTAAGATTTGCAACGGAGATAGTTGCATACATCTGCGGTTTGTACTTATGCCCAGGATTTGCAAGTACGACGCGTACTTTCAGCGTCAGAGTCGTTGGGTCCACGGCATCGGAGATGTTATCGATAGTGCCTGTGCGCACTTCACTCGGATAGCCGTTGACACGGACCTCTACTGATTGTCCGCGGCGCACAGCATCGACATCATTTGGGTAGAGATCGCCGACTGCCCAGATCGAATCGATATTCGCAATCGTGGCAATGGCGTTGGCATTATCGAGGGAGCGCTGTAGTTCTCCCGGCGCTGTGCTCACGTCAAGAACAACCCCGCTGATCGGGGAGCGAATAGGCAATTCAGGCGACGTATCGTTTTCAGAGAAGCCAAGATTATGTAGAGTTTGCCGCGTGCGCTCCAGCTCCGCATGATCGGCATCATCGAGTGCCTTCAGATCGTCATAATCTTTCTGCGCCATGACCTCGTGTTGCAACAGCTCTTTCGCGCGTTGTAGTTGCAGATCGGCGCGAGCCGCTTCAATTTTTGCTTTTTCGAAATCTGAGCGGGCAGATGCGGCTTCATTGCTCTGCAATGTGCCTATGGCCTGTCCCTTGCTGATTTCCTGACCGGGCAGGATCTTAAGTGACAGCACGCGGCCACTGAGCGGCGGATAGACGTGCACCACATCGGTTGGATTGGCCATAAGCCGCGCCGGAAGGTTAAGCGTATCGGTGACCTGGGCAGGATGGACCGTAACTGTATCAACGACATCTTTCCCCGTTGCAGGTGGGGGTGTAGTGTCTTCGCCCGAGTGCCTGCAGGCGGTGAGCGTCATGAGGCCGGGGAGCAAAAGTGCAGCGAGGTATTTCTTCTTCATGGAACGATCTCCGTTGCAGCGGCGAAGCTGAGTTGATGAATGGCCAGCCAGACCTGAGTATTGGCATTCAGCGCATCCAGATTTGTCTGGCGGTAGTCGCGCAGCGCATCAAGATAATCAAGCAGCGTTGTTCCACCGTGGCGGTAGCTGAACTCCAGGTTGTCGCGGACGCGGGTTGCTTCCTCCAGATAATGCCCGTGATAGCGTTTGGCCATCGCAACAGCTGTTTCATAGCTGGCCCACGCCTGGTCTACATCATTCAGCACTTGGTTGCGCGCTGCCGTTTCCGCAAAGCGGCTGGATTGCGCTTCGTAACGCGTCCGCTCTTTTTCGCCCTGATTGCGATCGAAGATGCGTAGCGGGATGCTGACCTGAAAGCCGGCAGTGTTGTAAGTTGCGGAGCGCTCATATTCACCGCCAATAGTTGGATCTGTTGTGCCCTGAGCATCAGCCAGTCTGATATTGGAATCCGCTAGACGAACTGCCTGTTGCGCTGCCAAGTAATCAGGACGCGATTGCAGTGACTGCTGCTCAATCTGAGTGAGTGGCGCTGTAATCGTTGGCGGGTCGAGCGTTCCGGTGATGTCGAACGCATCGGTTGGTTTTTCAATTCCCAACAGCAGTTGCAGTTGATCGCTTGCCTGCGTGAGATCCAGCCTGGCATTGTCATAATCCGATTCGAACTCCGCCAGCTGAAGATCGATACGCTCGAAATCCGTAGCGCTGATGTCGCCTGCATCAAGACGCGCCTTGCTCAGATCGACGGTCTTGCGATAACTCTGCAAATTATCATCGGCAATCCGCAGAGCAGATTTGGCTGCCAGCATTTGCGTAAATGCCTGCTTGACGGCGAGCTCCGTCTGACGCTCAATGTCCTTGTACTGGCTTTGTGTGACCTCCGTAGTGGCGTGGGCGATATCAAGCCGCCAGCGGCGCTTTTCTCCTCGCTCAAACAACCTGTTCACATTGGCAGTATAAGAATAAGGGCTGGCCGGATTGCTGGCAGGCAGACTGATATCTGCGCCGGATATTTGAAAATTAGGGTTCTGGCGCAGACCAGCCGTGATCTCGTTAGCACGGGTTGCAATTACATGCTGCTGTCCTGCGAGAAGATTCGGATTTCTGGTGCGCGCTATATCAAGAGCCTGCTGCAAAGTAAGCGGCGTCTGCGCATGCAGAAATCCGCACGAAAGAAAGACAAAAATCAACAGAAAAAAACTTCTACTGAGAAGCCGTTTCATATACACATATCCCGGAACTACGTGAAGAGCCCTGATTAAGGGCAGAATGAACTGGAATTACGGGGCCGCTATGCGAAAATCGGAGGAGGCCGGTTCGCCAATTGCCGGATATATCCGGCCTCCGGACGCATGCTCTGAAGAGAAGGCTCAATCCGGGCGAATGTTCGCAGACTGCTGAGGTGCTGATCCGGAAGAAGACCGGCGCTCAGCGGTACAACCAGGTCCGCTGGCTGATCAATACTGGGCAGCAGATCTGCGCGTCGCGTTACGTGCTCCACTTCCGCGGCGGACATGGCTTGCATGTCATCTGTCATGGAAATGACGGGTAACAGGATGAGAGCCAGCATCACGAGCGCCAACAACTGCACTTTCCAATCTCGTTCCAACGAAGCATTGCTTGATCCCTTGATCCAAAGAAGAGCAAGGGAAGCAGAGAGAATCACCCAGATGAGATTGAGAAACGTTTCCACGTAGATAAAGTGATTGTACTTGAATGCCTTGATATTTATGTGAACAGGCGAGTCAGTGTTCCGTGGGTTGACCTAAAGTTGTTGCAGCTTTTACTATAGGAGGGTACCCATCTGCGCCGCAAATCAGCCTGCGCAAATCACTGCCCCCTCGTTCAATGGTAGGACAGCTGACTCTGGATCAGCATATCGGGGTTCGAATCCCTGGGGGGCAGCCA
>Ga0070740_10006422_pt1 | contig 10317 bp, 9 predicted proteins | sample Coa_R2_FD_67286 | JGI IMG/M metagenome (GOLD analysis project Ga0070740, IMG submission 67286) | Surface soil microbial communities from Centralia Pennsylvania, which are recovering from an underground coalmine fire - Coalmine... | ecosystem: Environmental > Terrestrial > Soil > Unclassified ...
AGGGCGGCAGCGGCAAACGATGCGGTCAATCTCCTTGCTCGCAATTCGGCCCGGGATGCCTGGTGCGGCACGTAACCTCCATGGGCCATTCGCAACGGCCGGAAAGGTCCGCGCAGGAAAGGTCGACCGATCCGGACGTTCCGATCGCGCTCCCAACCATCCGGGATGCGTTCGCCGGGGCATAGTGGCCCGTCCGCGCGCACGCTAACGTACCGTTCGCCGGATCGGTCCAATACGGCTGTTCATCCGTCGCCAGCAAGCATCACAAGGAGGAGAATCGACATGCAGACCCGCGCCGCGGTCGCCTGGAGGGCAGGCGCGCCGCTCAGCATCGAGACGATCGACGTCGAAGGTCCCAAGGCCGGCGAAGTGCTGGTCGAGATCAAGGCGACGGGCATTTGCCACACCGACGCCTATACGCTGTCGGGTGCGGATCCGGAGGGCATTTTCCCGGCGATCCTCGGACATGAGGGCGCGGGCATCGTGCGCGAAGTCGGAGCCGGCGTGAGCTCGCTCAAACCGGGCGATCACGTCATCCCGCTCTACACGCCCGAATGCCGGCAGTGCAAAACCTGCCTGTCGCGTCGCTCGAATCTCTGCACCGCGATCCGCGCCACTCAAGGCAAAGGCGTGATGCCGGACGGCACCAGCCGGTTCCGTTGCGACGGCGATCCGATCTTCCACTACATGGGCTGTTCGACCTTCGCCAATTTCACGGTATTGCCCGAGATCGCGCTCGCCAAGGTTCGCGAGGACGCGCCTTTCGACAAGATTTGCTATATCGGCTGCGGCGTCACGACCGGAATCGGCGCGGTCATCTTCACCGCCAAAGTGTGGCCCGGCGCCAATGTAGCCGTATTCGGTCTCGGCGGGATCGGACTCAACGTCATTCAGGGCGCGCGCATGGTCGGTGCCGACAAAATCCTGGGCATCGACATCAACCCCGCGAAACGGCCTTTCGCCGAGAAGTTCGGCATGACGCATTTCATTAACCCGAACGAGGTCGGGCGTGACAAGGTCGTCGAGGCCGTCATCGACCTGACTGGAGGCGGCGCGGATTTTTCTTTCGAGTGCATCGGCAACGTGCACACGATGCGTCAGGCGCTCGAATGCTGTCATCGCGGCTGGGGCGAAAGCGTCATTATTGGCGTCGCGGCGGCCGGCGAGGAAATCGCGACGCGACCCTTTCAACTGGTGACGGGCCGCGTATGGCGCGGCACCGCCTTTGGCGGCGCGCGCGGGCGCACGGACGTGCCCAAGATCGTCGACTGGTATATGGAAGGAAAGATCAATATCGACGACCTGATCACGCACACCATGCCGCTTGATCGGATCAACGAGGCATTCGACCTGATGCATGAGGGTAAATCGATCCGCTCCGTCGTGGTCTACTGATCGCACCCGACGGTCCGATCGTGCCGCAAGGAACCGCCGCCCGTGCGCGCCGCAGCTTGTGCGACGGCGCGGTCGACCGCTCGGTCCGACCGCAGCCGATGGCATGTGAGAAGTCGAGAGACCCTGCCGATCGAGCAACGCCCGCGGTACGGCGGCCCCGCGATGGCGTTGCCCGCGCCGGATCATCCCTGCTACTTCTCGCACAACCGGCGCGGACCGTGCAGGGGCTGATAGGTGCAATCGGCGGGGTTGAAGGTGAAATAGGCCTGCCGGCACGCCTCGACGTTGCAACGTGGAGGCGCCGTCGCCGCCTGGCGCGCGACCGGAGGCGCGGCCTGGGGCGGATGACCCTTCTCGCATAGCCGGCGCGGGCCCTCGATGGGCTGATAGGTGCAATCGCTGGCACGGAAGGAAACATAGGCGGCGGCGCAGGCGCGCAGATCGCACTTCGGGGGCGGTTCCGCCGCGGCCAATGCCGTTGGCTCCGTATTTTCGTCCGCGGATGGCAATGCGGGTGCCGAGTCGGCCGTCGCGACCCGGGGCACGGACGACTGGGGTAGAGGGCGGGTTGCCGCCGCCGGGGCAACGTCAACTTGGTGCACCTTCTCTGCCGGCGACGCAGGCCCGCGCGTCGCCGCGTCGGAGCCGAGATGCCGAACCGGGGGTGCATGACGAGTGGCGACCGATACCGGGGGCGTCCGGTAGTGGGGCGGCGGAGCCGCGAGCCAATCAAGTCCGAAAACAATGCCTGAAATCGAGACGAGCAGCACCGCGAGGTAGAGAATCAATGCCATAGCTGTTAAAAACCATTTTGAGTTTCAACGTCATAACGTCGCGCTTGAGCCTCGGGTTCCAGCGCCCGCTGGGCCGTTCCGCTTGCCGGGGCGATGGGTTTATGGAACACGATGCCGGTCCGCAGTGGAATTAAGGACTTTTGCGCGGGAAACAAGGCGCGACGCCCAAGCCCATGTCGCCGGACGATGCCCCAAACGCCATCGCTTTCCTCATTTCGTCGTATTGTCGTGAAGGTCGGCTCGGCACTTCTCGTGGACACCGTCGCGGGTGCGCTCAGGCGTCATTGGCTGGACGGTCTGGTCGCCGACCTCGCCGATCTTTACAGGGAAGGTCGCGATGTCCTGGTGGTGTCATCCGGCGCCATCGCGCTCGGCCGCGTCGTGCTCAGACTGCCGTCGAACACCCTGAAGCTCGAGGAGGCGCAGGGCGCTGCCGCGGTGGGCCAGATCGCGCTGGCGCGTGCGTGGTCGGAGACGCTCGGCCGTTACGGCATCGTCGCTGGCCAGGTCCTGCTCACGTTGCAAGATACGGAGGAGCGGCGGCGCTATCTCAATGCCCGCTCGACCGTTTCGAAGCTGCTTGAATGGCGCAGCGTGCCGGTGATCAACGAAAACGACACGGTGGCCACGACCGAAATTCGTTACGGCGACAATGACCGCCTTGCTGCGCGCGTGGCAACGATGATGAGCGCCGATCTGCTGGTGCTGCTGTCGGACGTGGATGGGCTTTATGACCGGCCACCGGACACGAATGCGAACGCGAGGCTGGTCCCGGTGGTCCAGCGCATCACGCCCGAGGTCGAGGCCATGGCTGGAGCGTCAAGCTCGACGCTCGCGCGCGGCGGGATGGTGACAAAGATCGAAGCCGGCAAGATCGCCACCACGGCCGGGACCCACATGGTGATCGCGTCCGGCCGGGTCGAGCGTCCGCTCCGCGCCATTGCCCAGGGCGCCGCCTGCACCTGGTTCCTCACCCCGGCCAATCCCATTACCGCGCGCAAGAAATGGATTGCTGGGTCGCTCGAGCCGCGCGGTTCGCTCACGATCGACGCCGGCGCGGTCCGCGCTCTGCGCTCGGGCAAGAGTCTGCTGCCGGCCGGCGTGGTCAAGGTCGAAGGCTGCTTCGAACGCGGCGATGCCGTGGTGGTGCGGGGCCCCGACGGAACCGAAATCGGCCGCGGCCTCGTCGCCTATGATGCGGCCGATGCCGACACCATCAAAGGTCGCTCTTCCGCCGACGTGCCGTCGATCCTTGGCTATACGGGACGCACCGAAATGATTCACCGGGACGATCTCGTGTTGGGCGGAGAGTGAGCGTTCGGCGCATCCCGGCCGCCCTGGGCCATTGACCGACCTCGCCGCTGCCGCGCCGCGAGTCGTCCCCCGGCCGATCCGGCTGCCCCGTCTCTCGCGCCGAGCCTCCCGACATGATACGACAATCCGAACGAGCAGCTTGAAAGGGGGCTTGCGGCGTGATGAGCGTTCCACTGCAGAGCATCGAACGGACCAGAGACATCGCTGCGGTCATGGCCGATCTTGGTCGGGCTGCCCGCGCCGTCGCCCGGACCCTGGCGCTCGCGTCCACACAGCAGAAGAATGAGGCCCTGAGGGCCATGGCACGGGCTTTGCGGGCCGAGACGGAAATGCTCCTTAAGGCCAATGCGGAGGACGTGGCCGAAGCGCGCGCGGCCAAAATGAGTTCCGCCTTCATCGACCGGCTCCTGCTCGACCCCGCGCGCATCGACACCATGGCGCAGGGTATCGAGGTGGTCGCCGGACTCGACGACCCGGTCGGCCAAATCACGGACTCCTGGACACGGCCGAACGGCATGACCATCGAGCGTGTCAGGGTGCCGCTCGGGGTCATCGGCATCATCTACGAAAGCCGACCGAACGTGACGGCGGATGCCGGCGCGCTGTGTCTGAAATCCGGCAATGCGGCGATCCTGCGTGGCGGTTCGGACAGTCTGCGCTCGAGCCGCGCGATCGTCGCCGCGCTCGGCCGGGGCTTGCGCGAAGCCGACTTGCCGGAGACCGCCATCCAGCTGGTGCCGACGCGCGACCGCGCGGCGGTCGGCATGATGCTTGCCGGGCTCGACGGCAATATCGACGTGCTTGTGCCCCGCGGCGGCAAGGAACTGGTGGCGCGCGTCCAGGCCGAGGCACGGGTCCCCGTGTTCGCGCACCTTGAAGGCGTCTGTCACGTCTATGTCGACAAAGCGGCCGCACCCGACATGGCGAAGGCCATCGTGCTCAACGCGAAGATGCGTCGCACCGGCGTTTGCGGCGCGGCCGAGACGCTGCTGGTGGACCGCGCGGGCGCGCCGAGGCATTTGCAACCGCTCGTGACGATGCTGCTCGAGGTCGGCTGCGAGGTGCGCGGCGATGCCGAAACGCAAGCTGTCGACCGGCGCGTCAAACCGGCGACGGAAGAGGATTGGAAAACCGAGTATCTGGACGCGATCATCGCGGTCAAAGTCGTCGACGGAATCGATGCCGCGATCGCACATATCGAGCGTTACGGCTCGCACCACACCGACGCGATTATCACGGAGGACAGGGCGAACGCCGAGAAATTCCTCCGCGAGGTCGATTCCGCGATCGTCCTGCACAACGCGTCGACCCAGTTCGCCGACGGTGGCGAATTCGGTTTCGGCGCGGAAATCGGCATTGCGACCGGAAGACTGCACGCGCGGGGGCCGGTCGGCGTCGATCAGCTCACCACCTTCAAGTATCGTGTTCGCGGCACCGGCCAGATCCGACCGTGACACCGCGGCTGTCTGTCGGGCCCGAGCGCCTGATCCCTCCCCATGCCCCGGGCATGAGGATTGGCCTGTTCGGGGGAACATTCGATCCTCCGCACCAGGCCCATCTCGGAGCAAGCCTCCTCGCGCTACGCCGACTGAAGCTTGACCGGGTATGGTGGCTGGTCACGCCCGGCAACCCGCTCAAGAATACCAGCGGGCTTGCGCCCCTCTGCGAGCGGATCGCCGCGGCGCGCGCACTCGCGCGTCATCCTCGTATCGATGTGACGGGGCTCGAGGCCGTCATCAAAACGAGATACACGTACGATACCCTTACTTGGCTGATAGCCCGCTGTCCCGGCGTGCGCTTTGTTTGGATCATGGGTGCCGACAACCTGCGCAGTTTTCATCGCTGGCAGAATTGGCGCGGCATCGCGAAGCTGGTGCCATTCGCAGTGATCGACCGCCTGGGTCCGAGCCTCTACGCCGCCGCAAGCCCCGCCGGGCTCGCGCTCGCCTACGCGCGGATTTCGGAGCACGACGCCCCCACCCTTCCCGCGCGCCGGCCGCCGGCCTGGACCTTCCTGCATGGGCTCAAATCCCCGCTGTCCTCGACCGCGCTGCGGGCCCTGCGTCGGCGGCAGGGAACCTTGCGGATGGTCGAAAAGTTGCCTCCGCAGTAGAAAATAAACTGGAAAGGACTATCTTGATGTCGGTCGCGGTTCGCCACGATCGCGTGTAACGTCGAACCAAAGGAACGAAGACCCTGTCCACGCCTGCGTTCTCTCGGGCATCGCGTCGCTCGCCCGAACCGGTCTCGCCGGCGCTCTCGCCAGAAGCGACACTTCGCATCGTCCTTGCGAGCCTGGACGACATGAAGGCCGAGGACGTCGTCTCCATCGACCTTACCGGAAAATCCTCGATCGCGGATGTCATGGTGGTAGCCTCCGGCCGCTCGCAGCGCCACGTCGGCGCGGTAGCGGATCGCATCCTGAAGGACTTGGAGCGTGCGGGCCTGCGAGGCTTGCGGGTGGAGGGCATGCGCCAGGCGGACTGGGTTCTGATCGATGCCGGGGATGTCATCGTGCACGTCTTTCGACCGGAGGTCCGTGCATTCTACGATTTGGAGAAGATGTGGTCAGCGCGACGGACGACGGCCTAGCCGTTCTCGTGTAGTCTCGGCGGCGCGATGCGCCTCGTCGTTGCCGCCGTGGGACGCCTGAAGCGGGGCCCGGAATCCGAGCTTGCGGCGCGTTATGCGGAACGCGCGAGCAAGGCGGGCCGCAGACTCGGCTTTCGCGCCGTCGAAGTCGTCGAGATCCGCGAAAGCCGCGCCCCTGATGCGCATAGGCGTGTCATCGAGGAATCGATTGCACTCTCCAATATCCTTCCGGCAGGCGCGATGACGGTCCTGCTCGACGCAGACGGCGACAGTCTCGACAGTGCCGGCCTAGCGGCCCGGCTCGCGCAATGGCAGGGCGAAAGGCGGACTGCCGTCGTTTTCATCATCGGCGGGCCTGACGGTGTGGCCCCCGGCCTGCGGGAGAAGGCCGGGCTGCGCTTGTCGTTCGGCGCGGCCACCTGGCCCCACCAGCTCGTTCGCGTGATGCTCCTGGAACAGATCTACCGCGCCATGACGATTCTCGCAGGCCACCCCTATCACCGCCCCTAAGGCGGATCCGCCCAAAACCGGAGGTGCTTCCGCGAGATTTTCTAACATCTTCGTGGGGCGTGATTTGTCCCGAATGCCTGCATCCATGGACGAGATCGCGGAGGGGCGGCACGCCCGCGGCAAGGTCCGTCTTATTCCGGACGCAATGAGATCGAATCACTACCGCCTTGCCGTCTCAGACAGCGGGCGTAATTTGCATGCGATGAGTGGAATCGGGGGGCCCTATCGTCTCGACCCGCGAGTCGCGCTGATTGCGGGGATCGGGCTCGCTTTGCCCGTCGCCCTCAACCCGCTGACGCGCGCACAGGAACCGCGCGACAGGCCCGCGACGAAGCTCGACCTGCTCAAGCAGCGCGACAAGGACCTCGAGACGCTGCACGAGGAACAGGCGAAGTCGGCGGAGGCCGAGGCGGCCCTTAAACGGGAAATCGAACAGATCGGCGCCGACCGACGCAAGCTCAATCAGGATCTGATCGACACCGCGTCACGCTTGCGCGAGACCGAGATCAAGGTGACGGCGACCCAGGCGAGGCTTGAACCGCTCGACAGGGACGAACGCACGCTGCGGCAGTCACTTGAAGGACGCCGAGCGGTCATCGGCGAGGTCCTCGCCGCGCTCCAGCGCATCGGCCGCCGACCGCCGCCGGCGTTGATCGCGAGTCCCGAGGATGCATTGCAGGCGATTCGTACCGCCATGGTGCTGGGCGCAGTGTTGCCCGAAATGCGCGCCGAGGTCGATGCGCTGGCCACCAACCTCGCCGAGCTCGCCAGGCTTCGTCGGCAAATCGCGGCCGAGCGCGATCGCCTGAAGGTGGAAGTCATCGCGCTCGACAAGGAGCGGGCCCGTCTTGCAGCACTGGTGGACGAACGACAGAGAAGGCAGGCGGAACGCGAGAAAGCACTTGAGACCGAGCGAGCGCATGCGCGCGATCTCGCACAACAGGCCGTATCTCTCAAAGAGTTGATCGCCAAGCTGGAGCAAGGGTTGACGCCCGAAGAGCGTGCGGCCCGGCAGAGCCTGCGGCGCGAGTCGCAGCCACTCGCGGCGCTGCACGATCCGGGGCGGCTCGCGCCGGCCGTGGCATTTGCATCGTTGCGCGGGAAGATTCCGATGCCGGTCAACGGGATCAAGATCCGCGATTTCGGCGCGCCGGATGCAGCAGGTGGCGCGGAGAAAGGCGTTTCTATTGCCACGCGCGCAGGCGCACAGGTGATCGCTCCGGCAGACGGCTGGGTGATGTACGCCGGGCCCTTTCGCAGTTACGGGCAACTCTTGATCCTTGATACCGGCGGCGGCTATCATGTGCTCCTCGCCGGGATGGAACGAATATCGGTTGACCTCGGACAGTTCGTGCTGGCCGGAGAGCCCGTTGCAGTGATGGGGAACGCGTCCCGGATCGCGGCAATCCTTGCGAACGGCTCCAGCCAACCGGTACTCTATATCGAGTTTCGCAAGGACGGCGTTCCCATCGATCCAGGCCCATGGTGGGCGGCTAGCGAGGGTGAAAAGGTTCGCGGATGATGCGCAAAACGTCTCTCATTCTTCTGGGCGTGGCAGCCGGAGCAGCAATGACGCTGCTCGCGACACAGCCGCGCATGATCCTGATCGGTGCACGCGCGCAAGCCGCCGCGGCCGATACGTACCGGCAGCTCAACCTGTTCGGCGACGTGTTCGAACGCGTGCGCGCCGACTATGTCGAGAAACCGGATGACGCCAAGCTGATCGAGAACGCGATCAATGGCATGCTGTCGGGCCTCGACCCGCACTCGAGCTATATGGATGCCAAGAGCTATCGTGACATGCAGGTGCAGACGCGCGGCGAATTCGGCGGGCTCGGCATCGAAGTCACGATGGAGGATGGATTGATCAAGGTCGTCGCGCCGATCGATGATACGCCCGCGGCAAAGGCCGGGATCCTCGCCAACGATCTGATCACCAAGCTCGACGACGAGCAGGTCCAGGGGATGACCCTGAACCAGGCGGTCGAAAAGATGCGCGGCCCGGTAAACACCAAGATCAAGCTCACGATCATGCGCAAGGGCGTCGACAAACCTATCGAAGTGACCCTCACGCGCGACATCATCCATGTGCGCTCGGTGCGATGGCATGTCGAGGGAGACGACGTCGGCTATATCCGTATCACGCAGTTCAACGAACAGACGACTGAAGGCTTGCGCAAGGCCGTCAGCGAAATTACCGCCAAGGTGCCCGATGACAAATTGAAGGGTTACATTCTCGATCTGCGCAACAACCCGGGAGGACTCCTCGACCAGGCGATCTCGGTGGCGGATGCGTTCCTGGAAAAAGGTGAGATCGTTTCCACGCGGGGCCGCAATCCCGAGGAGACGCAGCGCTTCAACGCGCGGCCCGGCGATCTCATCAAGCACAAGCCGCTCATCGTCCTGATCAATGGCGGCTCGGCGTCCGCTTCGGAAATCGTCGCAGGCGCATTGCAGGATCATAAGCGTGCGACGCTCATCGGCACACGCTCGTTCGGCAAGGGGTCCGTGCAGACGATCATCCCGCTCGGCCCCGGCAACGGCGCATTGCGGCTGACCACCGCTCGCTATTTCACGCCCTCGGGTCGCTCGATCCAGGCCCAAGGCATCGCCCCGGACATCGAGGTGCTGCAGGACGTGCCCGAGGAGCTCAAGGCCAAGACCGACTCGAAGGGCGAGGCATCATTGCGCGGCCACCTGAAGGCCGAGGGCAAGGAGCTTGGCGGCTCACAGTCTTACGTGCCGACCGATCCCAAGAAGGACAAGGCGCTGATCATGGCGGACGATCTGTTGCGTGGCGTCCAGGTGAATTCCGCCTTCCCTCCCAATCCGAAAGCGCCTGTGCCGAATTGATACGATAAAGCGGCAACTCCTGCGGATGACGGGGCGGCCATCGTGCCGCCCCGTTTGCATTTTGCGCTGCCTTCCGTGCCATGTCGACCGCAGAGGAAGGTGCCCGCGACGCATCCGTAAGCTGGTATAGACTTGGGCGATGATTCGTCGGAGGCTCAGCCGTGGACGCCGATGAACTGAACGCGCCGCTCGGCCGGAGCAAGGACAGACCAGCCTCCAGAGCGGCCATCGGCGTGCCGCAGGTGCTGACCGGTATATTGGCCTTATGCCTGCTCATCGTGGGCGGCTGGGCGCTCTTGGCCAACGACCCGTTGGGCGGCGAACCGATTGCGGTGGTCGCCGTCGATGCCGGTCGTCCGTCCGCCGCGCCGCGCACCGATGATGCCCCATCGCCCGGCCATGCCCGCTATGATGGTCCCGACCAGAGGGAACCGGCGACGGCCGATGCGGCGCGGAAGAATGTCGCTGCGACGGACACCGATCGAGGAGCGGCAAAGAGTGCCAGGACCGTCACGATCATCGACGGCTCGAGTGGCGCGCGGAAGGAAATCGTCCTCCCCGACGGCGACGCCGCCAAGCCCCCCGACCGACGCCTGCTGGAAACGACCCCACAGGGGGCTATTCCGAAGTTGGCGTCGGACGGCACGCGGGCGTCGTCCTTTTATGCTCAGCCGCGCAGGCTGCCGCCGGGTCGCGGCGACTTGCCGCGGATCGCGATCGTGGTGGGAGGCCTCGGCATCAGCGCCGCGGCGACCGCAGAGGCGCTGGCACGATTGCCGGCGCCCGTCACATTGGCAATCTCGCCCTATGGCGCGGGTTTGGAGCAGTTGGCGGACCGGGCGCGCGCGCTCGGACATGA
>Ga0070740_10006423_pt1 | contig 10313 bp, 8 predicted proteins | sample Coa_R2_FD_67286 | JGI IMG/M metagenome (GOLD analysis project Ga0070740, IMG submission 67286) | Surface soil microbial communities from Centralia Pennsylvania, which are recovering from an underground coalmine fire - Coalmine... | ecosystem: Environmental > Terrestrial > Soil > Unclassified ...
GCACTGGATCCGATCGGGCGCCGCGACGTCCGCGCGATTCTGCGCGATTTAAAGGCGCGCGGCACCGCGGTCTTTTTGAACTCGCACTTGCTCACCGAAGTGGAGCACGTCTGCGACCGGGTCGCGATCGTCTCCAAAGGTGCCGTCGTCGCGGAGGGTTCGATTGCGGAGGTCGTCGGGCGGCAGAGCTCGGTGCGCGTGCGAGCTTCCGCGGACGGCACGCCGATCGAAAGCGTTTTACGCCGCTTCGGAACCGTCGCGCAGGAGGGCGACGCCTTTGTGGTCGCCGGCATCGGACGCGAGGACGTTCCGCAGCTGGTTCGAGCGCTCGTTCAGGAGCGCGCGCAGATCTTTGCCGTCGAGCCGATCTCGCTCAGCCTCGAAGAGCGTTTCCTGCAGATCGCGGACGACGTCCGATGATCGCCGTCGCCGTCCTCACGGTTCAGGAACTGATCCGCAGGCGGTTCGTCGTCGCCGCGATTGCGGTCACGCTGCTGCTGGCGGCCCTAACCGCATGGGGCTTCGAGCACTTGATTCACATGCATGCGCGGAACGGCCGTCTGCCGGGGCGCGTGGAAATTCTGACCGTTTCCGCGATCTTGCTCATTCTCATCGCGTACATGTTCAGCTTCGTACTGGCCGTCGTGGGCGTCTTTATCGCGGCGCCCAGCGTTGCGAACGACGTCGAAAGCGGCGTGCTGCTGCCCGTCCTCACGCGGCCGCTTACGCGATCGGCGCTGATCTCGGGAAAGATTCTGGCACTGGCGTGCGTCGTCTGCGCGTATGCCGCTTTTGCGGGCGCCGTGGAGTTCGCGATCGTCCACGCGATCTCGGGGTACTTGCCGCCGCACCCCGTGCAAGCAGTTGCGTATCTCTGTCTGCTGGCGATCGTCATGCTCGTGCTGACGTTCGCGCTGTCCACGCGCTTATCGGCCATCGCGAGCAGCGTCGTCGCGATTGTGTTGTTCGGCCTGGCATGGATTGCCGGCATCGCCGGAAGCCTGGGAGCGTTCTACGGCAACGACGCGGTGCGCGACGCCGGGATCGTCTCGCAGTTGCTGCTGCCGACGGACGCGATGTGGCGCGAAGCCGTTTTTAGATTGGAACCTGCGGCGGCGTTTGCGCTGACCGCCACGTCGCATACGTGGCCCGGTCCGTTCTTCGTTTTGTCGCCGCCGCCGCTCGCGACCGTCGTCTGGACGATCGCTTGGATCGCCGCCGTCTACGCGATCGCCCTGCGAAGCTTCGCGCTACGCGATCTCTGAGGTATTGATCAAGCGCATCGCCGCATCCGTACCCTCGTCCAGCCAGCGATCCACTCCGTCGGCAGCCGCGCCGACGAGTTTTGGAACCAGATCGCGCTCTTCGGGGAGAAAGGGCGAGAGCACGTGGTCGATCGTGTCGTACTCGGGGCGTCCGACGCCGATACGGATGCGCGGAAAATCCTCGCCCACCGTTGCGATAATCGAGCGCATGCCGTTGTGGCCGCCGTGGCCTCCCTTCGGGCGCATGCGGATCTTGCCGAAGGGCAGATCCATGTCGTCGTAGATCACGAGCAGCGCGTGCGGGGGCGTTCGATACCACGACGCCACCAAACGAATCGGCACGCCGCTGTTGTTCATGTAAGTCTGCGGCTGCATCAGGACGAGTTTGCGGCTCGAATCGTAGATCTGCCGCGCGCCGTCTTTGGTTTTCCACCCCGAAAGCGAAAAACGCCGCGCCACCTCGTCGACGACCAGGAATCCGACGTTGTGGCGCGTGCGTTCGTACTCTTTTCCGGGATTGCCCAAGCCGGCGACGATTCGGACCGGCTCGCGTTCGCGCGCAAACGCTATGCGGTCTCTCCTTGCGGCTGCTCGCCGATGACCTCGGGCTGCGCCTGTTCCATAGAAGCGCCCAGCTCGGCTTCTTCGAGCGCGCGCGCCGTCTTGGACGATTCCACGGTGACCACCAGCGTGTCCGGCGGCGTGAGCAGTTTGAAGCCGCTCGGCAAGGCGACCTGCGATGCCGTGATGTGATCGTGCAGCCCCAGCTCGGTGACGTCGATCTCGAGATGGTCGGGCAGCCGGTTCGCAGGGCCTTCGATGTCGAGCTCGTGGAGCACGATGTCCATGACGCCGGCGAAATTCCGTACGCCGTCCGGCGTACCGACCGTGGCGATCGGCAGTTTTGCGTGCACGGTCTCGTTCGCCGTCACGCGCTGCAGATCGACGTGGATCACCTTTCGTGAAACCGGATCGATTTGAATGTCGCGCAGCAGCGCCGTCTCGAAGCGCTTGCCGTCCATCTTCAACTCGATCAGACCCGTGCGGCCGCCGCGGTGAAGCAGGTCTTCGAGCGCGCGGCGCTCGATGGCGATGCTCTGGCTCGAGCCGTGCCCGTACACCACGCCCGGCACTCGGCCGGCGCGGCGCAGCGCGTGGGATTTCGAGGTGCCGCCTCCCTCGCGGCGTTCGATCTGCAATGATTGCTGTTGTGCCACTGAATGATTCCTTCTTATAAAACGGCGGCCGGTTCGGGGATCAGCTGCGGCGCCGGTGCGGGCTGCTGGTCGCCTTCGTCGATGAAGAGTTCGGAGACCGATTTGTTCGTCGTGATGCGGTTGATGGCGTCGGCGAACGTCTGCCCTACGGCTAACTGCACGAACTTCGGATGCTCGCGCGCCGCTCCGAACGGAATGGTGTTCGTAACGATGATGCGCTGGATCGCCGATTCCTCGAGCACCGCGATCGCGTCGCCGGCGAAGATGCCGTGCGTTGCGACCGTATATACCTGGGTCGCTCCTCGAGCGAGGATCGCCTCGGCGGCTTTCGCCAACGTGCCGCCGGTCGAGATCATGTCGTCGACGACCACCGCGATCCTCCCCGACACGTCGCCGACGATGTCGGTCACTTCGGAAACGTCGGGCTCGGGCCGGCGTTTGAAGACGATGGCCAACGACGCGTTCAGGCGCTTGGCGAAGAGTTCGGCCCGGTGCACGCCCCCCGCGTCGGGCGAGACGACGACGATGCGATCGTCGCAGAGGTTTTCTTTCTTCAAGTAGTTGCACAGCGTGGGCATGGCCATCAGGTTGTCGACCGGGCCGTCGAAAAATCCCTGAATCTGCGCTGCGTGCAGGTCCATCGTGACCATGCGCTTGGCGCCTGCGATCTTGAGCATGTTGGCGACGACTTTGGCCGAAATCGGCTCGCGGCCGGTCGTCTTCTTGTCCTGCTTTGCGTACCCGTAGTACGGGACGACCGCGGTAATTCGCGCTGCGGACGCGCGTTTGAGCGCGTCGATCATCAGCAGCAGTTCCATCAGCGAATCGTTGACGCCGTTACCGTTGGGCGCCTTGCAGAGCGATTGCACGATGAAGACCTCGGAGCCACGCACGTTCTCTTCGATGCGGACTCGGGTCTCTTCGTTTTTGAACTTGGAAACGGTCGCCTTGCCGACGTGCAGCTTCAGGCGCTTGGCAATCTCTTCGGCCAGCGCGATGTTCGAGTTGCCGCTGAAGATCAACGGGTGATGGCTCAACGAGTGCTCTCCGGGTGCAAAGGGCGGACGCGCCTGGACTTTCCCGCGCCGGCTGCGCAACCCTCGCTTGGGCCGCAACCGGTCGGCGCCGGGCCCGTGTCGAAGGGCATCGGACACCCATGGCACAGCGATTTCAACTCGTCGCCCCGTTTGCGCTCGCGGGCGACCAGCCCAAAGCCACCGAGGCCCTGGGACAGGGCTTGCTTCGAGGCGACCGCGCGCAGACGCTTTTGGGCGTGACCGGTAGCGGCAAGACGCTTGCGATGGCGCGCGTGATAGAAATGGCGCAGAAGCCGACGCTCGTGCTCTGCCACAACAAGACGCTCGCCGCGCAGCTCTGCGCCGAGTTTCGCGAGTTCTTTCCCCAGAGCGCGGTCGAGTATTTCGTCTCGTACTTCGACTACTACCAGCCCGAAGCGTATATCGCGCACACCGACACGTATATCGAAAAGGACAGCTCGATCAACGACGAGATCGAACGTCTGCGCCATTCGGCCACGCAGTCGCTGCTCACGCGGCGCGACACGCTCATCGTGGCCTCGGTCTCGTGCATCTTCGGTTTGGGATCGCCGTCGGATTATTTGGAGATGACGGCCAAATTGGCAGTCGGCGACGAATTGGACCGCGACGCCCTGCTGCGCAAGCTCATCGACATGCAGTACCGCCGCAACGACCTCAATCTGGTCCGCGGGACGTTCCGCGTGCGCGGCGATACGCTCGAATTCGTCGGCGTGGACGAGGAGCTCGTCCACCGGATCGAGTTTTTCGGCGACCAGATCGACGCGATCAACGTCGTCAACATTATGACCGGGGAGTACGTCGAGAGCAAAGACTCGCTGATGATCTTCCCCGCCAAACACTTCATCACGCCCGAGGAGAAGCTGCGCCGCGCGGTCGCTTCCATCGAAGAGGAGCTCGAAGAGCGTCTGCGCTTCTTTAAGCAAAACGGCAAGCTGCTGGAAGCACAGCGCCTGGAGATGCGCACGCGCTACGACCTGGACATGCTGCGCGAAGTCGGCTACTGCAACGGCATCGAGAACTACTCGCGGCATCTCACCGGACGCGAACCGGGCGAAACGCCGTGGTGTCTGCTGGACTTTTTTCCGAAGGATTGGCTGGTCTTCATCGACGAGTCGCACGTCACGCTGCCGCAGCTGCATGCGATGTACGGCGGCGATCGCTCGCGGAAGCTCTCGCTGGTCGAACACGGATTCCGCCTGCCGAGCGCGCTCGACAACCGGCCCCTCACCTACGACGAATTCGACGCGCACGTCAATCAGATCGTCTACGTTTCGGCGACGCCGGGAACCTACGAGCGCGATCGCAGCGCGCAAGTGGTCGAGATGATTATCCGGCCCACGGGCCTGGTCGATCCGGAAGTCGACGTGCGCCCGACGCGCAATCAGGTCGACGATCTGATGGAAGAGATTCGCGCCCGCGTCGAGCGCAAGGAGCGCGTGCTGGTCACGACCCTCACCAAGAAGATGGCCGAGGACCTGACAGACTTCCTGATCGAGATGAACTTCCGCGTGCGGTATCTGCACAGCGAGGTCGACACGCTCGAACGCGTGGCGATTCTGCGGGACCTGCGCCTGGGCGTGTTCGACGTACTCGTCGGCATCAATCTGCTGCGCGAGGGCCTCGATCTCCCCGAGGTTTCGCTCGTCGGCATCCTCGATGCCGATAAGGAAGGCTATCTGCGCAGCGGCACGTCGCTCATCCAGACGATTGGGCGCGCGGCTCGCCACGTCGAAGGCAAAGTGATTATGTACGCGGACCTGGTGACCGAATCGATGGCGCGCGCGATCGGCGAGACGCGCCGCCGCCGCGAACTCCAGCTCGAATTCAACCGCGTCCACAATATCGAGCCGCGTTCGGTGCGCAAGGAAGTGCGCGACATTCTGGCGATGGTCGGCGCGAGCGAAGAGACGCAGGCCGACATCCGGCGGGAAAAGATCCCCCGCGACGTCGCGATGAAGATGGCGCGAGAACTCGAGCAGAAGATGCGCGAGTACGCCGGCAGCCTGCAATTCGAAAAGGCGGCGGCTATCCGCGACGAGCTGCTCGAGCTGCGCAAGCAGATCGGCGGAAACGAGTCCGTGCTCTTCCAGGGCAAGGCGCCCAAGATCTTCGAGCACGCGCTCAAAGAGCTCGTCGGGCCCTGAGGGCTTCGCGCCGGTGCGCCTGAAGCTCGTCGAGCGCAGCCGCGAGGACGGCGTCGCCCGTCTGGAGGCGCGGCTGGATTCGCAGCGCGAGCCCGTCCTGGTGCGGTACCGCACGCGTACCGGTGCGGTGCTGCGCGCCGACGGCGTGGCCGCCGGCGCCTTCGATCGCGAACATCACGACGTGCTGCTGCCGCCCTGCGATCGTCCGCGAACGCTGACGCTCGACGTCGAGCTGCACGCGCTTCCCACCAACGGATTGCCGTCGGGACCGGGCGTCATCTGGTGGTTCCTGAATCGCCGCGCGTATCAGGAACCGGCGCGCGCGCTCGAATGCAGCCCGCAGCCGCGCGAATCGTCCGTGCGCAAAGACGCCGGCGGCGAAAGGCCGCTGAAGCTGATCGGTCACAGCCATCTCGACGTCGCTTGGCTGTGGACATACGAAGAGACGCGCCGCAAAGCACAGCGCACTTTCGCGATCGCGTGCGACCTGCTCGACCGCGATCCGTCCTTCGTCTTCATTCAAAGCCAGCCCCAGCTGTACGCCTTCGTCGAGCAAGACGATCCCGAGCTCTTCGAACGCATCCGCGGACACGTTCTTGCGGGACGCATCGATGCGAGCGTCGCAGCGCTTTGGGTAGAAAGCGACTGCAACGTGCCAAGCGGCGAATCGCTGCTGCGGCAGATGCTTGCCGCCAAGGAGTATTGCGAGCAGCGCTTCGGCGTTACCCCGTCCATCGCATGGCTGCCCGACACGTTCGGTTTTGCCAACACGCTCCCGCAGCTGCTCGCGCACGCGGGGATTCCGTATTTTTCGACCACGAAGCTGCAATGGAACGACACGACGAAGTTCCCGTATCCGCAGTTCGTTTGGAAGGGCCCCGATGGGAGCGCGGCCGTTTCGGCGCTAATTGCGTCGTACGACGGCCCCGCTTTTCCCTGGCGCATTGCCCGCGCCAAAGAGCGAAACGAACCGATCGTTCTGGGCTACGGCGACGGCGGCGGCGGCGTGACGCCCTCGATGCTCGAGCATGCGCCCTCCATCGGGCGCTGGATAGCGCCGCGCTCCTGGTTCGACGAGCTCGAGTCGAAGCGATCGGCCTTACCCGTTCACGACGATGAACTCTATTTAGAGTACCATCGCGGCGTCTACACGACGCATCACGACGTCAAGTTCCACAACGCGCTGCTCGAGCGCGCGCTGGCCGAAGCCGAGGAACTGCTGTCGTGGTGCATTGCCGTGCACGCCCCTGCGGAAACGATCGCCGCGCTGCGTTCGCGCCTGGATGCCGTTTGGCACGTCACGCTGCGCAGCCAATTTCACGACGTCCTGCCCGGAACGTCCATCGAAGCCGTTTATGAAGCGGTGATGGACGAGTACGCGGCAGCCGAGGAGCAGGCCGCGTCGGTCATCAGCGCGGCGCAGACGATTCTGCCCCGCGCGCGCGGCCCGGTAGAATCGCGGCTGGCCGAACCGCAGGACGCGCAAGGCGAGTACGTTTTCGAAAACGGATCGCTCTTTGCGCGCGTGCGCACCGACGGCACGATTACGGAATTACGGGCGCACGACGGTCCGAATCTCTGCACGGTTGCCAACGCCCTCGCGCTGTACCGGGATCGTCCCAAAGCGTGGGAAGCATGGAACGTCGACGCGTCGTACGCCAAGGTCATGCGAAACGCGCGGCCGCGCTCGCATTCGCTCGAGGACGGCGTGCTCTCGATCGCATTCCGCCTGGGCTCGTCGGACGCGGCGATGCGCATCTCGCTTCGCGAGGCAGAACCGCTGCTTCGCGTCGAGCTCGACGTGCAGTGGCAGGAACGCCGGACGCTGCTGCGCGTCGAGAATTGGATCGCCGTTGCCTCCCAGGACGTCGTTTACGGCTCCCCGCACGGCTCCATCGTTCGCACGGCGCACGCGCGCACGCCGGCCGAACGCGCCAAGTTCGAAGTGCCCGGCCAGCGGTACGCAGCGGTTCGCGGCAGCGACGGGGCGGGTGCGGCGGTGCTCGCGCTGGATACCTACGGATGGAGCGCGCGCGCACTTCCGCGCGGCGGCATACGCCTGGGACACTCGCTGCTGCGCGGTACGACCTGGCCGGACCCGAAGGCCGATATCGGTCCGCATCGTTTGCTGTACGCATTCGCGCCGCTGCGCGATGCGAGCAACGCGCGGCTCGAACGCCTGTGGGAGCACTTCGCGCACGGCCCCCGCGTGCGGCTCTTCGTGCCCTCCGAGCCGAACGTGGTGGTGGCCGCGTGCAAACCCGCGCACGATGGCGACGGCGTCGTCCTTCGGGTGCGCGAGTGTGACGGGACCGCCGTCGATGCGCACGTCAGGTGCGGCGCGCGGATGACGGACGTCCAAAGCATCGATGGAATGGAACGGCCGCTATCGTCCGAATGCGCCGTGGAGGGCGAGCAGCTGCGGTTCGGCCTGCGCCCTTTCGAAATCCGCTCGTTCCGGGTACGCTTCTCCCATGCGTGAGATTCACGGGGTGCTCTTCGACCTGGACGACACGCTGCACGACGACACGTTCGCGTTCACCACTGCGGCCGAGGAGGTGGCGCGCGAAGTAGCCGCCGAGCACGGGATCGACGCCATCGCGCTCAAAGACGCGTACGTCGCCGAAGCGGAAGGCTTCTGGCACCGCCTCACGAGCGATCAACTGAAAACCAAGCTTTCGGCACTGCGCACGACGATGTGGGGAAACGCGCTGACGGCCGTCGGCATCGCCGATCCGGAGCTCGCGCAGCGCAGCGCAGCCAACTACAACGCGTACCGCAAGAAGTATTTTTCGCCGTTTCCCGGCGCGATCGATCTGCTGCGCTCGTTGAAGGAGCGCGGAAAGCGATTGGGGATCGTCACCAACGGCGTTTCGGAAACGCATCGCGAGAAGATCGCCCTGCTGCAGATCGCGCAGTATTTCGATGCGATCTTCCTTGCGGACGAGGTCGGCATGGTCAAACCCGATCCGCTCCTCTTTGCGCATGCCTGCCGCAAGCTCGGAACCTCTCCCGCGCACAGCGCGATGGTGGGCGACCGCTACGAGCGGGATATCGCGGGCGCGCTCGAGGCGGGCCTGTACACGATCTGGGTCAACGTGCGATCCGAAACGCTCGCGCCCAACACCAAACCGCCCGACGTCACCGTCGAGAGCATCGCGGCGGCCGCCCCGTACCTGCAATGAGGCGCGTCCTCGTGCGCGCGGCCGTGCTGCTCGCAGCGAATCCCGTTATCGTTCTGCCGTCGCTGGTCATCGGCGCAGCGAGCGCCACGATTGCGCGCCCGCTCGAAGCCGCCGGCATCTCGTCGTGGAGCTTCTTCGGCGATCTGGACGCGCAAGGCGTTCAAGGCTTCTGGGAGTACGCGGCCACGATCGTCGCTTTGGGCCTTCGCGTGCTGGCCGCTCTGGCGGCCATCGCCTTTACGACCGGCATGGCCGGCGCGGCGTGGACGTCGGGTCGCGCGCGGCTTCGCGACGGCGCCTCCGCGTTCGCCCGAAGGGGCCCGCAAGCGTTGGCGGCGCTGACGATCCTTTTCCTGACCGGCCTCGGCGCTTCGGTGCTGGCCGTTCCGACGTTCGGAATCTCCGTCGTCGTCTACGCGGCTTTGTCGCTCTACGCGATGCCCGCCGCCATCGTGGGCGCGCGGCCGGCCACCGATGCGGTGATCGAATCGATGCGTCTGACCTGGCGAAACGCGCCGGTGACGCTCGCGCTGGTCGCGCTCATCGTCGTGCTGGCCGTCGCGGGCGGCTTGGCCGGCCGCGCCGCGGCAAGCATTCCAGTCCTGGGCGAGGCGGTCGGCTGGATCATGATGGAGGCGGTCGTCGCGTACGCGACCCTGGTCGTCGTAGGAGAATATTTAAAACTCGAGAGCCCGGCCCAGGCGCCCTGACGGGCGCTTGGCGAATATTTCGTCCCAGAATCCTCGGCCCGCTCTTGAGTTTGGAGGTTGATCTGTATGCAATCCTCGGCGGAGCTCGGCAACACATTTTCGCGCGCGTGGGAGCTGCTCACACGGAACTGGATCATAATCGTTCCGGGTTTGGTGATCGGCATCGTCGCGGCGCTCATCGTCTTTATGTTGGGCGCCGTCGGCGTGGTCTCGGCTGTCGGCGCGAACGCGGTCGGCATGGCCGGTGCGGGCCTTGCGGCGGCTTTTGTCAGCGCAATGATCATCGGCGCGGTGCTCATGGTCGCAACGATCCTGGTCGTCGCGTACACCACCGGTATGGCGGGCGCAGCGTGGCGCACGGGCACCGCGACGCTCGACGACGGCGCGGCGGCGTTCCGCACGTCCGGCGGTCAAGTCTTGATGGCCGTGGTGCTGCTGTTCGCGGTGGGCCTGGTTGCGGTCATACTCACGCCCTTCACGCTGGGACTAGCGCTGCTGGCGTTCTATCTGTTCTTCATTTACACGCTGCCCGCCGTGATTATCGGCGGACGCGGCGCGGGTGAGGCGCTGGGCGAGTCCGCGCGCATTGCGGCCAAGAATTTCCTCTCCACGCTCGCCGTCATCGTGCTGCTGGCGATCGCGTTTATCGTGGCCGCATGGCTTACGCGCTTCTTCAACTGGCTGCCGTTACTCGGCGCGATCATCCGGCAGGTGATCACGCAGGCCGTCGCCGC
>Ga0070740_10006426_pt1 | contig 10310 bp, 9 predicted proteins | sample Coa_R2_FD_67286 | JGI IMG/M metagenome (GOLD analysis project Ga0070740, IMG submission 67286) | Surface soil microbial communities from Centralia Pennsylvania, which are recovering from an underground coalmine fire - Coalmine... | ecosystem: Environmental > Terrestrial > Soil > Unclassified ...
GATTCCCAAAACGCGGAACGCGAAAGTGATGCGCCGGGTGCTTCGCGCGGCGTACCTGGGCCAGGATCCGGGCGACGTGACCGCGCTGGAAAACCCGCAGTGCCTGGAGAGCATCAAACAGTTAGGAGCTTGATCATGCCTGTCTATCACACTCTCGGCGAGCTGCCGCGTAAGCGGCACCAGATCTTTCGAAAACCCGGCGGCGACCTGTACGCTGAAGAGTTCATCGGCAACATGGGTTTCTCCGGCCTGTCCTCGCTGCTGTACCGGCTGCACCGGCCCACGGAGATCAGAGAAGTGAGGCCGGTCAAATCGCTGGCGGTTCAGCCTGCGCCCGCCGAGCCCCTGCGACATCGGCATTTCCGAACGTGCGGCCTGCCGGAAACGAAATCGGCGGTGGCCGACCGCATTCCGCTGCTGTTTAACTCCGATGTGCTGATGTCGATCGTCAAGCCGGCCGATGCTGTTTCCGAACTTTACCGCAACGGCCAGGCAGATGAGATCGTGTTCGCCGCCGCGGGCGGGGGCGTGCTCGAATCGCCATTCGGGCGGCTGCCCTTCCGACAAGGCGATTACCTGGTGATCCCGCGCGGGATCGTCCATCGCTATCGCTTTGACGGCGCTGCCAAGCCGATCCTGCTCACGATGGAGAGCGCGGGTTTTGTCCGTACGCCTCCGCGCTACCGGAACGAGTTCGGCCAGCTACTGGAGCACGCGCCGTACTCGGTGCGCGATATCCGCCGTCCGGAATCGCTCGAAACGCACGATGAGGCCGGGGAATTTCCGGTGCTGGTCAAAAAAGAGGACGCGCTGATCGAGCTCACCTACCGCCATCATCCCTTCGATGTGGTGGGTTGGGACGGTTATTACTATCCCTGGGCGCTCTCCATTCATGACTTCGAGCCGCGTACGGGCCGCTTCCACATGCCGCCACCGACGCACCAGACGTTCGAAGGCGAGGGGTTCGTGGTGTGCTCCTTTTGCCCGCGGCCGTACGATTTCGACCCGGCGGGCATTCCCGCGCCCTACCACCACTCGAATGTCATGTCGGATGAAGTTCTCTATTACGCCAACTCCGAATTCATGAGCCGCAAGGGGGTCGAGTTCGGCTCGATCACGCTGCACCCGGACGGGCTGGCGCACGGTCCTCAGCCGGGGCGGACGGAAGCGTCCATCGGGCAGAAGCACACGAACGAACTCGCGGTGATGCTGGACACATTCCGTTCGCTGCATGTGGCGGAGCCGGCGCTGAAAGTAGAGGATCGTGATTACTATCGTTCGTGGCTCTGAGGCTGGCGGCCTCTACCATTGACGTATGGCCTTTCTTCGCTTGGAGCACGTCAGCAAGGACTACATCGCGGACGGACAGCCGGTTCCGGCCCTGCGTGACGTGTCGCTCGAGGTGGCCGCGGGCGAGTTCGTCGCCTTTGCCGGCCGCAGCGGGTGCGGCAAGTCAACGCTCCTCAATCTGGCGGGGGCGATGGATTTCCCTACTTCCGGCAAGGTGTTCCTCGATGATGTAGACACTTCGAGTCTGAGCGAAGCCGGCCTGACCCGGTTGCGGCGGGAAAAAATCGGGTTCGTATTTCAATCCTTCCAGCTTCTGCCATCGCTGTCGGTGGTGGAAAATGTCGAGCTGCCTTTGCTGCTGGCGAACCGGCGCGATACGCGGGACGCGGCGCTCGACCGGCTGGCTTGGGTGGAGATGGAGGCGTATGCCGCGCGGATGCCGTACCAGCTTTCGGGCGGGCAGATGCAGCGCGTGGCGATCGCGCGGGCGCTGGTCAATTCGCCCAGCCTTCTCCTGGCGGACGAACCAACGGGCAATCTGGATAGCGCCACCAGCGATGTCATTCTTGCATTGCTGAGGCGGATCGTGGATGAGAAGGGCACTACGCTGCTGATGGCGACCCACAGCACGGAAGCCGCCGCCGGCGCCGATACGATCGTGCGGCTGCGCGACGGGCGGGTCCAAGAGGTGCTGTGCCCTACCTGAAGATCTTCCAGCGGCTGATCTTGCGGCCGCTGCGTCAGGAACCGGCGCGGACGGGGCTGGCGGTAGCGGCGGTCGCTCTCGGTGTGGCCGCCGTTCTGGCGATTGAACTGGCCGGCGAAGCGGCGGCAGGGTCGTTTCGGTCCTCGATGGAAACCCTCATTGGGAAGGCTGGCTACGAGGCGAGCGCGGCCGGCGGTCTCGCGCCCGAGGCGCTCAGGCAGCTTGCGTCGCTGCCGTACGCGCTGAAGCTGCATCCGCGGATCGAAGACTACGCGGTCATCGAATCCACGCGCCGCACGGTTCCGCTGGTGGGGATCGATTTTCTGGCCGAGGCTGAGGTGGGCCCGGCTCATGAGCTGCCGAAGGATGCCACCTCGGTCTGGACCGGCTCGGATCTGCCCTACAAGCCCGGCGACCGCATCACGCTGATTGCCGGCGACTCGGAACGCGCGTTCACGGTGCAGGGCAGGCTAGGCGAAAACTCCGGCGAAACGATCGTGATGGATCTGGCCCAGGCGGATGAACTGTTGCATCGCCACGGCAGGCTGGATCGCATCCTGATCGAAAGCCGCCAGCAGGACTGGCTGCGTGACGCGCCGCCGGGCATGACCGTTCAGCCCGAGGGGACGCGCACGGAGGAGAACCGGCGCATGCTCGCCGCGTTCCGGTGGAATCTGCGGGTGCTCAGCTACATTTCGCTGGCGGTCGGGGCCTTTCTGATCTACAACACGATTTCGGTTTCGGTGGTGCGGAGACGCGCGGAGATCGGCATTCTGCGGGCCCTCGGCGCGACGCGCGCGGGCGTGCTGGCGGCCTTTCTCGGCGAAGCCGGGTGTTTGGGACTGCTCGGCGCGGTGGCCGGAATCGGGCTGGGCCGATCGATGGCCGTGGGCGCCGTCCGGCTGGTGGCCTCCACGGTGGAATCGCTGTATGTGAGCAGCCGCCCGGCGCCCATCGCGTTGAGCTGGGAATCGGCGGTGCTTGCGCTGGCGATCGGCGTGGTGACGGCGGCGCTTTCGGCGCTGGCTCCTGCATGGGAAGCCGCGCAGGTCGCGCCGGTGGAGGCGATGGGACGGGCGCGCCGGGAGCACGAAGTGCGCCTGCATCGCGGCCGGGATCTGGCGATTGCGACGGCGCTGGCGGGGTGCGCCTGGGTGGCTTCGCGGCAGCCGCCCGTCGCGGGCAAGCCTATGTTCGGCTACGCCGCGGCGCTGCTGATGGTGGCCGCGTCCGCCCTGGCGATGCCGGCGTTTCTCTCGTTCGCGCTGTCGAAGTGGCGCCGCACGCAGCCGGTGGAGCCGCTGCTGGCGAGCCGCGGCCTGTTGGGCTCGCTCCGGCGAAGCTCGGTACTGGCAGGTGCGCTCTCGACGGCCGTCGCCATGCTTGCGGCGGTGGGGATCATGGTCGGCAGTTTCCGAGAAACGGTGGCGCGGTGGATGGGCGACCGCATTCAGGCGGACCTGTACCTGAGGCCCGCGGTTGCTTCCGCGCCGGATCGCAACCCGACCCTGTGTCCCGAGATTGCGCAGCGGATCTCCGGGCTGCCGGAGGTCGCCGAGGTGGACCAGTTGCGGACGTACGAAATCGAATACGATGGTCTTCCTGCGACGCTGGCCGGAGCGAGCGTGCGGGTGGCGAGTCTTTATGGCACGCGCGGGTTTTTGTCGGGCGCGAAGGCCGCGTCCGTTTTCGCGCAGCTTGCCGGGAGCGACGCGGCGATCGTAAGCGAGCCCTTCGCCAACAAACATCACGTTCGCGCGGGCGGCGTGCTGCATTTGAAACTGGGCGGCGCCTGGCGAGCCTTGCGGGTGATCGACATTTACTACGACTACTCGAACGAACGTGGCACGGTATTTGTCGACCGCGCCACGCTGCTTAAGTATCTGCCCGATCCCGCCCCTTCGAACCTCGCCGTATATCTGAAGCCCGGCGTAGCGCTGGACGACGGACGCCGGGCGGTGGAAGCCGCTCTGGGAGACCGCAGAGTGATCGTCGCCACGAACCGAGCTTTGCGGGAAGAGGGGCTGCGCGTCTTCGACCGCACCTTCGCGATTACGTACGCGCTGGAGGCGGTGGCGGTTTTCGTTGCGGTGATGGGAGTCGGCGGGTCGCTGCTGGCGCTGGTGATCGACCGCCGCCGCGAATTCGGCCTGCTGAAATTTCTGGGCGCGGCCGACCCGCAGATTCGCCGCATGATCCTGTTCGAAGCCGGGTTTCTGGGGCTGCTGTCGAACGCCGCGGGATTGATCCTGGGCTTCCTTCTTTCGCTGCTGCTGATTTACGTGATCAACAAGCAATCGTTTGGCTGGACGATTCAGTTCCACTGGCCGGTGGCGGTGCTGTCCGGCGCGCTGTCGGTCGTGTACGCGGCGACGCTGCTGGCCGGCCTGTATCCGGCGCGCATCGCCACGGGCATCGTGCCGATTGAGGCGATCCATGAAGAGTAGTCTCGCCGGGCTGCTGCTGGCGTACCGGCTCGCGCTGCCTGGCTATCACTACGAATTTCCGCGCGACCACTTCAATCACCCCGAATTTCAAACCGAATGGTGGTATTACACCGGCAATGTCCATACTCGCGGGGGCCAGCGCTTCGGCTTCGAGCTGACTTTTTTCCGCCGGGGCGTCAATCGTCCGGCCGAAACCAAATCTGTCTGGGACGTGAACGACATCTGGATGGCGCACCTGGCGCTCAGCGATATCGGCGGCAACAGGTTCCTGCACGCCGAGCGGTTGAATCGAGCGGGCGCGGGGCTGGCGGGCGCGGACCTTGTGCAGGCTCGCGTGTGGAACGGGAACTGGCAGGCGAAATGGCAGCCGGGCTTCGCTTCCCAGGAACTGAGCGCGGTCTCCGATGAATTTTCGTTCCGGTTCGATCTGCACTCGGACAAGCCGCCGGTGATTCACGGCAAGAACGGCGTGAGCCAGAAGGCCGAGGGCGAGGGCCGCGCGTCGCACTATATTTCCCTCACTCGCCTGGCGACGGCGGGCGTTCTCGACTTAGGCGGCACGCGCTATCCGGTGGAAGGTCTGAGCTGGATGGATCACGAATTCTTCACCGAGCAGCTCGACGCCGCGCAGACCGGCTGGGACTGGCTGAGCCTGCAACTCGCAGACGGCTCCGAGATCATGCTGTACCGGCTGCGGCGCCAGGACGGCTCCATCGATCCGCACTCCGCGGGGACGTACGTGGATCCACAAGGGCGATCGCGATTTCTCGCTTCGGACGATTTCACCATGACGCCGGGAAAAAAGTGGAAGGCCTATCCGATCGAGTGGACGGTCCGCATCCCTTCGCTCGGCGTGGACGCGGCGATTGCGACGCGGCTGCCCCAGCAGGAGTTCACCGAAACGCAGACCTATTGGGAAGGAGCAGTGGACGCGATCGGCGTCAAGCAGGGGGGAGCGCTGAGCGGGTCGGGATATTTGGAGATGACCGGCTACGCCGCAGCAGTTCCGCGATAGCGCGGCCATCGCGCACCACTTCGGCGAACTGTTCCGGAAAGATGGTCTGATAGCCGTCGGAAACCGCGCGGTCGGGACTCGGGTGTACTTCCACGAGCAGGCCGGCGGCGCCGGCGGCGATGGCGGCGAGCGCCATGGGGTAGACCTGATCGCGCCTGCCGGTGCCGTGGCTCGGATCGACGATGATCGGCAGATGGCTCAGGCGCTGCACCGCGGGCACGACGCTCAGGTCCAAGGTGTTGCGCGAATGGTCCGCGAAGGTGCGGACGCCGCGCTCGCAGAGGATCACGTTGTAATTGCCTTCGGAGAGGATGTATTCGGCGGCCATCAGAAATTCTTCGAGCGTGGCGGAGATGCCGCGTTTCAGCAGCACCGGCTTGCGCGAACGTCCGGCGCGGCGCAGCAGAGCGAAATTCTGCATGTTGCGCGCGCCGATCTGGATGCAGTCCGCGCACTCCTCGACCCGATTCGAAGGTCTCCACATCCAGTGCTTCGGTGACGATGCCGAGCCCGGTAGCCTCGCGCGCCTCGGCCAGAAGCTTGAGGCCCTCCTCGCCGAGGCCCTGAAAGGCGTAGGGCGACGTGCGCGGCTTGTAAGCGCCGCCTCGCAGCAACTGCGCGCCCGCGGCTTTGACGGCGCGTGCGGATTCGAGGATTTGCTCGCGGCTTTCGACCGAGCAGGGACCGCCGCAGAACATCAATTCGTGCCCGCCCACTTCGACGCCGCGGACCCGGATGACGGAGTTTTCGGGCTTGACGTCGCGGCTCACGAGCTTATACGGTTTCGAAACGCGAATGGCTTCGGCGACGCCGGGCAGGTCTTCGAATTCGGCTGGATCGATCGGGCCGGGATTGCCGGTAATGCCGATGGCGGTTCGCTGCGCGCCCGGAATGATGTGCGCGCGGAAACCGAGCGCTTCGATCTTGCGGCGCACGCGCACAATATCGGCGGGCGCAGCCTGCGCGGTCATGACGATGAGCACGTTGCTCCTATCATAAGAGAGTGAATCAGCGCATCGCGGTGGTGGGCGGGGGCATTATCGGGCTGGCGACGGCGTATCGTCTGCTGGAGCGGCTTCCCGGCGCGCAGGTCACGGTGCTTGAGAAAGAATCCGCGGTGGCGCAGCACCAGAGCGGCCACAACAGCGGCGTGCTGCATTGCGGGCTGTACTACCGGCCGGGATCGCGCCGCGCGCGGCTCGCAGTGTGCGGCATCCAGCAGATGGTGGCGTTCTGCCAGCGGCATTCGATTCCGCACGATGTGTGCGGGAAAGTGGTGGTGGCGGCGAATGACGAGGAAGTGCCGCGGCTGCATGCTTTGTTCGAGCGCGGCCAGCAGAACGGGCTAAGCGGGCTGCGGCTGCTTTCTCCCGAAGCCCTGCGCGAAATCGAACCTCACGCGGCGGGGGTCGCCGCGATCCGCGTACCGCAGGAGGGCATCGCGGATTATCCGCGCGTGTGCGAGGCGCTCGTGGCCGAAATTCGGGCGCGGGGCGGCGAGGTGCGGACCAACGCGGAGGTCACGGCGATCCGCCGCGCCGCGCCGGGCTGGCACATCGAGCATTCCTCGGGCGATCTGCCGGCCGGCTGGGTGATCACGTGTGCGGGTCTCCACTCGGACCGCGTCGCGGCGATGACGGGATTCCGCGATTCCGTGCGGATCGTGCCTTTTCGCGGCGAATATTTTTTGATCCGTCCGGCACGGCAGCACCTGGTGCGCAATCTGATTTACCCGGTGCCGGATCCGCGATTCCCGTTCCTGGGGGTGCATTTCACCAGGATGATTCGGGGCGGGGTGGAGTGCGGGCCCAATGCCGTGCTTGCGTTTTCCCGAGAAGGCTACCGGAAAACCGACGTGAACGTGCGGGACCTCGCCGATGCCCTCCGCTTTCCGGGCCTGTGGAGGTTCTTGCGCAAGTATCCGGACGCGTCCTGGATGGAACTGAAGCGATCCTTCCGCCGCGAGCTGTTCTGCCGCACGCTGCAGCGGCTGGTTCCGGAGATTCGGCTCGATGACCTGGTTTCCGGGGGCGCGGGAGTGCGCGCGCAGGCGATGGCGGCCGACGGATCGCTGCTGGACGATTTCCACTTCGTGCAGGGCGAGCGCGTCATTCATGTGGTCAACGCGCCGAGCCCGGGGGCCACGGCGTCGCTGGCGATCGGGGATGAGATCGCGGCGATGGTGATCAGCGCTGGTGCGTGACGCTGTGCTTGCGGCTGTAAGTGAAGTAGATAATCAGGCCGACGATCATCCAGCCTGCCAACCTGGCCCAATTCGTCCAGCCCAGGCCGTACATCAACAGCGCGTTGAAGGCGATCCCGAGGATGGGGATCAGGGGGACGAAAGGAGTCTTGAAGGGCCGCGGCACGTCAGGATGCGTGCGACGCATGATGATGATGCCGGTGCACACCAGCACGAACGCAAACAGCGTGCCGATGCTGGTCATTTCGCCCAGCGCGGAGATGGGCGCGAAGGCCGCGAACACGCCGGTGAAGATCATGAACAGGAGATTGGAGCGCCACGGCGTCCGGAACCGGGGATGGACGGCGCTGAAGACCGCTGGCAGCAGCCCGTCGCGCGACATCGAAAAGAACACCCGGCTCTGGCCGAGCAGCATCACGAGGATCACGGAGGTGTAGCCCATGATAATCGCGAATTTAATGGCCGGGCGCATCCAGCTATACGAAGTGCGGTCGATCGCCACCGCCACCGGCGCCGCGACATTCAACTCTTTATAGCTCACGATTCCGGTGAGCACGTGCGCGAACGCCACGTAAATCAAGGTGCAAACGAACAGCGAGCCGATAATGCCGATTGGCATGTCCTTCTGCGGCTTGCGCGCTTCCTGCGCGGCCGTGGAGACGGCGTCGAACCCGATGAAGGCGAAAAACACCACGCCCGCGGCTCGCACCACCCCGCTCCAGCCGAACTGGCCGAAAGTCCCGGCATTGGACGGCACGAAGGGCTCGTAATTGGCCTTGTTGATATAAGACCATCCGAGGATGATAAATAGCAGCGCCACAGACACTTTTATGCAAACGATCAGGGCATTCACTCGCGCGGATTCCTGGATGCCGAGGATCAGGACGGCGGAAACGGCGGCCACAATGAACAGCGCCGGGAGATTGATCACGCCTTGAATGGTTTCCGTGGTGCCCGGCAGATGGATGGGCTCGAAGGGCGAAGACGCAAATTCCGCGGGGAATGTAATTCCGAAATCCTTAAGCAGACTGACGACGTACGCCGACCAGCTTACGGCCACCGTGGACGCTCCGATGGCGTATTCGAGCACCAGGTCCCACCCGATAATCCACGCGATCAGCTCGCCCATGGTGGCGTACGCGTAGGTGTACGCGCTGCCCGCGATGGGAATCATGGTAGAAAATTCGCTATAGCAGATGCCCGCGAAGGCGCAGCCAATGGCCGCCAGAACGAAACTGATTACCACCGCGGGCCCGGCGTTTTGCGCCGCCGCAATCCCCGTGAGCGAAAACAAGCCCGCGCCAATGATCGCACCGATGCCTAGCGCCACCAATTGGCCCGGACCCAGGGAGCGCTTGAGCGTTTCCCCCTCCGCGTCGGCCAGAATCAGTTTCAGCGGCTTGGTGGCGAACAAGCTCATAGAGGGCCTAGGATAACAGACGCGGCTCCACGGATAAAATAGGAACGGCGTGAGGCTGCTCCCGATTGCTCTGCTGGTTTCCGCGCTCCTTGAAGCTCAGGCGCCGCTCAACCTGGAAAAGGTCTGCACGCCCGCGGACGTGGACCGGTTTGGATTGACGTGCTCGGAAGACGAACCGTGCCCGGTGTTCCTGGAACTATCTTCGGTGGAGGCGAATGGGCCGGAGCTGTTCGTCAGCGGAAATCTGCACACCGCCGCCACGACGATGTACGGTTTGCTGCTGGCGAGCGCCGACGGCGGCAAGACGTGGAGGGAGGCGCAACGCATTCCGTCCTCGACGCTCGAGCAGATTCAGTTTCTCGACTCTCAGCACGGCTGGGTGGGCGGGGTGAAGCTGGAGCCGCTGCCGCGCGACCCCTTTCTGCTGGCGACCACGGACGGAGGGAAGACGTGGCGGCAGAATCCGTTGTTCGAGGATACGGTGTACGGCTCGATTCAGCGGTTCTGGTTCGAAACGGCGGATCGCGGCGAGCTGGTGCTGGAACGCTTGCAAGCCACCGCCCGCAATTTTGAGTTGTACGTGAGCATGACGGGCGGCGCTTCCTGGGAATTGGAGCAGACGGGCAAGCAGCCGATGCGGCTGGCCAAGGCGAAGCCCAAAGAAAGCGCGTCGTGGCGCGTCCGGCCGGACCGAGATTCCTATCTTGTGGAGCGCCGCACGGCCGGGAACGACTGGGAACCGGCGGCGAGCTTCGCCATTCGCGCGGGCGAGTGCCAATGAACGCGATCGAACTGGAACTGTTCCGGCACCTTCTGGTGTCCATCGCCGAGGAGATGGGCGTCGTGCTGCGGCGAACTTCGTATTCGGCGAATATCAAGGAGCGGCGGGATTATTCCTGCGCAGTGTACGATACGCGCGGCGAGACGGTGGCGATGGGCGATCATATGCCCGTACATCTGGGCGCGATGCCGCTTTCGGTGCGCGCGGCCCGGGAAGCGCTGGAACTCGGCCCCGGCGACGTCGTGCTGCTGAATGATCCGTTCCGCGGCGGAACGCATTTGCCGGACATTACCGCGGTGGCGCCGGTGTTCACGCGCGGCTCCAGGCGGCCGCCGTTCTATCTGGCGAATCGCGCGCATCATGCCGACGTTGGCGGAATGAGCCCCGGTTCGATGCCTATGGCCCGGGAGATTTATCAGGAAGGGATTCGCATCCCACCCATCAAGAT
>Ga0070740_10006427_pt1 | contig 10310 bp, 10 predicted proteins | sample Coa_R2_FD_67286 | JGI IMG/M metagenome (GOLD analysis project Ga0070740, IMG submission 67286) | Surface soil microbial communities from Centralia Pennsylvania, which are recovering from an underground coalmine fire - Coalmine... | ecosystem: Environmental > Terrestrial > Soil > Unclassified ...
GCAAGCACTTCCAATCACGTGCGAAACGCGCCCGGCTGCCACAGCACGTCGCGCGCGCCCCGGTCATTGAGATGGCGGCTCAGCACGAAAAGATGGTCGCTCAGGCGGTTGAGATATTTGACCGCTTCCGGGTTCACCGGCTCGGCGGCGGCAAGCGCCACCGCGAGCCGCTCCGCCCGGCGCACGATGGTGCGGGCGAGGTGGAGCTGCGCCGCGGCCGGCGTGCCGCCCGGCAGCACGAACGAATTGAGCGGCTTGAGCCCGGCATTCATCGCGTCGATCTCCTGCTCTAGCCGGGTGACCTGGGCGGGGATGATGCGCAGCGCGCCCGCGGCCTTGCCTCCCGATTCCGGGTTGCAGAGGTCGGCGCCCAGATCGAACAGATCGTTCTGGATCCGCGCCAGCATCGCGTCTTCCTCGCCGGCGGTGTGGAGCCGTGCGAGCCCGATCGCCGCATTGGCCTCGTCCACCGTGCCGAAGGCGGCAACGCGCGGCGCCTGCTTCGGCACGCGGCTGCCGTCGCCGAGCGAGGTCTCGCCGGCATCGCCGCCACGGGTGTAGATGCGCGTGAGCCGCACCATCAGCGATGATGCCGGAACAGCAGCATGAAGATCGCGAACAGCAGGATCGCGATCCCCTGCAGCAGCACGCGCGACTGCATGAGCTTGTTGGATCGCCGCGGGTCGCCGCCCCGCGCCATGGAGAACACGCCCAGCGCCAGCGCGCCCAGCGCCCCCAACATCGCCAGGACGACGAGGATCGGCAGGAGATATTCCATCGCCTCTATATAACGCCCCGGGCCGGCGATTGGCAGAGGTTCGCGGGTGGTTGGCGGGCGGCCCCGTCTATTGACGCCGCCGGTCGCGGGGGCGAGGATCAACCTCCATGAGGGCCTGAGAAGCCAAGGAGCGCGCCATGGAAGCCAAGCTCGACCGCAGCGTTGAGGATGTGGGCAACATCATCAAGCTCGAGCACGTGAACGTCACCATCCCCGATCAGCAGCTCGCGACGCTGTTCTACGTGGCTGGGCTCGGCCTCACCCGCGATCCCTACATCATGGTCTCCACCAACAACATGTGGATCAACGTGGGGCGCAGCCAGTTCCATCTCCCGACCGGCAAGCCGCAGAACCTGCGCGGCTGCAGCGCGATCGTGGTGCCCGACCGGGCGGAGCTCCTCGAGCGCCTGGACAGGGTGAAGAAGCAGCTCGACGGCTCGAAGTTCGACTATCGCGAAGGGAATGATTGCGTCGACACGGTGTCGCCGTTCGGCGATCGCATCCGCTGCCATTTCCCCGATCCGGCGCGGTTCGGCCGCATCAAGCTCGGCATGCCCTATATCGAGTTCGACGTGGCGCCCAAGACCGCTGACGGCATCGCCCGCTTCTATCGCGAGGTGATGGGCGCGCCGTCCCGAGTCGAGGAGAACGGGCACGGCCGGGCCGCGCATGTCGCGGTCGCGGCCGACCAGGAGTTCGTGTTCCGCGAGACCGACCGGCCGATCCCGGACTATGACGGGCATCACGTGCAGATCTATCTCAACGACTTCTCCGGCCCCTACAAGAAGCTCGGCAAGCTCGATCTCATCACCATGGAGAACGGGCAGCACGAGTACCGCTTCATCGACATCATTGATCTCGACAGCAAGGAGGTGCTGTTCAAGATCGAGCACGAGGTGCGCTCGAGCCGCCATCCGCTGTACGGCCGCCCGCTTGTCAACCGCAATCCGGCCCAGACCAACACCGCCTACATGCCCGGCTTCGACGGGCTCGAATGGTATTTGGCATAAGCCCGGCGCCTCGCCTCACCGGGGCGGGGTGACGGCCGTCCTCGCCTCGGGGAACAGCGCCGCCACGTCCATCGCGGGGAGCGAGCAGCGCGCGCGCAAGCCGCCTTGCGGCGAGGTCTCGAGCGCGAGGGCGCCGCCGTGGCTCAACATCACGTCGCGCGCAATGGTGAGGCCCAGGCCGATGCCGCCGGTCGAGGCGTTGCGCGAATTCTCGATCCGGAAGAACGGCTGCAGCACGCTCTCGCGCATCGCCTCGGGAATGCCGGGTCCGTCATCGTCGACCATGATGTCGATGAAGCGCCCGGCAAGCACCGTGATCCAGACATGGCTGCCGTGGCGGGCCGCGTTGTCGACGAGGTTGTTGATGCAGCGCCTGAGCGCCTCGGGCCGCGCGGGAATCTCCAGTGTCTGGGGGCCGGCGAGCGTCACCGCGGTGCCGGCGCGACGCGCCGCCGCGACCACGTCGCCCAGCAGCCGCATCAGGTCGATGAGCTCGGTCTGCTCGTCGCCCTCGCCGCGCGCGAAGCCGAGATAGGCCTCGACCATCTTCAGCATCTCGGCGACATCGGACTTGAGCCCCCGCACGTCCTCGCTGTCGCCCAGGAGCTCGAGCTCGAGCCGCATGCGCGTCAGGGGCGTGCGCAGATCGTGCGAGATGCCGGCGAGCATCTCGGTGCGCTGCGCGATCTGGCGCTGGATGCGCTGCCGCATCTGCAGGAAGGCAGCGGCGGCCTGGCGCACCTCGGTCGCGCCGGCAGGGCGGAACGAGGGAACGTCGAGGCCACGGCCGAACGCCTCCGCCGCGATCGCGAGCCGACGCAGCGACCGCACCTGGTTCCTGAGGAACAGCATGGCGATGGCAAGCGTGATGAACGCGGTCCCGACCATCCAGCTCAGCACCACGAACACCATCGAGGTGTAGAGCCGGTCGCGCGGCACAGCGATTTGCAGCACGTCGTTGCCGTCGGCGATGCGCACGACGAGGCCACGCGGCCAGTCGCTGCCGTCGATCACGAAGGGGCCGAGATTGCGCTCGGCGAGCGAGGCGGCGAGAAAGCGCGCGACGTGGTCGTGCGAATCACCCGTAGGGGGGCCGAGCTGCGTGCCCGGCGGCAGCAGCTCGGTGTAGAGGCCGGTAGCGCTGTCGATCAGCGTGAAGAATTGCGCCTGGCCCTCAGGCGCGAAGCTGTGCCGGCCGTCCACCACCAGCGCGATGTCGCTGGTCGCGGCGGCGGCGAGCCGGCGCATGATGGTGATCCAGAACCGGTCGTAGAACACCCAGGCTCCGACGATCTGGCTCAGGATCAGCGGCGCCGCCAGCAGCAGCACCGAGCGACCGAAGAGCCCGCGCGGCAGCACCGACTTGAGGCGCGAAGCCCAGCCCCGCGACGGCCGCGCGAGCCCGGCGCGCGCCGGGCTGTCGATCGACGATGTCATTGCCTTCGAGACTACGACGAAAGCGCCGCCCGGCGCTACCCGGCCTCGCGCGGCCTGCCCGTCGCGGCGCGGGCCGCCAGGAGCGTGAAGAGCGGGATGAACCAGAGGTAGTAATTGTGGTGCATGTCCGGCCCGGCGAGCAGCACGACCAGGATCGCCAGCGCCGCGGCGGCTGCGCGCGTGTCGGGTTCGGGCTGCCGCGCCCAGACCCAGCCATAGAGCACGGCGAGCGCCAGAACGGCGATCCCCCGCGCCGGCGCGGCGGCCGCCGGCACGTGCCACAGCCAGCTCGTGTCGTCGATCGGCCGCAACAGGTTGAAGAGCAGGATGTTGTCGGCGAACGCGGCCGGCGTCGCCGCCGCGAACGGCAGGATTGGCAGCAGCCCCGCGCAGAGCCCCAGCGCGAACCGCCCGCGCCCGCGCGCCGGAAGGAGGCACGGCAGGACGACAAGCCCCGGCATCAGCTTCGCCGCGATCGACAGGCCCGCCATGAGCCCGGCCCAGCCCGGCCGCCGCTCGATCAAAAGCAGCGCCAGGAGGAGCGGCAGCACCGCGGCCAGGTCGTTGACGCCGCGAGTGAAGAGCTGATGCGCCGGGAACGGCAGGCTCAGATAGAAGAGCGCCGCTGCCAGCCCGCCGATCCGGCCCCCGCGCCGCGCCGCGAGCGCCGCCAGCGCCGCCGCCGTCGCCCCTTGCAGCAGGATGTTGGTGACGACCGTGCCGCGCACGCCCAGCGGCAGCACCAGCGGCGCGTAGGCGAGCAGCATCGCCGGCAGGTACTTGTAGCCGTGGAACGCCGCGCCCACGCCGGCGATGCCGCCCGCCAGCGGGTCGATCGGCAGCGCATAAGGATTGCCGCCCTGCGCCACCGCGCCGACCGCGGCGACGGTGGTGGTGGCGATGTCCAGCACCTTGGGCTTCACGGTGCGGACGATGGCGAAGACGAGCTGCGCCACGGCGAAGAGCGCGACCGCGCCGCCCAGCGCCCGGCCGAACCAGCGCGGCGGTGCCTCGCGCGCCACGCGGGACCCCCGGAGCAGCAGCGGCAGCGCGCCGATCAGCAGCGCCACCCCGGCCAGCGTCAGGAGTCCGTGCCCGCGCGGCACCTCCTGCAGCGCCAGCACCGCGAGCGAGACCAGGAATTCGGCGGCGACGATCCGCAGCATCGCGCGATCGTAGCGGAGAACGCGTCGCGTCGCCCGATCTGCTAAGAGAAGCCGCGTGATCGACCTGTTCCTCCCCAGCGCCTTGGATCTCGCCGGCTGGGCGGCGGTGGCTGCGGTCGGCGTGGCATTGATCGGGCTCGGGCGGCTCGCGACCGGCGGGCGTGCCGCGCCCGAGGCGGCGCTCGTCGCGGGCTGGGGCGCGGCGGCGCTGCTGCTCACGCTTTGGGGCGTGACGACGCCGGCGTCGCTGCGCCATCCGGGCGCGGCGGTGCTGGCGGCGGGCGCGGTGGGGCTCGTGCTGCCGCGCGCGCGGCTCGGGCGGGCGGATTGGGCGCGCCTCGCGCGCATCGCGGTGCTGGCGCTTCCTTTGCTTGCGGTGCTGGCGAGCGCGCGGCCGAGCGAGCCCGACACATTCCTCAACCTGCTGCCCAATGCCGGCTATCTCTACGACCACGCCGCGTTCCCCGGAGTGGGCCGCCCGCCGGTGCATTCCTATCTGCCGGCCGCGCCCTACAATCTGCAGCTTGCGGCGTTCCTCGCGGATCTGCTGACGCCGGACTTCGCGGCGAACGCGCTCATCGCCTTCAACCTGCTGCTGCAGCTCGCGGCCGGGCTGCTGCTGGCGCGGCTCGCGGCCGGCGAAAGGGCGCCCGGCTGGGGCGCGAGCGCGCTCGGGCTGCTGCTCGCGACCGCGCTCAATCCGGGCTTCGTGCCGCGTTTCCATCTCTCGAGCTACAGCGAGGCCTCGGTCACGGTCACGCTCGCCTTCGCCGGATGCGAAGCGGCGCGGGCACTCGAGTGCATGGCGGCGCGCCGATCCGCTAAAGCGCCTCTCATCACGCTGGCGCTCTCCCTTGCTGCGCTCGTCAACATCAAGCAGGACAGCGTGGCGCTCGCGGCGGCGGTGCTGGCAACCGCGGCGGCGCTCACCTGGTCCGGCGGCGGCGCGGCCCGCCGCTGGACGGCGCTCGCGCTGGCGGCGCTGCCGGCGGCGGTGCTTTATTTTGCCTGGCGCTGGTACGCGCTGACGCGCGTTCCGGGCGGCGAGCTCGAGCCGTTGCCGCTCGCCGCGTGGCAATGGGGCGCGCTGCCGCTGATCCTCTGGCACATGCTCGAGACGATCGGGCAGAAGCTCTTCTTCTATCTCGTGTTGGCGGCGACGCTGGCGGCCGCGGCGTGGCGCGCGCGGCGGCGCGGGGTCGATCTCGCGGGCCGCGCGGCGGCGTTGCTTGGCGGCTGCACCGTGCTTTACAACGCGGCGCTGCTCTTCGCCTATGTCGGGCATTTTCCTGGCACGATGGGCAGCGACGCGCATTCCTATTTCCGCTACAGCACGCATCTCTCGCTGCTGATGATGGCGGCGATTGTGCTGCTCGCGCGGCAGGAGGCGCGCGAGCGCGTCTGGCAGGCGAGCCCGCGCGCCCGGCGCCTCGCGCCGGCGGCGCTGATCGCGGCGATGCTGGCGGCGCCGCTCGTCTTTCTGCCATTCCTGCGCTTCGATCTCGAGACGCCGGCGCTCCGGGTATGGCGGATCGCGCGCGGGGCGGCCCCCGATCTCGGCGACCGCGACCGGGTCGCGCTCATCCTGCCGGGCGACAACGGCACGGTGACGCCGGCGCTCGAGACGATCCTGCGCACCGTGCCGCCGCGCCATCCCGATCTGGCGCTCACGACGATCACGCGGCTTGTGCCCGGCCTGTTGGACGCGCTCGCCGCAGAGGGCTACGGCGCGGCGCTCCTCTCATGCGCGCCGGCAGGATTTGCCGATGTGCCGGCGGGCAGTGGCGCGCTGTTCCGGCGAGATGCCATGGGCTGGACTGCGGTGCGGATCTGGCGCTACGCGCCGCCGGCGCCGGGCGCGCGCTGGTCGCATCAGCTCGCCGACGCGCCGCTCTGCCTTTCGCGCTAATCGTCGGCGGCGCCGCGCGCGATGGCGGACCCAGGCGCCGGACGGGTCGGCGAGAGCCGCGCCGGGATGCACCAGGTGAAGACCAGCGCAAGCAGCGCCAGCGCACCGACGAGGAAATAGGCGTCGTGCATCGTCGTCGCGAACGCGTCGATGAGCCGGTCCATCAGCGCGGGTCCGAGGCTCGCGCGTGCCGCCGGCTGCAGCAGCTGGTTCACCGCGTCGCCGGCCTCGGGCACGCGGCGGGCGATGCCGGAGGTGAGCACCGCGCCGAACAGCGCGGCGCCCAGCGCCTGGCCGATCGTGCGCATGAACAGGTTGGCGGCGGTGGCGGCGCCGCGCTCGCCCCAGGCGACGCCGGTCTGCACCGCGACGATGAAGGTGGTGTTGCAGCTCCCCATGCCGAGCCCGAGCGTCGCCGCGCCCGCCGCCGCCCAGAGCGGGCCGCGCTGCGGCTCCAGCGTCAGCAGCACCGCCGTGCCGACCAGCAGCACGAGGCTCCCCGCGATGCCGGCGCTGCGGTAGGAGCTGCGGATCATCATCCGCCCGGCCCAGATCGTGCCGATCGTCCACACCACCGAGGACGAGCCCAGCACGAATCCGGCGACGGCCGGGCTTTCTCCCATCGCGCCCTGGACGTAGGCGGGCAGATAGCCGCTGTTGCACATCATCATCACGCCGATCGTGAGGCTGCCGAGATTGCCGATCGCGATCACCGGGTCGCGCCAGATCTTGAACGGCAGGATGGGTTGCTCGACGCGCGCTTCGTGCAGCGCGAGGAGGCCGAGCATGAAGGCGCCGCCGGAGGCGAGCGCGGCGATCGTCGCGGCGGCGAGCTGCGTGGCCTGCACCAGCGCGCTGAGCAGCGCGCCAACGCCGACCATCAGCAGCACCGCGCCCACCGCGTCGACGCGGCGCCGCGCCGGCTCGATCCGCTCCTCGAGCAGCAGGCAGAGCATCGCGACCGCGGCAACGCCGACCGGGAGATTGATCCAGAACACGAGCGACCAGTGCATATGCTCGACGATGAAGCCGCCGAGCGCCGGCCCGGCGATCGCCGAGACGCCGAACACCCCGGAGAGCCAGCCCTGCATGCGCGCGCGGTCGGCGGGGCTGTAGATGTCGCCGACGATGGTCCAGGCGATCGGCTGGATCGCGCCGGCGCCCAATCCCTGGATCGCGCGGAACACGATGAGCGGCACCATGCCCCAGGCGAGACCGCACGCCGCCGATCCCGCGAGAAAAAGGCTCGCGCCGGCGAAGAACACGCGCTTGCGGCCATAGAGATCCGCGAGGCGCCCATAGACCGGCGTGCTCGCCGCCTGCGCCAGGAGATAGGCGGCGAAAACCCAGCTGAAGAGGCGGAAGCCTCCGAGGTCGCCGACGATGGTCGGCATCGCCGTGGCGACGATCGTCGATTCCACCGCCGCCATGAACTGCGCGAGAAGACAGGCGGTCGTGATCAGCCGACGGCGGGCGAGCCTTTCCGGCGAGAGGAGGAGATCGTCGCGTAGCTCGGGCACTGGCGCAGATTAGGACATGCGTGCGAGTGGTGGAACATGCCCTTGAGGTCGAGGCCGCGCGCCGCGCACGTCATGCGCGGGCGTGCTGTTCTAGATCGCGGCAGAGCGGGTCGCCGCAAGCGGCGAGGGCGACACCGCGATGCAGGCCCCACGGGCGCGCCAGGCGGCGAGCGGGACGACGGGCTGCGCCACGAGCGCGCTGCGCTTCGCCAATAGCCTGCGCAAGGCGGTACGGCGCCGCCGCAGCGCCACGAGCGCCGCGCGCTGCTCCGGCTTGCGGACGCGCATCCAGGTCGCGACGACAATCAGTTGTTCGAGGGTCTTTAGCGTCTGCCGCGCTTCTTCGCTGGACATCGCGTCCTGCTCCCGCCCCATCCCGGTGACTTCGACCGGAGATACGCAACGCCGCGCCGGGCGGTGTGTGACGCGGTTCACAGGCGGGTCAGATTTTCTCGGCGCCGCCGGGTAGCACCGAGTGCACCTGGCGCAACAATTCGCTCGGCCGCCACGGCTTCGGCAAGGTCGTGCCGTGCGGCGCGCCGGGCGAGCGGATCGACGCGACTCGCGAGAAGCCGGTCGTGTAGATCACCGGCAGGCCCGGGAGCAGTTCGCGTGCGCGCCGGGCCAGCGCGAAGCCGTCGAGCACGCCGGGCATCACCACGTCGGTGACGAGGAGGCGGAACTTCAAGCCCTGCTCGAGCAGCACGAGCGCGATGTCGCCGTTCGCCGCGGGCTGAACGGTGTAGCCCGCCTCGCGCAGGGCGGTGACGGCCATCTCAAGAATGTCGCGCTCGTCATCGACGAAGAGAATCGCGGCGCTCGGCATTGGAGCGATGCTAAGGCCGGCTTCGACGCGGCGGCAATCGCTCTTTGTGGCGAGCCTCGAGGTTAGCGCTCGCGTTCGGAGGGAATGGTTTTCATCCGCGAAAAGATCGTGGATAATGCCGCGAAACATCTGCTTTCGGGCGGAACGATCCTAAGGCCAGGAGGTCCGGCGATGGACACGATCAGCGGCGTGAACTTCCGCGACGTCAACCATGACGAATTCGACACGCGCGGCCTGCTGGCGCACGCGAGCGAGCAGGCGACGAAGCGACGCTACGAGGACTTCTGCATCGTCGATGTCGACTCGCACCACTACGAGACCGAGTCGTTCTCCGACATCCTGAAATACATCCGCGATCCCGTGCTGCGCCACCAGGCGCAGTTCCAGGGCATGGGCAACAACAGCATCGTCGGCCCGCGCGGCGGCTATCAGGACATGGTCGGGCGGGTGACGCGCAACCGGTTCCGGCGCAAGGAGAAGACGGAGCCCGACACGAAGCGCGACATCGCGCTGACGCGGCGCTGGATGGATGCGATGGGCGTGGACATGACCTGCCTCTTTCCGACGCCGATGCTGGCGCTCGGATTGACGCCGCGCGTCGAGGTCGAAGTCGCCCTCGCCCATGCCTACAACAAGTGGCTCGTCGAGGAGATCCTGCCGGAAGAGCCGCGCATGACCTCGATGCTCTACCTGCCGTTCAACGAGCCCGAATCTTGCTACAAGACGGTCGAGGAATTCGCCGGACGCAAAGGCGTGGTCGGGTTCTGCATCACTGCGCCGCATTATCGCGGCGTCTATGACAACGCCTATGCCAAGACCTATGCCGCGCTCCAGGAGCGCGGGCTGCCGCTCTCGTTCCACAGCGCCTTCATGTGGGGCGGGGACCGTACGATGGAGCTGTGCAACCGCTTCATCGCGGTGCACGCGCTGGGCTTCACCTTCTACAACATGGTGCATCTCACCAACTGGCTGGTGAATGGCATGCCCGAGCGGTTCCCCAAGCTCAAGGTGATCTGGATCGAGAGCGGACTCGCCTGGATCCAGTTCCTGATGCAGCGGCTCGACAACGAGTACATGATGCGGAGCTCCGAGGTGCCGCTCCTGAAGCGCAAGCCTTCGGACTACATGCGCGAGATGTACTACACGACGCAGCCGATGGAGATGGTCGACAACCGCGAGGAGCTCGAGGTCACCTTCAAGAAGATCAACGCGGAGTCGCAGCTTCTCTATTCCTCGGACTATCCGCACTGGGATATGGACCTGCCGAGCACGATCTATGACCTGCCATTCCTTTCCGAGCAGGCCAAGCGCAACATCCTCGGCGGCAACGCCGTCCGGCTCTTCAACCTGCAGCCGAGCCTGTCGGAGACGAAGAAGCAGCGGGTCGCGGCGCGCACCAACGGCCACGCCTGAGCGTCCTTCCAATCCGCGCGCCCGACGTGCCGCGGCCGGTGCGAGCGGCCGCCGCGGCAACGCGGGCGCATCATTCAGGGGAGCATCGACAATGCGTACCGCACGCAAGACGGCAACATCGCGCAAGCCCGCGCGTCGCGCTCCGCGCGCCGCAGCGCGGCTCGTGGTGCTGGTGGCCACGCGCAAGGGCGCATGGCTCTATCACGGCGACGCGGCGCGCCGGTCGTGGCGTCCCGACGGGCCGCACTTCC
>Ga0070740_10006429_pt1 | contig 10304 bp, 9 predicted proteins | sample Coa_R2_FD_67286 | JGI IMG/M metagenome (GOLD analysis project Ga0070740, IMG submission 67286) | Surface soil microbial communities from Centralia Pennsylvania, which are recovering from an underground coalmine fire - Coalmine... | ecosystem: Environmental > Terrestrial > Soil > Unclassified ...
TGACATGCCGGTGTCAGCGGCGGAACCCCTTGAAAAACAAGGGGTTTTCGCCGCAAGTGCCGTCAGCGGGAGTGTGTCGGAATCGAACCGACCGGGGGCGTTGCTCACGCCCCCCGTTGGTCTGTTCTACCAGTGTCCGCTGTTCCTTGGTCAGCACCACGGCTGATTCCGCCATGCGCTTGCGCGCGTCACGTTCCCGTTCCGGGTCCGGCGGCTTGACACCCCATTCGCCCCACTTGACCCAACCGCGTGCGTCCCCGGGCAGCCACGTCCCGTAGGTGGTCCAGGTAATGTGGTAAGCGAATACCGACATGGGCGGTTCCTCCCTTCACTTCTCCGAGCACGCCGCGCGAGCAAGTGACGCAGACGCACTTGCTCGCGCGGCGTGCTCGGTACTCAGATGGCAAGTGACGCAGACGCACTTGCTCGCGCGGCGTGCTCGGTACTCAGATGACTTTCAACCGACATTGCAGCGCTAAATTTGCCGCCGCCGTGTCGTCGAGCGCCTTGTCCCGACAGATGAGCAGCATGTCGGGACTCAGCGGGTAGTGCTTGCTCAAATCGACGCGCACCTGTTCGTCCAGGCAGACGGCAAACGTCTGCGGCGGGTCCTTGTCGGGATCGGTGACTTCGTAAATGGTGTACGAGCACGCCGCGCCCGAGCGCGCCGCGCCCGAGCACGCCGCGCCAGCAAGTGCTTGCTGACCGCCCCCACCAGCCCGGCCGGCTGCCAATTCGCCCCCTCGTCCGGGCCGCAGACGACAATGTCAAGCCCCGCCCTCCGCCTCGCCTCTGCCTCGGGTGTGGCTCTCGGTTGGGGCCAGGGGAGGGCAGGGAGGCCGAGGGCAGGGTGGGCCAGCCCCGTGTGCGCACCCCCTGTCCGCATTCTAGTAAACATCTGACCAGAAGTCAAAGAAGCGGCAATAATGGACAAACGCCGGGGGAAATAGGGTTTCGGGCACCCCTTTTTTTGGTACAAGTCCTTGTGCAGATGCTGCTTGCTTCCGAATGTCCGGCCCGCGCAAACGCCGAATTAGCGGACAGTTTCCGGGCATTTTTCCGCCGCCAAAAAACGGCCGCCCCCCGGTGGACACCTGGGGCCGACAGCGGCCGCGGCGAAGCCAGCCCCGCCAAAACCCAAAGGGACACCCAAGGGCTGGCTGCCCTGGGAGATGCCCTTGACCTGCGACTTCTCCGGCTTCGGCGTGAGCTGCTTGCGGAGCTTCACGACCAGGTCGCGGAGGCGCTGGCACTCGCGGCGGGCCTCGTCCGGCTTCCGCACGTCGGCCGGCAACTTCCGCCACCCGGCCTGGACCTCGCCCAGCGGGCCGGGCGCCGGCGGCGACTCTTCGAGAAGGGACCAGACTGACGCGAGATACCTTGCACTCCGCCCGGCTTCCCTGGCGAAGTCGCTCAGCGACGCCTTCGGTTTGCCGAGCGCCTTGCGGTGCCGGAAGCGCCAGGCGGCCAGGAAGCAGTCGGCGTAATCGACCGGGTGGCGCTGGTAGAAATCGATGATGCGCTGCACGCAGTACTTGTCGCGGTCGGTGTCGGCGGCAACCGGGGGCGGCGCGAAGACGAACCCCTCGGGCTTGAGGACGACGTGGGCGGCGACCAGCCGGGCCGCAGCCAGGTACTTCTTCAGGAGCGCCGGCGACATGGCGAGGGACTTGCCCTGGAGGCGTTCCCTCACCAGCTGCCACTGCCCGGCGTGGCTGGCGACCGCGGCCACAGTCACATCGCGGCTGAGGTCCAGGCCGGCCTCGTGCTTCTTCGGGCCGTGGCAGGTGAAGCAATAGCGCCTGAGGAACGGCTGCACCCGGCTCGTGAATCTGCCTTCGAGCGGGTCGGCGGTCGGCGTCGGTTCGGCAGCGGGGCGGGATTCGCGCCCCTCCTCCCTCCCGCCGGCCTCCGGGGGGGCTTGAGTCTCCGGCTGGGGCGCCGGACGGAGGGCGTACCATCCGCCCAGCCCGGCGAGGCAAAGCGCCAGGATGACGAGGCCGGTCCGAATTCCCAATGGCCTGGGCATCGGATGACGGTCCGGAAGCGGTCAACTGCTTCCTGAGGTTGGATAGATCAGGCGGGGCGCTTGGCGGCGGGAGTGGGATTGTACCCCACCGGGGGGCCGGTGCAATAATGCTTCGCACCCAGGGCGGGAACGCGCTTGACCGCGGCCGGGAGGCGGCAGAAACTGGCCCCGGGGAATGCGCCACATTCCGCGGCCCGCCGCCCGGCGGCCGGCCACCGACGAAGGTGAAGGAATTGAAGGCCGGCCGGGCCAGATTCGCCCGCCAGGCCGTGCCGCCGAAAGTGAAACCGAAGCCGAAGGGGTTCGTCTCCGCCCGGGTGTGGGGCGAGTTACCCGTGCCGAAGTCGAAGGAGCAGCCATGAAGCGGCGGGGTCTCTGCGTGGCAGGTTTCCTGATGGCGTTGCTTGCGGCCGGCCCGGCCCCCGCCGCCGAGCCGAAAAGGCCCAACGTCCTCATCATCCTCGCGGACGACATGGGCTACTCGGACGCCGGCTGCTACGGCGGCGAGATTGCCACACCGAACCTCGACGGCCTGGCAAAGAACGGCCTGCGGTTCACGCAGTTCTACAACACGGCCCGCTGCTGGCCGTCGCGGGCGGCGATCCTCACGGGCTACTACGCCCAGCAGGTGCGGCGGGACACCGTCCCCGGCGTCAAGAGCGGCGGCCAGGGGACCCGGCCCGCGTGGGCCAGGCTCCTGCCCGAGATGCTGAGGCCGCTCGGCTACCGCTCCTATCACTCGGGCAAGTGGCACGTGGACGGCAGGCCGCTGCAAAACGGCTTCGACCATTCCTACAGCCTCAACGACCACAACCGCCACTTCAGCCCCCGCCAGCACACCGAGGACGACAAGCCGCTGCCGCCGGTGGACCCGAAGGCCGGCTACTACTCCGCCACGGCCATCGCCGACCACGCCATCAAGTGCCTGAAGGAGCACGCGGCGAAGTACCCCGACCGGCCGTTCTTCGAGTACCTCGCCTTCACCACGCCGCACTTCCCCCTGCACGCGCCCGCCGAGGACGTCGCCCGCTACCGCAAGACCTACCTCGCCGGCTGGGACGCCCTGCGGGCCGAGCGCTGGAAGCGGCTGCAAGCGCTGAAGATCGGCGGCACCGGGCTGTCGGCCGTGGAGCGCGACGTCGGGCCGCCCTATCACTTCCCGAAGGACCTCCAGAAGCTCGGCCCCAACGAGCTGAACCGCCCGCTCCCGTGGAAGGACCTGACCCCCGCCCAGCGCGAGTTCCAGGCGAACAAGATGGCGGTCCACGCGGCGATGGTGGACCGCATGGACCGCGAGATCGGCCGTGTCCTCGCCCAGCTCCGGGCGATGGGGGCGCTGGACGACACGCTGATCTTCTTCCTCTCCGACAACGGCGCCAGCGCCGAGATCATGGTCCGCGGCGACGGGCACGATCCCAAAGCCGAGCCGGGGTCCGCGGCATCGTTCCTCTGCATCGGGCCGGGCTGGTCCACCATGTGCAACACGCCGTTCCGCCGGCACAAGACGTGGGTCCACGAGGGCGGCATCTCAACCCCCCTGATCGTCCACTGGCCCAAAGGCATCCCCGCCCGCGGGGAGCTGCGGCACACGCCGGGCCACGTGATCGACATCGTGCCGACGGTCCTCGAAGCGGTCGGCGGCAAGCGCTTCGAGAAATGGGACGGGAAGCCCGTGCCGCCGCCGCCCGGGAAGAGCCTCGTGCCGCTCTTCGCCAAAGACGGCACGGTGACGCACGATTCGCTGTGGTGGCTGCACGAGGGCAACCGCGCGCTCCGCGCCGGCGACTGGAAGATCGTCGCCGCCGGCAAGGACGGCCCGTGGGAGCTGTACGACCTCCGCTCCGACCGCTCGGAGATGAAGAACCTGGCGGCGGAGAAGCCCGAGAAGGTCCGCGAACTGGCGGCGGTCTGGACCCGGCAATTCAAGGAATACGCCGCGCTCGCCGCCAGGGACGCGCCGCCGGACAGGCCCAACCTCATCGTCATCAACATCGACGACCTCGGCTACGCGGACATCGGGCCGTTCGGCTCGAAGATCAACCGCACGCCGAACCTCGACAAGATGGCGAAGGAAGGCCGGAAGCTGACCTCGTTCTACGCGGCCCCGGTCTGCTCGCCGTCGCGGGCCGCCCTCATGACCGGCTGCTACCCCAAGCGCGTGCTGCCCATCCCCGGCGTCCTCTTCCCCGGCAACGCCGAGGGGCTGTCGCCGAACGAGGTGACGGTCGCCGAGGTGCTCAAGGGCGCGGGCTACGCCACGGCGGTCGTGGGCAAGTGGCACCTCGGCGACCAGCCGGAGTTCCTGCCCAACAGGCAGGGCTTCGACCTGCACTTCGGCCTGCCCTACTCGAACGACATGGGGCCGGCCGAGGACGGCGCGAGGAGCGACCTGGGCCAGCCGATCCCCAAGACCAAGGGCCAGGGCCAGCCGCCCTTGCCGCTGCTCCGCAACGGCAGCGTGGTCCAGCGCGTCAAGCCGGACGACCAGCAGGCGCTCGTCGAGACGTACACGAAGGAGGCGGTGGACTTCATCGCGGCGAACCGGTCGAAGCCGTTCTTCCTGTACCTCGCCCACAACGCCGTCCACTTCCCGATCTACCCCGGCAAGAAGTGGGCCGGCAAGTCGCCGCACGGCATCTTCTCCGACTGGGTGGAGGAGGTGGACTGGAGCGTCGGCCAGGTCCTCGATGCGGTCCGCAAGCAGGGGCTGGCGGAAAAAACCCTGGTGATCTTCACCAGCGACAACGGCGGCACGCCGCGGAGCGTGAACCGGCCGCTGCGCGGCCACAAGGGAAGCACCTGGGAAGGGGGCGTGCGCGTGCCGGCCATCGCCTGGTGGCCGGGCAGAATTCCGGCCGGCACGGAGACCGACGCCATCCTTGGGATGTTCGACATCCTGCCGACGTTCGCCGCGCTCTCGGGCGGTAAGCTGCCGGCGGACCGCAAGCTCGACGGCGTGAACATCTGGCCGCACCTGACGGGTCAAAAGGACGCGAAGCCGGCGCACGAAACCTTCTATTACTACCGCGGCCTGAAACTGGAGGCCGTCCGCCACGGCGACTGGAAGCTGCAAATCGCCGGCCCGGCCAAGAAGAAGGACGCGAAGGCCCCGCCGTTCAAGGCGAGGCTCTACAACCTCCGGACGGACATCGGCGAGTCGAAGGACGTGGCCGCCGCGAACCCCGAGGTCGTCAAGAAGCTGGAGGAACTGGTCGCGGCCATGAAGGACGACCTGGGCCTGGACGGCATCGGCCCCGGCTGCCGGCCGCTCGGCAAGGTCAAGGACGCCCGGCCGCTGATCGGCAGGGACGGCAAAATCCGGCCCGGTTTCGAACCCAGGAAGTGACCATGGCGCGCTACCCGGCCCTGGCTCGCGTGCCTCTGTCGGCCCCGCTGGCGGTCCAGGCCGCAAGGCCGCCGAAGCCATCGGCGGCCGGCATCATTTGGGCCTCGGCCCCTCGGCGTCCTTCTTCTTCTCGAACACGATGACGTGCTGCCACGGCAGGTCGTTGAGCGTGCCGACGTGGCGGAGGGGGAACGGCTCCATCTCCTTCAGCACCTGCTTCTGCGTCATCTTGTGAACGAGCAGGATCGGCACCTTGGGGTCCTCCATGCGGAACTCGACGAACACCAGCCGGCCGCCCGGCTTCAGCGCCTTCAGCATGGCCTCGGTCATCTCGTAAGGCCGCGAGAACTCGTGGTAGACATCCACCATGAGGATGAGATCGACGGCGTTGGCCGGCAGCTTCGGGTCGGACTCGGTGCCCTGGATCAGCTCAACGTTGGCGACCTTCAGCTGCCTGGCGCGCTGGCGCATGATGGCGAGCATCTCGGGCTGGATGTCCACGGCGTAAACCTTGCCCTTGGGGCCGACCAGCCGGGACAGGCGGAAGGTGTGGTAGCCGCTGCCGGCGCCGATGTCGGCGACGACCTCGCCGGGCTTGATCTTGAGGAGCTTGTGGAGCTTGCCCGGCTGCTCCTCCTGCTCGCGCTGGGGCCGTTCGAGCCAGCCGGCGCCCTGGTGGCCCATGACCTGGGCGATCTCCCGGCCCATGTAGAACTTGCCGGTGCCGTTGGGGTCGTGCTCCTTGCGAGTCTCATACCGGCTCGGGGCCTTTTGCTGGGGCGGCTCGGCGGAGCGGACCCCGGCCACGGGCAGCACGCAAACGAGCAGGGCCAGCCAGCGCGACGGTTTCATGAGGCGGTCCCCTCCGACGAATCGGGCGACGCGGCGACTTTCCCGATCCTACCCCATCGGCCGCCACGGTGCGAGAACAACCGGCCGCACGGACGGCACAACCGGCGCCGCCGCACCGCCGACGCGATCCTTGCCACGGAAGGAGCCGGGAAAACACGCAAGTTTGCCGTGCGCCCCGCTAGGCTGGAAAGCAACGGATCGCCATGACTGGCCGAGATGGGGGACCGGAGATGCCGATTGGGCGGGTGGGTTCTTCGCAGGTGGCGGCGGCTTCTTCCGCCCCGGCGGCGGGCCGGGCGGGCGGCCTGCTGGCGCTGCTCGGGGTGCGGCCGACGCCGCCGGCCGCTGACGCCTCCCCGGTGGCGGACCCAACGCCGATCAGCCAGGCGGTGCTGACGTTCGCGGCCTTCGCTGCGGCCGGCGGGATGACGGCGGGGGCGGCTGGCGTGCGCGCTTATGCGGAGAACGCGGCAGGCGGCACGAATCACCCGACCTGAAGCGGCGGCGCGTGCTGACCGCCGGCGGCGGCTCGGAAGGGCAGCCAACTCACGGAGCGAGTTGAAGCCCCAACTCGCCCCGCCGCCCTTGCTCCAGCCGGCGCTTGAACGTTCCCAGCGGCCAGCCGAGTTGCTGGGCCGCTTCGTCGCGCGCCCGGGCAGGTCGCGGTCGCCGGCCGGGTCCGCGGCAGCCAGTCGGCGGAGGTGCGATACCACGGATTGCGACGGCGACTCGGCCACGAGCGCTGGGTTTGCAGCCAGCGCTCCGTCTCCTCGTCGGCGCGGACGCCGCCGAGCGTCGCCGTCATCATCGGGTCGCGGTGCATGTGGCACAAATCGCCGAAATCATCGAAGCGGATGCGCTCGGCCCGCAGGTACTCGGTGCGGATGGTGTCGAGGGGAGAGGATCGCATGGGCGTGGCGGGGCGAGGCGGCCGGGTCAGCCGTCGGCCCGCACCTCCACGAGGTTGTCGAAGAACGTGGCCGCCGCGCCGAGGTCGGTCAGCCGGCTGCTCGTTGTCGTGTTGCAGTTAACGCCGTCGGGCGCGTACTTGTTCCACCACACGCCCTGCGTCACCACGACGCCTTCCTTCACCGTCTCGCCAACTTTCGCCCGCGCCCGGAAGCCGCCGCGGTCGTTGAAGACGCGCACCCACTGGCCGTCGCGGATGCCGCGCGCCGCCGCGTCCTTCGGGTGGATCTCCGCCGTCGGTTCGCCAGCCATCCTGCGCAGGTCGGCGACGTTGACGAAGGTCGAGTTGAGGAACGACGGCGCCGGCGGGCTGACCATCTGCAAGGGGAACCGCGCCGCCAACTCGGGCCGGGTCTGCGGGTCCTCGTGCGGCGGCAGGTAGCCCGGCAGCGGGTCGAGGCCGAGCTTCGCCATGCGCTCGCTGTAAAACTCGCACTTGCCGGAGGGGGTGTCGAAGCCGCCTTCCGCGAACGGGGCGAAATCCCTGGGCAGGTTCAGCCGCACCGGGCCCTCGCGCCGCAGCCGCTCCAGCGTGATGCCGGCGAAGGCGGACGCCAGCGGATAGCGCTTGGGCGAGGCCGGCGGTTGTAATGCCTCGGCGGCCAGTTGCTGATCGCTGACCTCGAACAGCTCCGGCTCGAAGCCCATCTTGCGGGCCAGCAGGCGGAACACCTCGGTGTTCGGCTTCGCCTCGGCCAGCGGGGCGATGGCCGGCTCGTTCACCTGCACCCAGAAATGGCCGTAGGCGCTGTGGATGTCGAAATGCTCCAGCTGCGTCGTCGCCGGCAGCACGACGTCGGCGTAATCCACCGTGTCGGTCGGGAATTGCTCGTGGACGACGGTGAACAGGTCGTCGCGGCGCAACCCCTTCAGCACGCGGGCCTGGTCCGGGCAGACCGCCGCGGGGTTGGAGTTGTAGACGAACAGCGCCCGGATCGGCGGGCCGGGCAGCTCGCCGTTGAGCGCCTCGGCCAGCTGCACCATGTTGACGGTGCGCGTGCCAGGCGGGATGAGGTCGGGGCGCTCCAGGCGGGCGGTGTTGAAGGGGAACATCAGGCTGGTGCTGAGCAGGGCGCCGCCGCCCACGTCGCGCCAGGCGCCGACCACCGCCGGCAGGCAGCAGATGGTCCGCACCGCCATGCCGCCGCCGCCGTGCCGCTGCATGCCGTAGTTCAGCCGGATCAGGGCCGGCCGGGTCGTGCCGTACTCGCGGGCCAGCCGTTCGATGTCCGCCGCCGGGACGCCGGTGATCGCCGCCACCTTCTCCGGCGGGTACTCCTTCAGGGCGCGCTCGCGGAGTTGCTCGGTGCCGAGGCAGTGGCGGCTCAGGTAGTCGTCGTCCTGCAGGCCGTCGCGCCAGAGGACGTGCATCAGGCCGAGGGCGAGGGCGGCGTCGGTGCCGGGGCGGATCGGGATCCACCAGTCGGAGCGGGCCGCGGTCTGGCAGCGGTACGGGTCGATGGTGACGATCTTCGCGCCGGCCTTGCGGGCCTCGTGCATCAGCCGCCAGAGGTGGACGTTAGTGACGCTGGTGTTCGAGCCCCAGTTGATGAGGTACCGGGAGTGGACGACCGCCTCCGGGTCGATGACGGCGCGGGTGCCGAGGGTCATGTCGCAGCCGGCGGCGCCGGCGGTGGCGCAGATGGTCCGGTCGAGCAGCGAGGCGCCGAGGCGGTGGAAGAAGCGGCGGTCGAGGCTGCCGTACTGGAGCTTGCCCATCGTGCCGGCGTAGCTGTACGGCAGGATGGCCTGCGGGCCGTCCGGCGAGTCGGCGATCTCGCGGAAACGGCGGGCGATGGTGTCGATCGCCTCGTCCCAGGTGATGCGGACGAAGGTGCCTTTGCCCTTGGGGCCGACACGCTTCATCGGCCAGCGGAGGCGCTCGGGGTGGTAAACGCGGTCGAGGTAGCGGGCCACTTTCTGGCAGAGGAAGCCGTGGGTGAAGGCGTGGCCGGGGTCGCCGCGGAGCCGGGTGGCCCGGCCGTCCTCGACGGTGACGAGCAGGCTGCACGTGTCGGGGCAGTCGTGCGGGCAGACGGCGTGGACGGTTTTCACGGCGGACCCTCGGGAATAGTTCGCGTAGCAGCCCCGAGTGCCAGCGAGGGGTGAGGTCTTTACCCCTCGCTGGCGCTCGGGGCTGGTACGAGGGGTCATGCACTCCCGGCGGCGCGGACGATGGCGAGGAACGACTCGGCCTGCAAACTGGCCCCGCCGACGAGGGCGCCGTCCACGTCGGGCTGGCCCATCAGGGCGGCGGCGTTGTCCGGCTTGACGCTGCCGCCGTACTGGATGACAAGCCCCGCCGCGGCCGGTTCACCGAATTGCTCGCGCACCCGGCGGCGCAGGAAGGCGTGGGCCTCCTCGGCCTGCTGCGGCGTGGCGTTGCGGCCGGTGCCGATGGCCCAGACCGGCTCGTAGGCCAGCACCACCTTCGCCAGCCCGGCCGCGTCCAGCCCGGCCAGCGAGCCGGTCAGCTGGGCGTCCAGCACCTGCTCCGTCCGTCCGGCCTCGCGCTCCTCGATGGTCTCGCCGAGGCAGAGGATCGGCAGCAGCCCGGCGGCCAGCGCCGCGCGCAGCTTGCGGTTGATGAAGGCGTCGCTCTCGGCGAACTCCGGCTTGCGCCGCCGCTCGCTGTGGCCGAGGATGACGTATTTGCAGCCGACGTCCGCCAGCATCGCCGGGCTGACCTCGCCGGTGAAGGCGCCTTCCTTCTCGGGGTAGAGGTTCTGCGCCCCCAGCGCGACCCGGCTGCCGCGCAGCACGTCGGCGACGGCGGCGAGGTAGGGGAACGGCGGGCAGACCGCGACCGTCACGCGGTCGTCGGGGACGCCCTGCGCCACGGCGGCGGCCAGTTCCCGGGCCTTGGCCGCGGTGGTGTACATCTTCCAGTTGCCGGCGACGAAGGGTTTGCGCATGGGTGGTTGGCGTGCATGGGCCATTTAGCCGGCGAGCTTGCTCGCCGTGGGCTGCCGCCACGCGGCGAGCAAGCTCGCCGGCTAAATAAAGGGGGTCGTTACGGGATCATCTTGCTGACCGCCTCGGCGATGCGGCGCAGGTCCCGCATCAGCGCCGCGTACTGCTTCGGCAGCAGCGCCTGTGGGCCGTCCG
>Ga0070740_10006431_pt1 | contig 10301 bp, 9 predicted proteins | sample Coa_R2_FD_67286 | JGI IMG/M metagenome (GOLD analysis project Ga0070740, IMG submission 67286) | Surface soil microbial communities from Centralia Pennsylvania, which are recovering from an underground coalmine fire - Coalmine... | ecosystem: Environmental > Terrestrial > Soil > Unclassified ...
AAAAAAGGACGAGGGCGTGATTGACGCCGAGGTGGTGGACGAGAAGAAGTGAATTTCACCGCGCCCATGTATTTTGCGTCGGCTCGGTGAGCGAAGAAGCTTACGCCGGCGGCATACCATTGGGGATGCCGGTGGAAAAAATTTTCCCGCTTGCTTGGGCGGCGGGATTTGATTCGTCAGTCAACAAGTAACAACGAAACCGAAGAAACAAACTATGGCACTGAACGTCAAACCGATCGGCGACCGGATCCTGGTCGAACCGATTGAAGAAAAAGAGGTCAAAAAGGGCGGTATCATCATTCCCGATACCGCCAAGGAAAAACCCCAGGAAGGCGTAGTCCGCGCCCTGGGCACGGGCAAACTCGCCGACGACGGAAAAACCAAAATTCCGTTTGAGGTCAAAGTCAACGACCGTGTGCTCGTCAGCAAATATGGCGGCACGGAAATCAAAATTGACGGCAAGGAATACAAAATTTTGTCGTCAGACGACATTCTGGCGATTCTGGAATAAGCGGTAGGGTCGCGCGGCGACGCGACGGGACGACCGGCGGGGCCGTCCCTACCGGAAACCATCAACCAAACCCAACCAGTAATTGAACTATGGCAGCAAAACAATTGATCTTCGACGAACAGGCGCGGCAGGCGATCCTGCGCGGCGTCACCAAACTCTCCAAAGCGGTGACCGCCACGCTCGGTCCCAAGGGCCGCAACGTGGTTATTGACAAAAAATTCGGCTCCCCCACGGTCACCAAAGACGGCGTGACCGTGGCCAAGGAGATTGAACTGGAAGACCCCTACGAAAACATGGGTGCCCAGATGGTTCGCGAAGTCGCCAGCAAAACCAGCGACAGCGCGGGCGATGGCACCACCACGGCGACAGTTCTGGCCGAGGCGATTTATCGCGAAGGCCTGAAATTCGTCACCTCCGGCGCCAACCCCATCGGCATCCAGCGCGGTATCAACAAGGCCGTGGAGGCGGCCGTTAGCCAGTTGGACAAAATCGCCAAGAAAGTCAAAGACAAGGAAGAAATCAAACAAGTCGCGGCGGTCTCGGCCAACTGGGATTACGATATTGCCGATAAAATCGCCGATGCGATGGACAAGGTCGGCAAGGACGGCACCATCACCGTGGAAGAGGCCAAATCCATCGAGACGACGCTGGAAGTGGTGGAGGGCATGCAGTTCGACAAAGGATATTTGTCGCCCTACTTCGTCACCAACGCCGAGACCATGGAGGCCAAGCTCGAAGACCCCTATATTCTCATTTACGAGAAAAAGATCAGCAGTTTGAAAGATCTGCTGCCGCTGCTGGAAAAAGTGGCGCGTGCCAGCAAACCGTTGCTGATCATCGCCGAGGAAGTCGAAGGCGAGGCGTTGGCGACGCTGGTGGTCAACAAACTGCGCGGCACCATCAACGTCTGCGCCGTCAAAGCCCCAGGCTTCGGCGATCGCCGCAAGGAAATGATGCAAGACATTGCCGTCCTCACCGGCGGTAAATTCATCAGCGAAGACCTCGGCATCAAGCTGGAAAACGTCGAGTTGAACGACCTGGGCCGCGCCAAGAGCGTGGTGGTGGACAAGGAAAACACCACCATTGTCGAAGGCGCCGGCAAATCCAGCGACATCCAGGGCCGCGTCAATCAGATTCGCCGGCAGATTGAGGAGACGACCAGCGATTACGACCGCGAGAAATTGCAGGAACGTCTGGCCAAACTCGCCGGCGGCGTGGCCGTCATCAACGTCGGCGCCGCCACCGAGACCGAGATGAAGGAAAAGAAAGCCCGGGTGGAGGACGCCCTGCACGCCACCCGCGCGGCGGTCGAGGAAGGTATCGTGCCTGGCGGTGGCGTGGCGCTGCTGCGTTGTCTGCCGGCCATCGAAGCCGTCAAAGGCGCCAACGAAGACGAGAAGATCGGCATTGACATCGTCAAACGGGCCGTGGAAGCGCCGTTGCGCGCCCTGGCTGACAACGCCGGCGTCGAAGGCTCGGTTGTCGTCGAAGAAGTCAAGAAACGCAAGGGCAACGAAGGTTACAACGTGGCCACCGGCGAATACGAAGACCTGGTCAAAGCCGGTGTGGTGGACCCCAAGAAAGTCACCCGCACCGCCTTGCAGAACGCTGCTTCCATTGCCGGTCTGTTGTTGACCACCGAGTGCCTCATCACCGAAATTCCGGAAAAGGAAAAGAAGGCGCCGGCTTCCGGCGGCGGCATGAGCGACATGGACTATTGAGCGGTGCCGGGTTCGGAGGAACACATCGCCACGCGGCTGGAGAAATCCAGCCGCGTTTTTTTGCGCCCCGGGAGGATTCGCGAATTTGCGCTCCTCCCGAAACCGCCGGCAGCCTGCAAGAGCGGTCCGGTTTGTCGCCGGTCAATCCATCCTGGCGCCGGACTTGACTTCTGCCGCCAATTGGCCGACGATATTCTCGCTGACTTTTGGGGGCGCACCGGTTTCGACCTGGGAAACGCGCCAGAGGCGGCATGCCGAGGACGATGCGTGGGCCTCGTTAATCATCGCATCAAACCAAAACTGCCAACGAAGAATTGGCTCTCGCGGCCTAATGATCCGCGACGTTCCCCGGTGGACGCCTGCTACGCCGGAGGAACGCCATAGCAGGCAGAGCGCGACGCGGCGACCGCGCGCGGCGCGCCGACCCATTCCATGCGGTCTGGGCAGTACGAGTCGGGTCCGGACGCCATCGCGCTGCCGAAAACATTCTCCGGACTAAGCATGTAGTCGCGGCTGGTGGGTTTGTCAGGGACGCGGGTTCAATTCCCGCCGCCTCCACCATTTTTTGACGCACAGACAGACGCCATGACGCTCACTGAAAAAATTCTTGCCCGCGCCGCCGGAAAAAAATCCGTGCAGGCCGGCGACAATATCTGGGTCAACGCCGACATTTTGATGACGCACGACGTGTGCGGACCGGGCACCATCGGGGTTTTCAAACGCGAATTCGGCCAGAACGCCAAAGTCTGGGACAGGCACAAAATCGTCATCATCCCCGACCACTACATTTTCACCGCGGATTCCAAGTCCAATCGCAACGTGGACATCCTCCGCGAGTTTGTGAAGGAACAGGGCATTGTTTATTTTTACGACGTGATAGACGACCCGAACGGGCACTGGCATTTCGACGCCAGCCGGGGCCATTTGAAACGGCAATACGGCTCGCGTTACGCCGGCGTCTGCCACACCGCGCTGCCGGCCAAGGGCCACACGCGGCCGGGCGAGGTGCTCTTCGGCACCGACTCCCACACCTGTATGGCCGGGGCATTCAACGAATTTGCCACCGGCATCGGCAACACGGACGCCGGTTTTGTCATGGGCACCGGCAAGCTGCTCTTGAAGGTGCCCGAAACCATGCACTTCCGGCTGGAAGGCAAACTCCAGCCCGGCGTCATGGCCAAGGACATCATTCTGCATATCATCGGCGAAATCGGCTTCGACGGCGCCACTTACCGGGCCATGCAATTCGATGGCGAAGGCGTGCGCGGCTTGTCCATGGACGACCGCATGACCATCGCCAACATGGCCATCGAAGCCGGCGGTAAAAACGGCATTTTTGAATTTGATGCGCGCACGGCCGAGTACGTGGACGCCCGCACCCGGTTGAATGGCACCCGCTCCACCTACGACCCCGTCGAACGCGACCGCGACGAGAAGTTCTGCTATGAACTGGTGGTGGACTTGAGCCGTCTCGAACCGACCGTTGCCTGTCATCCCGATCCGGGCCAGCGCAAAAAAGCCAAGGAACTCGGTCACATCAAATTGGATCGCGCCTATGTGGGCAGTTGCACCGGCGGCAAGACCAGCGACTTTGTTGAGTTCGCCAGGATTTTGCGCGGACGCAAGGTAAGCATTGACACCTTTGGCGTGCCGGCCACACCAGAAATCGTCCGCGATTTGCAAACCACTTACTGGGGCAACGAAACCATTTGGGACATCCTCGTTCACGCCGGCGTGCAGATGACCGAGAATGCCAGTTGCGCCGCCTGCCTCGGCGGGCCGGTGGACACCTTCGGCCGCATCAACCGACCGGGCATCAAGTGCATCAGCGCCACTAACCGTAATTTCCCCGGACGCATGGGAGACAAGGAAAGCCAAGTCTTCCTCGCCTCGCCGGCGACGGTGGCGGCCAGCGCCATCGCCGGGAGAATTGTGGACCCGCGCGAGTATCTGACGAATTGAGGCGCGGGGATTGATCCGCCGGATCCGCCGACCGGCGCCAGCAAAGCCGATCAAAGGTATTTGGCCAGAATGGGCTTGAGTTCCGCCACCGTTTTGGCCGGCCACAATTTTTTGTCGGTAAGGATGGCGTTTTTCAGCGCCGAATGACACGGGCAGCCCGGTTCGGCAGGGATCTTTGGAATGACAGCCGCGATGATTTTTCTGGCGGTGTCGGCATTGCGATGGAGATTGGCCACAATCATTTCCAGGGTGACGTGCTCCTCCTCCTTCCAGCAGTCGTAGTCGGTGGCCATGGCCAGAGTGGCGTAGGCTATTTCGGCTTCGCGGGCACATTTGGCCTCGCCCAGGTTGGTCATGCCGATAACATCGTAACCGGCGCGGTGATTGGCCAGTGATTCGGCGCGGGTGCTGAACGCCGGCCCTTCCATACAAACGTAGGTGCCGCCGTCGTGTGCCCGCGCGCCGCATTCGCGTGCCGTTTGCAGCAACAGCCGGCGCAGTTCTTCGCAGATCGGATGGGCAAAGGAAATGTGGGCCACGATGCCCCGCCCAAAAAAAGTGTGTTGGAACGATTGCTTGGTGCGGTCGAGAAATTGATCAATCAAAACCAGGTCACACGGCCGGTATTTCTCCTGCAGGGAACCGACGGCGCTGACGCTGAGGATCCATTGCACTCCCAGTTTTTTCATCGCCCAGATGTTGGCGCGGTGGTTCAACTCGCCGGGCAAAATCCGGTGTCCCCGACCATGCCGCGCCAGAAACACCACCTCGCGCCCGGCCAACTGTCCGGTGAGCAGCGCGTCCGACGGCGAACCGAACGGCGTTTTGATTGTGATCCATTTGCGGTGGACAAACCCTTCGATGTCATAAAGGCCTGTGCCGCCGATGATGCCGATTTTGTATGACGCCATAAAAACAGTGAACCACAAAGGCGCCGCCGGAGCACGAAAAAATCGTTCCTGAACCGGCCTGGAATCGTGCTGCCCAAAGGGAAAACAAATTGACCCCGGACTGCACTCCGGGCTGGCGCCGCCGGACAAAACGGTTATTCTCCCCGCATGGAACTGTTTCATCGGATTTTGAAGACGGCCGTAGAAGGCGGCGCGTCGGACGTGCATTTGAAGATCGGCGCGCCGGTGATTTTCCGCATCAACCGCGAACTGGTGGCCATTGACTGTCCATTTCCGACGGCCGAATGGATGAACAAAATCGTGGAAGCCATCACGCCGCCTCATTTGAAAAAGCGGCTGGATGAGGAACGGGAAATTGACTTTTCCTACTTCGTGCCGGAGGTAGGCCGGTTCCGCACGAATCTGTTCCAGCAACGCAGCCAGTGGTGCCTCTCCATGCGCTTTGTCAAGACGCGCGTGCCGAGTTTTGAGGAACTGGGTCTGCTGCCGCAAATCAAACGGATCGCCGAATCCCCGCGCGGCATCGTGCTGGTGGCCGGCGCCACCGGCTGCGGCAAATCCACCACCCTGGCGGCGATGATCGAGCACATCAACGCCAATTTCAAAAAACACATCATCACCCTCGAAGATCCGGTGGAATACGCGTTTGAGGACAATCAATCGGTGATTGAACAGCGCGAGATCGGCCTGGACACCCTGTCGTTTCATCACGCCCTGCGGAACGTCCTGCGACAGGACCCGGACATCATCATGATTGGCGAGATGCGCGACGACATCAGCTTTGCTGCCGCCATGAGCGCCGCCGACACGGGGCACCTGGTGCTTTCGACGCTGCACACCACCACCGCGGCGCTGTCCATCACCCGCATTCTGGATTTTTTCAAGGCTGAAGAACGCGAACAAATCCGCCGTCAACTGGCCGGCACGCTGCGGGGGGTCATTTGCCAGCGCATGGTCACCACGGTGGACAACAAATTGACGCCAGCGCTGGAAATCATGCTCAACACCCCGCTGGTGCGCAAATTGATCGAGGAAAACCGGCTGGACAAACTGCACGCCGCCATCGAAACCGGCACGGAGGACGGCATGATCTCGTTCAACCAATCCCTTTTCAACCTGGTTAAAGCCGGGCGGGTGACCGAAAAGGAAGCATTGTCCAAGGCCAGCAATCCGCAGGCGCTGGAGATGAATTTCAAAGGCATCTTTCTGGACGAAGGCCGGCGCATCGTCAGTTGAGGAATCGCGTTCGATTGATCTTCCGGAGATTGAGCCTTTCCTTTCCACGCCGCGCAAACGATGCTGGTTTGGCGTCGGGCCCTGGCAACATGCAGCGATTCCTCATCTTCGTGGCGAACAGCGTGCTGCTGGCGGCGCTGCTCTGCGCGCCGACCGTGGCCGGTGTGCAGTTGTGGCATTGGCAGGTTTCCTCGATTGCCGGGATGCAAATGCTGGTGAGGTGGGGATTGATCCTGGCGGCGGTGCTCAACGGTGTGGCGGCACTGTTATGGAAGGGCCGCGCGGAGCGGCAATCCTGCCGGCTGTGGGCGGCGGTGTTCGGCGCCTCGGCGCTGGCTTATTGGGTGCTGACTCGCGGTGGCGTCCACTGGGACTGGCTTCGAAGCGCCTTGCTCTGGTTACAACGTCACCTGGGCGGCGGAAATTAGCATTGCCGACAGGCTCAATCTGCGCCATAAAAATTCCGTGCTCTCGAAGGTTTGCTCGGCGGCGCTCAACGGCATCGAAGCCTACCCCGTTGAAGTGGAAGTCAACGTCGGTTACGGCGACACCAACATCGTCATCGTCGGCCTCCCGGACACGGCCGTGAAGGAATCGCGCGACCGCGTGACCACCGCGCTGTCCAATTCCGGCTACAAATTCCCCATGGGCCGCACGACCATCAATCTGGCGCCGGCCGATGTGAAGAAGGAGGGGCCGAGTTTCGATCTGCCCATTGCCATCGGAATGCTGGCAGCCAGCGAACAGATCCAGACCGACCAATTGGAGGCCTTTGTGCTGGTGGGCGAACTGGCGCTGAACGGCGCGGTGCGGTCCTGCAAAGGCGTTCTGCCGGTGGCCCTGCGCGCCCGGCAGGAGGGCAAAACCGGCGTGCTGGTGCCGGTCGAAAACGCCGCCGAAGCCGCCGTCGTTGCCGGTCTGCAAGTCATCCCCGTGCAAAATCTCCGCGAGGCGGCGCAATTCCTCGAAGGTCAGATCAAAATCGCGCCGACCCGCGTGGACGTTTCCGAAATTTTTGACCAGCCCTCCGAGGAAGACCTTGATTTCGCCGAGGTCAAAGGTCAGGAAAGCGTCAAACGCGCCCTGGAAATTGCTGCTGCCGGCGGTCACAACGTCATCCTCATTGGCCCGCCGGGCACGGGCAAATCCATGCTCGCCCGGCGGCTGCCGACCATTCTGCCGCCGTTGACGCTGGAGGAGGCGCTGGAAACGACCAAGATCCACAGCATTGTCGGGCTGTTGGCGCCGGGTCAGGCGCTGGTCACGCGCCGGCCGTTTCGCGCGCCGCATCACACCGCCAGCGACGCCGGCCTTCTGGGCGGCAACATCAATCCCACTCCGGGTGAAATTTCATTGGCGCACCACGGCGTGTTGTTCCTGGATGAATTGCCCGAATTCAAACGCAGCGTGCTGGAAACCCTCCGCCAACCGCTGGAAGAAGGTCGGGTGACCATTTCCCGCGCGGCCGGTACGATGATCTTTCCGAGCCAGTTCATGCTGGTGGCGGCGATGAACCCGACGCCCGACGGGCGGATGCCCGGTGAATCGCGCAGTTCGCCGCGCGAAATTCAGAATTATCTGGGCCGCGTTTCCGGTCCCCTCCTGGACCGGATTGATTTGCATGTGGAAGTGCCGCCGGTAAAATTCCGCGAGATCGCCACCGACCGCGCCGGCGAGACCTCCGCGCAAATTCGCGAGCGCGTGGTGGCGGCGCGACGGCGCCAGCAGGAACGGTTCCGGCACAAGCCGAAAATCACCTGCAACGCCCGCATGGGCCCGCGGGAGCTGAAACAATTTTGCCAACTGGACGAAACCACCCGCGAACTGCTCAAAAATGCCATGACCGAATACCACTTAAGTGCGCGCGCCTACGACCGGATTTTGAAAGTGGCCCGGACCATCGCCGACCTGGCCGGCGCGAACACCCTGGCCGCCGACCACGTTTTGGAGGCGATTCAATTCCGTTCGCTGGACCGGCAACTGTGGTTTTAGCGCCGGCGGGAGTTCCCTCCCTTTCCTCATTTTTTCATGAGCGCCAACCCCAAGGAACTGCTGGCGATCGGCATTTTTTGTCTCACCTACCTGCTCATCAGCGGCCGGGAGTTGAAGATTCTGCCCTTGCGCCGGCCTGCGGCCGCGTTGCTGGGCGCGGTGCTGATGGTGGCCTGCGGGGTGCTTACGCCGGAGCAGGCCTACCGGGCGGTGGATTACGACACGCTGGTGCTGTTGATGGGCATGATGCTCATCGCTGCTTACCTGTATCTGGCGGGGTTTTTCGATTGGGCGGCGGACTGCATTTTGCACCGCGCGCGAAGCCCCCAGTCGCTCCTGCTCTGGCTCATCTGCACGTCGGGCCTCCTGTCGGCGCTGCTGGTCAACGACACCGTCTGCCTGATGCTCACGCCGCTGGTGGTGGCGGTGATGGTGCGGGGCCGTCTGCCGTTGCCGCCGTATCTGCTGGCGCTGGCGATGAGCGCCAATCTCGGCAGCATCGCCACACTGGTGGGCAACCCGCAAAACATGATCATCGGCCATCTCTCCCAAATCCCGTTTCTGCGATTCTCGGCCTCGCTCCTGCCGACGGCGGTCGCGGGGTTGGTGATTCAATACCTGGTGCTGCGCATCGGCTTCCGAAAAACTTTGAAAGAGGCGACCATTTGCCGGCCTGGCCGGGAAGTCGCCAAACTGGACCATCGGCTGTTGATTTTGACGGCCGCCATCCTGGTGCTGGTCTTTGCGGGGTTCATAGCCGGGTTGAACTTGTCCTGGACGGCGCTGGCTGGTGGCGCGTTGCTGATGGCGGTGGCGCGACGCGACACGCACGAAGTGCTCAAATTGGTGGACTGGCATTTGCTGGTCTTCTTCGCGGCGCTGTTTGTGGTGATCGGAGGTTTGGACAGCACCGGATTGCCCGATCAGATTTATGATCGCCTGCGCCCCCTGTTCGGCACCTCGCCGGCGGCGCAGGGATGGAATCTGGCGTGGTTCTCGGTCATCGGCTCCAACCTTTTTTCCAACGTGCCGTTCGTGCTGGTGGCCGGCAAATGGATTCACCATTTTGCCGATCCGGAATTGATGTGGAAAATCATGGCCCTGGCCACGACGTTCGCCGGCAACCTCACCCTCCTCGGTTCGGTGGCCAACCTTATTGTGGTGGAATCCGCCCGCCAACACGTCCAGATTGGTTTTTGGGATTACGCGCGCTACGGCATCCCGATTACGATTCTGACCACAGCCGCGGGGGTGGCCGTGCTGCTGTGGCTGCGGTGAAATCGGCTGAAACAGCGGAAAGCGCTGCAAAAAAGGAGATTGACATTGCCGGCCTTTGTGTTACACCGGTGGCGAATCGCTCAAAGAATGGAACGTGTTGGTGTCAGCCTGACAGAATGCCACTCTTCAAACGCGAAAACGACATTCAGTGAACCTGCCGGTGCAGTCCTCCCACGGTCTTTTTTGAGCGGAATCGTCTTATGAGCCAATGCCGATTGTTCGTAGGCAACCTCTCGTATCAGACGGGAGAAAACGACCTCCAGGACTACTTCGCCCAGGCAGGGGCGGTGACCTCCGTCAACCTCATCCTGGATCGCAACACGGGCAAATCGCGCGGCTTCGCTTTCGTGGAATACGCCACACCCGAAGAAGCGCAGAAAGCCATCGCCCAATTCCACAACAAAGAATTTCAGGGCCGCGCCATCACCGTTAACATCGCCCGCCCGCGTGAAGAGCGTCCACCCCGCGCGAGCGGCGGCGAACGGCGCGAACGACAATAAACTTTCGCGCAGTTGTTCGCCGAGCCGACGTGTCCCGCTGGCGGCCTCGAATGCCAACCGGGATCGCCGTGCTGCCAACCGCGCCGCCAGTTGCCGGGCGCCGGCCCGCAAAAGCGCCATTGTCGTCTTTGCATCCTTTCGCCGGGCAAGAAGACACCGCAACGAGAGACATCGCCTCTTTTTTGGAATA
>Ga0070740_10006435_pt1 | contig 10296 bp, 7 predicted proteins | sample Coa_R2_FD_67286 | JGI IMG/M metagenome (GOLD analysis project Ga0070740, IMG submission 67286) | Surface soil microbial communities from Centralia Pennsylvania, which are recovering from an underground coalmine fire - Coalmine... | ecosystem: Environmental > Terrestrial > Soil > Unclassified ...
GGCCAGGGTGCTCTCGAACCACTGGTCGAATGCCGCCTCGAACATCGCATCCGAGGAATCCTCCGCCGCTACCTTGAACATGGGATCGACCCGCGCCTCCACCGGGCGTTCCCTGAGAAGGTCCGAGCAGAAGGCATGGATGGTTCCGATGCGGGCTTCTTCGAGTTGCTGGAGCGCGGTTTCAAGCCGCCCGCGAATGTCGGCGCAATCGCTCTCGTTGCGCGCTCGCTCGATTTCCTCCCGCAGGCGGAGCTTCAGCTCTCCCGCCGCCTTTTCGGTGAAGGTCACCGCCACCACCCTGCCGAGTTCGGCACGTCCTGACGCTATCGCGGCGACGATTCGGCTCACGAGCGCGCTCGTCTTGCCCGTTCCCGCCGCCGCTTCGATCACGTAGGTGGAATCGAGATCGTTCCGGATCAGGTCGCGGACGTCCTGGTCGGACGGTTTTGCCGCGTACACGTTCATCTCATCGCCCGCAGCCGGCGCAATTCCGCAAGGCGCGCCTCGGGCTTGAGCGATGCGCGCCTTTCCTCATACGGTCCGCATACGCGCCGGTAATCGCACCATTCGCACTCGCCCTTGTCGGGCGCGGCGGGAAGGAAACCCGACGCCAGCGCCGAGGACAGAATCGCGGCGAAGTCCCGCAGCGATGCGCGCGCTTCCTCGTCGATCGCCACCACTCGATCCTCGTAGCCGCCCGCCGCCGTGCAGTAGTAGAGGCGTCCCGATTGCACCGGATGGTTGAGCATCCGCTCGGCGGCGAGCGCATAGATGACCGGTTGGAGGATTTTTCCGCCGCCGATAACGAAGCTCTTCTCGGCGCGCACCTTGCCGGTCTTGTGATCGGTCACCCGCAGCGCATCGCCCGCGCGCTCGACCAGGTCGATGGATCCGCGGACCTTGATCCCATCCAGCGCGATCGGCTCGGGCGAGCTTGCCGGGTCGGCTTTCTCGCGATCTATGAGTCCGAAGGCAAGTTCGAAGCGCTCCGGCGTCCATCGCCCCGGATCGTCCGCGGCGCGTCTGAGCCATTCGCGCAGGTCGGCGCGTATTTCCTCGATGCCGTCCTCCCATACCCGCTCGATTGCCGGGGCAAGCTCCTCCCGCCATCGTTCCGCGACAGCCTCCAGAAGCTCGTCGAGCATCTCTTCAGCGCGAGCCAGCGTATCCCGACCAAGCGGCAGCATCCCGTCGCGCTTGAGTGCCGTCAGCACCTCGAACTGCACATCGTGAAAAAGGCCGCCCCGCGTCAGAGGATCGATAAGCTCGATCGCTTCGGGCTCCTCGCGCGGCTCGAGACGATGAATCGCCTGGAGCAGGAAGCGATATGGGCAGGCCGCGAAATGCTGCAGCGCGGTAGGCGAGTACGATCGCTCCGAGAGCGCGTGCTTTTGAAGCACTTCAAGCGCGGTCGGCTCCGGATCGACCAGTCCGTCCGCCGGGGTCCATCGCCGAAGCCACTTCCGCGCGCGCGCCCGCAAGGCGCGCCCCAGGAATTCGTTGGCCTCGAGCAGATATCGCGCGGTCCCCCTAGTCGTCTCCGAATCTTCACCGACCAGTTTGTCCAGCACCGCAAGGTCGAATTCCGCCTCGTCGATCGCATCTTCGGGATTCGCCGGCGCGGGCCATCCGAGCCGGATCGCCTGTTCGCAGGCGGCGCGCCGCGCAAGCTCGTCGAAACCCGGCAGCCGTCCCTCGGCCGCCCGCAGGATTTCGAGCGCATAGAAGGAGGGCACCCGCGGTCGTCCCTGATCGATGTCGATTCGCGGGTAGGAGAACATGATGCGCTGTTCGGCGGCGCCAGCCGCAAGCCGCAGCGCGAGCCGCTCCGCGCTTACCCGATCCTCGTTGCGCTTGAGCATCGCGCCCACCGTCGCGCGGGCGGCGTCGGGAAGAACGGGATCCTCGATCAACTTCTGCGGAAAGACCCTTTCCGCCAGCCCCGGCACGATCACGACCTCGAACGACATCCCGCGCGCGCGATGGGGCGGCGCGACCATCACCGACCCGTATCTCCGCGGCGCCGGTGGATCCTCCAGCCGTGCGAGCCTTTCTGCCAGCACCATCCTCACTTCATCGAGGCTGACCGGCCCCACCGGCCCCATCGGCTCCAACTCGGCGAGAGCCGCAAGCAGCGCCGAACGGTCGCGGATTGTGCGGGCTATGAGGGCGCGGAGATGAGCCAGCCATTCGCCCCATGTCGCGCTTGTCGGAAGCGCCGCGAGCATCGAAATATGCTCGAGCGCGACGCGCTTGAGGTCGACGAGATCGTCGAGCTGCCGATCGAGCATCGCTGCCTTGATTTCGTTGTCTTCCGCCGCCGCGCGCCTGCGGCGAATTTCCTGTTCGAGCCCATCCAGCCGCCGCTTCCATCGCTCCGCTCCTCCGATAACCGCCGCATCGACGATCATCTTCTCCCATCGCCACGGCGCCCGGACCGGACGCTCTCCGGCCTCCAGGTCGTCGCCCGCCGGCCCGTTGGGCGTTTCGAGTTCGTCGGCAAGGCAAAGCGGCAGCAAGTCGTCGCGGGGCGCGTCGCCTTCGGCGGGATTTGAATCATCGAGCGGAACCTGCGCCAGCGAGAGGTATTCAGCGTATCGGCGCGCGGACAGGTCTTCGGTCTTGCACGCCAATAGCGCGAGCAAAGCGCGTCCCCCGGGCCGAGGCCGGCGCGCTTCGCGGGAGAAATGGGCGGGAATTCCGGCCCGCGCGAGCGCTTCCTGCAGATGCGGTACGTAGCGCACCGGATCCCGCAGCAGCACCGCGATCCGATCGAACGGCGCACCGCGCGCGGCCTCTCGCGCAATCCTGCGCGCGATCTCGACGCACTCATGCGTCTCGCCCGGCGCCGACATTACCGTCACGGTTTCATCCAACTCCCGCGCCGGAGGGACGCTCTCGGAGAACAGATGCCGCTGCAAAAGAGAGAGAGAAGCGGCATCGCCGCCTTCCTGCTCGTCGAGGTCGGCGATGCCGACCCCGAGCGCATCCGCCAGCATCGCGGCGCTCCGCTCGTCTCCCGCCGCAACAGTTGCGATGAAGCTTGGCGCGCGCCGCGCCATCGCCGCGGCGAAATCGCGCTCGCGGAGAGTCTCGATGGGCACGTCGAGAAACAGCGTCGGAAGCCCGGCGAATCGCGTGTCCGCCGCGGCCGCCTCCGTCGCCATCATCAGCATCGCCGCGCGATCCGCAAGCCGGGCCCGCTCAAGCTCCTCATTGAAGCGAGCAAGCAGAAGGGCAAGCTCGCCGCCCGCGATGCCGGATGCCGCCAAGGCTTCCTCCGCGACCGCGTTCATCCTGAGTTCCGATACGGTGCGGGCCAGCGCATCCGCGAACCCCGGACGATCGATGACCGGGGCGAAATGCCGCAGCGCCCCGGACGGCTTTAGATGAAAAACGGCGCGCGCCGCGATCGCCTGCGCCGCGAGTCCGGTCGCCGGCGCAAGGCCTCGTTCCGCCATCGCTGATGAGGCAAGCAGTCCGATGAGGCGGTTGAGGGTCAGGCGATGGATTCCCGCGGCCGCGCCTCGTCTGGCCGCATGGTCACGAACGAGATCGTCGGCCGCCTCGCGCGATGGCGCGACGACCAGCACTTCCGAGGCCGGCGCAAGCGCGGCTAGCCATTCTCGCGCGCGATCGATTCTCTCGCGGGCGCGATAGGATCGGACTATCAGCGGATTTTGCGGCATCGATGCGCGGCGTCAGATTCATATCGTCCACCGCGCCATCGCACCCGGCAAGAGCGATGCTCTCGCGCATCCACACCTGACGCAAGGAAGCGGTGGATTCGCGCGCGGAAGCGCCTGCCGGAGCGGGCGAAATCAGCCGCAATCCGACCAGCTACGCTCCGATTGCCAACCTTCCGCGTGCGAAAGCGATGGGTTCAGCCGCGAAGCTTGTCCACGATCCTTCGCACCAGGCCCGCGGGCCGCGGCTCATCGGGCGGCGATGGAGGCTCCTTGCCGTCGCGGATCGCCTCGAAGATCGCTTCCACCTCGCCTTCGAGCGGGAAGCGCCCGGTCTTCGCCTTCGAGAAGACCAGCAGGTCGTTGACAAATACGTCGAATTGTCCGGTTGAGCCGGGTTTGATCTCAGTGGACTCGCCGAAACGCGATTCGAGGGAAGCGGCCAAACTGGCCGCCCTGGGTTTGTACCCTCACGCCGAGCAATAGAGAATCTTCGTGGCCATGTTTAAAGCCTAACCCTCGAAGACAATTTGCTCAAACGCTATTCCCCGCCCGAACCGGCCCTTTTCCGCCTTAGTTCGATTCGAACCGGATGCTCTTGAGGAACGCGTATGCCTGCGCGGTTCCGTCGGGTGTTCCGCCCTGCGGACTGCGCTGCGTCGTGATGAATCGGACGATCAGACCCGGATGGTACGGATCGATGCATTCGAGGCTGTCCTCGTCCGTCGTCATCACGTCGGTGATCGGTTTGCTGGTGTTGGCGTAATGGACCGTGAAAATCGAGCGCCCGTGATATCTGACGCAGGTCGCGCCGTGTGCCGGGTCCGGCGCCACGACCTTGTCGGCGTCCGGCAGATTTTCCGCCCACTCGATCAGCTCGTCCTGATTGGTCACCCGCCGATCGGGACGCAGCCCTATCACCATTATCTGATCTTCCGAGCGATGACCGCGGCGCGTGAACTTGATTATCGTCGGCGGATCGCTCACGTTTTCCAGGTACCATCCGTCACCCTGCGGCCGGTCGAACGAGAATTCACCCACCCGCATTCTTTCGGGCAGGGCTGCGCCGCTGGTCTGAAACACGTGCGTGCATCGGCAAAGCGCGGCCGCCGCCGCGAGGGCCAATGCGCCATTGAGCACGCGAGAAAACAGAAGACGCGACATTCGGGTTCGCGTGAGCTTATAACCCGCCCGTCGCCCGAGGGGCAAATCGACATCTCGGAACAGTCCCTTGTTCGGCAGAGCCATGGCCCATTGGCCGGATGCGCCGGACTACGGCGCCGCATCGACGAGGGTCAACTGATACGGTCGCGGCGCGGCGGCGCTCCTGCCGCCCGACTCCGCAGGGTCATCGGGATCGCGCGATACCGGGAAACCGTGGCGCCGCCGCAACCTGTCGAAGATCGCCCGCATCCGGTCATCATATGCCGCCGGCGCATAGGCGTGACGCCCGTAAAACTCGTCCATTCGCGAAGCCAGATGGGGAAAGTTGTCGCGGACGAATGGCAGAAAGCGGCGCGCCGCGGCAGGCTTCAAAAACATCGAGCGCCACCATACGCCTCCGCGCCGGCGCGCCGTGCCGCGCGGATCACACCGTCGATTCGTGCCGGATCGTCCGTCAGCCCCGGTATCATCGGCATCATCAGTAAATTGCATCGTATCCCCGCCCGCGCGAGCATGTTGAGCGCCCGAAGTCGCAGCGCGGGCCGCGGCGCGCGCGGCTCCAGTATTCGCTGAAGCCGGCGGTCCAGCGTGATCAGCGAGATATTCACCCGCAGATGCGACCGACGGTTGATCCTTGTCAGAAGATCGAGGTCGCGAACGACGAGCGCGGACTTGGTCGTGATCGAGAGGTTAAGCCCGGCGAGATTCGCGAACACCTCGAGCATCGAGCGCGTCAGACGAAATCGCCGCTCCGCGGGCTGATACGGATCGGTCGCCGTTCCAACCGCGATCGCGTCATTTCCTATCGGAGTGCGCGCGAGGGTTCGCGCCAGCACCTCCGCCGCCATCCGCTTGACGAATATCCGCCGCTCGAAATCCATCGGGTCGCGCAGCTCGAGAAAGTCGTGCGTGTAGCGCGCATAGCAATAGACGCAGCCAAACTCGCATCCCCGATACGGATTGATCGTCCATCGAAACGGCATCCGCTCGTTGGAGCACCGGTTGAGAATCTTGTGGACCGGCATCTCGACGAATTCCACTCCCCGGGCCATCTCAAGCCCGCAATCGTCGTGCCGGACATCGAGCGGCAATTCGGCAGCGGCGTTCATTCGGTTATTTTCGCTTTTTTTTCGCTTAAGTCAAGGGGAAGCCAACCCGAGGAAGAAACCTGAGCAAAATCGCCTGAATTGAGCCGCTCTTTCCAATTGCTGCTGGTGCAAAGGCTGCGGAAAATGCGCTCGTGCGAGTGGGTCGGGCCGAAAAGGAGAGACTCATACGCACAAGAAATCTGTCCAGGATCCTGTCGCTGGCGTTGGTGGTGATGTCGACCGCATCGAACGCGTTTGTCGGCGAGGCCGGGCGGAATTGATCCTACGGCAGCGTGACGAGGTCGTAGGATGGTGGGAGGTTGTCGGTGATGGGCGCGATCGATGTGCCGTGATCGAAAGCTCGGAGGACGCATCCTGAGTTGGTCACGGCGAAGAAGGCTTCGCCATCGGGGTCGCGCCTCAGGCGCATGATCATCCCGCGGCCCCAAACATTCTCGGTATCCAGAGGCGTGAACGTCAGCCCCGCGTCGTCGCTCCGATACAGCATCGCGTCCGCTCCCAGGCGTCCCGTTGACCACGTCGGAGGAGGCCCAGCCGCGGCGGCGGTGAAAATTGCCCCGGAGTCACCATCGCCGACCAGCAACGGGACCGTATATGAGCGATCGATTCCGTCCCTTACGCGGCGCCACGATGCGCCCGCATTCTCCGATCGATAGAAGCCGTTGCCGGTTGTCGCGTAAAGACGGCGTGAATCGCTCGGGTCGGCCGATACCGTATGAATGTCGTCGTAGAGTCCGTCGTTGAGCGACTCGAAAGTCGCTCCGCCGTCGCGCGTGCGAAAGATGCCGCCTTCCTCCACGCCGACGTACATCGTCGACGGATTTCGCGGATCGAATGAGATCGACCGGATGTGCGGAATATGGGGCGGAGGGGGGAAGCTCCATCGCTCGCGCCCCGGAATCTTCAGAAAGGCGGTGCATTCGCGAAAGCTCCGTCCCCGATTGTCACTTCGGAACAGCCGCGCATGAGAGGTGCCGACGAACACCTGATCCTTGACTATCGGCGATGCGGCGACGGCCCATACTTCTTCGTCCCTCGCTCCCGATGGAGTGATATCCGTCCATGAGCGGCCGCCGTCGGCCGAGCGGGCAAGCGTGCCACGTCCGCCCACGTGCTCGATCGTCCCCGCATAGATGACGGCCGGATCCGCGCAATCCTGCGCCATGCACCAAACCGCCGCCGGATCGGCCAGCACCATCAGCGGCATCGACCCGCGCGCGGGGTCAAGGATCACGATTCCCTTGGAAGTGCCTACGCAGATTCTCATGACAAAACGCCGCAAGCACGGCGGCCGCGAACACCTCGCCCGGCGCGGTCAATCCGCGGCCATGGAGGGAATTCTACGCAAACGCCTTCGGCTTGCCAGATCGGCGAAGCCATCCGAAAGTCAGCGCCAGGGCTCTTTGTCAGCCAAGACGATCGCCCGGACGGAACTCGCCCGCGGCCGCGAGTTCGGCGGGCGCGACCTTTTTTGGGTTTGGATCGATTCGCGCGCGCGCCACCACCAGCGTCCCGCCATCGAGCGCAATCTTCATCGCCGCTGAATCGACCGCGACTATCGTCCCCGGCGCCTTGTCTCCGGTCCCGGCTTCCAACCTCGCGTCGTACAATCGAAGCCGCTTTCCGCCGAGTTCGGCGTATGCGCCCGGCTGCGGATCGCATCCTCGCACCAGATTGAACACGGCGCGCGCGGGCTTGCTGAAATCCACCCTGGCGTGCTCGTCGCGGCACGGCGGTTCGTAAGTGGCCTGGCTTTCGTCCTGCGCGATCGCCGGAGCCTTGCCCGCCTTGATGAGGTCCACCGCCTCGATCATCGTCTCGATTCCGAGCGGGAAGAGTTTGTTGAAATAAATCGATCCCGTCGTGTCGGCATCCGAGATCGGAACGCGCCGTTGGATGAGTATCGGCCCCGTGTCGATTCCGGCATCCGGCCAGAACCACGTAACGCCCGTCTCCGCGTCTCCGTTGATGATCGCCCAGTTGATCGCGCTTGCGCCGCGCCGCCGCGGCAGCAGCGAGGGATGGAAGCAAATCGACTTGTGGCGCGGCAGATACAGAATCCGCTCGGGCACGATCAGGGTCACGAAGGCGAGTATCGCAAGATCCGCCCCGAGCGACTTGAAGTGTTCGTATGCCTGGTCGGTTTTGAAGGACTTCGGCTGCGACAAAGGCAGCCCCAGCTCGATTGCGCGCGTCTTCAGCGGATCCGGCTTTCCCGACGGCGGATCCGGCGGAGCGAAGACGTGCACGATTTCCTCTCCATGCTCGATAAGCGCATCGAGCGCCTTTTGCGCGAACGCGGCCTGGCCGATGAGTGCGATACGCAATGCCGAAGTCCTCCGGAGAATCGCACGGTCACGCTACCAAAAGGCGGCGGGGTGGTGAAACCAAAGGCGCCGCGCGATCCATTCCGCATCGGGTTGACGCTCGGTTTCCCTGCCGCTAGGGTTTGAAGCGCAAACTTCCCTGAAGAGGCCAACGGTGTGCGGAATTAGCTGCTTCTAAAGTCGATCACTTCGACATCCGGCACGTTCCGCGCGGCGATCGATGCATCCCGCGCGCACGATGCCATGGAGCAGCTACATGTTCGCACGTTTGGCCGACGTTTCATTTACATACGGAACCGTTCCGATTCTAAGCGGAGTGAGCTTCCAGCTCGGTCGCGGATGGACCGGTGTGACCGGCGCCAACGGTGCCGGCAAAACCACCCTGCTGAGGCTTATCGCGGGCGAACTCGAACCCGCCGTCGGCCATGTCAGCATCGACCCGCGCTCGGCGACGATCGCTCTCTGCCCGCAGACCGCCGAGGTTCCAGGCCCCGCGATCGCATCGCTGGCGCGCGCAATCGACGGCGCTTCACGCAGGATTCGTGGGGAGTTGTCGCTCGATCCCGGCCGCCTCGCGCGATGGTCCACGATGTCGCCCGGGGAGCGCAAGCGGTGGCAAATCGGGGCGGCGCTCGCCGCGGCGCCCTCCATCCTTATCCTCGATGAACCAACCGGCCATCTCGACTCGCAGGCGCTAGACCTGCTGGTCGGCGCGCTCGAGCGATTTGCCGGAATCGGAATCGTTGTGTCGCACGACCGCGCGATGCTCGAGCGGCTTACCATATCGACCGTTCGCGTCCATGCCGGCACGGCAAGGCTCTTTCGCGGCGCCTACTCCGATGCGAAACGCGCGTGGGAAGCCGAGGAGCGCGAACTCCGCGCCCATCGCGATCGCCTCAAGCGCGAGCGAGAAAAGCTCGAGCGGCGGCTTGGCGACAAGCGCCGGATGGCTGCGGCGGCGCAGGCGCGCCGCGCCCGCGACAACCGCGTCCGCGGGCTGTTCGACGGTCAGATCGCCGCTCCCGCCAGAACCGTGGCGACAAGAACCGCGCAGGACGTCGGCGTGTTGCGGCGTGGAATCGCAAGGCTCGCCGGCGAGCTTGAAACATTCGAGTTCACCAGGGAAAAGGGGCGCTCGCTGTTCGTTGATTACGTTGCCGCGCCGGCAAGCAGGGTGCTCTCGCTCCACTCCGATGAGGTCCGCGCCGGAGACCGCACGCTCATCGTCGATGTGCATCTGGACATCCTGCGCGATACCCGCGTGCGTATCGCCGGTCCCAACGGCAGCGGCAAAACCACTTTGCTGCACGCGATGATGGCGGCATCGCGCCTGCCCCGGGAGCGAATCCTCCATCTCCCCCAGGAGCTTGCGCGAGCCGATGCCGCCGCGCTGCTCGATTCGGTCCGTGCGATGCCGCCCGGGGCGCGCGCCCGGGTGCTTACACTCGCCGCCGCCCTCGGTGTGGACCCGGAGCGGGTGATGCTGTCACAGGCGCCGTCGCCCGGCGAGGCGCGCAAGCTCGCCCTGGCCGACGGCCTTGGACGCAGCGTATGGGCGTGCATCCTGGACGAACCCACGAATCACCTGGATATGCCGGCGATCGAGCGGCTCGAAGATGCTCTCGCCCAGTATCCGGGGGCGCTCGTCATCGTCACACACGACGAGACCCTGGCGCGGCGCGTCGCGCGCGAGGAATGGCGAATCGAATCCGGGCGCCTCGTCGCCCGCATCCCTTGAGGCTGCATGACGATGCGTCCTCAGGCGCGCGCAACGCCCAGCCGTAGCTGGGACCCGATCGCATCGTGGTACGCCGGATGGGTCGGCAGGGAGGGCAGCCGATTTCATCGGCTGCTTGCGATCCCGGCCCTGATGCGATTGCTCGCTCCGGCGCGCGGCGATCGTATCCTGGACCTCGGATGCGGTCCGGGAGTGCTTGCGCCCTACCTCGCTGCGGCGGGCGCCACGATGGTGGGGATCGATCTGAGCCCGCGCCTGATCTCGGTCGCGCG
>Ga0070740_10006436_pt1 | contig 10296 bp, 8 predicted proteins | sample Coa_R2_FD_67286 | JGI IMG/M metagenome (GOLD analysis project Ga0070740, IMG submission 67286) | Surface soil microbial communities from Centralia Pennsylvania, which are recovering from an underground coalmine fire - Coalmine... | ecosystem: Environmental > Terrestrial > Soil > Unclassified ...
GCCGAGTATCGGGCACCCCGCGCGCGCGTCGAGGCGGACGCTTCCGGCTTGCTCGATGCCTTGGCGGACAAACTCTTGCTGGATGCGTGACATGGCCACGCCGTCCCCACTTGGATTGCTCGCCGAACTCACGCATCGGTGCCCATTGGCATGCCCCTATTGTTCGAATCCGCTAACGCTCGATGCGGTGGAATACGAATTGGATACAACAGCGTGGAGCCGAGTTTTCGATGAGGCGGCGGCCCTCGGCATCCTTCATGTCCACCTGTCCGGCGGAGAACCCCTCGCCCGTCGCGATCTCGCGACCTTGAGCCGCGCGGCGCGCAGCGCGGGTCTCTACACCAACCTGATCACATCGGGGCTGGGCCTCACTGCCGCGAAAGCCGAAGCCCTTGCCGCCGCCGGACTCGATCACGTGCAGATTTCTTTTCAGGACAGCGCCCCCGAGCAGAACGATGCCGTCGCCGGCCGCAGCGGCGCGTATTCGCGCAAGCGTGCGGCGGCAGAATGCGTCGTACGTGCCGGCCTGCCGCTCACGATCAATATCGTCGTGCACAGAGGAAATATCGGCCGCATTGGCGAGATGGTGACGCTTGCAATGGAGCTCGGCGCCGGCCGTGTCGAAATCGCGCACGTACAGTACTACGGTTGGGCTTCAAAAAATCGCGCGGCTTTGCTGCCGACTCGGCCGCAAGTCGAGGATGCACTGGCAGAGGTCGCTGCACTTCGCGACCGCTATCGCGAGCGTATTGCGATCGACTCGGTTCCGCCCGATTATTTTGCGCGCTACCCGAAGGCCTGCATGGGCGGTTGGGGCCGCCGCTCCATAAACATCACACCCTTAGGTAAGGCGCTGCCGTGCCATGCGGCCGAAAGCATCGACGGAATGGAATTCTGGTCGGTGCGCGAGCACAGCCTGCGGGATATCTGGTTGCATTCGCCCGCATTCAATGCGTTTCGCGGCAGCGACTGGATGCAGGAGCCCTGCGCAACCTGCGCCCGCCGCGACATCGATTTCGGCGGCTGCCGCTGCCAGGCCTTCTTGCTGACCGGCAACGCACGCGCCCCCGACCCGGTATGCCACTTATCGCGTGATCACGGAATGTTGGCCAAACTCGTCGACGCGGCGTCGCCGCAGCCGTTCGTCTTTCGCAGCCGTCGCGCCATCGACCGTCAGGCTCCGCTTATGATGGGCATCCAGACATGAGTGGCCAGTGCATGCTGGCGCTCGCAATCGCTGCTCTCGCGGTTGCTGCAGGCACGGGATCGACTTCGTGCGCAGCACAGCCCGCTATAATCGCCATCGGCTATATCGGGCACCCGTACGTGCCGCCGCCCAATCCTTACCCGCTGGATGACACCGCGCAAAACGAGGGACTCGACGGCGCGCAACTTGGCATCGACGACGACAATGGTACCGGCCGTTTTACGGGGCAGACGTTTGAACTTGATCCGATCATCGTTCGGCCCGAGGCAGATGTCGACGCGGCCATATTGTCGCTGAAAGAAAATACGCGATTCATTGTCACCAATCTGCCCGCCGCCGAACTGCTGCACGCAGCGAAGCAGTTTCCGAACCGGGTATTCATCAATGCAGGCTCAACCGACGATGCGCTGCGTGGCGCCGAATGCTTACGAAACATGCTGCACACGATTCCAAGTCGCGCGATGCTAACCGACGGCTTGGCTCAATATCTGGCGACCAAGAAATGGCAGCACTGGTTCCTGGTTGTTGGGCCCGCAGCTGATGACGAACTCTATGCAGCCGCTGCAACGCGCTCAGCAGCCAAGTTCGGGGCCAACATCATCGCGCAGAAGCGCTGGACTTTCCAAACTGCAAACACTCACGCCGATACCGGTCACGTGACACTGCAAACAGAGATTCCAGCCTTCACTCGGGTCGGCGATTACGATGTGCTCGTTGTTGCCGACGAACAGCGTACGTTCGGCGAGGAACTCGCAGACAGGACCTTCCTCCCCCGTCCTGTGGTCGGCACGCAGGGCCTCGTTGCCACAGGCTGGAGCCCTGTCAATGAGGAATGGGGAGCACTGCAGCTTCAGGATCGGTTCATGCGCAAATTCCACCGCCACATGACGGCGCGCGATTACGCGGCATGGCTTGCCGTGCGCGCAGTCGGCGAAGCGGCCGTGCGCAGCCGCAGCAGCGACGGCGAGACCGTGGCCAAATATATGCGCGGATCGGAGTTTCTGGTGTCGGGCTTCAAGGGCCAGGGACAAAGCTTCCGCCACTGGAACGGGCAGATGCGTCAGCCGATCCTTATCGCCGGCCCGCGCATACTGGTGTCGGCTTCTCCGCAGCCAGGATTTCTTCACCAACGGAACGTGCTCGATACACTGGGCTTCGATGAGCACGAAAGCCAATGCAAGCTGTGAACGCACTAGAGTGCACACATATATCGCACAGTTACGGCAACCGGCGGGCGCTGAATGACGTGAGCTTCGCTATACCGCCTGGTGCGTTTGCTGTCCTTCTCGGCCGCAACGGCGCTGGCAAGACCACACTCTTTTCGTTGATCACGCGACTTTATCACGCGCAGCGGGGAACGATCACTGTCAATGGCTTTGATGTCAGGCGTGAGCCGCTGCGGGCGCTCGCCAGCCTCGGCATCGTTTTTCAGCAACCGACAGCTGACCTCGATCTCTCCATTCGGCAAAATCTCGCGTATCAAGGCGCCCTCTACGGGATGCCGCACCAAGTCCGGGCTGCGCGTCTTGCCGAGGAGGCGCACCGCCTCGGATTGTCCAACCGGCTCGACGAGAAAGTGCGTCGATTGTCGGGTGGCATGCGGCGACGCGTCGAGATCGCGCGGGCGCTTCTGCACAGGCCGAGCCTGCTCCTGCTCGACGAGCCAACCGCCGGACTCGACGTCGCTACACGCGGCTCGATCCTGACGCATGCGCGCACGCTCTGCGGCGCAAATGGCACAACCGTATTGTGGACGACGCACCTGCTTGAAGAGGCGGAGGATGCTGATTTGGTTCTTGTGCTGCACGAGGGCACCCTGGTCGCCTCCGGCCGGCCGGCGGAGGCACTTTGGCATACGCCGACGCAATCGAAGAGGGACGCGTTTCTAGAAATAACGCCCGTCGCGTGATGACGCTATGCGAAGAATTGTCGGGGCAGTTCTTGGCGCGCTCGGTTGTGGAGCCGCGGCTTGCGCCGGCGCAGGCTCTGCCGGTGCCGAACCGGCTCTCGCGCCCTTTACCATCATTGTCACCGAATCGCAGACGCCGCCAGTCCCTAATTCCATCCTTGAGCTGGCCGGCCAGCTCGGATTCTACAAGCGCGAAGGTCTTGACGTGACGCTCAAACGCGTCGCCGGAACGCCGCTCGCCGTGGCAGCTCTTCTTTCCGGCGAGGGCGACATGGCAAATGTCTCGTTGCAAGCGGTACTGAAACTTGCCGGTCGCGGAAACACCAGCCTGCGCGCCGTCAGCTCGCCTGACCGATCTTTGTCATACGTCGTCGTAGCGCGCGATCGCGTACGCTCGCTCACCGAGCTCCGCGGCAAGGTTTTTGGCATTGGTCAGGTCGGCACGCTTGACAACAGTTTGACCTGGCTTGTGCTGCGGCGTCATGGGCTTGATCCGGGCGCGTTGCGCACTGTGAGCGTCGGCCGGCCGCAAGCGCGGCTTGCGGCTCTAGCGGCCGGTAAGATAGATGCGACGACGATCTCCCTGGGCAGCTGGACGACACTTGCGGATAAGTCCGGGTTGCGTCTGCTAATCTCGAAAGAGGACTTTTTCCACTCGGCGCCTGTGACCGCAAAAGTGAATGTTGTCTCGGTCCGGACCCTCACCGAACGGCGTACGGCGGTGGAGAAGGTGATAATGGCGCTGATCAAGCTTGCGCGCTGGCTCGCCGCGGACCGGCAACGCTGGGCCGACGCCATGGCGTTGGCTCGACCTGACCTGAGGCGCGCCGACCTCGAACAGCTCGCAGCCGCTTATGGACACGAATGGTGTGTGGATGGCTGTTTCGACGTCGAGACACTCGAAAATTCGGCGCGTATCCTGATGACGGACCCCGAGCACGAGAGAAAAGAACCTCCCGCGACAGTGCAATGGGCCGATTTCTCCATTGTCAATTCTGTCCTGCATAAGCTCGGTACCGCCCATCAAGTGGGTTCGCCTTAGGTGGTACCAATGCAATCGGGGGGTAACCTATCTGTCCATCGGCACGAGCTTTGTGGTGCTGATCGTGATTGCCGCTCAAGCGCATGGCACCGAGATCGAGACGAACCATTTGTTCAGCTTCAATATCGGGACGGACATCAATGATCTTGGGGAGGAGGCCGAACTCGATAGTGGCGCATCCGTCAAACGAAAGAGCGGATCTTACGCCGCCTACCAGAGCGATTTTGTCATGCCAATACACGCTGGCTCGAAATTTTATGGCTGAGATTTCTGCAGCCGGCGACTATCGTCGCATCCGAGACGTCCAGGGTTTCAACGATCGCAGCGCCGGCGGGTTTGCCGGCGGCGGCGCGGCTGTGACTTTTCGCCTATTGAATTCGCCACCATGGGCGAGCGCATCGACGGCTACGGCCGATTTGCTCACGGCCGCGGACAAAGAGCTCGTAGCGAACCGTCTCGTCGGAGCCTTGAACCTGTTCTATGAGCCATCCGTCGCTCGCTCGGTCGCCGACGGAGGCCGGTCGCGGGAGAACACAGTCGGACTGGGAGCCGGCCTCATGGCGCCGATCCGCTTTTACGGCGGCATAGAAGTCCGCTAGTTGCGCGCGTACGAGACCGCGGGCTTTGGCTGCTTTGTCGGCGATGCCTGTTCTAGGGAGCGAACCTGCCGATTGATTTCGGTAAACGTGCTTGGCTCTCTGCCGGCTGGAGCGCGGCCGTCGCTTGGCCACAACGACGGGGACGACAGCCGCCTCGACCTCGCGCATTTCAGCCGCTACGAGGCCCGACTTGCCGCCGGACTGTCGTTGTGAAAACTGGGCAAAGAGAGCTCGGCCGGCGCATAAACTTCAGACGTTGAAAATGCGAATCGTCATTACAGCGATGGCCTTTTAAACAAACCTATGGAAATAAAAGCTTTTTTTACAACGGAATTGCCACAGCCGACTCAGAATCGTGAAACAAGCCGGTCAATTGGCGGAGACATGACCGTTCAGTCGCAGGTATAGTTTCAGACGCTGTTTGGGGCGTTTTGTCAGTGACAAGTGGGTTGAGATCATTCGGCCTGACGCTGGCCGCGTGGTTCGTTTTGACTGCGTCAGGGTGGGCACAAACTGCGCCAGCGACGTCTGTGCCGGCGCCGAGCCAGGTGGCGCCGCCCGTTATCGCGCCGGCGCCCGGCGGCGGGCGAATTGCGCTCCCGCAGGTGCCCGCGGGGGCGACGATTCCCGCGCAGGCCAAGAAGCTGCGCTTCAAGCTCCTCGGCTTCACAATCGAAGGCGAATTTGAAGAGTTCGTTGCTGCCCGCAAAGAACTCGAAACTCCGCTCATCGGCAAACGCATCACCGTTGCCGATGTTTTCGAATTCGCCGACAAACTCCAACAAATTTATGCCCGCGGCGGTTATCCGCTCGCGCGCGTGGTCATCCTTCCGCAGGAGCTCGGCGCCAGTGCGCGCGTCAAATTGCGCGTGATCGACGGGTTCATCGAGAAGATGAATCTCGACGGACTTGCTCCGCAGGTCCGCCAGCGAGTCGCCGTCGTCCTCGCTCCGCTTCAAGGTAAGACACACCTAAAACAATCCGAGCTCGAGCGCCGCCTGTTGATTGCGGGCGACACGCCCGGTCTCGTTTTGAACGCGGTTTTCGCTGCCGGCAAGGAGATCGGCGGTTCGCTGCTCGTGTTGAGCGGCCGTTACCGTCCGCTCTCGCTGAGCGTTTACGCCGACAATTCCATGCCGAAAGTCTTCGGTACCGGCCAGATCGTCACCAGCGCCAGCCTTAACAGCCTGCTCGGCTATGGCGAGCAGCTCACCGTTTCGGCGGCAGGTCTACCCGACAAAGACTTCGACAGCCGCTACCCTACCCGTCGCTATCTGAGCGCGATCGGCCTTGTTCCGCTCGGCATCGATAGCTGGCGACTCGAGTTCGGCGGCACCGACGGCGTCACCACCCCGCGCGTTCATCTCGACGCACGCACGCAAGGCTTGCTGTCGCAAGGTTACGTCAAGTCCGCATATGATTTGGTGAAGTCGCGCGACTTCCAGTTGACCTTCAACGCGCGCTTCGACGCAACAAACGAAGAGATCGACACGCTCGTCCTGGCGCCGATCGCTCCCATCAGTCTCGACCGGGTGCGCGCGGTCCGCTCGGGCTTCGAGGGGATTTGGCGAGGTCGCGAAACCGGCACCACGATCGCGTTCGGCACGAATTATTCCCGCGGCCTAAAAGGCCTCGGCGCGCGAACGGCCGGGGATGCGAGCCCCGAACTGCCGCTGTCGCGCCAGGGGGCGGACGCCGAATTCGATAAATGGGACGGCCGCATCGAGGCAACACAGTCGTTGCCGCTCGACTTCGTTGCCTCCGTCGCGGCATTCGCGCAAACCTCGTTCAATCATCCGCTTCTCACCTCCGAGCAATTCGACATTGACGGCGCCAAGATGCTGTCCGGCTTCACCGCCGGCTCGTTGCCCGGCGATACCGCGTGGGTCGTGCGCGGCGAATTCAGCCGCCCGTTTGTCATGCCGGTCGTTTTAGGCGGGCTGTCGATTGCGCCTTATGTGTTCGGGGCGACCGGAGAACGTATCCTCGAGCAACCGACAGTGCTTGAAATCGCCAGTGTTCACGCCACCAACTACGGCGCCGGCGCGCGCTTCAATCTGATACCAGGTTCAGACGCCGTGCCCGATAGCTTCGCTTTTATTGAATGGAGCCACCGCTACACCAACAACACAGCGTTGAATGGCGACCGCCTCTTTGTCGGAATGCTGGTGCGCTATTAATCGTGTTGCAGCTCCGCGCTTTAGCTGAGCCGAAACAATTTATTCACCCTGCTGAGGCTGTAGCAAAGGTTCGCTTTTTGCCGGCAATCGTTCAATTTTTACCGGCATTCTTTCAAGCCTCTCTACCAATTTCGCAAAGCATCGCCGCACAAACGGCCCGTCTTAAGGCGATCCAAGAGCGTGTGACCCTATCAAGGCCCCACAGACGGGGATTAGAACGGTCGCCATGACCGCAACGCGCCCCGTCACAGGGGCGTTCGATGTCGAGCTTGCGTTGGCTGGGGCGTGCCGCGGCGCCTGCCGTATTCGCACTGTGTTTTGCCTTTTTGACGCGTGCTGGAGCCACGCCGGCGGCCAACGTCGATGTCGCCTTCAACTTCGACCCTCGCCTGAGCGGATTCGATGCTGCGGTCACGCTGGCGTCATTGCTGCCGTTCGAGGTAGCGACTCCACCAATATCGCGATTAGCTGAGCCGTTCGGCGCCAAACTCACCGGACCGGTCAAAGGCGGACTGCAGAAGAAATGGCTCGGCGTCCTCCACAAATTGCCGCTCGAGCGCAGAATCCTGGCGCGCTGCCGCGCCAACGCCGACCGTTGTCCGCCGCCCGCCAAACGCTTTCTCGCGGTCATCCAAAAGGCTTTGACACAGGACGGGGTCATGCGCATCGCGGAAATAAACCGCGCGGTCAACCTCGATGTCCGTCCTGTCGACGACATGACGCAGTATCACGTCCTCGACCTGTGGGCGACGCCACTCATGACGTTTACCTCGAACGCCGGCGATTGCGAGGATTATGCCATCGCAAAATACGTGGCCCTGCAGGAGATCGGCATTGCTGACGAAGATCTCCGCCTCCTGGTCGTTCACCTTGCAGCCAAGAATGAGGACCATGCTGTCGCCGCGGTGCGTTATGATGGCCGCTGGCTCGTCCTCGACAATCGTACGTTCGAAATGCGCGATGACAGCCAGATTGGCGAGTACGAGCCGTTGTTCGCTCTCGATAGCGAGGGCGTCAAGCGCATGGCTCTGCCGGCCGCCTGGCCGCCGGAGCACCGCCGGACCCCGATCACGGCTGCCCTGCCTTATCGGTCGGCCCCGCTGCCGCGGCCATGAGCGAGGTTACTTGCTGACGGTGACGGCGAAGAAGGTCGACGGCACAAAGCCCTGCAATGTCGATAACGCGCTGCCGCCGGCATTCGGCGGCACGTCGCCACTCGCATCGGCCAAGGAGACCAGCCCCTTGGTCTTGGGATCGAAGAAGCCGGCAATGCCGCCGACCGTCTTGCTGGCCGTGTCGTAGCTCAGCTCGACGAACTTGCCGGTGATCGGATCCGCACAGATGATGGCCTTACCGTCGGGCGCGAGGCCGGTTGCCAGCAGCCATTCGGCCGGTTTCTGCCCGGGCGCACCGCCGATCATCACGGGACCGCTCTTGAGGAGCGCCGCGAAGTCGGTCGCGCCCGGTTGGATGGGGAAAGCGTTGCCGTCGGTCGGCGTCACGTCGTGGCCGACGCCGTCGGAGAACGTCACCTTGCCGGCCAACGGATTGTTGCCGCTCGCCCCATTCCAGCCGGCGCCCGTGCCGTTCCAGAAGCTGTCGATGAGATAATCCGATGCATGGTCGGGCGCGATCGCGCGAGCGATGATGGTAAAAATGGTCGCCTCGCCGGCGTCGTCCTGATAGCCAGGCAGCTTGAACTGCGAATACTGGTTCGGATCGTATTGGCTGATCGGCTGATAATTATAGCCGTTGTTCGCCGTGCCGGTCGCGTCCGTCAGTGCGCCCGTAACGATGCCGCCGGTGCGGCCGGGAGTGAACGAGATCGGGATTGGCCCCGTCGCGTTGTTCTGGAACGTGATGTTCACCTCATGCGGTGAGTTATCGATCATGTTCGAGTTCGGGAACTGATTGTTCGGGCGCTGTGTGATGGTCAGCGCGGTGGCGTTGCCCGGCGCCTGGACGAAGATGTAGTTCAGCGCACTGAGCCCGGACCCATTGATGGCATAAAGGCCCGGCGGCGAGGTCGACGTCGCCGGTGAGGTGAACAGCAGAATGCCGCTCGTCGAATTGGTGATGGTGTCGGTGCCGAGGAAGCCGGTCACCGTGCCGGTGAACGTCGGGTTAGGAGCACCCTCGAAGCGCGTGGCGGTATTGGCGACATAGGTCAACGTCGCCGGCGTGATGACTCCGGTCAGGTTCGGCACCGTCAGCACGCTGTAGTTAGCGCCATTATTGCCGTCGTTGACTGTGTAGGTCACTACGGTGAGCGTCTTGCCCGTGCCGACATTGGCAGTGTCATAGGTCTCCGAACGCCCCGTCACGGAATCCGCGCCCTTAAGTCCCGACACCGCTGGGATCGCCGCCGCGCTGGTGGTCGTGTCATAAATCTTGGTATTGCTGACTGCCGTGATCACTAGCGGCGCAGGGCTTATGGTGCCTGTCCCGCTGACCACAATCGTGCCGAGTGAATAGTTCGCGTTGTTCTGCGCCAACCCGACGATCGTATTGCTGGCGATCGTGCGCGCTCCGGCATTCGGGCTGTCGTAGGTGCCGCCGGTGACGGTGATGGTGACGGCGTCGCCGTTGATGATGTTGTTGTTGCCGCCGCCGAGAACGACCTGCCCCGCCCCCGCCGCCGCGGTGGCGTCGTAGGTCTTGTCGATGCCGGTAATAACCGCGGTCCCATTGAGCGGCCGCGGATTAATGGTGCCGGAAATGCCGACCGTGAGGGTGCCCAGCGAATAGTTGCTGTTGCTTAGGCCAACGTTGACCGGGGAGCCAACCGTGTGCGCCCCCGCATTGGCGCCGTCGTACGTGCCCGAGGTGAACGAATAGGTCACGATGTCGCCATTGACCACGTTGTTCAGCGCGGTCAGGCCGGTCGAGCCGCCCGGCGAGGCGGTGTTGCCGTCATAGGTCTTGTCCACGCCGGTGATCGAAGCGTTTCCGTTGAGCGGCCGCTGCGTGACCGACAAGTTGTCGCCGAAATAGGTGATGGCGTAGTTCGGATTGTTGGTGTTGGTGACCGTGCCCTGAGTGATCGGGTAAGGCCCGACCGAGCTCGTCTGGGTTGCTGTGGTCGCCAGCGCGCCGGCGAGGCTTTCGCCCGTGACCAGTCCCTGCCCGCCGACCGTGTAGGTCAAGGCCGGGTTGGCGTCGCCGTAGATGCGGGTCTGGTTGGGATCGGCCGTCACCGTGATCGGGCGCGGGCTAATCGTGCCGGCGATGCTCACGTTCAAGGTGCCGAGCGAATAGTTGCTATTGTCCAGCGCGACGCCCGAAGGCGCAACGTTGTGCGCGCCCGCATTGGCGCCGTCGTACGTGCCCGAGGTGAACGAATAGGTCACGATGTCGCC
>Ga0070740_10006437_pt1 | contig 10296 bp, 7 predicted proteins | sample Coa_R2_FD_67286 | JGI IMG/M metagenome (GOLD analysis project Ga0070740, IMG submission 67286) | Surface soil microbial communities from Centralia Pennsylvania, which are recovering from an underground coalmine fire - Coalmine... | ecosystem: Environmental > Terrestrial > Soil > Unclassified ...
GGCTCGCCGCACCACTACCGGCTGGCGGCGGCGGTGCCGGCGCGCTCGGGGGCGGTGGCGGTGGCGGCGCTCGCGCTCGTCCCGCTCGCCGGCCTGGCTGCGCGCCGGCGGTGGGGGGCGTACGTGCTCGGCGGGACGCTCGCCGTGCTGGCGCTCGAGCTCGTCCCGCAGCTCTTCGTCCGCTTCTCCGACCTCGTGTCCCTCTCGCAGTCGCGGCGGGCCGCGGGCTTCGTCCCGTTCGCGTTCGCGTTCGCCGGCGGCCTCGCGCTGCTCGCCCGCAGCCTCGCGCTCGCCCCGCTCGCGCTCCTCGCCGGGATCGTGCTGCAGGCGGAGTGGCCGGGCGACTTCGCCTACGGCCTCCCCCACGGGGCGCCCGGGGCCGTGACCTGGATCGCGCTCCTCGGCGGCGCCGCCGCCCTCGCGGCCGGCCTCGTCCTCCGCGCCCGCGTGCGCGAGCGCTGGCTGCCCGGCGCGGTCGCCGGCGTCCTCTTCGTCGTCCCGGTGGCGGTGCACGCGGCGCGGAGCTGGACCCCCGCGGTCCCGCGGGACCCGCACGCCCTCTCGCCCCGGCTCCTCGCCGAGCTCCGGCGCGTGCCGCCGGGGGCGGTCGTGATCGCGGCGCCGCAGGTGAGCTACCGCCTCGCCGCCGCCGCGCCGGTGTACGTGGTCGCCGCGCCGCCGGCGCACGTCGCGGACACGCGCGCCAACCGGCCGTACCGCCGGGTGCGGGAGGTCGAGGCCTGGCTCGCCGGGCGCGCGCCGGACGTGCCCCGCCGCTACGGCGCGACCTGGGCGGTGCGGCAGGGTCGCCTCTACCGTCTGCCGACGGCGCCGGCTCCAGGCCGGTGAGTCCGCGCGCGAGCGGCGGGTCGGCGACCGTGCGGCCGACCGCGCGCGCCGCCGCGGCGAGCCGGCGGGTCGCCGCCGACGCGGACGAGCGCGGGCGCGGGCGCGGTCACCGCCCGTCGACCCCCTCCCGGACGACCCGGGCCGGGACGCCGCGCACCTCGACGTGCGGCGGGACGTCGCGGGTGACCACCGCCCCCGCGGCGACGAGCGCCCCGGCGCCGACGGTCACGCGGTCGACGACGACCGCGCCCATCGCGACGTACGCGCCGTCCCCGATGCGGCAGAGCCCGGCGACGTTCGCGCCGGGGCCGAGGGTGACGTAGTCGCCGATCACGACGTCGTGGCCGACGAGCGCGCCCCGGTTGACGATCACGTGGCGGCCGACCTCGGTCCGGGTCGCGATCACCGCTCCCGCGCTGACGATCGTGCCGTCGCCGAGCGTCGCCCGCGACGAGACCCGCGCGTTCGGGTGCACGAGCGTCGTGAAGCGGAGGCCCCGCGCGGCCGCCTCCTCGACCAGGCGCCGGCGCGCCGTCGTGCCGAGCGCGCAGACGGCGAGGTGCGTGCCCGCGAGCGCGCCGACGTCGTCGATCCAGTGCACCGGCAGGCCCTCGATCGAGCCGCCGGCGCGGCTGCGGTCGAGGTTCTCGACGAAGCCCTCGACGCGGACGTCTTCGAGGTCGGAGGCGAGGTCGAAGACCTCGGGCGCGAGGCGATGGGTGCCGAGCACGAGCAGGCGCCGCGGGCCGCTCACGAGGCCCGAGCGCCCGCGAGCTCGAGGAGCAGGGCCTCGGCGCGCGGCTTGTCGGCGAGGCCGAGCGCGGCCGTCCCGGCGCGCTCGACGATCGCGCGGACGAGCGCGAGCGAGCGCTCGGCCGGCTGCCCCCAGCCGAGCACGTAGCGGAGCTCGGCCGGGTCGCACATCCACTCGGGGCGCTCCCGCCCGTCGAGCAGGTCGAGGATGCGGCCGGCGACCGCGGTCGCGCTCCAGCGCTCGGCGACGAACGCGCGCGCGCGCCGGCCGAGCTCGAGCCGGCGCCGCTCGTCCTCGAGCAGGCGGGCGATCGCGTCCTCGAGGCCGTCCGGCGCGCAGAGCTCGCTCGGGGGGAACGCCTCGGCGGGCAGGAAGCGCCGCAGCTCGTCCCACGCGTACCCGGCGACGACGGCGGGCTTCCCGGCGACGGCGGCGTCGGCGACGAGCCCGCCCATCGGCGTGTCGCCGAAGACCTGGTCGACGACGAGGTCGCAGCGGCGCAGCCGCTCGCGCAGCTCGCCGTTCGACACGCCCTGGAGCTCCTCGTAGTCGAACGCGTAGCCGCGCGCGCGGAGCCGCTCGAGCGCCGCGCGCACGCGGGCCGTCCCCTTCGCGGCCGGGTGCGTCGGGGCGTGGAGGATCCGCGGCCGGCCCGAGCGGCGGGTCGGCGGCGGCTCGTCCCCGGCCTCCCGGGGGATCCCGATCGCGGGGAAGCAGGCGAAGGGCCGCTCGTGCAGGAGGCCGTGGGCGGGGTTCGTGACCACGGCGGTCGCGTACCGCTCGACGCGGCGCAGCAGGCGCTTCTTCCGCCGCACCGAGGCGACGCAGGCCGCCACCGGGTCGTCGCCGGCCGCCGACCGGCCGCCGTCGAGGTAGGTGGGGCGGTCGTCGCTCCCGCAGAAGACGTACACCACCCGCTTCCCGAGGAGCCGGAGCAGCGGCAGCTCCCGCTGGCGCAGGAACGCCGTGTCGTAGAGGAAGACGAACGCGTCGTAGCGGCGGAGCGCCTGAGCGAGGACCGGGAGCGTGAGGAGGACCTGCGCCGCCGCCCGGAGCCGCCGGCCGGCGCTGCCGGGGCGCCGGGCGAGCCGCGCCCGCGAGGCGCGCTGCAGCGCGCGCATGAGGCGGGTGGGCGGGACGTCGTCGCCGAACCCGAACGTGCCCGGCTGCAGGTCGAGGACGTCGGCCTCGACCCCGAGCGCGCGCAGCCCGGCGCGGAGGTTGCAGGCGTAGCCCGCGATCTCGGTGAGGCCGACGAGCACGCGGCGGGGCGCGCTCCGCGACCCGCTCCGCGAGCTCGTCTCGTCCACGGCGCCCGGGCGCCGCTCTCCGGCCTGCACGCGCGGCAACGTTAGCGGGCGCTGCGGGAGGACGTCGCGGGCTCCGGCCCGCCCGGTGGGGACCCGGGCGCGCCGCCGCAGCGCCCGGCGCCGGCGACCGGGCGCCGGTAGGCTGCGCGGGGCGACAGCCTCGCGGCGTGCCCGGCCGAGCATGAAGGTCCTCCTCGTGACGATGTACTTCCCGCCCGCCGGCGGCGGCGGCGTCCAGCGGCCGCTGAAGCTCGCGACCCACCTGCCGGAGCTCGGGATCGAGACGCACGTGCTCGCCCCGGACGACCCGCAGTGGGTCCACCGCGACGAGCACCTGCCGATGCCGACGCTCGCCTGGGTGCACCGCGCGCGCTACGTCGGGCCGCGCGGGCGCAAGCCGGCGGAGGAGCTGCACGGGACCGCCGGGCTCGAGCGGCTCTCGAAGCGGATCGAGCTCCTCGGCCGCCGGCTGCTCGTCCCGGACGAGGCGGTGCCGTGGAACCTGACCGCGATCCCGGCGGCGATCCGGATCGTCCGCGAGGAGGGGATCGACGTCGTCCTCACCACGTCGCCGCCCGGCTCGGTGCACCTCGTCGGCGCGGCGGCGAAGCGCGTGACCGGCGTCAAGTGGGTCGCCGACCTCCGCGACCCGCTCGTCGCCCACCCGCACCGCGACGTCGACCGGCTCGCGGTGCGGATCAAGGAGCAGGGGCTCCACGGCGTCGCCCGGCTCGTGGCCGCGCAGGCCGACGCCGTCGTGGCCGTCTCCGACGCGATCGCCGAGGAGATGCGCGCCCGCAACCCGCGCGGGCCGGTGGCGACGATCGCGAACGGCGCCGACTTCGACGACTTCGACGGGCTCGAGTACCGCGCCGGCGCGCCGCGGTTCCGGATCACCCACGCGGGCTCGTTCTTCGGCAAGCGCGACCCGCGGCCGTTCCTGACCGCGCTCGCGCGCGTCGACGGGGTGGTCGCGCGGTTCGTCGGCGACTTCCGGGCGGCCGACCGCGAGTGGTCCGCGAACATCCTCGACCGGATGGAGCTGATCCCGTACGCGCCGCACCGCCGCGCGCTCGAGCTCGAGCGCGACTCGGAGGCGCTGCTCCTGCTGATCCCGGACGCCGGCGGGCGCGGGCGGGGGATCCTCTCGGGGAAGGTGTTCGAGTACCTCGCGGCCGGCCGCCCGATCCTCGCGCTCGTGCCGCCGGACGGCGCCGCCGCGGCGCTCGTCCGGGAGGCCGGGGCGGGGGTCGTCGTCGCCCCCGACGACGTCGACGGGATCGAGCGGGCGCTGACCGAGCTGCGCGACCGCTGGCGCGCGGGCACGCTCGAGCCGGTCGAGCTCTCGGAGGCCTGGCGCGCGCGGCTCTCGCGCCGCGCGCGCGTCGAGGAGCTCGCGAGCCTGCTGCGGAGGCTCGCATGAGCCTGCGCACGATCACGAGCTTCTTCTTCCTCGCCACCGTCTTCTGCTGCACCTGGGAGAAGGTGCACTGGAGCGTCGCCGGCCAGGTCGCGCTCGCCGACCTGCTCGCGCTCGGCTTCCTCTGCTCGTACGCGGCGCTCACGCGGCCGCGGCTGCCGCGGACGAGCGTGGTCCTGCTCGGCTTCTTCGGCGCGTTCCTGCTCGTCTACCTCGTCGGCTTCTACAACCTGCAGACCTCGGAGGCGCTCGACCAGTTCGCGAAGGGGATGGTGAAGTTCGCGATCCACTTCGCGTTCCTCGTCACCGCCGTCGCCTGGCTCTGGCGGCGCGGCCGGGCGTACTACTGGCGGGCGCTCGGCTTCTTCTGCGGCGGGCTCGCGCTCAACGCCGCCTACGGCGTCGTGCAGCTCCTCGTCGCGCGCAGCGGCGGCAACCTCGACGCCGACGTGCTCTCCCCGATCACCGGCGGGGCGAGCCAGATCAACGTCTACGGCGCGGTCGAGGGCGGCAAGGTCTTCCGGCCGAACGCGCTCACGGGCGACCCGAACCACCTGGGGATCATGCTGATCGTCCCGCTGCTCGTCCTGGTGCCGGTCTACCTGCGGCTCGGGCGCGGGCACCCCTGGCGGCGTCGCCTCGCGCTGCTCGTCGCGTTCCTGTTCGTCGTCGAGCTGGCGACGCTCTCGCGCAGCGGGCTGCTCGGGCTCGGGGTCGGCGCGCTCGTGCTGGCGAGCCCGTACCGCCGCCATCTGCGCTCGCGCGCCCTGCTTGCCCCGCTCGTCGGCGCGCTCGCGGTCCTCGCGGTCGTCGTGCTGAGCCGGCTCCACTACTTCGAGGTGATCATCAGGTCGCGGCTCCAGACGAGCGGCCGGTCCGAGTCGTCGCACCTCGGCGTCTACGACTTCATCCCGCAGATCCTCCACAGCCACCCGCTGTTCGGTCTCGGCCTGAACAACTTCTCCGTCTACTACCAGTTCGTCACCGGCAAGACGAACTGGGGGCCGCACTCCTTCTACGTGTCGCTGGTCGTCGAGTCGGGGGTCGTCGGCGCGCTCCTCTTCGCGGCGTTCCTGCTCTGGGTGTTCCTGCGGCTGCGCGACGCGCGGCGCCTCGGGCGGATGCTGACGGCGCTGCGCGACCCGCTCGAGCAGCGCGTGCGCCCGCTCGCGTGGGGCTGGACGGCGGCGCTCGTCGGCACGATGGCCGCGAACGCCTTCTACCTGACGATGTCCTTCTACTACTTCTACGCGTTCCTCGCGCTCGCGGTCGCCGTGCCGCTCGTCTTCCGCCCGTCGCCTGCGACGGCGTGAAGGTCGTCGTCCTCACGACGTCGTACCCGCGGTCGGAGGAGGACGTCGCGGGGAGGTTCGTCGCGGAGCAGGTGGAGGCGTTGCGCGGCGCGGGCGTCGACGTGGCCGTCGTCTCGCCCGCCTCGTTCCCGCACCTCGGGATCGCCTACGGCGGCGGGATCGTCCAGAACCTGCGCGCGCGGCCGTGGCTCGCGCTCGCGCTGCCGGCGTTCCTGGCCGCGTTCGCGCGCGCGGCGCGGCGGGCGGCGCGGGACGCCGACGTCGTCCACGCCCACTGGATCCCGTCCGGGCTCGCCGCGCTCGCGACCGGCAGGCCCTTCGTCCTCCAGGTCTGGGGAACCGACGTCGCCCTGGCGCGGCGGGTACCGCGGCTCTCGCGGCCGCTCGTCCGGCGCGCCCGGCTCGTGGTCGCCGCCTCCTCCTTCCTCGCCGGCGAGGCGCGCGCGCTCGGGGCGCGCGCGGTGCGGGTGGTCCCGAACGGCGTCGCGGTGCCGGAGCGGGTGGGTGAGCCGGCCGAGCCACCGCACGTCCTCTTCGTCGGGCGGCTCTCCGCGGAGAAGGGGATCCTCGAGTTCCTCGCGGCGACCGAGGGCCTGCCGCGCGTCGTCGTCGGCGACGGGCCGCTGCGCCCGCGGGTGCCCGAGGCGGTCGGCTTCGTCCCGCCCTCCGCGCTCGGCGCCTACTACGAGCGCGCGGCGGTCGTGTGCGTCCCGTCGCGGCGGGAGGGGTACGGGGCGGTCGCGCGCGAGGCGATGGCGTACGGCCGGCCGGTCGTCGCCAGCCGGGTCGGCGGGCTCGCCGACACCGGCGCCGTCCTCGTCGAGGCCGGCGACGTCGCCGCGCTCCGCTCGGCGATCGAGCGGCTCCTCGCCGATGCCGAGCTCCGGCTCCGGCTCGGCGCGGCGGCCAGGGAGCGGATGGAGGCGCTGTCGCGAGCCGCGATGGTCGAGGGCCTCGTCGCCGCGTACGAGGCGGCGACGCCCTGAGGCGAGGCGCGGACGGCCCGGCCGGGTGCCGGCGCGCTCACGGGGCGCGCCGGCCGATCACGTCGTCGAGGGTGCGCGCGATCAGCGGGAGCGTGACCGGGAGGTCGAAGTACGCCTCGGCGCGCGCTCGCGCCTCGCCCCGAGCCGCGACGCGAGCGCCGGGTCGGCGAGCAGGCGCGACACCGCCTCGGCGAACGCGGCCGCCGACCGGTCGGCGTAGAGACCCGAGTGCTCGTGGACGAACGCGTCGAGGTTCCCCTCGAGCGCCGACGCGACCACGGGTCTGCCGCAGGCCATCGCCTCGAGCAGCGCGTGCGCGAACCCCTCGGTGCGAGAGGGGACGACGACGGCGTCGAGCGACCGCAACCGGCGGACGACGTCCGCCGGCGCGAGGTGGCCGGTGGTCGTGAATCGTCCCTCGAGCCCGTGGCGCTCGACGAGCTCGTCGACGCGGCACCGGAAGGCCGCGCTGTCCCGCCGCCCGGCCAGGGTGCCGCCGACGCAGACGAAGCGTGCGTCCGGATGCGCCCGGGCCACGAGCGCCGCCGCCTCCACGAACAGCTCGTGCCCCTTGCGCGGATCGAACGCCGCGACCATGCCGACGCTCCTCTCGCCGGGCCCGCGCTCGACCGCTCCGGCCACCCCGTCGATCTCCGCGATCGAGACGCCGTTGTGGATCACGGTGATCCGCTCGTCGTCGGCGCCGGACGACGCGAGCATCTCGGCCACGGCCGACGAGCAGGCGACGAAGCGGGTCGTGAGCCCCGACAGGGCCCGGACGTAGAGGTGGGCCAGGATCCTCGGCGACCGGATCGACATGCCGATGACGTGGAGGACGCTCGGGACGCCGAGACGGCGCGCCGCGAGGGCGCCGGCGAAGACCGCCTCCGAGACCGAGTACACGGCCCTGGCGCCGTGCCTGCGGCCGAGCCGCTCGAGCGTCTCGGCGCTCTCGAGGTGCCGCCGGAGGAAGGGGCCCAGGCGGCTCGGGTCGATCGTCCGGGGAAAGGTGCGAAGCCCGGGGAGGCGCTCGACCGCGGCGCAGCGCCGCTCGAGCGCGGGGCTCGCGTCCGCCTCCGGGGGCAGGACGCAGACGACCCGGTAGCCGCCGCGGTGGAGACCCTCGACCACGTGCTCGAGCACCCGGCGTGGCCCGTCCTCCTCCCGGTAGGGGAAGACGACGAGCACCGGGACGGCGCGGTCAGGCATGTGCGCGCAGGACGCGCTCGTAGGTCTCCATCAGGCGCTGCGCGTTCCGCTCGGGGGAGAAGTGCCGCTCCGCGTGCGCTCTCGCGGTCGTCCCCAGGCGCGCGCGGAGCTCGGCGTCGGCGAGGAGCCGCTCGAGGGCCGCGGCCAGGACGGCGGGCGAGCGCGGCGGGACGAGGAGCCCCGTGCGCCCGGGGAGGAGGACGCCTCCGCCCGAGGACGATCCGGACGCGACGACCGGACGACCCGAGGCGGCGGCTTCGAGGACGGGCCGGCCGAGCTCGGGGCCCCGGGAGGGCGCGACGACGACGTCCGTCACGCGGTAGAGGGCCGCCGTGTCCTCGGTGAAGGGGACGAACGTGACCGCGTCGTCGAGGCGCAGGCGGCGCACGAGCCGCCTGGCCTCCGCCTCGTGGTCGCGCGCGAGGTCGAACGACTGGACGACGCGGCCGAGCGGCGTCGCGAAGAACGCCGCCCCGCGGACGTCGCCGCCGACGATCAGGAACCGGGCGGCGAGGCCGCGGCGGCGGAGGAGGGCGGCCGCCTCGACGAAGTCGCAGTACCCCTTGGCCGGGTAGAGGAAGCCGAAGAAGCCGGCGACCGGGACGCCGGGGGGGATGCCGAGCGCGCGCCGCTCCGCCGGGGCCGCTCCAGGGCGGAAGCGCTCGAGGTCGACCGGGTTCGGGATCACGGTCGAGTCCGTCCGGTAGGAGGCGGCGACGTCCTCGTCGATCGCGATCGTGACGCTCGCGAGCCGCGCGACCGCGGTCCGCATCAGCGCCGAGCGGCGCGGGCCCGCGCTCGGCGGCAGCGACGAGCGCAGGTGCCAGACGACCGGGAGTCCCGCGCGCCGGAGCCGGATCGCCGCCGGGACGAGCGGCGCGTCGTTCAGGTGGGCGAGCCCGAAGCGACGCTCCTCGAGGACGGTGCCGAGGCTGCGGAGGTGGGCGGGGAGCCGCGCGAGCTCCAGCCCGAGGAGCGCCCAGCGGCGGCCCCGGTAGGTGCTCGCCCAGATGTGGGTGAAGGCGGCGACCGGGCCCGTGTGGACGGTCGCGCCGGCGCGCCCGAGGAGCTCCGCCGCCGGGCCGGGCGGGCAGAGCACGTGCGGCTCGAAGCGCGCCCGGTCGAGCAGCGCGACGAGCGCCGCGAGGCTCGTCGGCGCTCCCCCGAGCTCCCGGCGGTGGTGGACGTAGAGGACCCGAACCGGCGCGCGCCTGCTGACCAGGGGCCCGATCGTACCGCGTCGCGGGGCAGGGTCCCTTCGGCCCCGGCGCTAGCATCCGCCTGCGTGACCGCGATGCGCCCCTGGCTCCTGCCGGCGCGAGTGCCTCGATCCATCTGGCTCGTCGGCGGTGCGGGTGTCGCTCTCGCCTGCGCGCTCGCGGCGCCGTCGACGGCGCTCCTGCCGGCGCCGGCGTCGGGCCCGGCGAAGCTCGGTGCGGCCGCCGCGCTCTTCCTCGCGTTCGCGCTCGGCTTCCTCCGGCCGCGGCCGGCCCTCTACCTCCTCGTCGTCCTCGCCGTCGGCGAGGGGGCGGTCCGCAAGTGGCTCGTGAACGACATCGACGTCTTCCTGCTGAAGGACGTGCTCCTGCTCGGGATCTACGCCGGCGTGCTGCCCCGGCTCCGCCGCGACGCGCTGCGCCGGCCCTGGTGGCTCCTCGCCCCCCTCGCCGGGGTGATCGCGCTCGCGCTCGTCGAGTCGGCGCGGTCGCCGTCGCTCTCGGAGGCGGTGGTCGGGCTGCGCTCGTACACGATCGACGTGCCGCTGCTCTGGGTGGGGCCCGTCCTCCTCGAGCCCGCCCGCCGGGCGCTCGTCCTCCTCGTCCTCACGCTCGCGCTCGGGCTCGGCGAGGCGGTCCTCGCCGTCGCCCAGGCCCTCTCCCAGTCGCCGGTGCTGAACAAGCTCGTCTCGGGGGCGCTCCCGGCCGAGATCACCGTCCGCGGCGTGACCTACCTGCGCGCCTCGGGCACCTTCATGCAGTCGGGGACGCTCGCCGCCTTCCTCGCCTTCGCCGTCCTCGTCAGCTTCACCTTCGTCGCCGTCTTCCGCCGCGGGTGGCGGTACGTGCTCGGGGTCGCGGCGCCGGCTCTCCTCACCTGGGGTCTCGTGTACGGAGCGGCGCGCTCGCTGTTCGGCACCACCCTCGTCGCCCTCGCCGTCCTGCTCGGCGTGCTCGCCCTCCAGCGCCGGCTCGCCTCCTTCCTGCTCGTCCCGGCCTCGCTGGGGGTCGGCTTCGTCCTCCTCTTCACGCTCGTCCCGGCGGTCGAGGACGGCGTGCACGCGGTCGGGCGCTGGTGGCGGGTCGGTCCGCCCGCCGCCGCCCCGCCGGCGCCGGCGCCGCCGCCGCAGCCGAAGAGCGCCTCCCAGGTGAGCGGCTTCCTCGGGCGCGCGGCCAATCTGAACACGGCCGGCGGCACGCAGGGGCTCTGGGGGTCGCGGGTGAAGCCGCAGCTCGAG
>Ga0070740_10006439_pt1 | contig 10295 bp, 11 predicted proteins | sample Coa_R2_FD_67286 | JGI IMG/M metagenome (GOLD analysis project Ga0070740, IMG submission 67286) | Surface soil microbial communities from Centralia Pennsylvania, which are recovering from an underground coalmine fire - Coalmine... | ecosystem: Environmental > Terrestrial > Soil > Unclassified ...
GCCCGATGGCGGCGGCGATGCGACCGCCCGGATCGACCGTCTCCAGTTGCCAGTCGCGCCATGGCCCGTCCAGGTCCTGGAAGTACCAGAAAGGGATGCCGTTCTGCGCCGCGATGACCGCCGTCTCCGGCCCAAGCAGCGGCGCCAGCCGCGGCGCTATCTCCGGCAGGCCGTTGGCCTTGACCGACAGAAAGACCACGCCGGCGCCCCGCACGGCCTCGAAGTCATCGGTGGCCTCGGGATGCGCCCAGAAGTCGCCGCGCGGGCTGAGCACGCGCACGCCGTTTTGTTGCATGGCCCGCAGGTGCGCGCCGCGCGCGATCAGCACCACCTCGCTGCCGCCGCGGGCCAGGGCCGCCCCGACGTAAGCGCCGATGGCGCCCGCGCCGACGACGGCGACACGCAAGGGGGTAGACGCGGTCATTGGCCGGCGAAGGCCGCCGCCACGATGCGGCGTTGGATCTTGCCGGTGGCCGTGCGCGGGATCTGCTCGGTCACGAAGATCTGCTTGGGCACCTTGAAGGCGGAGATGCGCTCGCGACAGTGGGCCATCAACTCCTCCGGCGTGGCCTCGCCGCGCAGGACCACCGCCGCCGCCACCTCTTCGCCGTACTTGGCGTCGGGCAGGCCGAAGGTGATGGCTTCCGCCACGGCCGGATGTGTCAGCAGCACCTCGTCGATCTCGCGCGGCGCGATGTTCTCGCCGCCGCGCAGGATCATCTCTTTGAGGCGGCCGGTCAGATGCAGATAGCCGTGCTCGTCGAGCACCCCCTGGTCTCCCGTGCGGAACCAGCCGTTGGTGAAAGCCGCCGCGTTGGCGTCGGGATTGTTGTGGTAGCCGCTGGTGACGCTCTCACCGCGTATCACGACCTCGCCGGTCTGGCCGGCCGGGAGCAGATTGCCCTCCTTGTCCATGATGGCTACCTGGACACCGGTGGCCAGGCCGACCGAGCCCGGCTCGCGCCGCGCGGGCGGCAGCGGATTGGAGGCCATCTGGTGCGAGGCTTCGGTCATGCCGTACGCCTCCAGAACCGGCACGCCAAGGCGCTCCTCCAGCCCCTGCATGGTGGCCGGTGCCAGGGCCGAACTGCAGGAGCGGATAAAGCGCAACCCCGAGGTGCCGGCGGCCGGCGCCTCGTGCAGGGAGGGATCGAGGGCCCGCGCCAGCAGGGTCTGATGGATGGTGGGCACGGCGGAATACCAGGTCACGCCGTACTTCTGCACGTCGCCCCAGAAGCGACTGGCGCTGAAGCGCGTCGGGGCCACCACGGTGCCGCCGGCCAGCAGGGCCGAGAGCGTGGAGGCCACCAGGCCGTGCACGTGGAAGAGCGGCATCACGCACAGCGAGACATCGGCGGAGGAGAGGTTATAGGTGGAGACGATGGTGCGAGCCGAGGCAAGCAGGTTGCGGTGGCGCAGCGGCACCTGCTTGGGCCGGCTGGTGGTGCCGCTGGTATGCAGCACCAGGGCAATGTCGTCGGGCTCGGGGAGGGCCGGCTCGACCGGCTCGCCGGACCCTCCGGCAAACTCGATGCGGCCGTCGACCGCGGTGGCCTCGATGATCCGGCAGCCATCCGGAGCGGTGGCGCGGGCCGTGGCCGCGGCGTCGCCCGGCGGCACGATCAGGGCACGCGGGCCGATATCGCCGAAGTAGAAGGTCAGCTCGTCGGCCGTGTAGGACGGATTGAGCGGCGCGGCGACGGCCCCGCCGTGCACCACCGCCAGGAAGGTTGCCACGATCTCCGGGCCGTTGGGCAGCACGATGGCCACGCGGTCCCCGCGCCCGATGCCCAGGGCTGCCAACCGGGCCGCCAGGTCATGCACCTGCGTCCGCAGCTCGCCGTAGCTCCAGCGGCGATCCGTCTCCGGCGCGATCAGCGCCGTGGCCCCGTCCGGAGCCCCCGCCAGGACCGCGCGCAGGGTGTTCTCTTCATGGACTGATGTCATCTATCGCCTCCGGCGATATGGTGCGACAGCGCGAGGCTGCCCCACCTCGATATACCGCTTCCGCGTCTTGGTCGTTCTACTTGCTATGGTAGCACGGCGCCGGCCGGAGGTGATGGTCAAAACGTGCATCAACACGACCATGAAAACCTCTACGAGGCGAAAGGTTTGTTGACGAACGCCGCTGGTGGGAAGTAACATGTATATAGTAAACGAAAGGCAAGGCACCATGGCCCACCCCGCAGTCATCCTGCCGCGCTCCTCCTCGCTGGATGCAGCGATGGAGAGAGTGCAGCGCTCCTGCACCACACCGGTGCGCACCATCTTCCTGACGCGCATGTTGAACGCGGCGACGTGGCTCACCGAGACGTTGGGCGAGCCCGAACTGAGCGATGCCGCCGCACAACGCACCGACTACGGGGTGCTCTTACGGGCTTTGGAGGCGCCCGAGATCGTGCAGACCCTGATGGCCGACGATCCTCTGGCGAAAGCACGTCTGCTGGGGCTGGAGAGCAAGCAGTTCTTGCTCCATGCCGAAGGTGGGTCTGTCCCGGCAGAGGAAGCGGCACGTCGACTCGGACTGACGCGTCAGGGAGTTGATCGCCGCCGGCGCTCCGGGCGTCTCCTCGGCCTAACGCTGGGACGCCGCGGCTACGCCTACCCGGTTTGGCAATTCGGGGAGATGGGCACGCTGCCGGGGCTGGAGAAAGTTCTGGCCGCGCTCCGCGACCTCGGTCCGTGGTCGCAAGTCTCCTGGTTCATCAGTCCTAACACGCGCCTGGGCGGCGACTCGCCCCTCACCCGCCTTCGCACAGGTGAGGTTGAGCCGGTCGTCGTCGCAGCACGGGCCTATGGCGAACAGGGCGGGGCCTGAGCGTGACGCACGCGGCGCACCCCGGTCCGCTGCACGACCCACCTCCCGATTTCCCCTCAATTCGCCTGCCTCTCAAAGCCTTCGATCGCGAGTGGCATCGCGTTTACCGTTGTGCCTATGAACCGCTATTTTTCGGTCGGACGGCCACATATCGGTTCGATGCCCCGGCAGGCGAGTTCGGGGTGCTCTACATGGCTCAGAATCACGAAGGGGCATTCATTGAGACACTTGGTGACGCGGCCCGCAATAGTGCGACTCGGAATACGTTGCAAAGTGACGACTTCGCGCGGCGATGTTGGGCTGCCATCTTGGCCACGCGCCCGCTGCACCTGGTCGATCTAACCGGAGAGGGCCTCGTGCGGATCACGGCAGATGAACGCTTGTGCTCGGGCGACTATGACGTGTCGCGGCGCTGGGCTCGGGCGATCTACGAGCATCCGCAACGCCCAGACGGCATCTATTATCGTGCGCGTCACGATCCCTCGCAGCACAGCGTGGCGCTTTTCGACCGCGCCAGGCATACCGTTGTTGCACGTGCCGAGGGGACCTTGCTCACCGATGCTGCGCTTCTAGCTCGATTGCTCGACCGCTACGGCATCGACATGATCGCCTGAGACGAATGTCACTCAGCACCCCGGTAGGTCGCCTCATAGTAGAGGCTCGATCTCGACCGGGCGTGCCGCGGCGGAGGACTCCTCCCAGGCCGCGCAGAGCTGGATGGCGCGGCCCGAATCGCGCAGGTTCATCTCGGGATCGCTGCGCTCGCGGCAACTGGCCACCCAGTGGGAGATGGCGCCCAGGATCACGTCGTTCTGGTTGCGGTAGAAGCTGCGCGGGGTGGTCTCTCCGACGTGCCAGACGATCCCTTCGTAGACCGCGCCCGTGGTGCGCAGGAGGCCCTCGCGACCGGCCATTTCGATCTCCCACTCCGGCGCCCGGCAGGGCGTGGCGTAGTAGATATCCATCGAGCCGATGCGCCCGTCGGCGTAACGCACCGTGCCCTTGCCGCTATCAGGGAAGGGGAAGTTGGGCGTGGCCAGCGTGGCATACTCGGCGTAAGCGCGCCGCGGCGCGTTGTCGCTGCCCATGAACCAATTCAGCAGATCGGCGGCGTAGAGGCCAAAACTGTAGGCCGGTCCGCCCTGCCCGTCGTCGTTCTCCGGGTTGCCGGCGCGCGGCCGTCCAGCCGGCCACGCGCCGTGCTGGATCCAGGCGCGTACGGAGAGCAGGTCGCCGATGATGCCCTGTTGCACCCGCTGATACGCCTCTCGGATGGCGCCGTCGAAGCGCCCGGGGTTGAGCGAGCCGACCCAGACGGAGGGATTGGCGCGAGAGGCGGCCACAATTCGCCGCACGCCATCCATGCTAGAGGTCATCGGCTTGGCGAAGTAGGTGTCGATCCCCGCGCCGATCGTGGTGACGCCGTGGCCGGCCTTATCGCGGTCGGGCGCGCAGATGAAGGCCAGGTCGATCTTCTCGCCACTAAGCAGGTCTTCGGTGGTGCGATAGAGGCGCAGGCCGCCGTAGCGCTCCGCATACTCGCGATGCGTCAGCGTCGTTTGAGCCTTCATCACCTCGTCGGGCACGCCCAGGTCGGCCGCCGCGACAAGCTTGACGTCCGGCTGCGCCAGCAGCGCCCGCGCGAACGACCCCGAATACCAGGATGTGGTGCCGATGATTGCCGCGTTCTTCATGCCTAGCTCCCTTATCTCACACCAAGTGTTTCAGTCGCCGGTTCCTGCCCCTTGCCGGTTCCCGCCGGCGGCCGGCCGAACTCCTGGAAGGAGGCCGTGCGGCACGAGTCGCGCGCCAGCAGGCACAGCTCCGTGCTGACTAGCGCCGCCTCTAGCGTCGCGCGCGACGCCCCGCGGCCCTGGATCACCGCCAGGAAATCGTGGGCCAGTTCCTTGTCGCCGCCGTGGTGCCCTTCGCCCGCGACCTCGAACTGGTGTCGCTCCACCCTGTTGGAGTGATGGTAATGGACGGTCAGCTCGTTCTGGTACCAGTCGAAGCCGAGGGTGCCGCGATAGCCGATCAGGGTGGCGCCCCGCCTGGCGGCACCGCGGCGGGTGTAGAAGTTCTGCGTGTAGACGGCGTGCATGCCCGACTGATACTGGATGATGGCGCTGGCCGAGTCGTGATTGCCGGTGTCGGGGGCGAAGCTGCACAGCCAGTCGTTCGGCTCGACCGCCGGCGTGAGGTCCTGCCGGTAGAACTGGTTGTAGGGGCTCTCCATGCACTCGTCCTGGCGATCGCAGTCGACGCAGCGCAGGCCGGCCGGCATCTCGCCGCGAAAGACGGTCTTCGACTCGATGGCGCAGACGCGCGCGGGACGCTGCCCGACCAGGAAGGTGATGTAGTCGAAATCGTGCGTGGCCTTTTGCAGCCACAGGCCGCCCGTCTCCCCTTCGTCGCGCATCCAGCCGTGATAATAGATCGAGCCGTAGAGCGGCACGTTGTTGACGGCCTGCAGGTGCTCGACCGTGCCGATGGCGCCCGAGTCGACGATGGCCCGGGCCGTCGTGCACATGTCGGAGACGCGCAACGGGAACGACACCACGACCGGGCTGCGCGAGCGCTCCGCGGCCGTTCGGAGCGTGTCGAGCTGTTCCCAACTCGTGGCCACGGGCTTCTCCAGGAAGAGCGGCAGATGCCGCTGCAGGACTTTGACGGCGTAGGGCGTATGCAACGAGCAACGCGTGCCGATCATCACGCCATCCAGGTCGCCCGCATCCAGCATCGCGTCGACGTCCTCGAAGAACGTCGCGTCGCGCAGGGCCTCGGCATGCAGACGCCGCAGCTCGTCCTTGCGCGGATCGACCACGGCCACGACGCGCGTGCCGGCCCCAAAACGCCCGATCGCCTCCACCATGTGCGCCAGGCGCTGGCCGTATCCAATCACCCCCAAACGGATCATCGCCTCCCCCTTTTCTAAGTACTGGCACCTCCCGGGACCGCCGGCAGACGGGGGCCGGCAGGGATGCCGGCGGTCCCAGGTATGCTGACCGTGCACGAACGTTCTGGCGTCCGCATGGGCCGGATTAGTCGCGATCACGCGACGGCGCGCAACCCTTCTGGCGCGGCGGGTGCTCTCCAGTCAGCATAATGCAAACCCGCCGGCCCGTGCGAGGGCCGGCGGGTTGTGATAGGCGTACAGGACGGCGAAAGGCGGATGACAGGTTCCAGTCGTGGCCTCTCGCGCGGGCCGCTCAGGCCACCAGCCTTTCTCCAGCCGCCACGAGCAAGCGGCCTACTCGGTTGCGGAGGGGCCGTGGCCCGCGCACCTGACGCGCCAGGCGCGCCTGCTGCGCGGCCGCGCGCAGCTCGCGCATGTGAAGCTCCGCGAACACCCGGTTGTTGTCGGTCCAGTTAGTCATCTCGGTGCTCCTCTCCGGGGCTGTCGAAGGAGGCACTTCCCCCTTTCCCCCATGAGACCAGTGTACGGCAGGCAGGCTGACACCAGTGTGTCAGTCATTCTGAGCAAATTGTAGACGGGCGAATTCTTTGGGTGCTCAAGCAGATCGGGCTCGCCCCTCAACTGCTGCGATGGCGCCGGTGTCGCGTGCGATGGTGGCGCGAGGACGGCGATCCACTGTTGCCCGTCGATTGGCCCTGCGAGCCGGTCGTACGGGCTACACCGTTGCCCAGCGCAACCGTGCCGGAGGCCAGGTTGGCCCATGAGCCGCCCTGGTCAACCTCGATCTTCATGACCGGGTGGATCTCCCACAATGTCCCGCGCGTCTTATGCAGTTGCTCGGGATGCTCCTGGTCGAGCAACAGCCAGCCCGAGACGCGCACGTGATGGCCGGCCAGGCGCAGGATGCTCTGTTCGGAGCCCCAGCCGGGGTTGTTGGCGACGACGCGGGGCGTCAGCTCCACGATCATGGCACTGGAGCGGTCGTCGGACGCGGAGGCGGCCAGCCAGGCATGGTAGTCGCGCGAGGAGCGGTCGTGACAGTTGGGCGACTCGGGTCCTTCGTGCCGCAGCATGAGCAAGTAGCCCTCGGCGACCACCGGCCGGCCCTCGGATTGGGCGACGGTCTGGGCATCGGCCTGCGACCAGTTGCTGCGCCGCGTCTTCTCGACGCCGGATGGCCAGGTCAGCGACAGCAAATCCTGCAGCGAGACCGGCTGCCAGTTGCCCGTGTCGATGCGGTTCTTGAGCACGTTCAGCGCGGTATCACCGCCATCGCCCTGGGGAGGGCAGCCCTGATAGGTCTCCTCCCGCGGCGTCGGGTACGGTGGCCCGGCCGATCCCGTCGCTCCGGCGGTCGCGGTGGGAGTCGGTCCAGACGCCGTACTACCCGGACCGCATCCGGCCAGGGTCGCCAGGAGGACGACCATGGCGACGGCCATGCCGGCCCCTGTGAAGCGCTTACGGCTCGCCATCAACCCATCCAATCGAGCTAAAGCCCTGCTTCATCTGATGCCCCAGAGCGGCATCGCGGGCCGCCTCGGCCTCGGGTAGCGTGGGATAGGAGGCGATCTCCTTGTGGGAGACGTGGCCCGCCGGCCCCCAGGCCGTCGCCAAGTACATGCGCAGCGGCCCCCGAACGGCCGCGGCGGCATAGATGCGGCTGCCGTCCGGCGAGACCAGGATGCGCACCTGGCCAACATGGGCCTCGTCCACCTCATCGTGCACCGCCGAGGCCAGGTACGCCGCTGCCTGATAGCCAATTTCGGCGGCCGTCGCCGGATCGAGCGCTGTCTGCGCCTCTGCGTGCCAGCTATCGGTCATGCGTAGTGCTCCTGCACGGTTTTCATGCTCATGATAGCCGATGTTCGTGCATGCGCCCGTTATAGTTCAGACGCCTTATCCGTTGTATAGCGGCGCAGTCGCGCCCGTTCCTGCGCTTTGCGCGCCTCGTCTTCGCGGGTGCGCGGCGGCGCCGTCGTGGTGAGCGCATTGAGCAGACGAGTGGCGGCCGCCGCCACCTCCTCGACCGCCTGGTCGAAGGCCGGCTCATTCGCGCGCGAGGGACGGCGCGAGCCACTCAGCTTGCGCACGAACTGCAGTGCGGCCGCCCGGATCTCCTCGTCATTCGCCGGCGGCTGCAGATTGGCGAGGGTCTTGATACTCCGGCACATCGGTATCCTCCCGTGGATGGCGCGGGCCCTCGGGCGGCCGGTCGACTAATGATCAATGATATGTCCCTACTCCCGCCCTGCCGGCTGATAGGTGAGCAGGACGACGCCCGAATCGAGTGTCTTCGCCTCGACAAGCCTCAGATCGGCCCTGTGGCCCCCGTCCCCGAAAAGACGTTTGCCGCCGCCCAGGATGACGGGGTGGACCAGAAGCTGATATTCGTCGATCAGGCCACGCGCCGTCAAGGCCTGCACGATACTCGCGCTCCCATAGATCACGATGTTCTTGCCGCTCTCTTGTTTCAGGGCCGCGATGTCGTCCGGGTTGATCTCATGATACAGCGTCGAGTTGTTCCATTCCGCCGCCTCCAGCGTCCTGGAGAAGACGATCTTGCGCATGCTATTCAGCTGGCGGGCGTACTCCTTCTCACCCTCCGAGGCCGCGGGGTTGTCCGGCACGTAGGGCCAGGCGCCGGCGAAACTCTGGTACGTCACGCGCCCCAGCATCAGCGTGTCCGCCGCGCCCACCAGATCGCCCTCATACCTGCCCATGGCGTCGTCGACCCTGATCCAGCTCATGTCGTTGTTTGGCCCGGCGATGAAGCCGTCAAGCGTGATCCACATGGTGACGATGATCTTTCTCATGGGAACCTCCATCTTCATGTTGGCTCGCGTCCTCAGCAAGTCAAGTACGTGGCAAATGGCGGGCCACGCCGCCGGCCCGGGACATCAGGAGCGTCCCGCCAGCGGCGCGATCAACTCCGCCCCTTCGTTCTGCGGTGCGTTGACACGCGTGGAGACGGGATAGGCGACCATGGCCTCGGCCGGATAGGGCCGCAGGCAGTCCCGCACCACCTCGGGCGCCGCGATATCCGGGTCGAGCCATCGCGCCTCGTCGTCGGGGTCGAGAATGGCGGGCATCCGGTCGTGGATCGGCTCCATCAGGCGGTTGGGCGAGGTGGTGATGATGGCACAGGTACCACCGAGGGCGTCCGTGCCGTCGGGTCCGCGCGCGTACAGGCCGGCCAGGGCGAACAGCCCGCCGTCCCTCAGGCGGATGTACATCGGGTGTTTCGCGCCGCGACCGGGCTGGACCTGCCATTCGAAGAAGCCATCGGCCGGGATGAGGCATCGCCCCTGCCGCATCGCCGAGCGGAAGTAGGGTCGCTCCAGCAGCGTCTCGGCGCGGGCGTTAATCGGCGCGGGGCGGCGCGACTCGCCGGCCCAGGCCGGCCGGAAGCCCCAGCGCATCCATTCCAGCGCCAGCCGCCCGTCTGGCTGGGCGACGATCACCGGCACCGGCTGCGAGGGCGCGATATTGTAGCGGGCCTCTACCGCGGGCGTGGCATCGGGATTGAGGTCGAAGCGCAGCGCGAGCTGCTCGGGCGCCGTCAAAGTATACCGTCCGCACATCCTGCATCTCCTTCTTCTTACTCGTTTACCGCTAGGACTAACACGGCCAATGGCCTCGATTCATCTCATACGGCGCTTACGCAGCCGAATCACTGCCTCCGCCCGCATGCGGGGATTAGGCGGCGGTGTCACACCTAAGATGAGCCCGGCTGCTTCCGCCGTCCTCCCACGGCCACCAGCCGGCCCAGAGGCTGACAGCGGCAGGCCAGGAGGGGTGTAGGATAACGGGCCGTGGCCCGACCGGGTCGCGACGCGGGCCCGCGGCCGGTGTCGCGGAACCCGCGGGACCAACGCCCCGGCAGCGGCAAGTCTGGCCAACCGGCAGCAGGTATTCGTGCACCAGGGCATCGAGATACAGTTGCCCCAGGGCGCGCGCCGCCGCCACGCGGTGATGGCCGTCCACCACATAGTACTCCTCACCCAGCGCGTAGACCTCGATGGCCGGCAGCGCCCGACCGGCCTGCATCGCCGCGAGGACGTCGCGGTAGCGCGGCGCCTGGGTTCCGCCCCTACGCGGCAGGAAGCGCGAGGTCAGCGTAGCCCGCTTGACCTCGTCCACGCTGCCCACGACCCGCCGCACCTCGATCGGAGCGACATATTCAGGCCGCCGATTCCAGGCGCCGGCCCGCCGGCGCGCCTCCTCAAAGCTCTTGAGCCGGGTCATCGTCTCCTCCCCCGTCGCGCCGGCGCCCGCCAGTTGGTTCCGGCGGGCCGAAGTGTGCATCCCCTTCTTTATTATAGAACATACGTCCTATATCGTCTAGCGGCATGGGCTCCCCGGTGAGCGCAGCTTGACGGCGCGACGCCATGCCGCACCCCATTTTGCAGCGCATCAGGTATTGCTATGGCGCTAAGGTGGTAGCAGCCGGCGTGAAAAGTCAGCCGGGGATTGCGGTCCCCTGGCAAAAGGACGGGCACTGCGGTGCCGCATCAGCCCGACCGCAGTCGGCGTCCGCTGCCATCCAACCGCAGTTGGAGG
>Ga0070740_10006440_pt1 | contig 10295 bp, 10 predicted proteins | sample Coa_R2_FD_67286 | JGI IMG/M metagenome (GOLD analysis project Ga0070740, IMG submission 67286) | Surface soil microbial communities from Centralia Pennsylvania, which are recovering from an underground coalmine fire - Coalmine... | ecosystem: Environmental > Terrestrial > Soil > Unclassified ...
GCAGCATGCACCGTTTGCTCAAGGCACTTGAGCACTGCGGCGCTATCATGCAGGATGAAGAACATATTTTTGTGCTTGGCCCACGCATCTATACATTAGCTGCCTTTGTGCAGGGCACCGGGCTACGTCGTCTGGCCCTCCCGGCGATGCAGCGTCTCGTATCATCCAGTGGTGAAACGGTTTTTCTTGGACAGGTCGAACAGGAACATGTTCATATCCTTGAAACAGTAGAAGAAGGAGGAGCATACCTGTACCTGCATGTATCAGTGCCGCGCGGAACGCGCGTTCCCTTCATCTCTGCGGCTGCTGGGCGACTTGTACTGGCAAGCTGGTCAGCAGAGCAACGTCGGCACTGGTTGCAAAAACACGAGCTTCCCCGTTTCACCGAAGCCGCGATTACTGATAGTGAGCAGTTCCTGAAAGAAGTGGAGAAGATCGCCACTGCTGGCCTTGCTATCGATCATATTAGTGCAAGAGACAGATTGACAATCTGGGATTCTTCTCGCTACAATGAAATGCAAAAGGTAAGCTATCCCGATATGTGGGAAGAAAGTGGCGAGAAGCATTCGTTATGCCAAGGATGAAAAACGCCAGCCCACAAAGCAACGGGCTGATGAAGTCTTCCAGCCAGAGTCAGACGGTAACGCGAGCAATAGATGTCCTGAACCTTTTTACGGCTGAGCGGCCAGAACTGGGGATAATGGAAATGAGTCGGCTCTTAGGGATTTCTAAGAGCAGCGTCCATCGCCTGGCTGCTACGCTGGAGTCCGCAGGCTATTTACGTCAAGATCGGGCAAATCAACGTTATCAGTTGGGGTTCAAAGTGCTGCAACTAGCCAATATTTTACTCACCAACATCAAGTTTCGCGACATCGCACTCCCGTGGATGGAAAAACTGCGTGAGCAAACGTCTGAAACTATCAGCCTCTATGTCATGGACCGGGATGCAAGAGTGTGTATTGAGCGATTGGAGGGAACACAAGATATTCGTTTTGTGGTCGAAATTAATGCGCGCCTACCACTCCATAGTGGAGCCGCTGGCAAATTATTGCTGGCCTATCAACCAGAAACCCTGCGAAAACAATTGGTTGAGCAGTGGCAGCGCGAGCCAGATCACCCTTTCCTGCAAACATATGGCTCGCTTGATATATTCGAGCGAGAACTCATCAGGATTCATCAACAGGGGTATGCAGTCAGCAGAGGAGAACGTATTACCCACGCGGCTGCTCTTGCCGCCCCGATCCTGAATTATCGAGGCGAAATTCTTGCGGCGCTAACGATCTCCGGGCCGGCTGTACGCTTTACAGAAGAACAGGTAGCCAAATGGCTCCCTTCAATACAGCAAGCTGCATATGCTATATCGGAAGAGATGGGCTATCATTCTATATCAGGCTCTTCATCAGGTTCTTCCCGGCGCGTTTGATAATTAAGAACACTCCTGGTGCCGATGGGGGGGTGTGAGTGTAAGGAGGCGAAGCAACATTGGACATGTCTCATATTCCCGCGACGATGAAAGCCGCCCTCCTGCTCGGCCCGCACTCAATGCGTGTTGAGCGCATCCCTGTCCCCACTCCACAGCAGGATGAGGTACTCGTTGCGGTTGAAGCTGCTGGGATTTGTGGCTCTGATCTGCATTTCTATCTGGGTGAGCGCACTCTACAAGGAACCCTGGTGCTAGGGCACGAAGTCACAGGCCGCGTGGTGGCTGTTGGGGCAGGTGTTCCGCCAGAGCGGCTCGGAGAACGAGTGGCTATCGAGCCAAATATTCCTTGTGGGGCGTGTACACTTTGTCAACGAGGTCTGGGGCGTCTGTGTCCAGCAAAGCAGATTGTTGGGCAGACACGCCAGGGTGGGCTGGCAGAGTATGTCACTGTTGATCAACGCTTTGCCTGGCCTCTTCCTGAAACAGTCGCGTTAAGCGACGCCGCTACCATAGAACCAACTGCTGTTGCCATCCACGCCTTGAGTCGCGCGCGCTTGCGAGAAGGGGAGACCATTGCCGTTGTCGGCTGTGGCGGAGTGGGGCTGCTCCTGGCTACCGTAGCCATCGCGCAAGGATACCGGGTTGTCGCGCTCGAACCGAACGCCGCGCGGCGCGCTGCTGCCCTTGCGGCGGGCATTATCGCTGTTCGCACGGCATCTGATACCGAGACCGCACGGCTTTTTTTTGAAGAACATCAAGTGGTGGCGATCTTCGAATGCGTGGGCCGTCCGGCCACCATCCAACTCTGCCTCGACGCAGCATCAGCGGGCACATGCCTTGTCCTGGTTGGACTCAGTTCTGAGAGCGTCACCTTGAATCCTCTACGTTGTGTGCGCCAGGAGCTGGACATCCGGGGTGCCCTGATCTATGACCATCCGACCGATTTTGCAGCGACGATTGCGCTGATCGTGTCAAACAAGCTAGCGCCAGGGAAAACGGCTGGCCGACTCCAACCACTAGAGAGCGTCCCAACCCTGTTCGAGGCGATGGCAAATGGCGCGCTCTCAGCCAAACCACTGGTCAGTCCCCGCCTGTCTCTCTCAACAGCAGAGCGATTGTAATGTAGGTGGGTTCCGCTGCAACACGCCCCTTTTTTGAGGGATGCGTGACGTATGGTGTGCGTAAGGCGTCCTGAAGAGCAGAAAGAATCCCCTGCTGAGAAAGGCTCCGGCATGCTTACTCATCGCTTCCGCTGTGTCTGGATGCTGCTCTGTCTGACGCTGCTCACCGCATGTGGTGGCACCTCTGGCGTGCAGAGCGCCACCACGCGCTCACCTGCCCCAACATTCACATCTACGCCCAGCCCCTTGCCAACCGCGACATTAGGTCCCGCGCCAGACCACTACAACGCGCATCTGCTGCTGCAAGGTAATCTACACCCCGACGACCTGGCTTTCGATCTGCAAGGGCGTCTGCTCTTCAGCGACGAACGCAACGGAACTATCAGCCGATTAAATGCCGACGGGACAGTGACGGTACTGCTGCGCGGGCTGCCAGGCCCGGAGGGCATCGTTGTTCTGGGGGATGGCACGATGATTATTGCTGAGCAAACGACGCACAGCATCGCATCCCTGGCGCCGGGCGCCTCAACGCCAGTCGTTATCCGCAAGCTGCCGGGCACACCCAGCACAGCGCGCTGCAAAGATGGCGTAGATGGCATCGCATTCGACCCGACGACCAACACGCTCATCATCCCCGATAGCCCAACAGGTGAGGTGTATCGCCTGAGCCTGGATGGGCAGACGCTCACCCTGCTGGCAAGCGGTCTCGTTCGGCCTGTAGGGGCAGCAGTGGATGGGCAGGGGGTTATCTACGTGGCCGATGAATGCGGTGGCGCGCTCTGGAAGATCACCCCATCAGGCGAAAAAACACGGATCGGCGGCTTTGGTATGCTTGATGATGTCGCTTTTGATCCGCAAGGCGACATACTCGTGACGGATTTACAAGCCAATATTCACGCGCTGATCCGGCTAAATCTGGCAACAGGAAAGCGCCAGACACTGGCAAGTGATGGCTTCATCGAGCCACAAGGGCTGGCGGTAGATACGCAGGGCGACATTTATGTCTCTGATGATGTGGCAGATCGTATTGTCGAGTATACCCCAGGATGAGAAAAACTCTCTATTCAAGCATCGTTCCGTGAGGATTCTAGAGAGGGTTCCCTATGCGTCAGCATATCTATCAATGGAGTTTGCTACTCAGTTTGCTTGTCATGACTGCTTGTGGAAACGCGGCCATCAATGGATCAGCTACTCCTACGTCGAGCATGGCAGCCATTTCCTCGCCCACAGCCACATCTACCCCCACACCAACACCACCAGCCGGTTTCGTCTACTTCACCAGTGCAGATCACATGTATCAGATCGCTTATCCCTCCGGTTGGATGGCCTCTCATCCATATGGCAACACAGCTATCGAGGACTTCACTGGCCCAAATCAAATCTTTGAAGTACGTGAGTTACAAGGCGACGCAGGAAATGATCCCGCAAAGGTCGCTAATAGCTTTTGCCAGACACTGCAAGCGGGGGTCTCACCCAACCCTGTGCAGACCAACATCGTGAATTTGGGAGGCCAGAAATGGACCCGCGCAGATTGCGATGCAGGTGTGCAAGGGCCAGCGATTCGGTTGATCGTAGAAGTGATTTTTTACGAGGGCAGAGGCTATCAGATGGATTACACTTCTCCCATCGTCGAGTTTGCAAGTGATAACAAAACCTACTATTCAGCAATGGAACATAGTTTCTTCTTTCTCAAATGAAGCGAAGTTATATTTTTCGCAGCGCTGTGGCCCTGCTCTTGCCGGTTAGGAAGCCAGCGCTGCACCTGCCTTTCAGCCAGATGCGCCATTAGAGGATCAGCAAACCACGCCTGGCAGCCTGGGTGACAGCCTCCGTCCGGCTGGCAGCACCGAGCTTGAGCATGATTGCTGAAACATGAAACTTGGCGGTATGCTCGCTGATGTGTAGCTGGGCCGCAATCAGCTTGTTGGGTAATCCTTCCGCCAGCAGTTGTAAAACCTCTAACTCTCGCGCAGTAAGCGGTTCCTCAGTATCCGCCAGTCGCTCAGGTATAGGCAGTTGGGAACGCTCAGAAGATGCCAGCAAATCGCCAGCCAGTCGGCGATCAAGCGTAATCAATCCTCCGGCCACCGCAGCGATAGCGGCCACAATCTCCTCGCCGGTAGCGTCGCGTTGCAGCGCGCCAAAGCCTAAGCCCTGATCGGCGACGATGCGCGCCACTCCTCCCAGCAGGCGTATGGCATCCTGGTTTCTGCGCGCATGAGGCTTGACAGATTGAGAAGCTCCAAGAACAACAACACCTCGCTGGGGACGCAGCACCCCCAACCAAGTACCTATTGCGTCAATATCCTCTGATCTATCAAGGTCAGCCAGCACCACATCTGGCAGTTCTTTCTGGTCACTCATCAAGCTAGCAGCAGCAGCAGGCTGGATGGCATCTGGGGCCAGTTCGCCAGTGACCATCCAGCCCGGCTGCATGCGCACCAGCGCGCTCAGTCCGGCGCGAATGGTTGGATAATTTGAGACAACGTAGACACGCACTGCTCGCTGGCCCTTCTATGGAAAACGTTCATCCCTGCTCAACGCCAGCAGCCCTGATACGGGAAGAAATACTCCCCATATCAGGGTCTCCTGGCGGATCACACGATCATCCGAACGCCATTACGCGGCGGCGCGTATTGCTGGGAGCAGCGAGAGTTCCAGACGCTCGCCACCACGCAGGAGCGAGAGCGTCAGACCCTGGCTGCTGCTCGCTTTCGCGCGGCGCAAGAGCCGCGAGAGAGCGCGCACATCCTGAACCGCCTGCTCCTGCACAGCCAGCACTACATCGCCCATCAAAACACCTGCTGCTTCGGCAGGGCTTCCATTCTCCACCTCTACGACAAGCGCCGCCGTCTCCTGCTCGATATTCAACCGCTGGCGCAGCATTGCCGGTATGGGTACGGTGAGCATCTGAACGCCAAGGTAGACCTGCGACGCAGCCTGGCCGACCTCCACCAGAAATTGTTCTACAACATGGCTGGGAATAGCAAAAGCCAGTCCCCCGCCAACCATTGCATTCACGCCAACCACCCGACCCTGAGCGTCGGCCAGCGGTCCCCCGGAATTACCGGGATAGAGGCGAATATCCGCCTGGATGAAATCGATCCCTCGCTGCCGCCGCTCCCTTTCGGCAGGTATATTGGCATCCGCCGCTGGATGCCTGGATGGGTCTTCGGCAGGTTCTACTGGCTCAAGCTTCAGCGCAGGGTCGGCTGGCGCTCGTGCGGCTACGACGCCAACCGTTAGCGCTCCCACACGCCCAAACGGGTGGCCCACTGCCAGAACCAATTCGCCTACGCGCAGCTTTGTCGAATCGCCGAGCCGCGCCGGATGAAGCGCGCTGGCGCGCACGCGCAGTGCCGCCAGATCATGTTCTGAGTCGACCGCGATAAGTGTCCCTTGCACTGCGCGTTGATCGGCAAGTCGTAAGCCGAGCGTTGCTCCACCCAAGGCTCCCACAACATGCGCGTTGGTCACAATGATGGCATCGGCTTCACCATCAGCACCCGCAGGCTCAACGCGCCAGATAATGCCTGCCCCGATGCCTCTGCCACCTTCATGCACCTGAACAACACTGGCGCGCAATTGCTCGGCCAGTTCGGCCAGTCCTTCGGAGAGCGGATTGCCGCTGTTCTGATTTGTTGACATACAAGAATCCCTTTCTGGAGTACCCACCCCAGAGGTCGGCTCATCGCTAAGACCGCTCGCCAACAGTGATACTGATGTCGCGCGGCTCGCCACCGCGAAAGATCTTTGCCGGAATCGCCTGCCCCAGTTGATCAGCCCCAAGCTGGGCGCGCAGCGCAGCGCCATCAGTGGTAGGCTGGCCGTTCAGAGCCACCAGCAAATCGCCAATTAACAATCCGGCTTGCTCCGCCGGGCTGCCTGGCTCGACAGTAACGATCAGCAGCGCTGTTTGCTGGCTAATGCCTGCTTTTTGCGCGAGCGTCGCCGGGAAAGGTACCTGCTGCGTGCCGATGCCAAGGTAGCCACGCCGCACGCGCCCATGCGTCAGCAGCGTATTTGCCACGCGGCGCAGCGTGGCAACAGGCACCGCACTGCTATTCTGACGAGTAAGCCGCGAACTATTTAGCCCAACGACACGACCCCCTAGATCGACGAGCGGCCCTCCAGAGAAGCCGGGATAAAGTGTCACATCGGCGTAAATGATGCCCTCAATCTCTCCGCCCTGCCAGGAGCGACGGGGGCCATCAATGGAACTGACTGCACCAAACGAAACGCGCGGCCCATCCGACGATGGCCGCCCAATCGCCAGAACCAGATGACCGACGCGCAGGTACTCGCTGGTTTCTGCCGGTATGTTCTCAGTACCCAAGTCAATGCCGGTGAGCCGGAGCGCCGCCAGATCGGTGCCGGGATCACGGCCAATAAGCTGGGCCTTCACTTCGCGCTTATCCGGCAGGGTAACGGTAATATCCTCCTCGCGCTCGATTACATGATCGGCGGTCAGGACAATGGTTTCTTGATCGGCGCGCCAGAGGATGCCAGTTGCCGTCTGGCGAGGCCGCGCTGCTACGCTTACTATCGAGCGCGCGGCGCGCTCAACAACATCTGCCAATTGATCTGAAAACTGACTCAGCGCTGATGGTTGTTCCTGTGTCTCTGACATAGATCGGTTGTCTCCTCTTGTGTTCCTGCTGCTGTGCCTGGATGATCTGCCTTGCGAATCCAGGCCGTTGACGTAGCCAGCAGGATATTTTGAGCATACAACGCTGCAAGCGCGACTACATCCCTCTTCTGTTGAGTGGACACCCTAGACCTTTGGGCAGGGCAGCAACGGGAAGACCTGGTGAGACGGCTGATTTCCCCAGGCTCAGCGGATGGTACACTGTGAAGAAGAAAGGTGTCGCTTTGCCAAGGAGTGCTGGCCTGGCGAGGCAGCGAAAGCACATCACAAAAGGACATTACAGGGGAGGGCTTATCAGAAAACGATGCGTGGTTTCTACTGGTTAATCGAAGGGCTGCTGGCAGGCTGCCCACGTCCGGGCGGCAGAAGCGGAGAAAATCCCTTCAGGAGCAAAGACGATCCTCCCTCGGAAGCAGCCGATAAACTTGATGATGACCTTCTCTGGCTGAAACAGCAAGGCATCGGGGCCATTCTCACACTTACGGAAACACCACTGCCCGCCGAAGTGCTGGCGCGACATGATCTAACGGTGCTGCATCTGCCTGTGCCAGACCTCGCGCCCCCAACGACCGGGCAGCTTGTGCGCGCCCTTGAATTTATCGATGAGCAGCACGCAAATGGGCGGGCGGTGGCGGTCCATTGCCTGATGGGGCAAGGCCGCACTGGTACAGTGTTAGCGGCGTATCTTATTCGCAATGGCGCCAGCCCGGCGGAGGCGCTGCGGGCAGTTCGTGCTGTCTGCTCCGGTGCGGTGGAAATGCCCTCCCAGGAGCGGGCGCTGTATGCGTTTGCCGAGCGCCGCGATTGGATCGCTTGACAGAGAAGGCCCGCAACGGGCCGCCTTCTCTGTCGATGAGGGCAGCCCGTTGCGGGCTATAAGCAGGCGCGCAGGGCAGTTACGAATTTAGGACAAACCGATAGACTGTTGAGGAGCCAATATCCGAAATCCAGAGCGTGCCAGAGCCGTCAAACTCGATGTTATAGTAGCCTACGCCATTGGGAATAGTCCACTCGTTGATAAAGGGGTGGTCGGTTGCCAGCACCAGCTCACCAATCTGGGCGGTTCCATCATTCTCATAGAAGATGTTGCCTCGCTTGTCAAAGCGCATATCCTCGGTATTCTTCATCAGCCCGGTCGGAGGCAGATGATATTCAACGAAGCCCTGCGTCGTGGTCGTAAAGGTGGATACTGGGGTTCCCGGCTCTTTTGTCTTCGTTGGATTGGTCGGCTGCCCCGGCTTTCCAGGTTGGAAGGTGGGCGCAGAGCCAGACTGGAACTCGATTGGAGTCACGCGCGTGGTGACGCCATGCGCGAGGTTCGGGAAGAGGTGCGCAATCTTGTCTGCTGCGTGTTCTGAGAACCAGACTGTGCCATCTGGCGCCACCAGAATACCCGCTGGACGGCTATCAGGCGTGGGCGAGGTATATTCGGTGATTGTTCCAGCAGAAGGATTCAGCCGCCCTACAATGTTGGTAGCTTGCTCGGCAAACCAGAGGTTTCCAGAGGGGTCCAGGCCAATCTCTTCCAGTTCAGCGCCCGCAGTGGGCACAGCCCAGAGGGTCATGTGCCCGCCTGGAGTCAGGCGACCAAGAAAGCCGCCTGTTGCATCGGTAAAGTCAACATCATTAAACCACTTATTGCCATGCGCATCGATCTCCAGAAAGTCTGGCCCTTCGCTCCCACCATTAGGCGGGGAAATCACAAACTCTTGAACTGTACCAGTGTGGGGGTTCAATTCAGCAATTGCCGGGACGTTAAACTCCGTGAACCAGACATTCCCATCGTTATCAACTTTGATGGTTCCTGGGCTTGCGTTGGGATTCGCCAGATTATAGACCGTCAGCGCGCCCGTCTTCCGGTTGAGTGTCCCAATCGTCCCGGTGCCAGCAGAAAACCAGGGATTACCAGATTGATCGACCGTGATGCCTTGTGTATTCGTGGTGCCTGTATCAGAAGTGATGTGAAAGCTGGTAAACTGTGCAGAAGGAGTGGATGCCTGCGCTGCCAGGCGTGGAGCGGCAAACAATGCCAGGGCTGCTACTACTACTGCAACTCCACACATCCGTCCCAACCGTCGAACCCGTTTTCCCGTTGTCACGTTCATATCAAATCCTTTCAAACCATGCACAAACAGCCTTGATCTCGCTCAAGCAATCAGGCTCAGTACATACACTCCCTTACAAGCACGCATTACAACTACGCAAGGAACCTCATTGCCAGAGATAGCAATTGATCGGCGATCACCAGAGACTTACAAGCACGCATTACAACTACGCAAGGAACCTCATCCTGTCCCTTCTGGCACACCTGTTATCGAGCCATCACCGGGAGGTTGTTGAATCGGAGCGGACGCACCTGGGTCAAGCGGGGTTTCGGGCGCGGTGGCGGATACTTCTGCCATCCCTGGTATGCTCATAGCGAGCCGACTTCCCCCGGTCCGGGCAGCGGTATCCAACTCAGCAGCCAGCCATCGCCCTCCGCTGGCCGCTTTGTTGGCGCGGCCTTCTGCCTGAGCAAAGCGTCCCATTTGGGCCTCAAATGTAGTGACTTGCTGCCGGGCAGTGCGTTCAACCAACTGCAACAACCCCGCAACCTGCGCCATTGAGCGGTTTGCCGGGGCAAATGCGCTGAACAGTCGCTCAAGGAGCTGCGCTGCACGCTCAATTTCCTTCGCTATACCCCCCAGCTCTTCGGTCATCTTCCCAAGCACCTGACCTTCAGCGCTAATAAACTGGCCCTGTTGAATGGCTAGTTCCGTCAGTTCACGCGCTGCCCGCCGCGCCAGGTCTAACTGGCGCAGCCCCAGGCTCAGGTTGAAGAGACGAGTGCGCAACTGACCCAGCGCCAGCACCACAACATCCAGAGGCGTATTCGTCAGGGCAGGCAGCGCAGCCAGAGCCTGCTCATCGCCCATCGCCAGTCCCTGGGCTATTTCAATCACTAACTGCATGGCATGCTCAAGCCTGGTATACTCGATGTTGGCCTGATTGAGATTGGAAAGGCGATCAAGCATCAGGTTCAGCGATCCGCTGATGGGAAGCAGTTCTCCAGCCTCAATCTGAGCGCGAGCCGTGTGGTCTCCACTCGCAAACCGCGCATGAA
>Ga0070740_10006441_pt1 | contig 10295 bp, 2 predicted proteins | sample Coa_R2_FD_67286 | JGI IMG/M metagenome (GOLD analysis project Ga0070740, IMG submission 67286) | Surface soil microbial communities from Centralia Pennsylvania, which are recovering from an underground coalmine fire - Coalmine... | ecosystem: Environmental > Terrestrial > Soil > Unclassified ...
TGCCAAGACATCTTCTGTTAATTTGTCATCACTCACAAATGCAAACGTGACCTTGTTACCCTGGGTTATATTCAATAAATTGGTTATAATGAGTTTTAATTGATAATAACAGGACCTTACAGCGTATTGCTTCTGCTGCGTATCACTATACTTTTCATCATTGACAGGACGTGAATATTCCAGATACGCGCGATCTGGGTCCAGTGCATAATCCAGGTTACGCACTGCCATTTTTGTTTTTTTCCGCTGTGCGCGCTTCTCGGTGTGATGCATCAATTTTCTGGCTTTAAGCTCATTACCAATATCAGCTTTTTCCAGGAACTCAATGCGCGCCTTGTTGAATTTGTTCTCGCGCAATTGTTCCGGAATTCGCGCTTGTAACCCCTTGCGATACTCTTCCCACATGATCTGCATTTCGGCTTCAAATTTTTTCAGGCACTCATCAAGCGCCGTGTGATCCAGGCGCCCGTCAGGCCCGCGCCTGATATAGGGATTGCTATATTGATTATTCGGATCCGAAGCATTCAGGATCTTGTTCCATCGTTCCTCGATTTCAGTTATCAATTCTTCACGTTTGGCAAGCAATGATTTTGCAAGCGCAGGATCATCAATTCCCAACGAGAGCAGCAATTTATTCCATTTACCATATTGCTTCATCAGGACATTTTTAATACCATCCATTTCCTGGACATAATAGCGCTCGACAGCCGCTTCTTCTCCTATGCGTTTTTGGATCGCCTTTACCCGGTCTTCGCGCTCTTTCGGATTCAGCTTGCCCAGATCTTCATTGTAGCGGTGAACGATATTATTGCGGTCATATATGGCTGAATATTTACCAATCATTCCGTTACGCGCGCTGCGGCCTATGATTTGCTGTGTGGTACGGCTGGTGTCAAGATAAGTCTGGATAACATGAAGCCCGGTATCTTTTGGCGGCTTGATATTGGTACCCCTCCCCATTAGTGAAGTTGATATCGTAATCACATTTTTACCGCCTGCTTTCCTGATCATTTCTTCACGCTTTGCTTCTGTTTCATTGCCGGTAACCAGCTGGAATTCAATTTGTTTTCCTCCAAATTGCCTGGCTTTTAATTGTTCCAGTAACTGATGGGCTTCACTGGCATTTTCACAAATCATCAAAATGGGAGGACGATCACCATCTTGACTTGCGGCGCTATTCACTGCGTCACTGATTGCCTGAACATGGGCTTCACTGGTTTTCTTGACTTGTAGAGGCTCATACTGGCGCTGATTGGAGTTATGTGGTGGAATACTGACGGCATGCAGCCCGAACTTGCTTTTTTGTTCTTTCAGCTCAACGAGTGTACCGACAGTGCCTGATATCCCGACGATTCTTCCACCTTTTCGGTTGTAATAATCCACGAAATTTTTTGCAGATTCTGATGCCACAAACAGCATTTCCGCATCAATAGGAAATTGACTGGTCTTTTTTTCCGCCTGAAGGCGCGCATGCAAAAACTGATGCACACCGTTACTGTATGAGGAACCAGGCTGGGGAATATTGTCAATCAATGGTATTGCCGCTTCCATATCGATGTCATCATCACCGATTTTGCGCCTGATTTTTTGCACGGTGAAATCCGTACCTTCCTTAAGCTGTTTGGCGCTGCAGGCAGCATTAATCCATTTATCCAGCTTCCTGTCTGAAATGTCTTTTAATTGCAGTTTATGCTTGCTGGATGTAACTTTTTCATGGAGAAATTTCTTCAATGCAATCACATCCTGCTCCTCTGTCAAAACTTCACCTGTTTTAGCATCAATATTGCCAAATTGATGACTGTCAATGAATTCATTAATGAGTGGATATATCCAGGCATAGGTATTTTCAAAGGGATTACTGCCTGATTCCGGGCTTGTTGCATAATTAAATAACGTTTTGTCATCCAGAAGCGCATAATCGGATTCGTCAAGAATCAGGCTTACCGGGACCTTGCCTCCGTCACCCGCTCGGAGTTTTTCACCCTCCAGCTTTGCTCTGGAACGGTATAATGACATATCCGACACAGTAGAGTAGTTAATACCACCCACCTTGTATGTTCCCGGTTCCGACTCCGCTCTCACGATGGATGTCTCAATACCCAGCATTTGAAAGAAGGGCAAGTGCTCTTCGTAATCACGTTCAGCCAGGTCCTTGTTTGCCGTGCAGACATCCACTGTCTGACCCAGTGCATGCTGCATGGCCGCGAGTAATGCGGTCGTGATGCCCTTGCCCTCGCCGGTATTGATTTGCATGATCAGATTGTCAGGATACTGCAGTGAAATGAGCACCGATAATATTTGTGTGGAATAGGGAAATGGCGCATCCTTTTCAGCACGATACATTACCTCCCGCATCACTGCCAGCAGCTGCAATTGGGCGATTTCCCGTTTACGCTCATCTTGACCACGGACTTCCACCGTAAGAAGCCTTGCCAATTCACGCAATTCAGATCGGGTGAAGTCGATCAATGGTTTGGCGCCGCCTTTTCCCGGCACTGGCTCAATAGGATATTGACAGCCGATATCATTGATATAAACAAGTTTGCTGGCCAGCTCAAATTGCTGCTGCTCTGACAGTTGAGATCCCTTGAACATGTTCTGGATGTCTTTAAGAACCGGCTTGACACGTGAGAGAGAGAGAATTGATCCTTTAAAACTGACTCGGTACGTTTACCGCTCGGGTCCTTGTCAACGCGGCTGATGAACTGGTCAATTTCCTGATCCGACTTTTTCAGTTCCACATCGAGACTTGCTATACCAGGCGCTGGTGAAAACTGATAGAGAGAAGCAATTTTCTGGATAAATGACGCATCGCTAATACGGGCAATCAGGATAGACATGACACTCTCAATCTGCACTGCTGTCACCTTGCTGACATCACCTGCCTGCATTGCACTGACAAGAATCTTAACAATGAGCTCTAATTGCTTATGATTCTCTTTGTTTTTAGAAATTGTATTTATAATATCCAGAGATTTTTTAGCCGATTCATCGCCTTCACGGCATTTCACCAGCAAGAGATTGCTGAAGGTGATGACAGATGGAATGTTGTCTGAACATTCACGCATGATATTCGGAACCTCGTCCAGAATCTGCGTAAATATCTCGCTAGACAGAGACTTGTTTCCCAGCAATGCTGTCAGGTTTTCAAATAACTCAACGCACTGTTCTCTTGAGATACTGCTATTTGTGCGGTCTAGTGTTTGCACAGTGATAAATTGAGCAAGAGGAAATGGCGATTCTTTCGTCAAATTATGCTGCAGGGAAATATCCATCAGCCGCATGAAATGCTCACGTGACAAGCTTTTCTGTGCTTTGACAAGGGTCTCAAGGCCTGTGAATACTCGTTCCAGATTAGCGTTGTTATTATTTTTCAGAATAATATCATATGCATTCTTTACAAGGACTGCCAGCGGAATACTGTTGTGAGAACCGAGAATTTCCCATAGCCTGTTATGCATTTCAAGAGCAAACAGATTCTGGTTGGCTTCATACAAAGCGACCACCTGACGAAAACCATCTTCATTACGCCGTTTTTCCCTGATCAGCAAATCACAGAATTTTTTTGCATGCACAAATCGCTTATTGTAACCATCCAGTTCTTCCGCAGTAGGTTTTAACGGCAATTTACCCAGATATTTTTGCATTTGTTGCAACAGGGAGTCATCCTTGAGCCTTAAAAGCCGCAATGACATTGTAATTTCATTTTCAAATTTATTGACCAGTTTGTCATGAATTAAATGCCATATGGTTGGATCGCTTATGAATTTACTGATATCATTTTCATTTGTCGCCCCGATCAATCCACCAACTGCCTTATTGACTTGTTCTTTGTCATCAAGGCGTCCTGCCAGCTTCAGCAGGCTCTCGAATGATTCATCCAGATGGCGAATGGATTTCAGAAGCGTGTCAGCATCAGTTCCAGATTGAGACATTACCTCGGAAAATTTTTTAAGACTGACATCAAGCTCATCAAGCTTTTTAATGATTAGTTCACCGAAAATCAGAATGCTTTCAATTTCACTTCGATTTTTATTAAAATCCTGATAAAAATCTTCCAGCTTCTGGATAAACCCGGATTCCTGAATGTATCCCTTGATCAGGCTGACTGTATTTTCCAGTGAGGGCTCCACAGGTTCTTTGCCAATTTTTGTCTGAGGCAGCTTCTCCTGGACCAATTCCCGAATCTGTTCTTTCTGCTTGCCGGCATCCTGTTTCAGAATGTCCTTTTCCTTTTCGGCAATTGCCTTGACGATTTCAAATATATCATCCAGCGCAGGCAGCCTGGATGAACCAGCAATATCAATATCGCTTAATGTGCTCAACAACAGCATCGCCACATTCCTGTCAAGTTTCGCAATATGCGTGGCCAAGGCATTGGTATTGATTTCCTCAACTACCGAGTCATCGACAATGGCACTTATATCGCCTGCTTCTGGCAACCCTGCAATTTTCTCCTTTAACGATAGCAATTGATTCTTGTCATTGAGATCAAAGGCTCTTAAGTCCACCACCCCCAGCATTTTGATAAATTCATTTCTCAATGCCGGATCTTTGTCGAATTTCAAAATGCGGTTAATGTCTGACTGTATTTCTTTCGCCATGTAGCTGAAATTATTTAAATCCAAAGGCTTGATATCAACTAACTTGTTCCCTTTCCCTGCCTGTTTAAGCCTGTCCGCGTGCATATCAAGTATTGCATAACCGGCGTCGCCGTATATTTTCACCAAACCAAAAATGGTCTTATAGGTATTTGTATCTGAAACCTTCATCAGACTGATCAAATCCCTGAATGTGGGCATGGCATCAATAGAACATTGATTCATTTCCTGATTGAAGTTCACCACAGTCGTTCGCATATTCATTTGAGAAGCCGCAAATGCATCCATCAACGATCTAAAATCCTCTTCCGGATTGACCATTTTTTCTAACGCTCTTGGGCCTGTCGTCGCCATCAACATGACTTGCAGAAGATTGATCTTGATATACTCATTATCTTCAGGCTTCTCAGCGAAAGTCCTTTCATTCAGCTGCTTAATCAAGTTCTTGTATACATCCAGAGGATAGGCATATTTCTGTAAACCGATAACCCTATAGAACTGTTTCAACGCTTCAGCATAGGACACATCCACGGGCAGCTTAAGAAACTGAAATCTTTCATCCCTTGGCGTTTCATAACCGGAAATCAGCTCGTTTTGTTTTTTTAGTTTTGCATATGCAGAACGAATTTGCGCAACATCCAGCACGCTCGTGTCTGTCAACACATCCTGTTTCTTCATGGCACCCGGAACAAAATAATCGCTCTTTCCTGAATATGGATAAGTGGTGAGCTGCATCATGGTGGCAGCGACACCCATCATTTTCCCTACTTTGGCGTTATTCTCAGCTTGCAAATGCATTACGACAAAATATGCCTGACCGTTTAGAACCCCCTTGTATATTGCCTGTATGGGAGAACCCTTATCATGTAATCTGGCATCATCATATAAATGACCCCATTCAGGATCACCTGGTGAGACCAGTTCAAATGTTGAACTAAATTTTTTACTGTTATGCGGCGGATTGCTTTGGGTGCTGAACATGACACCCGCAATATCACTGGGCGGGCTTCCATACAAATTCAGTGTTTTGGGAAAACTTGCACTTATATGCTGACGCGCAGGACTCAGTCGCATGTCTGATGTGACCAGCTTGTATTTCTGATACCTACTGGCGTAATAGGCTCCATCCTGGCTGAAATCCAGTCTATCAAGATTCAGAACCTGTTCTTCCTTGTCAATGGCGTTATTCAAAATGAATAATGCCCTATTCATAGCCAACTTCATGTTTTTAATGCCATCAAACGGACAGACTGACGGCAGTGTACTCATGTTGGCTACATCTTTGATTTCATCAATGAAATACCGAAATGCACCAAACAAATCATTGAAATCGGTTCTTGCACCAGACGCATGATGCTGACGCACCATGGATACCCACCAGTTTCTCTCTGCAGCATTCATTTTCATCAAATCATCAAGGTTTTTTAACCCTTCAGGCGAGGTAAATGACGTAAAATCGCGGGTATTATCGAGAAAGATTTTCCTGAATTCTTGATAGAGATTTTTTTCTTTCAATTCTTCCATGCGGGCAAAAAATATGGCGACGCCATCAAGGCCGCCCTGCGCAAGCAGGGTTCCAATACCAGTCAGATGTGAAGCATTCAGTTCAGGATACCGGTTCAGGTAGTCGGTAAGTTTATCTCTTAATTCTGGTTTACCTTCACCGAGCGCAACGATCAATCCGATTAAAATTTCTTTTTTTGCTTCTGCCGGTGTTGCCTGGTTCATCAGGCGGTCAAACCGTTCGGCCACATCCTTGCCATGCGGAATTTTTTCAGACAATGCACTAACATCACCATTCAAAGCTTTCAGAAAATCTTCTCTGTCAGCCTTGCTGTCAAGCAGGTGCAGCAACAAATCCTTGCCGGATGGGGGCGTTGTTTCCCTGGAGTCCACAATAAGCGTCAGCGGATTGATTTTCTGCTTATGCTGAGCAACCAGCCGGGCATCATATCTCAGTATCAGTTGGCCGGGCTGATTTTCTATCTTTTGTTTTTGCAGGTAAAATCCTGGCGGCAAATTATCAAACATTAACCCATAAGAAAAATCCGGATAGTGACGCAGAATTTCTTCCATGGCGGATTTTTCCACGTGTGTGATTTTGCGTTTGAAACGTTCTGATGGGACTTCCATATGACCGACAAGGCCGTACCAGATTTTCGCCAGTTGACTGCTTTCAATCTTTAATTGCCCCGCAAAACTACCAAGCTTTGCGTCGATATTCTCTCTGGTAATCAACTCTCCCAATGGGGCTTGATCTGACCCATCAGAGATAACAACCTTAGCGGCAGGTTTATAATTTTCCAACATTTGCGCACGCTTGCGCATAAACTGCTGTTGCTGCTGTTGCTGTTGCTGCTGTTGTTGCTGCTGTTGTTGTTGCTGCTGCAGTTTGGTGGTAACCTTCGCACCATTCACCAGATTGACTTTGGCGCGTCTGACACGGGCGGGATCGACAGTCTGTGAAGGAACGGTATCGAATTTGATACCTTTGGCAATGAGTTTTCGTTGCTGGTTTCGTGAGAAAAGCCGTTCAAAATGGTGATTATACTCTTCACAGCCTTCACCCATGACTTTAATCCTGCAGGGATATTGTTTCTGAAAAAGATAATGAAGCAACTTCTCCAGCTGCAATTTATTATCATTATCCACGTTCAGGACCAGTTGAACGACAGTATCGGGTTGGGCATTATAGATTGATTCCAGAAATTCCGTGATTGATTTACCTTCACTCCTGATTTCCTGACCATTATGATCAACCGAGGAAAAAATTTTCAAATCATTCAATTCGATTTGTGATTCGGCAATTTCTCGATGAGAATCTGTCACAATTGCCCCCGTCTTGTCATTTATATTATTGATTCATTTGTCAGTAATATATTCAGTATATACGACCAGGAACGGAAACATTGGTGTAGCAAAAAACCAGACGTATAGCGCGCGCTAAGAATATGATTGTTAACAAAATTAATGGGTACGCTCGTTTGCCGGTCTATCAGGCTTTCATAAAAGCCCTAAATATTGCTCATTAAAATCAAGCATGTCATTGGATATATAATTATGATCTTGAAAATATTGGTCTTTTTAAACTTCTTTACGTGAAATTTGTGTCTCAATCAGATATTATCTAATTTGCAAATTCGTTCATTTGCCAGACACAACCAAGAGGAAGTTACCAGTCATACAGAACGATGCGACTTGAATGCGGGTCACATTTAAATATCATCACATCACTCTGCATGACAGCGGCAGGAATATCTGGCAGACATTAAAATGAACAGTGGACAAAACACATCATGTCGATAAAAAAAATTTCAAACAAGCTGGTTTTTCTAGCTGCAGTATGCAGCCAGGCAGCCTTCTCTTTTTCAATTGAAGAAACAACCATCACATCAATTCATAATGCCATCAGACAACACCAATTAACCTGCGTTCAGCTTATTGATGCCTATCTGAACAGGATTAAAAAATATAATTTGAGTGCCAGCAAACAGGCACCAATTAACGCTTTTACCGAAGTTAATCCTTCTGTACTGTCGGATGCACAAAAAATTGATGATGATTATCGTCAATCAGGAAAACTGGCCGGACCATTACATTGCATACCCGTTATTCTGAAAGACAACATTGACTCTTACGACACAACAACAACTGCTGGCTCATATGCATTACTAGGCAATCAACCTGTCAAGGATGCAGATCTTACCTCTCGCATCAGAAATGCTGGTGCAATTATCCTTGGCAAGGGAGGGATGGATGAATTTGCATGGGGTATGTTTGGGTTCAGCAGCCGCAGCGGACGAATTGGCAATGTTTACAATACTGCAAAAAACCCAGGCGGCTCTAGCGGCGGCACGGCAGCGGCCATTAGCGCCAATTTTGCGGAAATTGGAATCGGCACAGACAATAGCGGTTCAGTCAGAATTCCCGCTATCTTTAACGGATTAATAGCGTTACGCCCAACAGCAGGATTGATCAGTCAACAAGGTATCTTCCCAATGGGCAACCTGGATGGCACTGCCGGCCCGATAGCACGTACATCTACAGATCTCGCGATCATGATGGATGTTCTCGTTCCACACAAGCCCCAAAATTACATCACGTATTTGAACAAGAACGGTTTAAACGGCAAACGCATCGGAGTAGTTCATCTGGTTGGGAAAGTGAATACATTCAAAGCCATGTCAACGGATGTGAAAAATCTGATTGATCAGGCATTGCATACCATGCAGCAGCATGGTGCCCTGATTGTTGATGTGAACCTGCCTCAATTCGATAACAACCGAAAAAATAATCAGGCTGGTGAAATTGAAGACATCAACTATTATCTGAGTTCATTCCCGGCAACGCGGAAAAGCTTTAAAGATATCTGCGAATCAGACAGGACTCGAAATTTTGGCGACATTAAATCGTGCTTAAAATTCATGAATTCCATTCCTCCCAAATCAAGCCAGCAATACAAGAATGTATTGACCATGCTCAGGAAAAACAGGGATTACGTTCAAACAATGATGAAAAACAACCATCTGGATGCACTGTTGATTCCTCTCAGTACTCAACCAAGCGGCAATTATAACGGCAACACCATAAATACGTGGCAGGCAGCCGTATCATCGAATGCAGGACTACCGGCGATTGATTTTATTGTTGGGTACAATAATGAAAATATGCCTATCGGTATCGACTTGATAGGGCCGGAATTTAGTGAAGGCAAATTGATAGAAATAGCATTTGCGTATGAAAATGCAACGCATTTAAGGCATGAACCGGCGATGCCTGAACCAGATTTGAAAATGACATCGTTATCAATTTCTCAATTTAATAATTTGATTTCAGTGATTGGCAAAACCACATATGACCAGGTTTTGAAAAACGCCGGCTCCAAATCAGACCTGGCTGATTTGCTTTCACCTGAAAGGTTCAGAAGGATTGTTATCGATACAATTTCAAACATGATTGATTCCGATCAAAACCAGAAAACAGGGGTATCACATTAGATAACCTGTAAACGATCGGAAATTCGTTCAGGACAAGCCTGAATTAATAAAAACATTTCGGGATGATGCATAACCTGAAAGAATAACACAGGAAGACATTAACTATGAGACCACTTGCACGCGGGTACATCCATCAGGCGGCGTTTTATCTTGCTCTCTGCGCCTGCTCAATTCTCATTTATTACAGCAACGGAACACAGGCTTTGTTTGCCAGTGTCATTTACAGTTTGAGCCTGGTTGGAATGTACGGTGTGAGCGCGTTTTATCATGTCAACACGTGGAGCAGAAAAAGTTACTTAATCCTGCGGCGCATCGATCATTCAGCTATCTATGTATTAATTGCCGGCACAGCAACGCCCATATGTCTCTTGAGCTTGAAAGGCCAAGCAGGATCACATCTTTTATTTACATTTTGGCTCATTGCATTCATAGGAATGTTTATGGCGGTTATCTGGACCCATGGACCCAAGTGGGTCAGATCGTTTCTGTATGTGGCTATGGGCTGGATAGGGATATTTTATTATCCTGAAATAAAAGCGGCACTTGATTTGACTAACTTGCAGCTATTGGTAACGGGTGGAATTTTGTATACATTGGGGGCGATGGTATATGGTTTTAAATGGCCGGATCCTTTTCCAAAAGTCTTTGGGTATCACGAAATCTTTCATGTCTTCGTCGTCATTGCAAGCGGATTTCA
>Ga0070740_10006443_pt1 | contig 10294 bp, 12 predicted proteins | sample Coa_R2_FD_67286 | JGI IMG/M metagenome (GOLD analysis project Ga0070740, IMG submission 67286) | Surface soil microbial communities from Centralia Pennsylvania, which are recovering from an underground coalmine fire - Coalmine... | ecosystem: Environmental > Terrestrial > Soil > Unclassified ...
CGCCTTCCCGTGTCCGTACTGGTGGGCGACATCCGCCGGACGTACCGCGACGCCGACGGCGAGGAAGGTGAGCAGAGCCGCGACGAGGTCCGTGCCGGAGTGGATCGCCTCCGAGACGAGGCCGAGGCTGTGCGTCGCCAGGCCCGTGGCAAGCTTGAGCGCAATCAGCGCGACCGCCGCGAGCACCGACCAGAGGGCCGTCCTGCGCTGCGGATCCATCGCCCGGAAGCGTACGCCGCCGCTCCGCGGGTCAGACCCGCTCGAGCGGCCAGACGACCACGTCCTGGCGCTCGGCGACGTGGCAGAGCGGGTCGCCGTGCAGCTCGGCCGGGGCGAGCGAGGTGAGGTCGATCTCCGCCTCCGCGGGGCGCAGCAGCCAGGGCGGATGGTGGATCTCGGCCCGGTAGAGGCCGGCGGCGTCGCACGTGTACAGGCAGTAGCGCTCGCTCAGGAACCACTCCAGCGAGCCCGCCTGGGCCGGCGCCGCCGGGCCGAGCGGCCGGAAGCGTCCCGAGAAGACCTTGCCGCGCTCGCCGAGGCGGGCGCACTCGACGTCGGTCCAGCCGTCCGCCTCGTCGACGGTGATGCGCGCGTCGAAGTACGGCAGCCGGTACTGGCGCCGCGCGGCCCGCACGACGAGCCGGCTGGTCGCGTCGAGGCTGAAGAACCACAGGCCGGGCCTGCCGTCGGCGCCCCGGACGTAGGTGCGGACGTTCAGCTCGAGGAAGGAGGAGACGAGCGGCAGGGGCAGGGTGCCCCGCCAGCGAAGGCCGCTGACGCGGAAGGGGACGATCCCCAGCCAGGCGCTGCCGTCCCGCTCCTCGAGCTCGAGCTGGGCGGGGATCCGCGGCCGCAACGCCTCCGGCGGCACCGGCCAGTGGGCGAACAGGAGGTCCTGCCAGGTCTGACCCACGAGCCAGCGGCCGGCAGGAGGCGGCCAGGGCCGGTGCTCGACGTGCTCGAGGGCGCGCGCCTGGCGGCTCGCGGCCCGCAGAGCGTCCAGCACGCGCCGGCCCTCCGGCTAGAGGTTGCCGCGCAGCGCCTGCTCGCGCTCGATCGCCTCGAACAGCGCCTTGAAGTTGCCCTCGCCGAAGGTCGTCGCGCCGTGTCGCTCGATGACCTCGAAGAAGACGGTCGGCCGGTCCTGCGCCGTCTTGGTGAAGATCTGCAGCAGGTAGCCGTCGTCGTCGCGGTCGACGAGGATCTTGTGCTCCTGCAGCACCGCGTAGTCCTCGGCGATCTCGCCGACCCGCTCGGCGACGTCCGCGTAGTACGTGTCCGGCGTGTCCAGGAAGACGAGCCCGCGCTCCTTCAGCGCCTCCACGGTGCCGACGATGTCCTCGGTGGCCAGCGCGATGTGCTGTGCCCCGGCGCCGCCGTAGAACTCGATGTACTCCTCGATCTGGCTCTTGCGCTTGCCTTCGGCAGGCTCGTTGATCGGGAACTTGATCTTCCCCTGTCCGTCCGACATGACCTTGGACATCAGCGCCGAGTACTCGGTCTGGATCTGGTCGTCGCCGAAGTGGAGGATGTTCGTCATCCCGAAGACGCGCTCGTAGAACTCGACCCAGTAGTCCATGCGGCCGAGCTCGACGTTGCCGACGATGTGGTCGATGTTCGTGAAGCCGACCCCGCCGCCGGCGTGGCCGTTCTCCGAGACGGAGACGTAGCCGGGCAGGAACGGGCCGCGGTACTCGGCGCGGTTGACGAACGTGTGGATCGTGTCGCCGTAGGTGGCGATCGCCGAGCGCTCGAGCGTGCCGAACTCGTCCTCGACCCGCTGCGGCTCGAGCACGCTGCGCGCCCCGCGCGAGACCGCCTGCCGGTAGGCCTCGGTCGCGTCCGGGACCGCCAGGGCGATGTCGCGCACGCCGTCGCCGTGCTTGGCGTGGTGGCGGGTGATCTCGTGCTCCTCCCGTAGCGCGGTCGTGAGCACGAAGCGCACGTCGCCCTGCTCGAGGACGTAGGAGGCGCGATCGCGGACGCCCGTCTCGGGGCCGGCGTAGGCGGTGCGGGTGAAGCCCATCGCATGCTCGTAGAAGTACGCCGCCTGCTTGGCGTTGCCGACCCAGAACTCCACGTAGTCCCAGCCGAGCAGCGGCATGAAGTCTTCGGCCATGTGCCGATTATGCCCCTCGCGCCCGGCCTGCGAATCCCCTGGGGCGGGCGGCGGGCCGGCCGCGTCCTGCGCTCACTCGATCCCGGGCACGCCCGCGGGCGCTCGCCGCCGCAGCCGCTCGTAGACGATGCCGCCGAAGATGAGCACGCCGCCGGCTGCCTCGAGGGGATGCAACGACTCGCCGAGCAGCACGAGCGCGAAGACGACGGCGAAGAACGGCTGGAGGTTGCCGAACAGGGAGGCTCGGGAGGGGCCGACGCGGTCGATTGCGGTGAACCAGAGGATGTTGGTCAGGAAGAGCGGCCCGACGACCGCGTAGCCGAACCCCAGCCAGACCGCCCAGCCGAAGGAGAAGCGCTCCGCGCCGAGCTGGGCCGAGGCGAGCGCCGCGAGCGGCAGCCAGCCGAGCGCGAGCACGACTGCGCTGATCCGGTACGGGGAGTAGCGGCGCATCAGCGGCGCGATCGCGACCGTGTACGCGCCCCAGGTGAACGCCGTGGCGATGGCGATCAGGTCGCCGCCGAGCGAGCTGCCGAGCCCTCCCTCGGCGCCGGCGGCGACCAGGCCGACACCGGCGAACGTCACCAGCGCGCCCACCCAGAACGAGCGGGGCAGTGCCTCCAGCCGCAGCACGACGCTGATCAGTCCGATGAACACCGGCGTCGCCCCGAGCAGCAGGGCGACGGTCGAGGCGTGGGCGAGCTTGACGCCGTAGACGAAGCAGACCTGGTTGAGGAAGATGAACAGCGCGGCGAGCGCGACGAGCGGCAGGTCGCGGCGCGCGATCCGGAACGAGCCCTCCCGCCAGTAGGTGAAGAGCCAGAAGAGCGCGATCGCCGCGAAGTAGCGGATCGTCCCGTAGGCGAGCGGCAGCCAGCCGCGCTCGAACATGTACTTCGTGACCGTGATGTTGAGCGCCCACAGGAGCACCGTCCCGAGCAGCATGGCGTCCACGAGCGAGGGCCGGCGCACGCCCGCGAACCTAGCTCCGTTAGGCTGGGCCGCGATGCCGGAGCCGACCTTCGCCGAGATCGACGCCCTCCTCGGGCCCGCGACGCCGCACTTCGCCTACCAGCTGCGGGCGCGCGTCCGCGAGCTCGTCCTCGACCTGCCGGAGGAGCATCCGGTACGGCGCTACGCGGAGGAGAAGATGGAGCTGCTCGACCGGCTCGGCCACGCCTCGTCGAAGGCGGCCGACAGCCACCGCGAGCCGCGCTCCCGGCCCGGCTGGAGCGAGCTGCCGAGCTCGGCGCCCGCGGACGAGCCGCTGCCTCGGCGGCGATGACCCTCGAGGGGTCCGCGGTCCTCGTCACCGGGGGGACGCGGGGCATCGGGCGGGCGATCGCGCTGCGACTCGTCGCCGACGGCGCCGGCCGCGTCGTGCTCGGCTACCTGCGGAACGACCGGGCGGCGGCCGAGGCGGCGGCGCTCGTCGAGCAGGCCGGCGCCGAGCCGGTGCTCGTCCGGGGCAACGTCGCCGACGCCCGCACGGTCGGCGAGCTCGCCGCGAGCGGCCCGTACCGGGTCGTCGTCCACAACGCCGCCACCGGCGTGATCAGGCCGGCGCTCGAGACGGAGGACAAGCACTGGGACTGGACGTTGGCCGCGAATGCGCGGGCGCTGCTCGCGCTCACCCGCGCGACCGTGCCGACGATGCCGCAGGGAGGCTCGATCCTCGCCGTCTCCAGCCTGGGCTCGCAGCGCGTGCTCGCCAACTACGTGCTCATCGGCGCCTCCAAGGCGGCGCTCGAGGCGGTCGTTCGCTACCTCGCCGTCGAGCTCGCCCCGCGGGGAATCCGCGTCAACTGCGTCTCGGCGGGGGTGGTCGAGACCGAGGCGCTCGACTGGTTCCCGAACAAGGACGAGATGCTCGCCTCGGTGCGCCGGACGCCGGCCGGACGGCTCGTCGAGCCAGCGGACGTGGCCGGGGCCGTCTCGTTCCTCTGCTCGCCGGACGCCGCGATGATCTGCGGCCAAACGCTGGTCGTGGACGGCGGCTACTCGCTCCGCGCCTGACGACGCCGATGGAGCCGACCGACGAGAACCTGCGGGCCTGGGACGTCGTCCATCGCGCCCGGCCCGAGCCGCTCGGGCTGCCGCCGCTGGTGCAGCGCGCCCTCGGCGACCTCACGGGCAAGCGCGTCCTCCACCTGCTCTGCGGCGGCGGGGAGGCGACGGCGGCGCTCGCCGAGCTGGGGGCGGTGGCGACGGGGCTCGACCCTCGCCCGGCGCTGCTCGAGACCGCTCGCGAGCGCTGGCCGACGATCCTCTGGGTCGACGGCGACCCGCAAGCGTTGCCGCCGCAGCTGCGACGAGGCCGGTTCGACCTCGTCTACTCGGGCGAGGGCGTGCTCGGCCGCCTCGCCGACCTCGACGGCTGGGCGGCCGGGGTCGCCGCCGCCCTGCGAGCGCGGGGCGAGCTGCTCGTCTTCGACGACCACCCGGTCGCGGACTGCGTCGACGGGTTGCTCCGCTGGCGTAGCGACTACTTCCGGGAGCCGGGCGGACCCGACCGGCTCTGGCGGATCGGCCAGGTCGTGAGCGCGCTCGCCCGGGCCCGGCTCCACGTCGAGGCCCTCGAGGAGTATCCGGGCGGCACCTCCCGCCGCCGGCACGACCGGCGCATCCCGGCCACGTTCCTGCTCTACGCCCGCCGGGAGGCCTAGCCACCGCAACCGGCTCAGCCGAGGCGCTCGAGCGCCTCCTCCAGCTCGGCGTCGCTGATCGTGAGCGGCGGCGTCGCCTGGATCAGCGAGCCGTCGGGGCCGGCCGGGACGACGAGGACGCCGCGTGAGAGCGCCTCTGCCGCGTCGCCCGCGCGGGCCCGCAGCAGGCCTCGCCCCCGCCAGCCCGCCCGCGCCAGCCGCTCCCCCAGCTCGTGCACGCGGTGCAGGAGCCGCGGCGCCTCCTCGAGCACGACGAGGGCGCCGGCGCAGGCGAGGGGGTTGCCGACGTGGGTGTGGGTGTAGACGTCGTCTGGGCCGAGGCGCCAGACCTCCTCCAGGCCGGGCCGGTAGAAGAGCGCCGCCGAGAGCGGCAGGCCGCCCCCGAGCGCCTTGCCGACGCAGAGGACGTCGGCCACCTCCTCGCCCGGCCACAGCTCGCCGACGCGGCCCAGGCCGGCGAAGATCGCGTCGACGACGAGGAGCGCGCCGGCCTCGTCGCAGCGGCGGCGGAGCACCTCGAGGAAGCCGTCGGGCGGCACGCGCGCGCCCGCCCGCCCCTGCACCGGCTCGACGATCAGGCAGCCCGCGTCCGCCGGCAGCGGCCCAGGGTCCTCGCCGTAGGCCCGCCGGTACACCGGCCCGGGCAGCCAGGGCTCGAACGGCTCGCGGAAGCGCTCGAAGCCGGTCGCCGCCAGGGCGAGCAGGCCCGTGCCGTGGTAGGCCCCGTCGAAGGCGACGATCCCGGGGCGCCCGGTCGCGAGCAGGGCCGTCCGCAGCGCCACCTCCACCGCGTCCTCCCCCGTCACTCCGAGCTTCGCCGGCCGGGGCAGCGCCTCGCGCAGGCGGCGCGTGACCTCCGCCTCGGCGAGGTCGCCGAGGGCGTGCACGACCGGCTGCTCCTGCCAGGCTGCGAGGATGCGGGGGTTGCGGTGGCCGAGGGCGGCTACCCCGAAGCCGCCGCTCAGGTCGACCAGCTCGCGCCCGTCGGCGAGCGTGACGCGGCACCCTTCGGCTCGCGCCCAGATCACGGCGAGCGCAAGCGCAGGACGCGTCCCGCGGTCGCCCGGGCGATCGTGCCCGCCATCGCCGGGTTCTCCTGCAGCCGGCGGAGGGAGTAGCGGTACCAGTGCTCGCCGAACGGGACGTAGACGCGGAGCCGATGCCCTTCGGCGACGAGGGCGTCGCGGCGGTCCTCGCGCACGCCGAGCAGCATCTGCAGCTCGTACTCGAGCGGCCCGAGCCCGCGGCGCGTGATCCGGGACAGCGCCTCCCCGAGCAGCCATTCGTCGTGCGTCGCGACCGCCGTGTAGCAGCCGGCGTCGAGCAGGGCGTCGAGGCAGCGGAGGAAGTTCGCCCGCACGGCCTCGTCGTCGGCGAACGCGAGCGCGGCCTGCTCGAGGTAGATGCCCTTGCAGAGCCGCACGTTCGGCCGCAGGTCGGCGAGGTCGCGTACGTCCCGGAGCGTGCGCCGCAGCCGAGCCTGGAGGACGATCCCCAGGTTCTCGTGCCCGTCCTGGCGCAGCTCGCGGTAGAGCCGGAGCGTCGCGTCGGTGGTCGAGGAGTCCTCCATGTCGACGCGGACGAAGTTGCCGTAGCCGGCTGCGGTTCGCACGACGTCGAGGAGGTTCTCGCGGCAGAGCTCGGGCGAGAGGTGGAGGCCGAGCGCGGTCAGCTTGACGCTGACGGTCGAGTCGAGCCGGTGCTCGTCGATGGCGGCGAACACGTCGCGGTAGGCCTGGGCGATCGCCCGCGTCTCCGCTTCCTGGCGGATCTCTTCCCCGAGGACGTCGATGGTGGCGAGCTTGCCGCCGGCGTTCAGCTCCCGCACCACGGCGATCGCCTCGGCGAGGGTCGAGCCGGCGATGTAGCGGGCAGAGACGACCTGCAACACCGGCTTCGGCACCGCCGGCAGCAGACGGACGAGGGCGGAGTCGAGCAGGGACACGGGCGCGGCGATTCTACGCCCGGGCCTGCCGCGCGGCGCCCGCCCTAGCCCTCGCGCATGAAGCCCCGGCGGGCGGCGCTGACGAGCGCGACCGCCTCCGGGAAGAGCACGCGCATCGCGTCGCGCAGGGCGATCGCCTGCTCGTCGACGCCGCCCTGGGGCCGAACCTGCTGGAGCGCGGCTGCGGTCAGCTCGACCGCCGTGTTGAGGGTCAGGGTGGCGAACTGCTCGCGCTGCGCCTCCTGCACGCTCTCCGCCTGAGCCTCGGCGAACTCGCGCAGGCCGCGCAGGATCTCCTCCGGGTCGCCGCCGAAGGGGAAACCGAAGCCGCCGCCTTCCATCGCCCTAGCGTAGCCGCCGCGCGCGCACCGCCCGGCCGGGGCAGGAAACGCCGCGCCGAGACCGGCCCGGCTCGCCGCTCAGGCCAGGGGCAGCTTGTACGTGCGCTCCACGTCGGCGGCGAGCTCCTCGACCGAGCCGAGCGCCGCCTGCAACGCGGCCGCGAAGGGCGATCCGGCGCTGTCGCCGAGGGCCTGCTCGAGCCGGCGGGACGCCGAGCCGACGGCGTCGAGGTACGCACCGCTCGCCACTCGCGGCGGCGGCTGCAGCGTGGCGGCGAGCTGGGCGGCGGCCGCCTCCGCGTCCTCGATGCCCGCCGGCGCCTCCGTCTCGCGCAGCTCGGCCAGGCGGACGCGGAGCTGACCGAGGTCGCCCCCGCCCGCGACCTCTTCCGCGAGCTCGCAGAGCGCGGCTACCGACACGGCCTCATGGACGAGCCGCCGTTCGGCGAGCGGCTCCGCATCGTCGCCGAAGGCCAGCCACGCCCGCCCCTGCGGGGATTCGTACGCGCACAGGTAGACGCGTCGGCCGAGCGTCTCCGCGACCACGACCCCGGCGAGCTCCTCCCCGGACGCCGCGAACGCGGCGGCGGCCCGGGCGATGCGGCCCACGTCGTCGGCAACCGCCATGGGGAGAGAATACGGCCGTGGACGCTCTTGCCGGCAGCCGGCGGGCGCGCGAGCTGTTCGCGCCGCTCGGCCCGACGTACGACCGCTACGCCCGGCTGCTCTCGCTCGGCCAGGATCCCCGCTGGCGCGCCTTCCTCGTCGCGCGGGTCCCGCCCCAGGCGCGGCGCGTCCTCGACGTCGCCACCGGCACCGCGGCGGTGGCCATCGAGCTCGCCCGCGCCCAGCCGCAGCGGACGGTGGTCGGCGTCGACCAGAGCCCCGAGATGCTGGCGAGCGGGCGCGAGCGGGTGCGACGAGCCGGGCTCGAGCGACGGATCGAGCTGCGGGAGGGGCGAGCCGAGGCGCTCCCCTTCGGCGACGCCGCCTTCGACGCCCTGACCTGCACGTACCTGCTCCGCTACGTCGACGACGTGCCGGCCACCCTGCGCGAGCTCGTCCGGGTCGTCAAGCCGGGGGGCACGCTGGCCCTGCTCGAGTTCGGCCTGCCACGGGGCCTCTGGCGGCCGCTCTGGGAGCTGTACGTCCGGGCCGGCCTGCCGAGCGCGGGCGCCCTCGTGTCTCCCGGCTGGCACGAGGTCGGCCGCTTCCTGGGGCCGAGCATCCGCAGCTTCTGGGGTCGCTGGCCCGAAGCGAGCCTGCTCGCGGCCTGGGAAGAGGCCGGCCTGAGCGAGGTTCAGAGCAGGCGCCTCAGCCTCGGCGGCGGGCTCGTGCTCTGGGGGCGCCGGCGGTGACCGCCACCCGCCCGCGCCCCGCCTTCTACGCCCTGCGCGCCGGCGGCTGGCGGGACTACGTCACGCTCCTCCACCCTCCGTACACGCTCTGGCACCTCTCCTACGTCGCCGTCGGCGCCGCGCTCGCGCCACGCATGGACTGGAGCCTGCTCGGCTGGACGACGCTCGCCTTCGCCCTGGCCATGGGGGTCGGGGCGCACGCGCTCGACGAGCTGCAGGGTCGTCCCCTACAAACCCGGATCCCGAGCCTGGTGCTCGCCGTGCTGGCCGCCGCCTCGATCGGCGGCGCCTGCGCCATCGGGGTCGTCGTCGCCCTCGAGCGGACCCTCTGGCTGCTCGTCTTCGTCGCCGCCGGGGCCTTCCTCGTCGTGGCCTACAACCTCGAGCTGCTCGACGGCGCCTTCCACGGCGGAGTGTGGTTCCCCGCCGCCTGGGGCGCCTTTCCGGTGCTGACGGCGTACTACGCCTCGGCGGGGACGCTGCGCGGGGAGGCGCTCGCGGCCGCGGCGTACGCGTTCGCCTCGAGCTGGGCGCAGCGACGGCTGTCGACCTCGGTGCGGCTCGTCCGCCGCCGGGTCGTGGCGATCAGCGGCCAGGCGGACCTGGACGACGGGCGCACGCTGCCGCTCGACGCGGACGCGCTGACTGCGGCGCCCGAAGCGGCGCTCAAGGCGCTCGCAGCCGCGACCGTACTGGTAGCCGTCGCGCTGCTGCTCCTGCGCGCGCGCTGAGGCGCTCTACACTCCGCCGGGTGGCGCTGACGACCATCGCCGATCTCGTCTTCGCCGCCGGCGTCGTGCTCGCGGCTGCCGCGCTCACCGCCGCCGCCCTGCGGCGAGGGCCGACGTGGGCGCTGGCGGCGGCGCTCGCCGGCGAGGGCTGCGCGGCGGTCGCGATCTGGATCGCGTTCGCCCTGCGCCACGAGCGACCGCTGGCCGTGGCGGCCGGCGGCCTCACCGGCTCGGCTCTGGCCGCTGCGGCGAGCCTGCTGCTGCGCGGCTCGCTCCGCCGGCTCGAGGACCTCGACGCTCGCCTCGCCGAGGCGCACGCCGAGCTGGTCGCGCTCGTCGAGCGCGAGACGGAGGCCTCCGCGCGAGCGCTCGAGCACACCCTCGCCCGGGCCCGCGCCGAGTCCCGCTCGCTGCTCGAGGAGCAGGAGCGGCGGATCGCCGAGGAGCGGCGGGCGGCGGTGGCCGAGCGCGAGCAGCAGGCGACGGCTGCGCTGAGCGGCAGGCTGAGCGAGGTGCAGGCGCAAGTCGAGCAACGGCTCGCAGCCTGGTCGCAGGACCTCGAGCGGGCCGCCGAGGCGACGAAGCGCTGGATCGCCGAGCTCGAGCAGCGGCAGGAGCGGCGCCTGCGGGACCTCGAGGCGCGGCTCGCCTCGGACGGCGAGCGGCTGGCCGCCGAGGGCGAGCAGCAGCGCGCCGCGGTCGCCCGCCTGCGCGCCGAGCTCGGCCAGGCGGCCGAGGAGGCGGTGACCCGGGCACAAGCCGAGCTCGAGGCGCACGGGGCCGAGCGCCGGCGGATGCTGTACGAGCTCGAGCAGCGGCTGGCCAGGCAGGAGCGCGAGCTGCACGAGCGGCTCCAGCGCGAGGAGGTCGAGGCCGCGCAGCGGATCCGGGCCGGGTTCGAGGACGTCGCCCGCCGCCAGGTGGAGCAGCTCGAGCGCCTCGTGGAACGAGTGGTCGCCTCCCATGCCAACGAGGCCGCCCAGCAGTTCGCGAGCCTGGTCAAGACGTCCCGCGAGGACGCGGCCAGGCGGCTGGCGCGGGAGCTCGAGCGTGCCGTGAGCAGCTTCGCGCGCGACGCCGAGACCGTGCTGGCGGAGCGTCTGGCGCATGTCGCCGACACGGGCGCGCAACGGC
>Ga0070740_10006444_pt1 | contig 10287 bp, 6 predicted proteins | sample Coa_R2_FD_67286 | JGI IMG/M metagenome (GOLD analysis project Ga0070740, IMG submission 67286) | Surface soil microbial communities from Centralia Pennsylvania, which are recovering from an underground coalmine fire - Coalmine... | ecosystem: Environmental > Terrestrial > Soil > Unclassified ...
GACCCCAAGCTCCGGGTTGACACGGCGCTCATGCGCTTCAACCAGGACCTCGATGTCGAGCCGGCGAAGAACGCGAACATCATCAACCTCTCGCTGCTCAACACCGATGCCGACGTCGCGGCCCGGACCCTCCAGACGCTGATCGAGAAGTTCATCGCCCAGCAGTCGAAGATCTACCAGAGCGCCCAGCTTCCCTTCATGCTGGAGCAGCTCGCGCAGGCACGCGAACGGCTGGAGAAGTCGCGCCAGGCGGTGCAGGACTTCAAGGCCTCGACCGGCATCAATTCGCTGGAGGAGGAACGCACGCTCCTCCTGCACCAGCGGTCCGACGCGCAGGAGCAGCTGACGCAGGCCATCAGCAAGCAGGAGGATGCGACGGGCCGGTTCCAGAAGCTGGAGCAGATGCTGAAGGACATGCCGAGAGACATCAAGCTTTCGGACGAGAACGACCGTTTCAAGGCGGTGGACGATGCCCGCCAGCGGGTCGACGACCTGCTCGCGCGGCAAAAGGCGATGAGCGACAACTACCGGCCTGACAGCCAGACCATGAAAACGCTGGACGAGCAGCTCAGCTTCGCCCAGCAGCAGCTCGCCAAGGCCTCCCGGGAGTCCGCGGCGCGCATACGCACCGGCATCAACCCGGTCCGCCAGCAGACCGAGATCGATCTCATGACGGCTGCCGGGGACCAGTACGGCGCGACCGCCAGCCGGGCGTCCTATGAGGCCGAGCTGCAGCGCATAGACAAGAAGCTGAGCAAGCTGGAAGCGGACAGCCAGAAGCTCGACGCGCTCACCCTGCAGCAGCAGGTGGACGAGGAGAACTTCCGCAACTACTTGCAGGCGGTCAACGACGCCCGGGTGACCGACGACCTGAACCGGCAGCGCATCAGCAGCATTGCGGTGATACAGGCGCCCACCGTGCCCTCGCTCCCGTCCCGCCCGCGCATCAACCTGATCCTCGCGGCGGGCTTTCTTCTCGGCCTGGCCGGCGCCATCACGATCACCCTGCTGAGCGAGATGTTCGACGAGGCGTTCAGCACCGCCGATCAGATCGAAACGGTGCTCGGCCTGCCGGTGCTCGGCACCTTCACCATGCGCCGCCGGATGCCGGTCCGGGCGCTGCCGGGCTATGCCAGGCTCCTGCCGCTGCTGATACTCCTGTTGGCGGCGGCCGTGCCCGGCATCGCTTTCGGGTTCGATCGGCTGAGCCCCGCATATGGGCAGCAGCTCGTGGTCCAGGATTCGAACGGAAAGATAACGGAGGTCCTCTATCCGAAGGGTGACAGGTTCGAGCGTTCGGGCCCCCTCGGGCAGAGCCTCGGCTACGCCAAGCGCGTCGGCGCCATTCTCGCCTTTTTCGATATGGAAGGCCATCAGACGGCGAGCGCGCGCCAGGAGCTGATGCCGGCCAATTATCCGGTGAGCGCGCTCGCGATCGTTCGGGACAATGCGGGAAACGCCGTCGGGGTGATCGCGCGCCACTGACCGCCTGAGTCGGAGCCGGAGGCGCAGGCGGTTCGGCTCTTCCCTGGCCTCATGACACGCACCGGCTTCGCCATTCACCGACTTTTCTTCAGCGCGGGAGCAGCCTGATGAGAATCAGCGTCTTCGGCGTCGGATACGTCGGCACCGTGCTGGCTGCTTGCATGGCCGACGACGGCCACGACGTCGTCGCGGTGGACGTCTCGGCGGAGAAGGTCCGGGCCATCAATGCCGGCGAGACCCCGATCAGCGAGCCCGACGTGCCGATGCTGATCGAGCGCGCCGTCGCTTCCGGGCGGCTGAAAGCGACCACGGCGGCGGACGAGGCGGTCCTCGGCACGGAGCTGAGCTTCGTGTGCGTCGGCACCCCGAGCCTTCACAACGGAAATCTCGATCTTCGCTACGTGCTTCAGGCTTGCGAGGACATTGCCCGCGCCGTGGCTCTCAAGCCGGATCGTCACATGCTCGTCATCCGCAGCACGATCCTGCCGGGTTCCATGAAGAGGTATGTGATCCCGATGCTGCGGGAGATCTCGAGGAAGGAGCCGGGCGTCGATTTCGGCCTCGCCTATCATCCGGAGTTCCTGCGCGAGGGCAGCGCAGTCCAGGATTTCCGCGCCCCCGCGGTCGCCGTGATCGGCGCCATCGACGAGCGGACCGGCGAGACCCTGCGGCGGCTCAACGACGGCAATGGAGCCGAGATCCACATGGTCGACATGGGCACCGCCGAGGCGATCAAATACGCGAACAACAGCTGGCACGCCCTGAAGGTGAGCTTCGCCAACGAGATCGGCCAGATCTGCAAGGCCAGCGGCATCGACGGCCGCGCCGTCATGGCCGTCCTCTGCGCCGACCGCAAGCTCAACATCTCGCCCGCCTATCTCAGGCCCGGCTTTGCGTTCGGCGGCTCCTGCCTGCCCAAGGACCTTCGCGCGCTGCGCTACCACGCCAAGACCCTCGACGTGCAGAGCTTCGTGCTCGACGCCACGCTCGCCGCCAATCAGCATCAGATCGATCGCGTCGTCGGCATGATCGCGCGCAACGGCCGCCGCCGGGTGGCGATCCTCGGGCTGACCTTCAAGCCCGACACCGACGATCTGCGCGAGAGCCCTCTCGTCGAGCTGGTGGAGCGGCTGATCGGCAAAGGCTTCGAGCTCGTCATCTACGACAGCGATCTGCAGCTCTCGCGGCTGGTCGGCAGCAACCGGCGGTTCGCCATGCAGCACCTGCCGCATCTGTCGGGGCTGCTCGTCGCCGACCTCGACGACGCGCTGGAGCGCAGCGACACCGTCGTGGTCGGCACCCCGCACGCCTCCTTCCGGAACCTCCTGCCGCGGCTCAGATCCGACCATCGCGTTCTCGACCTCGCCGGCCACGACGCAGCCTTGCGCAAGCACGCCAACTACGAGGGAGTGGGCTGGTGATCGGCAAGACCGGCTCACCGCCGCTCTGGCAGCCCGGTCTGAGACGCATCGGTCTCCGGCAGCTCCGGGAAAGGCTGCGCTCGCCGCTCGTCGGCAGCATGAGCATCATCACCTCGGCCATGGCGGTGCGCCTGGCGTTGCAGGTCGTGGTGTTCGCGATCGTCGCCGGCTCCCTTGGGCCGGCGCAGTTCGGCGCCTTCGCCAGCGTGGCGGCGCTGGCCGCCATTTTCAGCTCCCTCTCCGGATGGGGCGGCGACCAGCTGCTGCTTCGCCGAGTCGGGCGGTCCCGCGACGATCTGCCGAAGGCGATGGCAACCGCGCTCGCGTTCCTCGCGCTCTCGGCGCCGCCGCTCGTCCTCCTGGCGATGATCGTCGTTCCGCTCGCGATCGACAGATCCATCCCGTGGCAGCTCGTGCTTTTCATCTCGGTCTCGGATATCGCGCTGACGCAGATCAACGCCATCGGCGCGGCCTGCTATCAGGCGGTGGGGCGCCCGATGGGAACCATGCGCCTCAGCGTGGGATTCGCCGTCGCCCGCGTGCTCGCGGCCCTCCTCTGGGTCGCCGCCGCGCCCCGCCACGACGCCCTCTCCTGGGCCCACTTCTATTTCGCCATCTCGGCCCTGGGCGCGGTCGTTTCGGCCTGGCGCGTGATGCGGGAGCTCGGGCGTCCGGTCTGGCAGATCGCCTGGCACGAGTGGCGGGACGGCTTCCAGTTCGCGCTGCAGGCGGCGTCGCAATCGGCCTTCGGCAGCATCGACAGGCCGGTCGTGGCTGCGCTGTCGAGCCTCTCCGTGGCCGGCCTCTACGCCGCCGCCAACCGGATCGTCACGGCGGCGGGCATACCGGTCAACGCCCTGCTCTGGTCGGCCTATGTGCGGTTCTTCCAGGTCGGGGTCTCGGGTCCCCGGGCAAGCGCGAGATTGGCGGTCCGGCTCCTGCCTGTCGGGATCGGGCTCGGCGCCGTGGGTGCCGTCGCGACGCTCATCCTCGCCCCCCTCGCGCCGCGGGTGCTCGGGCACAGCTATAGCGGCACCCACGCGGCGCTGCTGATCCTGGCGCCGCTGCCCATTTTCCGGGCCGTGCATTCGCTCGGGCTCGACGTGCTCGTCAGCACGGGACGCACGGCGCTGCGGACGGTCGTTCAGATCGCCATGCCCCCGGTCAACATCCTGCTCTGCTGGCTGCTGGTGCCGTCTTACGGGGAGATCGGGGCGGCGCTCGCGACAGTGCTGACGAATGCGAGCCTCGCCACGGTCGCATGGGCGATCGTCGCGATGCTGGTCAAGCGGCAGCGCGCCCAGGGCCCGGCTCCTGCCGAATAGGTTGGTGGCCGAAAAATGACTCGTTTTCGACGCATGTCCGACCCGACTCAAAAATACCACCTGCGAAGCGCGGCAATTTTGGCAGCGTGAATGATTGATCGTCGTCAAAAGCCGTTATTCGTCAGGGACTGGTTTGGGAGGAAAGACACGGCCCATGGCGTGATGGGCCGAGAGAAGGGCTTGCGAAGTATCAGCGGAGCGAAGGCAGCATGATAGGCGAGCGAGAAGGTGTGACCCGTCATGCGGCAGGCGTGTCTTCAGCCGGCCGGCGGAGCATCGCTTTTCATGAGCGGCGGATGCCGGCGGGGATGCGGCAGATCCGGCAAGTGGCGGCGGTGCCGCCTCCGCCGCTCGCCTCCGGCGGATCGCTTTCGCCCCTCTTCCTCTCCATCCTCCTGATCGCCAGCCAATGCCTGGCCATCGTCGTCTGCAACATGCTCCTGACCGTCATCGGCGAGGGGAACCGCGGCACGCCCGATTTCACGGAAGCCGCGATTGCGGGCCTCGGCGTCGGCGCGCTGTTCTGCGTGATTCGGCCGATGATCCGGCTGTCGACGGGACCCAAGGAATCGGACCTGCTATCCACCTCGGTGACGGGGACGCTGGCGGCGCTGGCTCTCGCCGAGCTCGCCGCTCTCGGCGGCTATGCCTATCTTTCCCATTACGTGGGCACGACCATACCCCCGGTCTCCTTCCATCATTGGCTGCGGGCCTGGGCCATGGCGACCGCCGTCGTGGGCCTGCTCGATCTCCTCGGCGGCTGGATTGTCGCCCGTTGGGTACGGCAGAGAAGGCTGGCCCGGCGGGTCGTCGTATTCGGCGGGGGCGAGCACGGCAGCCGGTTCATCAACGACGTGGCGCTGCGGTCGCCGAACCGGCTCTTCGTTCGCGGCTATTTCGACGACCGCGCCGAAAACATGACGGGATCGATCGGCGGCGTTCCCTGTCTGGGCGACAGTCACCGGCTGATCGAGTTCGTCCGGGGCGAGCCCATCGACGAGATCGTCATCGCGCTTCCCTGGTCGGCCGACCGGCGGATCCTGGAGATGCTGCGCCGGTTCCGACACCTCCCGGTGCCCATCCGGCTGGCGCCCGAGCTGATCGTGCACAGCGCGGCCGAGCTGCATACGGAGGCGGACAGCCTGTACACGCTGACCATTCGCGATCGGCCGCTTTCGGAGCTGGACCTGCTGATCAAGAGCATCTTCGACCGGCTTATCGCAAGCGTGCTTCTGCTGCTGACGCTGCCGACGATGGCGGTCGTCGCCTGCCTGATCAAGCTGGACAGCCCCGGGCCCGTGTTCTTCCGCCAGAAGCGGCTCGGGTTCAACAACAGGCCGTTCAACGTCCTGAAGTTCCGCACCATGACGCATACCGGCGCCGAGCCCGGCGCCGTGCGCCAGGCTCAGCGCGGCGACCCCAGGATCACGCGGGTCGGCGCGTTCCTGCGCCGCTCGAGCCTTGACGAGCTACCGCAGCTCTTCAACGTGCTGCGCGGCGAAATGTCCCTGGTCGGGCCGCGGCCGCATCCGATCTGGGCGCACGCGGGCGAGCTCTGGCCGGAGCAGGGCGAGCGGCCGCTGGACGCCATCTTCAGCGAATACGCCTCGCGGCACCGCATGAAGCCCGGGATCACCGGCTGGGCGCAGGTCTGCGGCTACCGGGGCGAGACCGAGACCCCCGACAAGATGGCAAAGCGCGTCGAGCACGACATCTATTACATCGACAACTGGTCGCTCTGGCTCGATGTCCGGATCCTCGCCAGGACCCTGCTCACGGCGCTCGCCGACAAGAACGCGTATTGAGCCGGATCGACGGTCCGCTCTCTGCGGGGCTTGGCAGCAGAGACAGCGATAGGTCATGCCCGCGCCCCTGGTGAGCATCGTCATCAACAACTACAACTACGGGGAATTCCTCGGGGCCGCCATCGAGAGCGCGCTCGACCAGTCCTACGCTCCGGTGGAGGTCCTGGTCGTGGACGACGGCTCCACGGACGGATCGCGGGAGGTCATTGCCCGATATGGCCCGAGGGTCGTGCCGATCCTGAAGGCCAATGGGGGGCAGGCATCGGCCTTCAACGCGGGGGTCGCCGCCAGCACGGGCCGGATCATCTGTTTCCTCGATTCGGACGATCTGTTCTATCGCGACAAGGTGAGCGAGACGGTGGCGCTCTTCATCCGCGAGCCGTATGAGACCAAGCCGCTGTTCGTTTCCCACCAGCTCGAGATCATCGACCGCCAGGGCGTGCCGAGGCGGGGGCGGATCGGCGGACGTGGCGGGCCGCCGCTCAATCTTTACGCCTACGCCAAGCGGTACCGATTCACCTACGCGCCCTGTGGGCCGACCACAGGCATGTCCCTCAACAGGGTGCTCGCGGACCGCATATTCCCGCTGCCGGAGGAAGGGCTCAGGGTCGGCGCGGACGATTTCGTCCGGCGGGCCGCCTCCCTCATCGGGGATTGCCATGCCATCGACAGGGTGCTCGGCGGCTACCGGGTGCATGGCGAGAACAGATGGTACGGAACACCCGACGAGCGGATCGGCCCGCTCGAGCATGTCCGCAACCTGCAGGCCTACCTCAATCGACTGCTGCTGGCGAACGAGCTGGAGCCCGTCATCTCCTTTCACGAGTCCATGTACTACTGCGTTCACTTGGCGGAAAGCCGCCAGTGGGCCGCCCTGCCGAAGCAGGCGCTGCGGGCGATCGCCCGGCATCCGGATCTCCATACCTTGAGATTCATGTATCTGCTTGCTGCCGATACGATCCGCCGCAGCCTTCGCGAACGAAGGCTTCCGGCGCAGACCCGGTGACAGGCGGGTGCTCACCGTCCTCTTCGCGACCCGGGATCGCGCCGTCCTTCTCCGGAAGGTGCTCGAGGCGTTCTGCCGCCTGCGGCCCCCGCCGTCCGGCTGGAAGCTCGTGGTGGTCGACAACGGCAGCCGGGACGGCACGGCGGAGGCGATCGCGTCCTTCAAGGATCGCCTGCCTCTGCAGTCCATCTTCGAGCCGGCCGCCGGCAAGAACCTCGCCTTGAACACCGGGCTGCAGCTGCTGGAAGGCGATCTCACGGTCCTGACGGACGACGACGTGTTCCCTCACCCGGACTGGCTGGTGGAGCTGCGCCGGGCGGCGGACGCGCAGCGGGATTTCTCGATCTTCGCGGGGGCGATATTGCCGCGCTGGGAGGTTCCCCCGCCGGACTGGGTGAAATGGACCGATCCCGGCCCCGTCTACACTCTGACCGACCCGACCCGCCCGGAGGGGCCGCTGGCGCCCGCCATGGTCTTCGGACCAAACATGGCGCTGCGCAGCGGCATTTTTCAGTCGGGCATCCGCTTCGACCCCACGATGGGCCCACGCGGCGGCAGCTATCCCATGGGAAGCGAGACCGAGCTCGTGCTGAGGCTCGCGCGGCAGGGGCATTCGGCTTGGTATGCCCCCGCGGCCGTCGTGGAGCATTTCATCCGGGCCGAGCAGCTGCGGAAGGACTGGGTCCTGCGGCGCGCGATACGATATGGCCGCGGCAAGTATCGCCTGGCCTGCAATCCGGAGGCGCGCGAAGCGAGCGCACAGGTGCCAAGGCGGCGCTTTCTCGTGAAGAAAATCGCGAAAGAGGGCCTCATCATCGCGGCGGCATCGGTGTCCGCCCGATCAGAGAGGGTCTTTCAAGCCCGCTGGCGTCTCAATTACTGGCGCGGACAGTTGGCCGAAGCCCGGATTCTCGGCCGGATCTCCCGAAACCATCGCTGAGCGGGAATGCTGCCCCGCAGCATCGGGGCCCGGCGCCATGGCGGCCTCAATCGAGGCCTGTCCCGCAACCCCCGAATCGTCCCGTCGCGGCGGGTCCAACTGATAGTTTCGGATATGCAGGGACGGATGCCAGACGACCTTTCCGAGGCCGCTCGCCGCCTTGCACATCGCCGGAAGCCACCCCTCTCTCCCGCAAAGCCGCAGCGCCAATCCCCACGGGCCGAAGATCGAGACCTGGGCCGCGCCGATGAGCATCCAGCGCGCCACGACGCCCCACCGCGGCCGAGCCAGCGCACTCGGCAGATAGGCCGTCGTTTGCCCTCCCCTGAAAGCCCGCCGGAGCAGATAGGCTGGCTCGAGCCTCTCCGGCGGAATGACCTCCTCCACCACTGCTTCCGCACACCACACACACCGCCTTCCGGCCTCGATGAGGCGGGCGAGCAGCAGCGAATCCTCGCCGCCGGACAAGCCCAGCCTCGGATCGAAAGGTGTTCCGGTGGTGAAGCACCGATCGCGATTCAGCAGAGCATTGCCGATGCCGCGCCAAGCGACGGCGTGACCGGTGGGCAGGCCGGCATCCCTCTCATAATACCGCTTGGCGCAGCCCGGAACGCGGATGCCGTCCGGGTAGCGGGGCCGCACGGGCCCTACCACGATATCGGCCTCGTACTGGCGCATCGTCGCCACAAGGCTCGACAGCCAGTTCGGCGCCGCCACCTCGTCATCGTCAAGGAAAGCGATATGTCGGCCGCCGGATTTGGCGACGCCGGCATTTCGCGCATGCGAGATGCCGGGCCGCGGCTCGCTCACGTAATGGATCGGCACCGCCGCGTCGCCGGCGATGTCCCGACAGGCCCCTTGGGCGGACCTCGCCGGATCGTTGTCCACGACGACGATCTCGACGCCGAGGCTCAGATCCCGCTGGGCCAGCGCACTGCGGATGGCCGCTCGAAACAGCTCCGGCCGACGATAGGTCGGGATGATGATGCTGATCTCGGTCACGAGCACTGGCCATCGTCGCGCGCGGCGGCGCCGGCCTTCAGGCCCGCAAACCAGCGTCGCATCTGGGGAACTCGATCTCGTCGCATCGCGTCGCGACCTGGCGGCCTCCCCCACGGAGCCATCCTCGGCTGCAGTGTATCTCCGCGCCGTCCCGTTGCGCCATGTAAAAAACAGCACGACCTGGGGGTTGAACGCAAACGAGCCGAGCGTCGCAGCGAGGGCCGCGACCGCAGCGCTTTGGTGCGGGGCGCCGAGCCGGGCACCGCGTTCATAAGGATCGGAATCCGATGAGAATTGGCGATGGAGATAGGGACCGTCTCGGTGATGTCCGGCCCCTGGCCTGTCGTGCTCCTCCAGCTTCCAAGGCGCCGGAAACGGACAAGCCACGAGGGCAAGTACAAGGGCCGCAGGCGCTGCATCCCAGCGTTCACGCGGTGCGATCGAACTTCAGAAGCTCCTCAAGCGGCGGGAGATTTCGCGGACTTCCGAGAACTTGATCCTTGAGCTCGCTCAGATAGATGTTGGTGTATCCCTGGTAGTCGTCCATGCCGAAGGTGAGCACGACGACTTTGCCGTTCGGCCCCCGGTAGGAGTCGAGCGTGCCGTCCTTCTTGCGAGCCTCGACCCAATCGAACGCGGCGAAGACCGTCGCGCCGAAGGACTGTCCGAACATGAACCGCAGGCCTCGCGCGCGCTTCACGACGTATGGCCATGAGAGCCATGAAAGCAAATTGGACTGGTAGCGAGGCGCCCTGAGGATAGACTCCTCGGGAAAGACCGTGAACACGTCGTGCAGGATGTCGGCTTTCACCTGATGAAGGTTCTTCCCGCCGGAGAGGTCTTCATGCCCCGCGGCCACTACCATATGGACTTCCGTGCGCAGACCGACCTTCTCGGCGTAGCGCTTCAACCCGAGTGGAGTCCCGCAAGAGCCGCCGAGCACGAAGATCGCTGCCGCGTCCTCGTTGCCTCGGAACACCTGCGGCGCAAGGAACATGGCCTGGGCATGCGGATTCCAGTCGCGGCCATATTGGTCAGGATTGTAGAACCCAGGCTGCTTGCCAATCTCCCGCGCAAGCCGTGCGCCTTCGCGCGTGACGAGCTCCGTCTGGACCCGATCGCTCGAAAGGACGCGAGCGCGATCCAGCTTCGGTGGGGGCATTGACTGCTTCAACACGAGCTTCATGTTGAGGCCGAGCTCGAGCGCGATCTTCTCCATCTCTGGGCCGGTATTGCCTGACGAAGACTCGACGACGGTCGTGTCGGGCGTGATGAAGCCCTCTTCGATGCCGTTATAGAAGGC
>Ga0070740_10006445_pt1 | contig 10285 bp, 9 predicted proteins | sample Coa_R2_FD_67286 | JGI IMG/M metagenome (GOLD analysis project Ga0070740, IMG submission 67286) | Surface soil microbial communities from Centralia Pennsylvania, which are recovering from an underground coalmine fire - Coalmine... | ecosystem: Environmental > Terrestrial > Soil > Unclassified ...
CGTTTGCGCGGCATCCCCCCGCCAGGGAGAGGTGTCTGCCGCTCCGCATCCCTCCCGTGCCTGCCGTTTGCGCGGCATCCCCTCGCCAGGGAGAGGCATCTGCCGCTCCGCATCCCCCCGTGCCTGCCGTTTGCGCGGCATCCCCTCGCCAGAGAGAGGTGTCTGCCGCTCCGCATCCCCCCGTGCCTGCCGTTTGCGCGGCATCCCCTCGCCAGAGAGAGGTGTATGGTGTGGGAACATGCGCGGAGCGCATGTTCCCACACCATACACCTCTCCGGCGAGCGCCGCAGGCGCGAGCACGCGAGAGAGGCAGAAATCAGGCGCCTCCTTAGCCTGACAGATAAACAAAGAGTTTACGAAATTCGTTACAAATCAGCCATATATTCCTGGAATCCGTATGATTAATCATATAGAATTGCTATTCTCAAGGATATACGCTAAAATTAGGGGTGAGAATTTTATTTCCATTTTTGGACCAGCCATATACTTGACACACAGCAAGGGGCTATCTATACTGATGGCAACCTTATAGTCGTGTTTCCAGGATGCTGCCTACGGCCGGATTTTCGCGCACAGCAATCTAACTTAAGGAGCGGGAATATCTTATGAGCACCGAGCAAGACGCAACCAGCGAAACCTCTACCCCTCCTCTTAATCGGCAAACGCTTTCTCAGTCAGCAGCGCCTGCCGAGAGCGAGATCATCATTCAGGCCATCAAACTCAACAAGTATTTCGGCGATAAGCACGTGCTCAAGGACATCGATTTCGAGGTACGTAAGGGTGAGGTAGTGGCGCTGATCGGTCCAAGCGGCTCCGGCAAAAGCACGCTTATTCGCTGCCTGAACGCGCTGGAAAAGGCGACGAGCGGCGAAATCTTCATTCACGGCCAGAAGCTCAATCCGTATCTCTCAGTCAAGCAGCTCAGCCCCATTCGCCGCGAACTGGGCGTGGTTTTCCAGAACTTTAACCTCTTCCCTCATATGACCGTCCTCCAGAACGTTATCGAGGCGCCTTTGCTGGTACGCAAGATGCCGAAGGATCAGGCCGTGGCGCTCGGCGAGAGGCTGCTTGAGAAGGTCGGCCTCTCAGAGAAGCGCGATGTCTACCCCGGTCGCCTCTCCGGCGGCCAGAAACAGCGCGTGGCGATTGCCCGCGCGCTCGCTATGCAGCCGCGCGCCCTGCTCTTCGACGAGCCAACCTCCGCGCTCGATCCCGAGCTGGTGGGCGAGGTGCTCAAAGTCATGCGCGATCTTGCCTATGAGGGCAGCACGATGGTCGTTGCGACGCATGAAATGCATTTTGCGCGCGATGTCTCGGATCGCGTTGTCTTTATATGCGATGGCATCATTGTAGAGGAGGGCGATCCCGAAGAACTGTTCAGGAAGCCCAGGCATAAACGCACACAGCTCTTCCTGGAGCGCGTGCTCTCCGTCTTACCTTAGACCCGGATGCCAGGGAGAGGCATCAGAAAGGCGCATTAGCTATGATAAGTGGCATCAACAGGCGAACGTTTTTGAAGCGCACGGGCCAGGCAGGCGGACTCATCGCCGCCGGTGGCGCGTTAGAGTCTTTCCTGGCCGCTTGCGGCGGCAATGTTCCGACAACCACAGCCAGTACCACTCCCGGCACTGAGAAGGTCGGGAACAAGGGCCTATTGATCCCTACGCAACTGCAATGGGGCGCGGATTACGTAGATGGTGCCCCCTATGTATTTCAGGATCCAAAAAATCCTAAAAATCTCATCGGCTTCGAGGTCGAGATCGCGGCGGCAATGGCGAAGCTGATGGGCGTCTCACCAAAGATGGTGGAGACCGACTACGGCAAGCTGGAGCAGGCGCTGCTGGCAAACCAGTTTGACTTTGTGATGAACGGTTGGGAGATCACCGAGGACCGTAAGAAGACCGAGTATTTCTCCGATCCCTACTATCGCTACGGCCAGCAGATCGTGGTACGCGCCGACGATCCGCGCTTCGCCAGCTTCGATCAGAACAGCAACGTCCCCCTGTCGACGCTGGAGGGCCTCAAGGTCGGCACCGGCACCGGCTACAAAGCCGCCGACGACCTGGCAACCGACTCCAAAATTATCATCAAGCTCTACGATGGCAACTTGCCGTTTGACGATCTCAAGCAGAAAAAGATTGACGCCATGATGGTAGACCTGCCGATCATCGCCTACTATGTGCTCGGCGCCGGCCCCGGCGGCACAAAAGACCCGGCGCTAAAAGCCATTGGCAAGCCTCTCTTCCCCGATGTCTATGTGATTGGCTTCAATCAGGGCAATCCCAACGCGAAGGTTCTCTTGCCGGAGGTCAACCAGGCTATCGCCATCCTCAAGAAAAATGGCACGCTCAAGGCAATCTACCAGAAATGGAGCCTGTGGAACGACCAGCAGGCTGCCATCGGCATTGTCTAGCCGGGCGCACGAGGCTTGCAAGCCAGCCTCAGTGCTCCCGGTGGTGAGAGTGGGTGACAGGCGTGTGGCACAGCCACACGCCTGTCACCCACTCTCACCACCGGGAGTGGCGAAGGCGCGATGGATAATGCAACCTTTGAATACACCCTGATATACGGAGCACGGTCCTGATCGTGAGCGGGAAGTCGCGATGGGTGATGCAGCCACCAGACGTTCACGGTTGGACCATCTTTACTAGCAAATTATCATGAGCATTGATGATAGATAGGAGGGCTATTTGTGAACCCATCTGAAAGTCTGTTTTTACAAGCCCTGCCGGCCTTCCTTCTCGGAGCGCGCGATACCATCATTTACTGCGTATCCTCCTTCGCGCTGGCTCTGCTCTTCGGGCTTATCCTCGCCCTGATGAACAGCTCCCGTTTCGTCTGGCTCAAAGCGCCCGCCCGCATTTTTATCGAGGTCATCCGCAGCACGCCTATCCTGGCCCAGATGTTCCTGCTCTATTATGGTGTGGGCGCCGTGCTGGCGAACGTCAACCTGGCCTATCTCGACAATGCCTGGGTGGCAGGCATTGCCACCCTGTCCCTCAACTACGCGGCTTACGAAGCCGAGGTTTATCGCGCCGGCTTCCTCTCAGTTGATCGCGGCCAGACCGAAGCTGCTCTTTCATTGGGACTGACCTCGGAGCAAAATTTCTTCCGTATCGTGCTGCCACAGGCCATCCCTTTAATGATCCCCCCCTTTGTCAACGATTTCATCTATATGCTCAAAGACTCGGCCATCGTCAGCGTCATCTCGGGCACCGAGCTTACCTCCGTGCTCGACTACTGGAGTTCGCGCCACGGCAGTAACCTCTTCCCCCTCTATCTGCTGGCTGTGGGACTCTATCTCATCATGAGCCTGCCCACTTCATACGTTGCACGCTTCTTTGAGCGCAGGCTGCGTGCGGCATTATAGTGAGAGGAGAAGCGCATATGCAGCAAGCGTTACCCAGCACTGAACCAAAGCGGCGAAGCTGGCTTGTCATACTCGATTACCTTTTCTACGTCGCGCTGGCCGCCGCTCTGGCAGGATTTCTCTATTATATCTACACCTTCAGGCAGGAGGCCCTTCTTATCACGCCTTATTTGCTGGCCGGCGCGGCGGCGACGATAGCTATCTCAGCAGTAAGCATGGTGCTGGCGACGATTTTTGGCTTTATTGGCGCGCTTGGCCGGCTCTCACGCTTCACCGTGCTTCGCGCCATCGCCGCCATCTACGTTGAGGTCATACGGGGAACGCCCATCCTCGTCCAATTGTTCGTCTGGTACTTCGGCCTGAGCCTTCTGCTGGCACGCCTGGGCTTCAGCCCCTATGCAGTTGCCTTCCAGTTTATGACCGTGCTGCAAAATAACAGCCTGGTGCCCGATACCTTCAACGGCATCTTCTACGGCATCATCGGGTTGAGCTTTAACTACGGCGCTTATCTCACCGAGGTCTTCCGCACCGGCATTGAATCCGTAGATAAGGGGCAGAGCGAGGCCGCGCTCAGCCTGGGGCTGACTTCCAGCCAGGCTCTGCGCCGCATTATTCTGCCACAGGCCATTCGTATCACTATTCCGCCATTCACTAACTACTTTATTACGCTTGTACAGGATAGCTCGCTGCTCGCTACTCTCTCCGTGCTCGAACTGGAGCAGCAAACCTACGCGCTCGCCTTCCCGCTCATCAATTCCAATACCAAGCTGTTCGTCTTTATCTTCGGCGCGCTCTTCTACCTCGCCATCTGTTACCCCCTCGCGCTGCTTGCTCGCTACCTTGAGGCCAGAATGGCGGTGGCATATTAAAACTGGCTTGCGCAGGGACAGCCGGGGCGATGGGCCTGTGGCGTTATGTAGAGGAGAAAGGAGGACCAGCGCGTGTCGGCGCCCGCTGGTCCTCCTTTCTCCTCTGCGAGCTACCGAAGGTGGCAAGGCCGGCAAAACAGTGGCGTGTGCCCCGGCGATCCGGGGACGGGGACTTGCTTTTCAGGCTGCTTCAGGCTATACTTGGTAGAGAAGCTATTTTTCTACTGGCTTTTTTCACGAATCGCGGGTGCCTTATGAAAGAAACAGACATTCCAGGCAAGCGAAGAGGACGCTACATACCGAAATTCTACGTATTCCGGGGCTTTCACCTGTCCACCTGCTACCCCTGATCACACCTCCCTCTCTACCTCATTGCACCCCGGCTATTAACAGCCGGGCCTGCGACAGATGACCGCAAGGATCATCTCTACTCTGGTGATGGTACTTGCCCTCAACTGCTTTCGTGTGTATACACGTAGTTTCGTCATCGCCAGGCGTCTCCTGTTCCCAAAAGGTTATCCCGAGGGACAGGTCTTTCCATACCTGCTGCATGGCAGAGATGTAATTTACTCTCATCTGCTTGTGCGTAAGTCCGTAACTTCGCACAGATGCCGCTGCCAGCTTTGACCGTCCATGCGGAGCGGGCAGGTATGGACGTGTACGTCCGCATTACCAGAAAGGGGTTTTATGAGTAGCGATGGATTACTCAAAGCGCTTGCTGCTTCCCAACGCTATCTCGCTCTGGTGCATAAGCAGCACCTGAACAGAAGTGAGGCGGAATGGCTCATCGAGACCACCGTCAACAACTTCGCACAGTACTACAACAGTGGTTTTATCGAGTATCGTAAGTCAGTCGCCGAGGCCGGCGATTTTGCCGCCGTCGAGTGGACCGGACGTGGCGCGACCTTCAAGGATGCGCTGGGGCGCGAATACATTGATTGCCTCGGTGGCTTTGGCGTCTTTAACGCGGGCTGGGCGCATCCTACAGTAGTCCAGGCCGTACAGGCGCAACTGGAGAAGAGTCCCCTGCCAACCCAGGAATTGCTCGATCCCCTGCGTGGTATGCTGGCTCATCTGCTCGCCGAGATTACTCCCGGCGATATCCAGTATAGCTTCTTCGTGAGCAGCGGCGCCGAGGCCGTTGAAGGCGCTATGAAGCTCGCCAAGCTCTATACGCGCAAGAGCGGCTTTATCGCTGCCGTGCGCGGCTTCCACGGCAAAACGACGGGGGCGCTCGCGCTTACCGGCAAATCCATCTTTCGCCGTCCCGCCCTGCCGTTGCATGATAACATCTTTCATGTGCCATATGGCGACGCCGATGCCGTTGAGCAGCAGTTGCGTATCGCACGCGAAGTTGGCAACGACATCGCCGCCGTCATCATGGAACCGGTACAGGGCGAGGCCGGGGCGATTGTGCCTCCCGACGATTTCTGGCCCCGCCTGCGCCAGCTCTGTGATGAGTACGAGGTTCTGCTGATCGCTGACGAGGTACAGACCGGCATGGGACGCACCGGCAAGCTGTGGGGCGTCGAGCACTGGAAGGTCGTCCCCGACATCATGACCGCCGCGAAGGCGCTTGGCGGCGGTGTTATGCCCCTCGGCGCATTTATGTCCACGCCCAGGATCTGGAGCGTGCTCAATAACAATCCTTTTATTCATTCCACAACGACGGGCGGCAATCCGCTGGCCTGCGCGGCGGGGATCGCGGCTATCAACGTAACGCTCTCGGAGGACCTCGCCGGCCAGGCGGCCACAAAGGGCGCGTACTTCATCGCGCAACTGCGCGAGATCGCCGCGCGCTATAGCGACATATACACCCGGATCACTGGCAAAGGTCTCCTGATCGGCCAGCATTTCGTCAGCGATGAGATCGGCTACGCCGTCGCTTCTGGCCTCTTCAAGCGTGGAGTGCTCATTTCAGGTGCCATGAACAATTCACGCGTCATTCGCGTCGAGCCGCCGCTGGTCATTACGCGTGAGGAGATTGATACTATCCTCAATCGCCTGGAGGATACGCTTCGCGCGCTGCATGCAACCATCTCGACGCCCTCTCCGCGAGCGATAAGCGCGGACGGTGAGAAACTGGCCGGGACCGGCACGGCGGTAGCCTGAATGGAGGATCATCACCGTGCGTGTGATTGTACTCGGTGGCGCCGGCGCAATGGGACGCGTCGCCGTGCGCGCGCTGACCGAATATGAGGATGTCGAGCAGATCGTCATCGCCGACTATAATGAAGAGCAGGCCAGCGCTGTAGCCTCGGCGCTCAACAGCGCCAGACTCCAGGTCCAGCAGATCGACGTGACCGATGAGCAGCGGCTCGCCGATCTGCTCCAGGGGGCCAGCGTAGTGCTGAACGCCGTGGATTACGCCTTCAATCTGCCCGTGCTGCGCGCCTGTATCCGCGAAAAGGTTCACTACGCCGATCTTGGCGGACTCTTCCATATGACGCGCAAGATGATGGCGCTGCATGCGGAGGCTGAGGCGGCAGGTATCACCGCTATCGCCGGTATGGGCGGCACTCCTGGTATTACCAATCTGCTCGCGCGCCTGGCGGTAGACAGGCTCGACAGCGTGGAAAGCATCAGGGTGCAACTCGGGTGCAGCGATACGACACCCACGACTGCTCCGCTGGTGGCGCCCTACTCCATTCGCACGCTGCTCGACGAATTTACCAGGGAAGCCCAGGTGTTCCAGGATGGCGAATGGTACGCTCAGCCGCCGCTCAGCGGGCAGGAAGAGATCGATTTTCCCGCGCCCGTCGGACGCGCCACGGCGGTCTACTCGCTGCATTCGGAGTGCGCTACCCTTCCCATCTCATTCCGTGAGAAGGGCATTCGCCACGTCTCGTTCAAGATCGCTTTTCCCGACGACTTCATGACGAAGCTCAAATTTCTGGTCGATCTGGGCTTCGGCAGCGCGGAGCCGATTAACGTGCGCGGCGTTCGCGTCGCCCCGCGCGAGGTGCTGGCAAGCCTGCTCGCCGCGTTTCCCGTCGAAGATGTCGAGCCACAGGACTGCGATGTCCTGCGCGTCATCACAACCGGTCAGGCAGGCGGGCAGGCCGTGGAGATTACCAACCAGGTCGTTGTCCTCCCTTACAGGCGCTGGCATATCAGCGCCGGCGCCCTGGACACGGGAACGCCGCTGGCTATCGCGGGCCACCTGCTGGCACGCGGCGAGATTACGCGGCGCGGCGTCATCGGCCCGGAACTGTGTGTGCCCGCCGCGCCGTTCTTCCGCGAGCTTGAGCGCTACGGCATGCACATCCAGAGCGAGAGCCGCGCGTTGTAAAGCGCGCACAGTGCCGTCTCGCTGTGGTAGAATATCTGGAGGAGGCCACCGTTATTCGCAGCGATTTTTTAATACAGGTACGAATATCGGAAGAACAGCCGCATATCAGTACGAATATTTCTTTTCAGTTCGCGGAAAGGAGCCATCAGGATGTCAGAGTACAGGCTCTTAATCAATGGAGAACTCGTCAATAGCAGTACGGGCAAAACCGCTGACGACATCAGTCCGGCGACGGGCGCGGTCATTGCCCGGGTTCCAGAAACGACACTGGACGATATGAACCGCGCGGTTGCCTCGGCGCGTGCCGCCTTTGACGATGGCCGCTGGTCCGGCCTGCCACATGGCGCCCGCGCGGCGATCCTGGAGAAGCTCGCATCTCTGGTCGAGGAGCACGCGGGCGAACTGGCGGAACTGGAGTCGCAGGATACCGGCAAGCCGATCAAGCTGGCACGCGACAGCGACATTCCCTTTGCCGCCGATAACCTGCACTTCTTCGCCGGGGCGGCACGCCACCTCGCCGGCAGCGCAGCCAGCGAGTATAGCGGCGCCCATACCAGCATCATTCGCCGCGAGCCGGTTGGCGTCGTTGCCTCGGTTGCCCCCTGGAACTATCCCTTCATGATGGCGGCATGGAAGATCGGACCGGCGCTGGCCGCCGGTAACACCGTCGTCTTCAAGCCATCGCCGGAGACGCCGCTGACCGCGCTCAAACTCGGCGAGCTGGCCCTGGAGGCCGGAATCCCCGCCGGTGTGCTCAATATCATCGCCGATGGACCCGACGTGGCGCCGAGCCTCGTCAGCCACAAAGATGTCAACATGGTCTCGATCACTGGCAGCACCCGCAGTGGGAAATACGTCATGCGCGCGGCCGCCGATACGATCAAGCGCGCGCACCTCGAACTGGGCGGCAAGGCTCCCTTCATCGTCTACGAGGATGCCGATATCGAGGCCAGCGCCAATGGCGCCGTCGTCGGCGGCTACGTCAACTGTGGGCAGGACTGCACGGCAGCGACACGCATCTACGTGCAGGATAGCGTCTACGATGCCTTCATGGGCACGTTTACCAGCCTGGTGAAGCAGATCCGTGTCGGCGACCCTTCCAGCGAGAGCACCGATATGGGGCCGTTGATCTCCGCCAGGCAGCGTGAGCGCGTTGAGGGTTACGTCGAGCGCGCGCTGCGCGCGGGCGCGAACATTATCATAGGTGGCAAGCGCGCCTCGATTCCCGGTTTTGAGCAGGGCTTCTTCTTCGAGCCAACGATAATAGCCGAGGAGCGCAACGATGCCGAGATCGTGCAGAACGAGGTCTTTGGCCCGGTGGTGGTCGTGTCTCGTTTCAAGACCGAGGAAGAGGTCTTACAGAAGGCCAACGGCGTCGTCTATGGCCTGGCCGCTTCGGTCTGGACACGCGATATCTATAAGGCGATGCGCGCCAGCAAGGCGCTCCAGTTCGGCACCGTCTGGGTGAACGATCACCTGCCACTGACCTCCGAGATGCCGCACGGTGGCTATAAAGAGAGCGGCATCGGCAAGGATATGTCGCTCTACTCCTTCGAGGAGTATACGCAGATCAAGCATGTCATGATCGACCTGGGTGGCGAGGTCCGCAAAGGCTGGCACTATACCATCTTCGGTGACGCCGAATAAATTTCCGGCGGGGAGATCGCGTCATTTGCCGGTGCGGCCCTCCCCGCCTTCCCTTAATTGCCCTCACATACGGCGTCAACCTCGATCTCGACCAGCCATTCGGGATCGATAAAGCGCGTCACCTGCATCACGGTGCAGGCCGGGCGAATCGCGCCAAAGAACTCGCCATGCACGCTGCCCACGCTCTCCCAGTCCGCTATATTTGTGAGCAGAACGCGCGTGCGAATCACATCGGCAAGGCTCGCGCCCAATCCTTCCAGAGCGTCGCGAACGATCTCCAGGCAGCGCCGTGCCTGGGCCGCCGCGTCCCCCGGCGCTACCGTCCGGCCATCCTTCCCGATTGGCGCCGTGCCCGCCACCGCGATGATATTGCCGGCGCGCACGGCTCGCGATAAACCGATTCTGGGTTCGTATGGCGATCCCGACGAAAAACGCTGACGTGATGTGCTGCTCATCTTCGATTCCTCTCTATCTAAAGATAGCGCTGCCTGAACGATGCTCACGGCATAACTTCAAGCCGCGCATATGCTCAGAGCATGGTTTTGCAATTGCAGGCGATCCAGAAAAAAGTGTATCGTTCATCTTGTAAGTATATTTCTGGAAGGATAAAATTACCATGCGCATTCTTGTAATTGGGGGCACACGCTTCATCGGCCAGGCGGCTGTGCGCGCCCTTGCCGACGCAGGCCATGATATCACCATCTTCCATCGCGGTCAAACCGAACCCGACTTGCCCGCCTCCGTAAAACACATCCACTGCGGCGATGCATCCCCGGCCTTCATTGGCTGGAAAGTGCAGTTTCTGCCGCAATATGTCGACGAGTTCAGACGCCTCGCACCAGATGTCGTGCTGGACGCCAGGAAGCCGGATCGGAGGCAATGTTATATAATTGGAGGAAACAACGCGCTCAAAATCTGGCAGGTCAGTAGTAAGAGAGGTAAGGATGCTATGCACCCGAAACACTATTCAATGGAGCGAGGAGGACCGGGTATATATCGTTACTGTCCCTGAGCTTCCAGGATGCAAAACCCACGGCAAGACCTATAAGAAAGCAGTCAAGCAAGGCGAGGATGCCATTGAAAGCTGGATTATGGCTGCAAAGGATA
>Ga0070740_10006447_pt1 | contig 10283 bp, 7 predicted proteins | sample Coa_R2_FD_67286 | JGI IMG/M metagenome (GOLD analysis project Ga0070740, IMG submission 67286) | Surface soil microbial communities from Centralia Pennsylvania, which are recovering from an underground coalmine fire - Coalmine... | ecosystem: Environmental > Terrestrial > Soil > Unclassified ...
TTAATTAATGAATACAAATCTTTAACTAAAGGTGGAGCTAAAGTTTTTGGGCAGAAAGAGCAAATAGATATTACTTCTATTAATAGAAGGACTCGTATAGTAGAAAATTATCTTAATGAAGCGAAAGAATTTTATCCTATGAACATTATACGAGAAGCAAAAGTTACTACTACCTGCAATGTTTGTAACGGAACTATAATAGATGGTGGAAATAATTATTTATGTTCAAATTGTAATTCTATTCAGACGAAAGTTGAGATTAAGATAAGATACAACGATAACGACGAACATTCTCAAATAAAAGATATAAATCAACGTATGATTAATTTCAATGATGCTATTTTACAAATTCAAGGAAAATATCCAATATCCATTCCTCAAAAAATATTTGACACTATCAGAGAAGCAGCTTCTAAATACCAGAATTTGGATATAACAAAAATTAGTAAAGCGGATTTGTATAAGATAATGCAAGAAGAAGGGTTAAATTTTTGGTATAAGCATATAAATCGTATTCACTATGATCTTACAGGAAATAAACCTGGGGATTATTCTAAATATGAAAATAAGGCACAAAAAAGAGGGCAATACGTTAATCAAATCTATGATGATATCAAATCTCCAGATAAATCAAATTTCCTTCATAGTTGGTATCTATTTTGGTTATTTCTAATGAATGAAGGTTGCGTTCCCAATATGGAAGATTTTTTATTAATTAAATCGCGTTCGACAGAAGTGGAAAATATTGAAGTATTAACTAGAGGATTTGAAATTTTAAGATCAACTCATCCTGAAATGCAATGGAAGATTTTCGAGCTTCCTTAAAACTGTTAGATGTAAACAATCGGCATTCGATTAAATAATTGTTTTAAATTTTTGCTTAAAAACGAAATTTTAAAATTTCGTTGTTCTAAAGAAAAGAATTTGGCCCGACGGTCAATCTTAAATTTTCAATTTCCTCTTAAAAGCGATTTTCTTAATCTTTTTTCCATCAAAGAAAAACATCATGGCACAGCTTATCAAGACTGACTTGCTTCAAGTTTTTGATGACAACGACTTTGAGATTGATGATACCACAATCAAGTCAAATGAGTTCACCGGACCCGACGGTAAGAAACAAGTGTACTTCACTGCTTCCTGGAAGTACAAAGGCCAAGAACCGTGCTTCATCGAGAAGGGTTCTAGCTACGGAATCCAAAAAGGCGACGATAAGCCAGAGGGTGAGGGAGGAGCAACTCCTGCAGCTCCTCCAGGGATGGTCCAACTCCCATCTGCTCCTAAGAACGGAGATAAGAAGAAAGAAAAGTGGCAAGTCGCCGTCATCATGACCAAGAAGCCTGCACCGAAGGATTGGACTCTTGATGAAGCTAAGAAGATCGATTTCTTGGAGAACGGTCTTCGAAGAATCCTTGCCAGAGTTTTGACAAGGAGAATGGAAATTGTTCAGAAGACTTGCCCTAACATTATCGTAGAAGCTCAGAAGAAATTCCTTAAGGATATCCAAGAAAATCCTCAATCTTACATTGCTGCTACCGAAACGGACGTGAATATCTTGAAAGCACAGAAGTTCCAAGCTATTCTTTGTGAAGCTATCTACGACAAGATTACTAAGAAGGTTTATCGCAAGAAGAAGGAGCAGAAAGAAGGTGCTCCCATTAACTTTATGGATCCTAACGCTATTTACGATGATACCAAATATCCTACTCTGTATTCTACGATTCAAAGTTTCATTTCTAAGAAGACTAAGGAAGAAGTTTTTGTTACTCAGTATTACAAGGGAGATGAAAAACTTCCCGAGACTGAGTGGAAAACTCTTTCCCATGCTGAAGCTGCTGCTTTAGGATCTCATGTCATCGAAGCTGCTGTCAAGTATGGTGACATCTTCTTCGGAGGCAATGGTACTATTTCCATTCAGCTTAAAGCAGCAGAAGTTGTATTTTTCGAAGCCATTCAACTTGGAAACATTGGACATAAGGGTAGACTTATTACTAATACCAATCCTGACGTTAAGCGAGATACAAGACTTGTTACTAGAACGCCTATCATGCCTGTTGGGAATAACAATAACATTCCTAACAATCAAGCAGTAGATCAATTGCAACAGCAACAGCTTCTTCAACAACAACTACTTCAACAACAACAATTGCAACAGCAGCAGCAAATGCAACAGCAATATGTAGCTCAAGATCAAACTCAAGCTAGTAACGTTTTCAATCCTGCTACTCTTGCAGGATTGCAAGGAATGCAAATTCCTCAAGTAGTTACAAATCATACTCAAAACTATACTAGTCAGTAAGAATTATAAATAAAAAAAGATGTTACAATTGAAAAATTGTAACAAAAATAGAAAGAAAAATAAAACAGAAATTGTAAGAATCTGAGAATGTTATTTGAAACGAGTCATCCTTATATTCTTTTGATTATAGTTATTGTTATCGTTGTTTGGTGTGCCATTTTAGCAAAGAAAGCAGATAAATTCAGAGAAGATAATTGCAATGAAACTCATAGTCCTATAGCGGTATGGAGAGTTGTAGGGACTCTATTAATAATACTGGTCATAGCTTTAATTATAATGGCAATTAATGGACGGCTATATTTAAATTCTCGTCTTCCTAATAATTATGTCGCTTATGACGTAAATGGTAATAGAGGATTATATTCGTTACAACCGGTTGTTTCGCGTAAATCGTGGTTTAGAGGTCCAGATAAGATTTAAAAATTAGAACTCATTTCTGTTTTTCCAATAAATTCACAATAAATAATCGATCTAAATTTATAAAGAATTATAATATCTATTATATTATAATTCTATTTCCGAGAGGGGCTCTAATCTGGGTTGCAAAAATTTCGGTTTTTCTTCTTGAAAAATTAAGTTTAAATAAAAAATTTTTGCGCAATAAAAGCGAGACTTTTTAAAATTTTTCTGATAAACTTTTAGATAAATGGCGAAATTGGAATACGCAGGAACTGGAGTTATTGGATTGGTCATTCTTGTGGTCATCATTGTTCTGGTCATTTGGGCATTCCGTGAGCATCGCGAGCATCGACGGGAGAGGGAATCGCGCGATGAGGAGGAGTCTCGTCATCATCGTCACCATGAGACATGGGGTTTGAGCAACTCCCCCGGAGAGGATGAGGACAAGTACGTCATTTTCTGGGTCGTCCTCGTGGTCGTTGTTGTCTTGCTTCTCGGAGGAGGAGTCATGCTCTGGTCTCGCGGATGGCAAAAGGATCGTAAGCGTCGCGAGCGCGCGGAGGCTAGAACTCGTGGAGAGTACGGTCGCAACAGCGGAGGCAACCGCGAATACGGTCGCAATAAGGAATACAACTATCAATCGCAGGAACCTAGGAACATGAGCAGTTTCATGGGGCTCTAAGCTCTTTCCTCAAAACCTTCAGAAATTAAAGAATAAAAAAAGTTATAACATTAATGTTAATGTTATATCATTCTTCACTCGTAACGTCTATTTACTCAATAGCAAATTATTCTTTAACACCTTGAGCTTTTAAAGCAGCTTCTCTCTTTTGTTGCATAGCTATAGCCAATTGTCTTGATCTAGCCATTCTCTCTTTCTGTTTAGAAACTCCTTCGTCTCTACCTTCAGCGTTTTGCCTTTCTTTCTTTTTCGCCGACTTTTTAGCAATATTTTCTAAATCTTTATTAACAGGATCATCAGGTTCCTCACCAACAGAAGCGAATTTCTTCCTACGACTTGACGGTTGTACTGTCTCAACATTTTCTGCATTATTTCTTCTATTAGATTGAACCATAGGCTGTTTCCCTTGAGCAATACTTTCTGCCTGCCCTTGCCTTTCTTGTTCTAATCTTTGCCTTTCCATTTCTTGCTGTCGTGCATACTGTTCTTGTTGTCTCATTTGCTCTTGCCGAATCTGTTGTTGCCTATGATATTGTTCTTGCCTTCTCCTTTGTTCTACTAAATTTCTTTCTTGCTCTTCTGGAAGTACTTCTACTCTTGGTTGATGAGCATGATGGTGATGATGCTGATGTTGATTAGCATCGTAAACATTTTCAGATTTTCTTCTCGGTTTAGGAGGTTCTTCCTCTTCTTCGCTATCTTCTTTGGTTTTTCTCGTCTTTCTAGGTTTCTTCTTTTCTTCTACTTTCTCTTCTTCTTTATTTTCTTTTTCTTCAGTCTTCTGTTCTGTTTTTTCACCATTTTGAAGTTGATTTCCTACATGATGATGGCCTAGTCTTGATTCTAAAGCTTCTATATATTTTGCTAATTTCTGAATGTCTGATTTAGCACCATCCAACTCTTTTTTCAATGAGTTATACTTATACTGGGTGTAAACTATAACTCCTAAAAATCCGGCGGTCATAACCCCTACTTGTACTGCATCTTTTCCAACTTTCATTTTAGCCTTCTATTTTTTATTATAATTTCGTTTTTATTTTTGTTATTTTGTTTAATTTTCACAACCCTTAAACTTAAAAATCCAGAAAGCTTGAAATTTTTCAAAATAATATTTTGACGAAAAATATCAAAAAGTGGAAAAAATTGAAAACGCGTTGAGCTAAAATATTTTCAAATTTTCATCGCCGAAAATACAAAAAATCTTGAAAATATTTTAGCTCAACGCGTTTTCAACATAAATTGCTTAAAAATTTGGAAATGCGTTGGACTAAAATATTTTCAAAATTTTCATCGCCGAAAATGCAAAAATGAAAAAAAAATTGCTTAAATTGAAAAGAAAAGATGGGATCTAGAGAAATTTCATTTTTTATAGATGGCAGGATTACAGTTATAGAAAGATTTGAAGATGAAACAGATAGTAGTTTTAGCGAACGTAGTAGTTTCATTCTATTCTTCCGAGATAATTCTCAATTACTTCCTTTAGTTAAATTATTGAGCTTCCATCATGCTAATAAAATATTTTTGGGAGTTACTTATAGTCCAGAAATAGAAAATGCCATAAAAAATTTAAGAGAACAAATACTCTTAATTAAAAAGCAGGAATAACGTTTACCAATCGAATAGGTTAAAAATAAAATTATGACAAATTTTTGTCATAATATGTTAATAACATTAGAGACCAAATCTTGCTCTGAGTTCTTCCAGGTTTATTACAGGAATTCTTCTTTTAATTGCTTCTTTTTCCTTTCCTGATCCTATTCCTTTAGCTCCTCCAACAACAACGAAACTTGTGTTTCCGGAAACACTTGTCGTAACTTTTCCTCCTAGTCCAGTTATGGTTTCTTCTAAATTCTTATCTCTGAAACCTGTAAATACAAAAGTCTTTCCAGCAACAGATTCTACATTATTTTGTTGTACTTGACTTTGTTGAGTCATTTCTTGAATCTTTCTCATTCGATGAGTCTCTGCAACTTGATAATATTGTATTAAAACCGGCATGTTAGCTAACCATTGTCTAAATTTTGGCAAACGTTTAACAAATTTAGTTGCTGTTTTCTCTGCAAATCCTTGAATGTTCATCACCTGTTGAATTGTAACATCTTGGAATAGGATATTAGGATATGTGTTAGTAATTAAAACAAGTTTCCTTACACCAAATCCGCGTCCAAATTCACAACTAGCAGACATTAATCTAGGTAAATTTATTGTTATTAAAGCATTATGAATATTTTTTAACATTCTATTTACAATTCCTTCGCCTATTCCAGAAACATTTGCTCTTAGTAATCCTTCCTCTCCTGCTTCTAAAATAGCTTTTACCGATGTAAATCCTGCATAATATAATTTCTCGAGAGTTGTTTCCCCGACATATTTAGCTCCAATTTGTTTAAAGAATTCGTAAATTCGAGCTACTCTCACCATATCATTTTCTTTCAGCAATATTACATCAACTCCAGTTTCATTCCATTTCCAAGTTTCTGGATTCGGAGGCAATGCAGCATACGTTCCTTGGATTACCGAAAGAATATGAGGAATCGTATTGTGAGTGATCAACAATTGCGTTCCTGGACCTACATTATTTGTAGCTACCCATCCTGCATTAAAAGCTGTTAACTTCTTGATTGTAAAATTATTTATAACAACAGGTTGAATTACAACTACCGGCTTAATCATTTTGTGTTTACGAGCTCGCCATACAACATCAATGACTGTAGCGACAACTAACTGCCCATATTCCTTAAAAGCACATATGTGTGTAGGATTCTCCTCAATCATTCTTTCGTCCATAGAAACTGGACGATCGGTAGCAATAACCAATCCGTCGATATCATATGGATCTAGCTGTTTTCTTTGTTTATACAATGCCGATAACCATTCTATACTTAATCCATCGACTTTAGTGGCAAATGGAGTTTGAAAACCATGTTGATGAAGAGCAGGAATGATTTGTGACATTGGCATATTGCAGGTCATGTCGTAAGCGATAAATTTAAACAATTTAAGCTTTTGAGGATCTGCGCTTCTGCTATTTAAAAGACCGGCTATCATAGATAAATTTGTCTTATATTCTTCTTTAAATGGTTCGTAATCATTCTTATCGATGACTAATTCTCCTTTAACATAAATACCTTCAGGAATTTTTGGAAGTTTCAGATACTGAAGAAGATGAGTAACATCGACCCCTTCGCTGTTTTTACCTCCATAATATAAAAAATTCGAACCATAAAGCGCGCAATTTCCATTCACTTTACTCATAACTACATAAGATCCCGGATTTTTCATCAAGAAACTTTGTAGTTCTTTTTCTTCCTTGATTTTATCCAAACTCATCATGGCTATAGGATACTTTACAACATCGTGAGTCGGCTTAGATCTAACTTTTAATCTTTTGCCAAATCTATTTTCGTAAATTTTAACTAAAGCATCGTATATATCGTTACTGATTAAAGCAGTCGCGTAATAATAAGCTTCGTCTAGCATATCAAGCCATTTGTCGATTTGGTCCTTTTCTCCCCTTTCAACAAAGTCGTAATAAGACATGTTGTTTGGAGTTGAAAAAGGTACTTCTCCAGAAGTTGGAGGAGATTCTTCAGAATCTCCCGAGGGAACATTTCCGTTTCTGCCAAAATTAGGAGGCTCCATAAAAGATTTTTATTTTCTCGATTTCAGAAAAAATTCTTATCATTTTTCTCAAAAATTATCTATATTCGTTTAGGTAATTTTCAACAAATAATTTCTAAAGTTAATTATACCTTTCCTGTTCTATAACAATGATATAATTTATGAATCTCCATATCGGTAAATAATCCAAATTAAAAGTAACGACGTTTAATCTTATATAGGAATCTCTAATAATATCTTTATTAATCTTATTAACCTCATACGGATCTATTGATAGAAAATATTTTCTATCAATATCTTAAATCATATTTCAATATCGATATTACGTTAATATAACTTATTGGGATATTAACCGATATTATAGATTTTTCATTTATTTTTCTATTTTTATTTTTGATAAAATGAGGACGAAAGTTTGAAATTTAACCGACTTAAGAAGAAATTGTAAGAAATAAAAATCGGCTTAAAATTTTTGTCCGATTGAACGTCCAAATAAAATAATGGCTACGTTAACGATAAATACTATATCAGAGAAAGATGTAGAAGAATTATATTCTAGATCAAAAGTTTCTAAATTTGTTCTTGATGATTCTAGTCCTCCTTCTTCTCCTCCAATGTCTCCAAATTCCAAACATGCTATAAAACTCACATCAGGGAAAAGAACCGGAATAGTTGATAAAAATGATCCTACAACAGATAGAAAAAGTGAAAGAAGAGTTTCTAGTAAGATGGATAATTTAGAAGAACCAAAAGAAAAGTTAGTAACATTCACACCAGTTAAAATAGAGATAACTAAGAATAACGATGAGAGAAATACTTTAAAAACTAGTAACGAGGAAATTATACCGGTTCTCGTTTCTGATAATAGAGAAATAAAAGACGAGAAACAAGAGATAAATAAACCTAAAGAAGTATCAAAGGAAGAGACAGATAAACGTAAAGAAGAAGGAAAAGTTAAAGTAAAAAGTAATCCTCGGACATTAACATCTATTATAGAAGAAGAGAGAAAAAGCCCACGAATAGAAAAAATTCCAGCTAGTCCTCCTGCAGAAAGGAGACATGAATCTAGTCGTTCCCCAGTTAATAGCGGCTATAAAAATGGAAATGAATATAAAAAGGATTATAGAAGTGCTAGAGAAGAGCGAGAAGCAGACGAAAGATTAAGTAATCGCCGTAATTTAGTAGATCAAAGAAGCACAAGGACGAAATCTTCGAAATCGACAAAAAGAAAGAAGGAAAGAGTTGAATCTACTAGTCCTACGGATAAAATACGTCCTAAGTCTCCGCATAGGCATGATAAGCAAATAGGCATTAGAATAGGAGGAGAACAAATTTCTAGCGGAGAATATACTAGATTAGACGAATCTAGTAGTTCTTTAAGTCAAAGACCTAGACAGCCTACGAGCGAAAGAAGTAATCATAGAGACGATAATAAAAACGATACAGATGAGGAAGGAGATGAAGAAGAAGATTCTAGTAAATCTGAAGTATCTTCAAGATCGAAGATAATAAATAGAAAAGATAGAATAGATAAAAAATTAAGTGAAAAATATAAGGATAAGGAATTCTATCCTGAAGACGATGAACATTTGCGTGATGCAATAAAGATAGCATTAGAAGAAAGTAAAAAACAATCTATAAAAGAAGCCAGAGATCAAGGGCTGGAATTAAGTGCTAGGGTTTTGAGCAGTATGACAAGACCTAACGCAATAGAAGAGGTAATAGAGGAAATGGTATCTCAAAGGCGGGAACGTATTCTGGAATCCAGAAGACAGGCAGAATTATCGAAGAAGAAACAGCCCAGAAAGAAGGAAAACAAGCCAGAGCGAGAGAATAAAACAACCACTAAGCAAGAACCTAAACCGATTAAGAAACAGATAACTCCACAGAAGAAAGTAGAAAAGAAGGAAGTCTTACAAAATGATAGCGAACCTGAAATACAAACAGTAGAAGAACCTACGATTGAAGAAAAGATTCCTAAGCAAACTCAGGAAAAGAATGAAAAGGTCGAACAAGCTAAAGAAGTAGAACAGAATGCAAAGCCAGATCAAAGTAAGCCTAAATTTAAGATAACACAGGAAAATAATTTACCTGGAGAAAATATTTTTAGTAAACAAGACATTAAAGAAATAACAAATCCTGAAAATACTACTAATGTAGAGGTTCTTCGTAAACCTGTAGAAGTTGAGAATAAACCACAAGATAAAATTGAAGAAAAGCCTAAAAGAAAGCCTCGTAAGGTTATATTATTAGAAGATGACGAATCCAGTGAAGAAATCATTACTGTAACCAAGAGAACTACTAAAAAGGATAAAGAAAAACTGAAAGCTAAGAAAGAAGAGGAAGAAGAGGATATCAATGAAGAAGACGAAAAAGACGAGAGCGAAGAAAAGAATGTCAAATTACCTCCAGCACAGAGAAAGAGAAAAACTAACGAAATTATAGAATCGCCTTTTCTCTTGAATGGAAAGGATGAAGATTATGCTTACGATCCTTTAGGAATAGGGGATGAACTAAACATACAAGAAGCTAAAACTAAGAAAGAAGTTTACGATCCTTATGTAGAAAGCGAAGAAGACGAGGCTAAATTAACCATTGATGAAAAGAAAGATGAAATGATGTATAGATTTCGCTGTGTACAAGAATCATATCCTCATGTCGCTCTTCCAAGAATAACAAAACAAATGAAATTAGCAAAGATGTGTAGATTATACGATCATGTTATGTCAAAGATAAAACTCAAAGTTAAAACTAGAAATTTCAAAATCTTTCTTATGGGTGGATTTTTAGCAATGCAATTTCTTGGAAATAAATTAGGATTGGATATGCAAGGATTTACTGTGAATCAAATGCATTCTATTAATATTTATAATCGACTACTTAATGAATTAGGAGAAAGTGATTGGACGGGTATTGGTGTTGAATTGCCTGTATTAGTCCGACTTCCTTTCTTTATGTGTGTAAATGCAGGAATTTTTATAGTAGCTAAATTTGTTTTCAAGAAGACTGGCCGTGATTATACCCAAGAATTTCATAAGATTTACGCATCACTTGTTGGAGGGGATGATTTCGCCTATGTTAATGATGAAGGAGGTTCTAAAGGTTTAGATGAAGGAAATGAAGGAGGCGATGGTGATGGTGGAGGAATTTTTGGTATTATTAAATCCTTCCTCGGCATGATGGGTGGCGGGAATAATAACGATGAGGATAAGCCTAAAAGAGGAAATGCTGATGGCCCAATGTTTAAAAGGAAACGCAAGAAAGCTACTACTAAAGAGTAAGTAA
>Ga0070740_10006450_pt1 | contig 10278 bp, 8 predicted proteins | sample Coa_R2_FD_67286 | JGI IMG/M metagenome (GOLD analysis project Ga0070740, IMG submission 67286) | Surface soil microbial communities from Centralia Pennsylvania, which are recovering from an underground coalmine fire - Coalmine... | ecosystem: Environmental > Terrestrial > Soil > Unclassified ...
GACGAAGCGGCGCTGATCCGGGCGGCTCAGGCCGGCGACGCCGGCGCATTCGAGCAGCTCGTTCGCGTTTATGACCAAAGTGTGCTCCGACTCGCCCTGAATCTTCTGCGGTCGCATGAGGACGCCAGTGATATCTATCAGGAAACATTCCTGCGGGTATACCGGAATCTACACGCCTTCCGGTTCGATTGCAGCTTTCACACGTGGCTGTACCGTATTGTGACAAATTTGTGCCTCGACTATCTCCGCAAACGTAAAGTCCGCAAGGAAGAACCTACCGTAATCGCGACAGAAGACGGTCCGCTGGATCGCATGGGCGCGGTTCCTGAAGAACGAGTTGATGGCGACCCGCAGCGCAACCTGTTCAGCAAGGAACTGAAGGACAAGATTGAGCAAGTGCTGGGCGAACTGACTCCGCGCGAGCGGATGGTTTTCGAGATGCGGCATTACCAGGGTATGAGGCTCCGCGCCATCGGCGAGGTTCTGGGAACAAGCGAGGAAGCCGCAAAGAACTGTTTGTTTCGTGCGACGCAGAAGATGCGCGCCGCGTTGGGGGCATTTCTATGAACTGCGAAGACGCGAGAAGGTCGCTTCCGCTGATGTTGTACGGCGAGCTGTCATTTGACGATGAAGATGCTGTTGAGGTCCATCTCGACAAATGCGCCGGCTGTCGCCGCGAGATGGCGGCCCTGCGGAAGATTGGGAGCGCGCTGGAAATGCGAGAGCTCGATGTGTCGCCGTTCCTGTTGCGGCAGTGCCGCCAGCGTCTCCAAAGCAGCCTGGAAGAAGAGCGCTCCCGTTCCGGTTTTGGCGGGCGTGTAACGGCTGCGCTAAGGCATGCGTTTTCGGGCGGCTTCCGGGCGCCCCGGATCGTCCGGCCTGTGAGCGCGGCTGCGCTGGTGGCCCTGGGCTTCTTCGGTTCGCGCCTTGTTTCCAATACGTCCGTCGCTGGACTCCACAGCGCTTCTGTTCTGGATCCTGTCGCCCGGGTGCGTTATGTCGAGCCCGCGCCAGGCGGCAAAGTTCAGCTCGTGGTGGACGAAACGCGCCAGCGAGTCATATCCGGCAGCCTTGACGACGAGCAGGTGCGCCGTCTGCTTCTCTCCGCCGCGAAGGACTCGTCAGATCCGGGACTGCGCGTCGAATCGGTCGAAATCCTTAAGCAAGATTGCGATTCCAACGACGTGCGCGACGTGTTGATGACCGCCCTCCAGCATGATCCGAACCCTGGCGTTCGTCTGAAGGCTCTCGAAGGACTTAAGCCATACGCAAGGCAACCTGAGGTACGGAAAGCGCTTGCCCACGCTTTGCTCTCCGATGATAATCCTGGCATCCGCACTCAAGCGATCGACCTCCTGATTCAAAACGCCAAGGAACAGCCGCTCATTGGTCTTCTCCAGGAACTTCTGCGCAAGGAGAGCAACAGCTACGTCCGTTTGCAGTGCCAGAAGGCGCTACGTGAGATGAAGGCCTCGGCGGAGACGTACTGAAAATGCTCCCCGCTTTTATTGTTCTGTTCGCCGCGGCTGCGGCGTACGGGCAGATTCATTCCGCGCTCACGCGCGAGGGCGAGTGGTATGTGCAGACCACGGCAGGCGCAATCGATTTGGCGGCTGACGCCCGCCTTGGCGTAAAAGCCACCGGTCCAATTACAGTGCGCGGCCGGTCAGGCGCGGGCGTTTCGTTCACGGTCCGTCAACGAACGAAGGCGCGAAATGAAGCCGAAGCCCGCCGGATCTTGCGAAATATCATTTTTCGTAATCAACTGCGGGCTGGATGGAACTGGATCAGCGTAATCGGGGCCGATCCCGTCGGCGTAGCCTCAGAACTGCATCTCAGCATCCCCAGGTCCGTGCGCGAACTGGTGATGCACTCGCAATCGGGCGACGTCCAGGCCTACGACATCGACGGATCAGTCGAGGCCGAGACGGCCGGCGGCCGCATTCAGGTGGATCGTGTGCTGGGCAGCGTCATAGCCAAAACCGGCGGAAGTGAGATTCGGATTGGACGCGTGGGAGGCCAGCTCCGCTGTTTTTCAGGCGGCGGAACGATTCGCGTCGACAGCGCCGGCGGGGAGGCGTGGTGCGAAACTGCGGGCGGCGAAATTCTGGTCGACGATATCAGCGGCGCCTTGCACGCTACCACGGCGGGCGGCAACATCCGCGTGAATAAAGCCGCCAGCTTTATCGTCGCGCGCTCAGATGGAGGTCTGATCGAGGTGCGGCGCGCCGGAGGGATCGTCACCGCGCAGACCCGCGGCGGATCTATTCAAGTCGGATCGGCCGAAGGCGTTCGCTGTGAATCGGCTGCGGGCACGATCCGCGTCCGCAGCAGCTCAGGTCCGCTCCGCGCGGAAACGGCTGCAGGAAACATCCTGGCCGAACTCCTGCCGGGCGCGCGGCTTCAGGATTCATTGCTGAGCACCGGCGGCGGTGACGTCACGGTCTTTATTCCGTCTAACATTTCGGTGTCGGTCCAGGCCATTAATGAAACGCCGGGCCGGTCAAGTCGGATTTTTTCCGATTTCCCGCAGATCCGGGTTCGACGCTCGGACGCGTCGCCCGGAGGTCCGGCGATCGCTGAAGGATTGCTGAACGGAGGCGGCCCGCTGTTGCGGATATCGGTCGCCGCAGGCGCCATCTATCTGCGGCGTAAGTAATCCGACGGAGGATGTGCACTATGCGTACGATTCTTGCCGCTCACGCCGCGCTCGCGTTTTCGGCGCTGATCTTGGCTGCAACGGCGTCAGCGCAGCCTGTGTCGCCCACTCCGAAGGCGGTTCTGACCGCTGCCGGCATTTCTGCCGGCGCCAGTTTTCTCGGCGTCGGCATCGCCGATATTGACGCGGATCGCGCCAAGGAGCTGAAGTTGAAGGAACCGGCTGGCGTTGAAATCACGCGGGTTGAGGAGGACAGCCCTGCGGCAAAGGCCGGATTGAGAGTGGGCGACGTAGTTCTTGAGTACAACGGACAGAAGGTCGAAGGCATGGAACAGTTCGGACGCCTGGTCCGGGAAACGCCGGTCGGTCGCGAGGTCAAGCTGCTGATCAGCCGCAACGGCGCCCCCCAGACTCTGGTAGCGCGTATTGCGGCGCGCCGCGGCCCCGTGTCTGTGACCTTGCCCCGCATCGAAATACCGGCTCTGCCGGCCGCTCCGGATATCCCGCATACGATCATGATGTGGAGAACCACGTTGCTCGGCATTGAAGGCGAGTCGCTTCGTGGCCAGTTGGCCGACTACTTCGGCGTGAAGGAAGGCGTACTCGTCCGCTCCGTTATGCCCGATACGCCAGCCGCTAAGGCAGGACTTAAGGCGGGCGACGTCATTCTCAAGATCGATGATTCGAAGGTCAGCTCCCCCAGCGAGATCACAACTGTTTTGCGCCGGCTTCAGGACAAGAAAACCGTCCCTGTCATGATCATGCGCGAGCACAAGGAAATGACAATGAATGTGACAGTGGACGAGGGCCGGTCTCAGTGGGACTTCCGGATGCCGCCGCGCATCGTATTCGGCGACCGTATTAAGCTCTAGACGCGGCCCGGCTCAGGTTTGCCTCCTGCCTTGCCCGAGGATCGTCTGCTGCGCTTCAAGCAAGGCGCTGTGCAGTCGATCCGGCGCGGGCAGGGCGAGCGCCGTCGCATTCTGCGCCGCCACCGCCTGCAATTCCTTCCGGACCACCGGCACGTGTCGCGGCGCCCGAATCCCAATTTTCGCAGTACGCCCCTCGAAGCCCAGTACAACGACTTCGACGTCTGCGCCAATCATGAAGCCTTCACCGACCTTCCGGCTCAGCACCAGCATGGACCTATCCTTCAACCCCAGCCCCGATCGGATGCGCATGTGAATAAACGCCATCGGATCGCACCGCCTGTACGCCGACTTGCCGGGAGGGGTTAATTATAATCGGCGCTGCCAGATTCGCCGTCATAGCGCCGCGCTCTGGAATGGTCAAAATCGTCAACCGCGTCAGATCCCGCTGCGACTCAGGCGACGGGAGGCCCAGCATCTCAACGTCGCGCGGCTCGAGCGCCAACCGGTAGTTCGGGTCCAATGTCTGCACCGGAAGCGTAATGAAGCACAGATCCGGAGTCGTGACGCTCTGGAGGAAGAAATACGGACTGCCCTCCTTGGCGATGACAACATACATCTGGTCCGGAAACGGGGGGATTGCGGCCGGGAACGTAATTACCGACTCTTCCGGGCACTCAACCACGCCCAGAAAACGCGTTTGAACTTGAATCATCGGTTTCGCGGAGGAGCCAGCAGCAACTGGCAACCAACCGCTGGCAACTAGCTTAGTGCTCGGGCGGGAAAACTCTTCTCAGCCCTGAAGCTGCCAGGTGTGCAACCGGCGGGCCGGCCCGTATCCGTCCGCGACCTTGATCAGTCGCGCCAGCTCCTCGGCGACTTGCGCCGATTGCGCCTTAACTGCGCCTATGGCCCAACCTAGCAAGTCCCGGGCGCTCTCAACCTCCTCGAGCGTCCTGGGTCCGGACTGGAACCATGCGATGTAGGCCTTGAACTCATCCTCAGCGCGGACTAATTGACCGTTCTCGATGGCCGAACGAAGCGCCAGCTCGCGCGCGTTTATCGAAGGCTCCATCATTTCATAGCATTCTGGTTTGCCGTCATGGCGGCGAACAGGTTGGTCATATACGTCACCTGCTGCTGCATTTGCGCGATCAGGGCGTCGGCTGCCGCCATCTGCGCCGAGAGATTTTGACGCAGTTGATCGACGCGATCCTGGTCTTCATTGATCTGATTGTCCGTGTTGGTGATTTGGCCGCCGATCGAGGCCAGCGTCAGCGGAATGGCGCCGGACGTGGAATCGGTGAGCCCGTTCAGAGTGTCTGTAGCCGCCTTCAGAAATCCGCCTGTCGTGGGGCTGCCGAGAAAGTCCATCACGCCTTTCAGGTCGCGCGCGGCGGCGTCGCTCAGAACCGACGAATCGAACGACAGCGTGCCCGTCTTGTCGAACGTCAGCCCCAGGTCTGCGATGGATTGAATCGAGCCCGACCCGGCGTAGTTGGCGATGTCGCGAAGCGCTTGTGAAAGCGTCATGATGATGCTTTGGCCGGCGAGCGCTCCGCCGCTCGATCCCCGCTGTCCCGCCAGCGCCTGGTTGGCGGCGTTATAAGCGGTGACGAAGCTGCTGATGGCATTGGCGATGCTCGACGTGTTTTGGCCGATATTGATGTCGGTGGCGCCAGCCTCCAGCACCGTCACAGAAATGTCCGGCGCGATGCTCAACGTGCGACTGTCAGAAATCAGCGGCGTTCCCGGCTGCCCGTTGACGCGATACTCAACCGAGGTCGCCGGGGTCGGTGCGCTCAGAAGATTTCCGCTGCCGTCGTCCAGGGTGATGGGGAGCGGCCCGTACTTGCTGTTCTGAATGGATAGCTCGTAGCTCGGCGATGATGACGACCCGATATTTACGATGGTCGCCTGCGCTGCGCCTTGCGTCGTGGCGTTGATCGCGTCCGCCAAGCTTTTAAGCGTATTGGCGGCTGGCGTAATAGTATACTGCTGGCCGTTTGCCGTCAGTGTGAAAGAGGCTGCCGAACTGATGCTCGCCGCATCTGGGTCCGTCACGGTCGCGACGCTTGCGGCGCTGGCCCTCGATCCGGCATCGACCACCTCGAGGGCATACGTCCCGGGCAGCGCCCCGCTGCTCACGGTCGCGCTGGCCACCGAGGCGTCCGAGTAGGCCACCGCAAAGGCGCCGCTGTTGACGGAAGATCCCAGCGAATAGAGCGATGCCTGAAGCGCGGAGAAACTCGCGCTTAGAGCGCTCAATGCATTCTTTTGATTGGTCAGCGCCGATTTCTGGTTGTTGAGTTGATCGATGGGAAGCGAGGCAATGGCTACGGCGCGATTGATGATCTGCTGGAAATCCTGGGAATATGTGCTATTGCCAGTGAAAAGAGAACTTGCGGAAGTCGCCATACCGTCTCCTGCTCGCTGCGATCGCCCAAACGAAAAATCCGCCGGGCCAATCTATCTGATCGGCCCGGCGACCCTCAAGCTTTAACTTCGACCCTATCCGCGCAGAAGCGCCAGAACCGCCTGTGGCGCCGAGTTGGCCTGAGCCATTGCGGCCAGAGACGCCTGCTGCAGCACTTGCGCCTTGGTCAGGTTGGCGGCTTCCGCGGCCACGTCGGCGTCGCGGATTCGCGACTCAGCGGCCGAGAAGTTCGCAATCTGCGACTGCGCCAGAGCGATGGAGTAGTTCAGCTTGTTCTGGCCCGCGCCGATCACGCCCTGGACCGTGCCGAGCGTTTTGACCGCCTTGTTGATGGCATCGATCGCCGCCTGTGCAGCGCTGCCGCTCGAAGCCGATGACACCGCCGCCGTTACAGCCTTGCTGCCAACTGCGCCGAACAGCTTGCCGCCGCCGGTGTTATCGTATGCCGATTCGACTACCGTGAAGTTCCCACTGGCTTGGAATGAAACATCAGCGCCGTTGTTGGCCAGCAGCGCCGTTACCTTCACGCCTGCCGCACTCAACTGGCTGTTGATGCTGTTGACCATGTCGCTTAGAGTACCGGAGTTGGCCGCATTGAGCGTCACATCGGCCTGGTGCGTCCCGTCGCTCACCGTGAATGTTTCCGAGCCCGTGCTGGCGAACGCAGCTGCGCCCGTCGCCTGGAGATTGTATTGGCCGGTATTTACAATGCTGCCGCCGTTCGCAGCAACGCCGTTGCCAGCCGAAACCGTACCGGCATACACGGTGAAAGCCCGCGTCCCGGAGATTTGCAGTTTGCCATTCGTGGTATCGATCTGGGCCGTAATCCCAGTCCCAGCCAGGCTGCTGTTCAAAGCGCTGATGACTTGATCGCCTGTCAGACCGCTCGCGCCGCCCTGGATCGTGACCACTTTACTGAGGACGTTGCCCGATGCATCCGTGTAGTTAAACGTGAAGGCTTGGCTTCCGCCCGCTGCAAACACCGCCGCCGGGTCGTCCAGCCGCTTGCCGCCCGCGCCAAGATTGAAATCAACGCCGGCGCTGCCGCCAGTCACTGTGGTCCCTGCCAGCCCCAGCCCCGCTGCGTCGACGGAATTGCCGCTGAGGTCGATGCTGACAGTCGCTGAACCTGACAGCGTGCTGGTGCGCGCGCCGCCGATATACACCGAGAGCGTCTTTTGAAAATTGCCGCCCGCGTTCAAGCCGATATCCGCCGCCTGCCGGGTAATTTCACTGATCAGTTGCTGGTATTCGGCGTCCAACGTATTGCGGTCGCCCGTGAAGGTGCTGGACGCCGACTGCGTCGCCAGCGTCTTCATGCGGTCGAGCATCTGGCTGATGTTGGCCAAGCCGCCATCGATAATCTGCAACTGGCTAACGCCGTCGTTGGCGTTGCGGACGCCCTGCTGCAGCTCGCTGACGTCGCTGCGGAACTGGTTTGCGATCGAAAGCCCGGCGGCATCGTCGCCTGAGGAGTTGATGCGGTAGCCGGAGGTCAGCCGTTGAATCGTGCGGCTCTGAAAATCGCTGTTCACGCGCAGGTTTTCCTGCGCAATCATCGAGTTTACATTGGTCTGGATCGACAGTGACATTCTGAAAGTCCTTTTTCTGACTGGTGGCCCGGCTTCGTGCCAGGAGCAGGTATCTCCGCGACCGCCGGTCCCGGATGCCCTGACCAGTTCTGGTAAACCTCTTCGGCCGATTTTGCGCGAATGAGAGTTTTTCTCCGCCTGAGCCGGCGGTCCGCTGTCACCGCCCCAGCCCGCGCACGGCCGAACCCCCACATCCGGCCAGCGTACTATAGAGGGCTGGAGCTCCAATATGCCACGCTGTATGGACATTTTCAGCTTGGGGGTGTTCGTTATCCTCGCCGTCCGCGCTCAGCGCGGCACGGACGCCCCTACCGGATTGCCGCCCCTGATCGATCGTGAGATCTTCTTCGGAAACCCGGAAATTACAGCCGCGCAGATTTCTCCGGACGGTAAGTTTCTTGCCTTCCTGAAGCCGTGGAACGAGACCCGCAACATCTGGGTCAAGAAAACCGGCGATCCATTCACGTCGGCGCGGCTGTTGACGACAGAGATGAAACGGCCCATTCCGGCCTTTTTCTGGACGCGGGACGGCAAATACATCCTGTACATCAAGGACAATAACGGCGACGAGAACTTCAATATTTTCGCCGTGGATCCGGAGGCCGCCGCCGCGCCTGGGCAGGAAGCTCCGCCTTCGCGAGACCTCACGGGGCTCAAAGGCGCGCAGGTGGCCATCTACAGCTTGCCGAAAAAGGACCCCGATACCGTGTATATCGGGCTGAACGATCGGGACAAGGCCTGGCACGATCTGTACCGGCTGAAGATTTCGACCGGCGAAAAGACGCTGTTGCGAAAAAACACAGAGCGTATCGCGAACTGGATCTTCGACCTTGACGGGCGGCTCCGCATGGCCTTTCGAACCGCCGACAGCGGCGATCAGGAAATTTTGCGCGTCGATCCGGACAAGTTCACAAAAATCTATTCCTGCGGCGTGTTCGAAAATTGCGGCCCCATCCGCTTCGACAAGCAGGGCAAGCGCGTGTATATCGAGACCAATAAGGGCGACAGCAACGATTTATCCGCGCTCATGTTGTTGGATCCGCAAACTGGGGCCACCGAAATGGTGGAGATGGACCCACTGAAGCGCGTCGATTTTGGACAGGCGTTTTTTTCCGAACTGACAGACGAATTGATGCTGACCGCCTATGTGGACGAAAGAGTGCGGCTCTATTTCCGCGATAAAAAGCTCGAGGCCGACTACAAGTGGCTCGAATCGCGTTTGCCGGGCAAGGAGCTACATCTCACCTCGAGAACCAGAGACGAGAGCTTATTCCTGATCACGGCTGTCAGCGACGTTGAGCCCGGCGAGACATTCCTTTTCGATCGGAAGGCGCGCGTCCTGATCCCGCAGTACAGAATTCGCGAGAAACTGCCGCGCGAGGCCCTCGCGCCAATGAAGTCGATCCGGTATCGCTCCTCAGACGGACTGGAAATTCCTGCGTATCTTGTCCTGCCCAAGGGCGTTCCCGAAAGGAACCTGCCCCTAATTGCGCTGCCTCATGGAGGGCCGTGGGGGCGCGACATCTGGGGCTACAACTCGCTCGCGCAGTTCCTGGCGAATCGCGGTTATGCCGTGCTCATGCCCAACTTTCGCGGTTCCACGGGCTACGGGAAGAAGTTCCTGAACGCCGGAAATGGGGAGTGGGGCCGGAAGATGCAGGACGACGTCACCTGGGGAGTGAAATATCTGATTGCCAAAGGCATCGCCGACCCGAAGCGGATCGGGATTATGGGCGGATCCTATGGCGGATACGCCGCCCTTGCCGGCGTAGCCTTCACTCCGGACCTGTATCGCGCAGCCGTTGACATTGTCGGGCCGTCGAACCTCATCACCCTGCTCGATTCCATTCCGCCCTACTGGGAGGCCTTCCGGAAAATCATGTTCGCTCGCATGGCCGATCCGGGGACGCCGCAAGGCAAAGCATGGCTCAAAGAGCGCTCGCCGCTCACAGCGGCTGCCAACATCCGTACGCCCTTGCTCGTGGTCCAAGGGGCCAACGACCCCCGCGTCAACAAAGCCGAGGCGGAGCAAATCGTAATTGCCTTGCGGGATCGCGGATTCCCGGTCGAGTATCTGCTGGCCGACGATGAAGGACACGGATTCCAGCGCCCGATAAACAACATGGCGATGTATATGGCCGCCGAAAAATTCCTGGCCAAATACCTGGACGGACGGTATCAGGAGGGCGGCAAGCCGGAAGTGGTCGCGCGCTTGAAAGAACTCACGGTCGACCCGAAGACCGTCGCGCTTTCAAAGAAGTTGGATGCCGCATCGGTGGGCGTTCCCAAGCCTGCCGCCGAACTCCGCGCCGGCGCCTACCATTATGACGTCAAGCTGGCGATCGGCAGTCGCGAGATGAATATGAAAATGTCGACCGTCATCAAGGAGGAGAACGGAGAGTGGACGGCGACTGATACGGTGGAGACCCCTGGCGGGCGAATGACCGACTCTACGTCTCTCGATAAGACCAGCTTGACCGTACGCCGCCGCGACATCAAGCAAGGTCCGGCGGAAATCCATCTCAGCTTCAGCGGCGCCAAAGCCGCCGGATTGGTGAGCATGAACGGAAAGGAAATGCCCGTTGCCGCGGATCTCGGCGGCGAAATCTTCGCCGATGGACCCGGCGCTCTCCATGTCATCGCAACGCTGCCGCTTGCCGAGGGCTATAGCGTTGCCTACCGTAACTTCGATGTGCAAAGACAAAGGCTCAAGTTGATGAA
>Ga0070740_10006451_pt1 | contig 10277 bp, 10 predicted proteins | sample Coa_R2_FD_67286 | JGI IMG/M metagenome (GOLD analysis project Ga0070740, IMG submission 67286) | Surface soil microbial communities from Centralia Pennsylvania, which are recovering from an underground coalmine fire - Coalmine... | ecosystem: Environmental > Terrestrial > Soil > Unclassified ...
CATGGCCAGGATGCGGCAGCCCCAGGCGACCTGTTCGCACAACTCCACCGGCAGCACGTCGACGGTCATCGCTGTTCGGTCGGTGAGCAAGCCGGATAAGGGACGGCTCTCCTGGCGGCATCCAGCCGGCCTCCGGTGCCGGCAAGGATGCCGGCGGTCCCAGGGCGGCACAGCACCGTAGGGGTGTGTGCAATACGCCCTTGTCCTCCAATCGTGCAGAAGGCCATTGCCACGTCTACAGCACCCATTGTCCGTCCTTCAAGATGTAGCGCCCGTTGTCCTCGATCTGCAGCGTGGCGTCGAGACAGACCCCGTCCAAGTGCAGGATGCTGACGTTCTTGCCGCCGGGATAGGCGTTATGGTTGTCGCCTAGGGCGAAGTGCACGGTGCCGAGGCGCCCCTTCTCCGAGGGCGAGCCGAAGGGCGACTTCTCGCTGGTGCCGAAGGCGAACTCGCCGATCACGTCCGCGCCATCGACGCCGGAGATCACCTCGCGCAGGCGTTTGGCCTCCGCTCCGCCCTCGATGGCCACGGCGCGCCCGCCCTTGACGGTCCAGGTGATCGGCTCGACCACCTGGCCGGGCAGGCCGATGCCGAGCATCACGCCGTCGACCACCATGCGCCCCTCCGTCTTGTCCTCCACGGCGGCGAAGGCCACCTCGGCCCACAGCGGGACCGGCCCCATCATCTGGCCGCGCTTCTTGATCGGCGTCACCTCCAGCGAGGGGCGTCCCTCGATGCAGACCCGCATATCGGTGCCGCGCGCGGTGGTGACGCGTACCCAGCGCACTCCCTCCAGGGCGGCCATGGCCGCGCGGGCGCGCTCGGTGGCCTCGAGGATATGCTCCCTGGTCAGGTGCCACTCGCCCATGCCCTCTTCCACCGAGGCGATCTTGGCGTTGTTGGCGCACGACTCCTTGACCGCCGACACGTGCGCGAAGCGGTTGGCCCATTCCAGGTTGGTGATGATGATGATCTCGTCGGAGTTGACCATGGCCTGATGCAGATTGCGCGGCGGTGCCATGGGGAAGCGCGTGTCCGCGATGCCGCGTCGCACCTGGTGCTCGTTGTTCATGATCACCGGGAAGGCGCCGCGCTCCACTGCCACGGCGGCCAGCGCCTCGGCCTGCTCGCGGTGGGCGTCGTCGGTGATGATGGTCACCACGTCGTCTTTCTCGACCGACATGCAGATGTCCACGATGAGCGCGGCATCCTGGGTGCGCGCGTTGTTGACTTCGCTCATGCTAACCTCCTTCACGATGCTAGTTAGGTTGGGTAGGACCGGCGACTGAAGTCGCCTGGCAGGGACGAGCCGACTAAAGTCGGATACGTGGCACCGCACGGCACTTCAGGGCCCGTCCTCTGCCATGACACTTCAGTGTCAGGCATCGCGATCTACTCCTAAGCACCCTCCTTACGGCTGAAAAGCCGGAAGCACCTCGGTGGCGAATCGTTTGACCTGGTCGAACTGATCGAGCGCGCCGAAGCGGCAGATAAAGTATGTCACACCGGCCTCGGCGAAGGTCTTGATCCAGGCGATGATGTCGTCCGGGGTGCCGACGGGACCCCACTCGCCCAGGTCCATGGCCTTGCTGAGCTCCGGGTAATACTGGCCGATGTAGTCGCCGATGCTGCGCTGGGCCGCCTCGCGGCTGTCCGCTATGTTCATGGTCACCTGGTAGGCCATGGTGAAGGTCGCCGGGTCGCGCCCGGCCTCCTCGACGGCGGCCAGCACCTCCGCCCGCTGCCCGGCAAACTCCTCCGGATGCCGCGCCCGGCAGCAGGTCATCCAGCCGTCCCCATAAGTCGCGATGCGCCGGGACGCCTTGCTGATCACGCGCGAGACCTTCTCTTCCGCCGAAGTGCCCACGACAAGGCGCGGGTTGCTGACCACCCACATCGGCGGCGGGGCTTGCAACGGCTTGAGCGGTGCCATCTCGGTGCCCGAGTAGAAGCTGATGTTGTCGTAGTTGAAGTGCTGGCCGTGGAAGGTCACGCTGCCCGTCGTCCACAGCTCGCGCAGCACGGCCAATCCCTCCTCGAAGATGGCGGCGCGTTTGGAGAAGTCCAGCCCCAGGGCGGCGTACTCGCGCTTCACGCCTTCTTCGGGGTTGCCCATACACGGCCCCACGATGGCGCGGCCGCCCGAGACGTGGTCCAGGGTGGCGTACTCCAGGGCCAGGTAGAGCGGATTGCGCGTGGCGCTGACCACGCAGGCCGTGCCGAGGCGGGCGCGTTTGGTGCGCTGGGAGATGGCGGCCAGCAGGATCATGGGGTCGTAGCGCGGCTTGGAGAACAGGCTGTCTCCCACCCAGACCGAGTCGAAGCCGTACTCTTCCACCTGCTGCGAGATATCCAGGAGATCGGCCAGGCTGTAGCCGGGCGCGATCAAGGGCTCGCGGTTGTTGACATTGACGCCGAACTGCGCGGAACCTGCCATTACCCCTCCCTATTTATGGTCGATTATGGTCGTGTGCTGAACCATCGAGCTCGGCGGTGGCGTGGCCGTCCGGCGTCGCGCGCTGTGCCATCAGTGGCACCAGCTCCACCCGCGGGTCGGCCTCGAGGATGCGCCGCGGCAGCCGGATATGTTCGGCCATCAAGTGGGCCGCTTCGTCGGCGTTCCCTTCTTTCACGGCCCTCAGGATCGCGCCGTGTTCTTCCAGCGAGCGCTCCATGCCGCCGCGCAGATAGAGCGACGGCACGTAATAGCGTCGCATCTGGCTGATCAGCCCTGCATAGATCTCCTGGAGTTTGTCATTGCCCGAGCGATCGACAAAGATGAGGTGAAAAGCGGCATTGTCGGCGAAGAAATCATCGACGGCGCCGCGCGCCACGTGGCCGGCCATGCGCTCGTGCAGGCGATCCAGTTCCCCGAGATCGGACGGTTGGAGGTGCGGCACGGCCAGACGGATGGCCAGCGCTTCGAGCACCTCGCGCACCTGGTAAGCGTTGAGGAAATCGCGCGGCGACAGCGCGGTGACCGCGGCCCCCTGGCGGGGAATGAGCGTCACCAGCCCTTCCGCGGCCAGCCGCCGCAGCGCCTCGCGCACGGGGGCCCGGCTCACGTTCAGCCTGCCGGCGATGGTTTCCTCGGGCAAGGGAGCGTTCGGCTGGTAGGCGTTATTCAGGATGTCGCGGCGCAGGTGCTCGTACACTTGCTGGGCCAGCGTGGCCGTATTGACCGGCGGTGTCGCGGGGTCGTTGCCGAGAGAGACCTCACCGGGCGTCACCGTGGTGCCTCCGTTGATGCAGACCGCACGCCCGGCGCTTTCCATCAGAGTCTACTGCTATTGAGCCGGCCGGCCCGGGCAGGGGCCGCGCTCGGCCGCGTCGGAGCGCTTGGGCGTTGAACTGTATACAGTATACGTGCTATGCTGGGCGGTAGCAAGGGGATGGCCTGAGGCTAAAGCCTCATGGCAGGCACGGGGCCATGAATGGCCCAGGGACGCCCTTCAGGGCGGAGTTTCTGCCATGACCCTTCAGGGTCAGGCCCCCGCGCACGTTCGCGCTACAGCCTATCGCGAGGGGGGACGAGATGGCCATTCGCGTCGAGGAGAGGATGCAGGTGGAGGCGCCGCGGGCGGCGGTGTGGGCCTATTTCAGCGATCCGCTGCGGGTAGCGCCCTGCCTGCCCGGCGCGAGTGTCACGGAGGTGGTCGATGCCCGCACCTATCGCGGCCAGGTGCAGGTGCAGATCGGCCCGGTCGCGGCGCGCTATCAGGGCACCATGACCGTCGAGGAGGCCGACGAGGCCGCGGGCCTGCTGGCCATGCGCGTGCTTGCCTCCCAGGTCGGCGTCCTGGGGCGCGTCGACGGCCGCATCAGTTGCCGTCTCGACCCCGACTCCGACGAACAGGGGCCGACCGCCGTCACGGTGCTGGCCGAATTGAACGTGACGGGCCGCATCATGCAGCTCGCTGGCGGGCTGATCGCCACTGCCGCCAAGCAGGTCTTCGAGCAATTCGCCGCCTGCGCCCGCGAAGCCCTGTCGAATCCTAACTGACCCTACTGGCCCTGGAACAGATCGCGCAGCACCGCCGCCTCCATTCCTCCGCTCTGAGCGGGTGTCTCACCGCCGGTGGCAAGATAAGGCTGCAAGGAATGGGCCAGGTTGGGCAGCGGTAGCGATTGCAGCCAGACGCGTCCCGGCCCGCTCAGCACCGCCAGGAAGAGCCCGTCGCCCCCGAAGATCATGTTGCGGATCCCCGGGACCATCGTGATGTCGAAGCTTACCCGCTCCTCCAGCATGCCCACGTGGCCCGGGTGCACGCGCAGCGTCTCCCCCGGCGGCAGGTCGTAGACGATCACCTCGCCGCTCAGCTCGATCCAGGCCTGCGTCGTTCCGGCCAGGCGCTGCAAGATGAAGCCGTTGCCCCCGAAGACGCCCGCGCCCAGCGAGCGCTGGAAGGCCATCGACAGCTCCAGCCCGGGCGTGCCGCACAGGAAGCCGTGGCGATGGATGAGGTAGCCCTGGCCGGGCTGCACGCTCACCGGCAGGATCTGGCCCGGCATTTTGGTGGCGAAGGCGACAGTGCCCGGCCGGCCCTGGGCCCTGTACTCGGTCATGAACAGGGTGCCCCCGCCGACCGCGCGCTTGAGCAGGCCGAAGAGGCCGCCGCGTCCGCCCCCGGCCTGTGTAGAAGTCTGCAAGGCGATGCTGCTGCTCATCCAGGAGAGCTCGCCCGCCTCGGCCAGCACGCTCTGGCCGGGCTGCAAGGTGATCTCCAGCACGGGCAGGGTCGTGCCGATGATGCGATGGCCGATTGTGGAGCCATTGCCGTAGGCGGAATACTGCCCGGCGTCCTGCGCGGGGAATTGCCCTGAGCCGTAGGAAGGTGGCGCGCCGCCCTGGGCGGGGAACGACCCGGCGCCATAAGTGGGCGGCGCCCCGGCACCTTGAGTGGGGAATTGTCCGGCGCCGTAGGTGGGTGGTGCCCCGGCGGCCTGCGGGGCCATGCGGGCACCGCAGCTCCCGCAAAAGGCGGCCCCGGGCGAGACGGGATGGCCACAGCTTGGGCAGGTCACGGCTGAGCTCCTTTCGTCGGTCGCCGCCGCGTCGGCCGCATGCCGCACGCACGGGGCCGGGACCGCGGCGCGACCGCGCCAAACGTCGGTCGAGTGCAGTGTAGCACAAGGGACGGATCGCTCACACGGCCGTCATCAGATAGCGTTGATTATGCACGGGTGTCCGCAACTCGGGCGCAGCGGTGCCTGGGAGCGCCGGCATCTTGCCGGCCCACGTTGCCGGCGGGACGCCGGCGCTCCCAGGGCGTTCTCCGTGATCCTCGTGAACAAAGAGGGCTAGTCGGCGGGCCGTTCGCTCTGTGCGGGGATAGCTCCCGAGCGCGTCATGCCCAGCGCGCGTCCCTGGCCGGCGACCACCTCGGCCATGCGGCGCGAGGCTTCGTCGATCATCTCGCCGTCGTGTGCGGCCACGCCCTGTCCCGCGGCCAACGCGCGCGCGTACGCCTCCAGGATCTCCTCCGCGCGGTCGTACGTGGCCTGGTCCGGGCCAAAGATGCGATGCAGCACGTCGATCTGGTCCGGGTGAATGGCCATCTTGCCGTCGTAGCCCAGCGCCCGGCTGCGCGACGCCGATTCCGCCAGCCCGTCGCTATCCTTATACAGGGCATACGGCCCATCTATCGCCTGGATGTGGGCGGCGCGCGCCGCGTTGACCAGCCAGGAGGCCACGAAGTGCCATTTGTCGCCCGGGTATGAGCGGTCGATCTCACCGATGCTGGTGTGGGGCAGGCCCAGCGCGGCGCTATAATCGCCCGGGCCGAAGATCAGGGCCTCGACCCGCGGCAGCCTGGCTATCTCCAGCGAGGCGAAGAGGCCGCGCGGCGATTCCACGATGACTTCCAGCCCGATCGGCGTCCCCGAGCGGCCGGTGATGCCCCGGTGCCGCTCGATCTGCTCCAGCAGGCGGCTCGCGAACAGGGCCTCGTCGTAGCTCTCCACCTTGGGCAGCATGATGCAGTCGATGCGGTCGCCCGCCCCCTCGACCACGGCGACGATGTCGGCGTAGGTCATCATCGAGCCGCAGCTATTCACGCGCACGCTGACCGTGCGCGTGCCGAAGTCGATGCCCCGCAGCGCCTCGACCACAAGCCGGCGCGCCTCGTCCTTCTGGCTGGGCGCCACGGCGTCTTCCAGGTCCAGAAAGACCTCGTCGGCGGCCGTGGTGGCCGCCTTCGCCATCTTCCTGGGGTTGCTGCCGGGGACGGCCAGCACGGATCGGCGCAGACGGATCATGTAGGTCCCAGTCCTCGGCGCGGATGAGCCACCTCTAGCCGCCTGTCCGGTGGGCTTGCGCTCCGGAAAGCAGGTCGCGCATAAGGGCCGACACGTCGGGGCAGGTGTCCAGCGCTCGCACCGCCTCGATGGCCCGCTCGGCCGTGCCGGCGCCGTAGTGCGGCGCCACCAGGTCGCGAAACTTCTGCTCCAGGGTGCCGGTCGGAACCGGGTTCTCCGGCGTACCGCGCGGGTAGTCAACGCTTGCCTCGATGGCGGGGCCGTCCGCGAGGCGCACCTCCAGCCGCGCCGGCCAGCAGGCAGGATAGCGGGCCGACAGGTCGGGATCGACCTCAATGCCCGTGCGCGCGAGTAATTCCCGCACGGCGGGATCGCGCGGGCCGTTCGCGTCGAAGCGTGCGGGGTCGAACTGCGCCAGCCCGACGCGTCCTTCCAGCAGGGCGATGGCCACGCAGTAGGCGAGACTGAACTTGGCCTGGTAGGGCGTGCGCGGGCGTGACTCGCGCACGATCTCGTAGCCGGGTCCATAGGTCGTGATGTGCACCTGGGCCGCCTGACGTGCGGCCTCGCCGTCCGTCCAGCCCAGGCGCTCGCGCAGGTCCAGCGCGGCGTCGATGGCCGAGTGCGTGTGGCCGCAGCAGGAATGCAGCTTGTAGCTGTTCTCGGCGATCTTCCAGGTCGTGCCCAGGCCCTCGGTGATGCGCGCGGCGTCATAGTCCGCGCTCATCGCCCGGAAGAAACCGCGCTCTCCCTCCAGGATGCGCGTGGCGCCGGTGAAGCCGGAACGGGCCAGGTCGGCCGACAGGATACCGTTGAAAGCGGCCTTGCCGGGATGGAGATGCTTGCTCATGGCGCCGTCGGCGTTGAACTCCCACAGGCCGGCCGCCTGGGTGCCCGCGCTGCCGAGCGCGTCGAGCATCTGCCCTTCATCGAGGCCCAGGATCACGCCCGCGGCAACCGCGGCACCGAACGTGGCGGCCGTTCCCGTGGGGTGCCAGAAGCGATAGTGGCTGGGGTTGACCGCCTCGCCGATGCGCAGGGCCGCCTCGTAGCCCAGCACGATGGCATGCAGGAGCCGCCGCCCGCCGGCCCACTCGCGCTCGGCAGCCGCCAGCGCGGCCGGGATGATCGGCGCCGCGGGGTGCAGCGTCGAGCCCTTGTGCAGGTCGTCTAGCTCCAGGATGTGCGATGACGTGCCGTTGGCGAGGGCCGCCCCCGCGGCCGATGCACGGCCCTCCGGGAGCAGCGCCGCCTCATCGGAGAGGCCCAGCCCGCGCACAAACTGCTGCACCATGCGCGCCGGCGGTTCCAGCGCACCGGCCAGGGCGCTGCCCAGCCAATCCAGGGTTGCCCGCGTCGCTTCCTCCATCACGGCCGGTGGCAGATCGTCCGCGCCCGTGCTGGCGACGAACGCGGCCAGCGCCCGGCTGATCCGGGGCTCCGCGGCTATGGTCGTCATATGTGTTGCCTCCTCGCGCGTAACGGCGCGTCGCTCAGCCCGTGTGTTTGTCCTGCTCGGCCAGGTCCTCGTTCAGGCCGGGCGGCAGCATCGAGGCCGGCACATAGCCGCGGCGGTAGACCATGAAGGTGCGCTTGAACTCGATGACCGTGGTGCCGTCCTGGTTGACGCCGGTGGTCTTGACGCGCACGATGCCCACGTTGGGCCGCGAGCGCGAGGCGCGCGCCTCCAGGACCTCGGAACGCGCGTAGATGGTATCGCCCTGGAAGACGGGATGGGGCAGGCGCACCTCGTCCCAGCCCAGGTTGGCGAAGGCGTTCTGCGACAGGTCGGCCACGCTTTGCCCGGTCACCAGGGCCAGGGTGAAGGTCGAATCGACGAGCGGACGCTTAAACTCGGTCTGGGCGGCGTAGCGGCGGTCGAAGTGCAGGGGATTGGTGTTGAGCGTCAGCAGCGTGAACCAGATGTTGTCTGTCTCCGTAATGGTGCGGCCAAGCGGATGGTAATATATGTCGCCGACCGTGAAGTCCTCGAACACCCGGCCCGGGTTATGGTGAATGGTTCTCTTCTCGCTCACCGGCGTTTCCTTTTCCCTCAAGATAACGCATCGCGGCGCGATTCACGGACCTGGAAAGCGCGTGGTGTCGACGATGGTGACCGTGCTGTCGTTGCCGGGCGGCCGGGGCGCGGGAGGAAGCGGCAGCCAGGGGCGGAGCCACGACGGCAGCCACGCCCAGGGGTCCCGGACATTTCCCGCCGGTTCCATACCATCCTTGTTCACCACGTACAGGCGTCCGGTCGCATCATCCAGGGCCAGCGCGACCGGCTCCAGGCCGACCGTGACGGTGGCCACGACCGTGCCCGATTGTAACTCTATCCACTGCCTGACCGCCCCGTAGCCCAGGACAGCCATGAGCAGGACCACCGGTACAGCCAAACCAGTCAGACCACGGGTGAATAACAGGTGCATCGTTCCAGGGCCTTTGGACTCCCTGCTCCCCGCCGACTTTAGCCCACCGGGAATCTCCTGCCGCCCTGGACTGAGTTATACCATCAATTGCCACGCCGGTCGCCCGCCATAGGTCTCTCCCCCACCTACGACTCTTGCCCGATGCCGGAGGGGTATCGGGAACCGTAGCCTGAAGATAGGCGCCTTGTACCGACCACAGCAATGCAGATGAACTCTGAGAGAAGGAGAACGACCCCATGATCGACATTCTACGCAACATGACCCGGCGCAAGATGCGCACCAGCCTGACGGTCCTCGGCATCGTCATCGGCGTCTTTGCCCTCACCGTGATGGGCGCCATGGCCGAGAAGATGAACCTGCTCGTGGCCGGCGGCCTCGACTACTACTCCGGACATGTCAGCGTGGTGGAAGCCGGCGGAGGTATGGGTAACATGCCCATCTCCACCGACCGCATCCCGCAGATCGCCCGCATCCCCGGCGTCGCCGCCGTGGTCCCCGTGGTCGATGTGCCGCTCAAGACCGACGGCAGCGGCATGGGCCTGGGCGTGCCCGACTTCATCGAGGGTGCGGCTGCGAGCCAGAACAGGTACGAGAAGTTCACGTTTGCTGCCGCCCAAGGCACCATACCGCCTCTCGACGAGCGCGGCGTCATCGCCGTCGGCTCCTCCTTGGCCCGCGAATACAAGCTGCACGTCGGCGCCGCCTTCAAGATCCGGGGGCGCGCCTTCACCGTGAAGGCCATCATGCAGACGACCATGACCGCGCCCGACTCGATGGTGCGCATGAGCCTGCGAGACGCGCAGGAGATCTACGTACACGATCAGCCGCAGATGCTGCGCGCCATCCTCAAACCGGGCCGGGTGGCTACGGTGTTCAATGTCTATCCCAGGGCCGGCATCAGCGGCGACATCCTGGCCGCTCGCATCAAGAAGGCCGGCATCAGCGACATCAAGGTTACCTCGCCAAGCGAGGCCAAGAAGCAGTTCGAGCAGTTCAGCGTCACCTTCAACCTCATCGTGATGGGCTCGGCGCTCATCGCCCTGATCGTCGGTGCGCTCAGCGTGCTCAACACCATGGCCATGAGCGTGGCCGAACGGGTCAAGGAGATCGGGCTCAAGAAGGCCATCGGCGCCCGCACGAGCCAGGTGCTGCGCGAGTTCCTCTTCGAAGCGGCCGCCATCGGCTTGGTCGGCGGACTGGCGGGCCTGGGCCTGGGGACGCTGCTGGTCGGCGGCATCAACGGCGCCACCGTGCAAAGCGGCACGCAGATCTTCGAGGTGACGGGACGGCTGGCCATCGGCACGCTGATCTTCGCCACGGTGCTGGGTGCCGTCGCGGGCTTCTTCCCAGCTTTGAACGCCGCCCGACTGAACCCGGTCGACGCACTGCGCACGGAGTAAGACCGTGGCCTGCGCTTGCAGGCCCAACTGAGCAGATAGATATAGCCTGCATTATTCACGAGGACCGCGGGGCACCGTTCCTGGGACCGCCGGCATCCTTGCCGGCAGGGATGCCGGCGGCGTCGGCCCGCGGGCCGCCGCCAGGCAGGGTCGTCCCGCCCTATCAGACGCCCATGAATAATCCAGG
>Ga0070740_10006454_pt1 | contig 10275 bp, 5 predicted proteins | sample Coa_R2_FD_67286 | JGI IMG/M metagenome (GOLD analysis project Ga0070740, IMG submission 67286) | Surface soil microbial communities from Centralia Pennsylvania, which are recovering from an underground coalmine fire - Coalmine... | ecosystem: Environmental > Terrestrial > Soil > Unclassified ...
TTGCCGGCGACGCTTTCGTAATAGTACGCCAGCGCGCCGAGCTGATGGCGAGACACCAGCGTGTCGAGTGCGCAGGCTGTTTTGGCGGCGCGGCGCAATTCCGCGTCTGGGCATTCGGGGGAAACGTCGAAGGTATTGTGGAACTCCCTCAACTTCTTCCGCACCTGGAGGGGAGAGATTTTTTCCCGCAGGGCGTGGAGTTCGCACATTTCCAGCAATTCAAAGTGGCTGCCAAACACGGCCGATTGCTGGGTCAAATCGCTGTAAACATCGAGCATGCCGCCGTAGTAATGGCCGAGCACGCCGACGCGGTTACGGCGCATTCCGGCGGCCACGGTGGCGGCGCTTACCCAATCCCGGATTTCCTTCCAGGCCGCGGCGTCGTGCAAGTGGCCGGTGACCAGGTGAAAGGGGATGCCGGCGCGGTTGAAGACCGAGGCGATCTCCGGGCAACTGCATGCCTGGCAATGTTCCAGCCAAACGCCGGTCATTTGGCCGCGGTCGCCGAGCGCGTTGAATTTGCGGTAGTCCAGTTGCGCGACCGGCTGTAAATTCAAAACGACGACCGGTGCTTTGGCATTTTGGACCACGGGCAGGACGGTGGAAGAAAGGGCGTAAGTGGAGACGTAGAGAAAGATTAAATCCACTTCGCTGCGCCGGAATTGGGAGGCTGCCTGGTGCGCCTTGAAGGGGTTGTCCACCAGTCCTGCGTCCACCAGTTCGACGCCGAAGCTGCGGATTTTCTGGCCGATGGCGCGCTGATAGCCGAGCAACCGTTCGCGCAATCCTTTGAATTGCGGCCAGTAAGTGTCCAAGCCCACCCCGAACAGCCCCAATCGGGCGGGCGGTTGTTCCGGAGCGGGTTTCAGGGGCATAACGCGCGGCGCTCAATCGAGATGGAAGACTTCACGCAGCGGCCAGGTTTTGGGCGAGTGGTCGGGATTTGTTTCCATCAGCGGCGCCATGAATTCCCACCAGCGACGCATCACCGGATGGTTCGGCAAATCCGCCGCCAGGCGGGGAGCCGCCTGTTTTTGAACGGCGAACAGGGTGAGCGTTTCCTCGTCCAGAAAAATGGAATAATCGGAAATGCCGGCCTGGCGCAGCGCTCCGGCCAGTTCCGGCCAAAGCTTGTCGTGCCGCCGTTTGTATTCGGCAATGCAGCCGGGCTTAAGCTTCATTTTGAAGGCATGGCGTTGCATGGGGTTACAGGCTGTGATGGACAAAATCCATCAGTTTATCCCATCCCACCCCGGCACCGATGATCATGGTGGACAGGATGAGGGTGGCCACCCCGCCGGCGATGAGCAGGTGCGCCCTTTTGCTGGAGCCTTTCCATTCGTGAAAAATCCAGCCCCACATCGTGGCGAAGATGATGATGCTGGCCATGTGCAACGTCCAGGACGCGAAATCATATTTGCCCATCTGCGTGGCGCCCATGGTGTAAAAGAAAAATTGCAGGTACCAGGTTGTGCCGGCCAAAGCGGAAAAAAGATAGTTGGACAGCACGGGAATTTTCAAATCCACCGGGGCGGAAGGGGCGGGGGCGGCGGCGGCCGGCAGATGTTCACTGCCGGTGCCGCCGTGATGCGCGTGTTCCGGTTTGACGTGGGAGGCGAAGTATTGATAGCCAGTGCCGTTCTTGAGGTTCAGGAGGAGGCACCAGATGAAATTGGTCGTGAAACCGCCGAGCAACAACACCGGCAGGGTGGGCAGACCGGTCCAGATTTTGTCCGTGCCGGCCTCGAGCGAGGCGGCGTTGATGCTTTTGCCGGCTTGCAAGGCGAAGGCGAAACAGGCACTCATGATGCCGCAGAAGGTGGCCACCAGGATGCCTTTTTTGAAACTGAATTCCTTGATGGCCTGCTTCTTTTGTTCCTCCGGCATTTCCGATTCCTTGATGTAGCCGGCCAACGACGCGATGGCGATGCCGACCAGACACACGCCAACGCCGGCAAGTGTGACCTGGCCGCCGGTGGAGCGGGCGACTTCCATAATGCTCAGGCTGTTGGCGAAGACAGAAAAATTGGGCGTGAGCGCTTTGAAAATGGGCGGCACCAGGGTGCCAAACGCCGCACAGTAGCCCAGCGCCACCCCCGTGCCGAGCGACAACCCCAGGTAGCGCATCGTCAGGCCGTAAGTCAGCCCGCCCAGCCCCCAGAGCACGCCGAAGAAATACGTCCACCACAGGGTGCCCATGCTTTGGCGGCAGATGACGCCAAACAAATCCTTGGTCATCAAATAGGCGAACAGCCACGGGCAAATAATCCACGAAAACATTCCGCCGACCAGCCAGTAGGTTTCCCACGACCATTTTTTGACGCCTTTGAACGGCACGTAAAAGCTGCCGGAGGCCAGGCCGCCCAGCCAGTGCAGGAAAACGCCGAGAAAGGGATTGGGAGTCATAGTTAAATGAGGGAACGGGTTGAAAAAGGTAAACTCACGTGCGTTTCAGCAAGACCTCTTTTTCGTAGCGTTTCACTTCCGCCAGCCAGGTTTCGCCGACGGGAACGTTTTGGCTGGCACAATAAAAATCCCACACCGCGCCGAAGGGCAGGGATTTGACTTCCTCCTGCCAGGCCAGCCGTGTGGTGTAATCGCCGGCGGCTTCGGCGGCGCGCAGTTGTTCCGTTGGCTCCAGCAGCGCGAACAGCAGCGCGCGCAGCAGGTTCCGCGCCCCCATCGTCCAGGCGGCCACGCGGTTGATGCTGGCGTCAAAATAATCCAGACCGATGTGAACGCGCCGCAGAAAATCGTTGGCCACGATTTCCCGCGCGATGGCCAGCAGGTCGTCGTTCAGAATCACCACGTGATCGCTGTCCCAGCGGACGCCCCGGCTCACGTGCAGCAGAATCTCCGGCAGAAATTGCAGCACGCTGGAAATTTTGTCGGCAATGCCTTCGGTGGGATGATAATGGCCGGCGTCCAGGCAAAGCAGTTTTTGGCGGCTGACGGCATAGCCCAGGTAAAATTCATGCGAGCCGACGACGTAACTTTCGCTGCCGATGCCGAACAGTTTCGGTTCAACGGCGTCGAGATTGAACTTGGGCGAAATTTTTTTGGCGAAAATTTTGTCGAGCGAATCGGCCAGCCGTTCACGCGGCGCCTTCCGGTCAGCGGGAGTGTCCTTCATGCCGTCGGGGATCCAGACGTTGGTCACGCAGGGTTTCCCCAGCGCCTTGCCGATGGCCGCGCCGACCTCGCGCGAGCGAATGCAATGCTCGATCCAGAAATCGCGAATGGCCTTGTCCTGATGCGATAGCGTGAAGCCGTCGGCGGCTTTCGGATGGGAGAAACAGGTGGGATTGAAGTCCAGGCCCACCCCCTTTTGTTTTGCCCAAGAAATCCAGCAGGAAAAATGCTCCGGCGCGATTTGATCGCGATCCACTTTTTTGCCGCCGAATTCACCGTAGAAGGCGTGGAGGTTCAGGCGATGCCTTCCGGGAATGAGCGAGAAGGCTTTTTCCAAATCGGCGCGCAATTCGTCCGGCGTGCGGGCCTTGCCGGGATAGTTGCCGGTGGCGACGAGGCCGCCGCCCGGACCCGTGCCGGGATTTTCAAAGCCGCCGACGTCGTCGCCCTGCCAGCAGTGCAGTGAAATCGGAATGGTTTCGAGAATTTTCAGCGCGCGATCCACGTTCACGCCCAGGGCGGCGTAACGTTCCCTGGCCAGGGCAAAGGATTTGCCGAGGTTGGGTGAAGCTTTTGCCATGACGGGCGAAACTATTGAAAATTGCGTTACTCCAGGCAATCACCAATTTTGGTTATCTCCGCCCAATCGTTTAAGAAAATTGCCAAGCGAAAAAGCTTCCCGCAAAATTCTTCCCGTCTCGATGCCAGGAATCGTTGCGCCAGCGCTGTGGCTGCTGTTGCTCGCGCCGCTCGCGCGCGCGGCTGTCGCGCCCGCCGAACCGGCGCCGGCCTCTCTGCGCCCGCAATGCTCGAACAACGTCGCCCGCCCGCTGCGCTATTTCCCGATCCACGGCGATTTCGTGATCACCAACGGCACGGAATACTTCAACCGGCCGCTCTACGGCGACCACTCGGCCTTTCGCATTGACGGCGGCGACAAACCGGAATTTTCGCTCTATCTGCCCGGTCGCGGCGGCAATTTGCGCCTGGGCATCCAGACCCCTGCCGGAAGCAAATGGCTGAACGACGCCGACCAAATTGTCACGCGCTATCGGGCCGGATCGCTGATCTATGAAATCCACGATGCCCTGCTGGGCGGCGGCGAACTGGATTTAACGGTGTTGCCGTTGAGCGGAACGAAGGGATTGATCGGACGCGCGGAGTTGAGCAATGTGCCGCCGGCCATCCGCCGTGGGCAATTCATTTTCGCTTTTGGCGGCGCAAACGGCATGCGCGGACGTCGCGGCGGCGACATCGGCTGCGAAAGCGAACCGGTCTCCGAATTTTTTCAACTCCGGCCCGAAGAATGTCGCGGCAATGAATTTTCTCTGGCCGACAACACGTTTCTTTTGCGCAGCCGGGCGGGCACCCTTGCCGGGATTTTCCCGCCCGGTTCAAAACTGCGGGTCACCGACGCGACGGATTGGGATTCGCCGGCGGCGTTGTTTTCCAACGCCCCCGTGCCAACGCCGTTTCCCATCGTCGCCGGTCGGGCGGAATGGCCGGACCATCAGCCGATTTATTTCTTGCTGCGGGAAATTTCGGGCGCGGAACGCTCCGCCGCTCTCTCCGCCGCTGATTTGCCCGGCTTGTTTTCCGCCGCCGAAAACTATCGCCGCCAAATTGCCGGTCAGGTCCTCGTTCAAACGCCCGATCCCTTCCTCAACGCCGCCGTGCCGGCGCTGAACGTGGCTGCCGACGCCATCTGGGACGCACGCCAGCGATGTTTCATGCACGGCGCCGTCGCCTGGCGGCAGCGGCTGCTCGGTTGGCGCGGGCTGTATGCCGGCGACGCCCTCGGCTGGCACTCTCGCACGGCGGAACATTTCGCCGGATTCGCCCGCGAACAAAACACCAACCCCGTCCCGTCGCAAATGCCGCCCGCCAATGAAAAATTCAATCTGGCGCGAAACGAAACGGCGTTGCACTCCAACGGCGACCTGACCCAGTCGCATTACGACATGAATCTGGTGGCCGTGGACGCCTTCTTCCGGCATTTGCTCTGGACCGGCGATTTGGCTTTCGCACGGACAAACTGGCCGGTCATTGAGCGGCATTTTGCCTGGGAACGGCGATTGTTCCGCCGCCAATTCGGGCCGGAGCATTTGCCGCTTTACGAAGCTTACGCCGCCATTTGGGCCAGCGACAACTTGAGCTACAACGGCGGCGGCACGGCTCACGCCAGCGCCTGCAATTACTTCGCAAACAAAATGGCCGCGCGTGTGGCCCGAATGATCGGCCAAGACCCGACGCCCTATGCCCACGAGGCGGATTTGATCCGACGCGCAATGAACCAATACCTTTGGGTCGGCGGTCAGCGGGGGCGCGTCACCGACGGCAACATCGGTCACTTTGCCGAATACAAGGATTACCTCGGCCGGCAAGGCGTTCATCCCGGCGCCGCGCTCTGGACATTTTACATCACGATGGATTCCGAAGTGCCCACGCCCGCCGAGGCGTGGCAAATGGCGCGCTGGGTGGACCAAAACCTCGCGCACATTCCGATTCGCGGAGAAAATGTGCCGGAGGAAAATCTGTTCGTGCTGCCCGAATCAAACTGGATGCCCTACGAATGGTCGCTCAACAATGTGGTGGTGGCGGAAAATGTTCATGCGGCGCTGGGATTCTGGCAGGCGAACCGGCCCGAAACGGCGTTCGCACTGTTCAAAGGCGCGCTGCTGGACACAATGTTTCTGGGCCTTTGTCCCGGCAACGTCGGTTGCCTGACCTCGCACGACGCCGCGCGCGGCGAGGCGCAGCGGGATTTTGCCGACGGCATCGGCATCACCGCGCGCGCTCTGGTGGAAGGTTTGTTTGGCGTCGAACCGGATGCGCTGGCGGGCTGCTTGAAAATCACCCCCGGTTTTCCGACGGATTGGAACTTCGCAACGATGCATCACCCCGATTTCGATTTTGCATTCCGGCGCGGAGATTCCCGGGAAACTTTTTCCGTAACGCCCAAATTTCCCACGCCAATGAAATTGCTCCTGCAAATTCCGGCGCGGCCAGATCAAATCCAACGCGTGACGGTGAACGGCCGACCGGCAAAATGGCGTCGGCTTGACGGAGTTCCCGGCGTGCCGCGGATTGAAATTCGCAGCGACCCGGCGGAGGCGTGGACCATCGTCGTTACCCCCAAACGAGGCGTTTTATCGGCAGAGCTGGGAAGGCAGCGACCAGCGCCGCGCGACGCCACTTCCAAAGACCGTGCGCCCTCCGGCACGGAATTGCCGGCGCCGCACGCCAAGACGACGGCGGGCGAATTGTTTGATTGGAAAGAGCCGCTGCCGAAAAATGCCCGGCTGGAAACCGTCGCCCTCGCGCCGTTTTTCAACGATCGCGTCACGCAGATTTTCAAAAACCGTTATCGCTCGCCGCGTTCGCCGTTTTGCTCGCTGGCCACGCCCGTGCAAGGGATCGGCGGCTGGGTGGATTTCAACGAGCAGTTTGCCGTGGATGATTCCGGCCTGCGCGCCCTCGCCGCCCGGAACGGCGGAAAAATTGTTTTGCCGGACGGCGTGCCGTTTGCAACGCCCACCAACGCCGGCGTCCAAAACGTCGTCTTCACCTCGCAATGGGACAATTATCCGCGCGCGGTTTCCGTGCCGTTGACCGGCCGGGCCTCGCGCATCTTTTTGCTGATGGCCGGTTCCACCGGGCCGATGCAAAGCCGATTCGACAACGGCGAAATCGTCGTCACCTACGCCGATGGCGCGCGCGCGCGGCTGCCGTTGCGCAATCCCGAAACCTGGTGGCCGATTGATCAGGATTATTTTACGGATGATTTTGCCTTCCGACTGGACGCGCCGTTGCCGCCGCGGGTGGATTTGGCCACCGGTAAAATCCGGCTTTTGGACGCCGCCACGTTCAAAGGGCGCGGCGGAAAAATTCCCGGCGGCGCAGCCACGGTGCTGGAATTGCCGTTGGATCCGACCAAAGATTTGCAATCCCTGACCGTCCGCGCCTTGGCCAACGAAGTGGTCATCGGCCTCATGGCGGCGACGCTGGAACGGGATTGAGGCTGCGCGGGGGCTTACGGTGCGCGGCGGAGATTTTCCCAGCGCACGCTCCACTGGCCATTGTCGGGAAAGCCGGGTGCGTTGCGCGGCGGCGCGCCGTCCCAGCCGGCGGCCATCAGGGCGACGGCGTAAAGCAACCCGCCGTTGGCCGGCAGATAAATGGTCAGCCCCGGCCGCTGATACACCTGGCCGTTGAGCGCCCAATGATTTTTGGGCGTGTCCAACAACAGTGCGTCAATGGCACGGTCCGGCTCGCCCAGCCGCGCGGCACACATGGCGATCATCGGGTAATCCCAGCCCCACGTGTCCGGCCAGTTCCAGTGGTTCCAGACCCAATCGAGCGTGTGGCGCATCGTTTCAATGTGAATGCCTGGTCCCGGCAGAAAGCTTAACGCACCGAGCACGGCCGGATGGTCGGCATTCCATTTGGGATTCGTGTAGCTGTCCGGCGTGGTTTCGGTGAACAGATATTTGCCGTCGGCCACGGGCGGCGGCGCCAGATGCCGCAAAACGTCGTCCCATTTCCCGTCACGCGGCAGACCCAGGCGCTGGCGCCATTTTTGCGCCGTGGCCAAACCCCAGCGCCAGTAGGTCAGTTCAAACGTCGGATTGAGCGTGTGTTCCTTGGGAAAAATTTCCTGGGCGCATTGCAACGTGGGGCCGAGATCGTAACGTCGGGTTTTGTCATCCCAGGCAGCATAACTGGCCATGAAATCCGCCGTCTCGAAGACGACGCGGCGGAATTTTTCCAGCGTCAACCGGTCGGGATGCGCGCGCCAGCACAGTTCGGCCAGAAAAATCGGGTGCGGTTGTTGCCAGATCAGGAACGGGCCGACGGGCGAGGGCGAATCGTGGCCGCTGGGATCGGTCATTTTGGGCCAGCGCGCGCCGGCGTAACCCTGTTTGTGCGCCAGCCATTCGGCGCGCGGCAGAATTTTTTGGTAGTAACCGAGCGATTTTTCCAGCAGCGGCAGCCGGTCCCAGAGCGCGAATTGCGCCTCGTGCCAGAAATACATTTCCAGGTGGAATTTGCCCTCCCACGAATTGTAAGTCAGCCCCGTCTCCGCTGGCGGGTATTGGCCGGCGTCCTGAATGGCCGTGAGGTATTGCGAGAGCACGATGCGCCGCTCCAGTTCAAACCAGCGCGGGTCTTTGCTGCCGGACAGGTCAATGGCGCCGCCGGTCTGCCAGAAACGGTTCCAATAATTTTGCGCCGCCGCTTTCGTTTGCGCGAACGTCGGCAGGTCTGCGGCGGAAAGATTCGTCGGTGAAAACGCGCAAATCAGTTCCAGGGCGTTCAAGGGCGCGCCGGCGGCGGGGCGGATGACAAATTGGTGCCTGGCCGTCATCGTCAGCGTCGCGCCAGATGACCAGTGGGCCGCCGCGCAATAGGCGGTATCGTCCAATTGGCGTCGGAAAACGGCGGCGTCCGGTGCGGATTGAATGAGCGTCGTTTGGTGCGCGTCGGGATGATTCCAATCCGCCGTGATTGTGTCGCCGGTGCCGTAGGGGAAGGCGATTTTGATGCCGAGGCGGTTGGCCTGAAGCAACGGCGATTGAACGCGCACGGCGATGGCGTCCAATGCCGGGTGGCAGACCGTTTCCACGCTCACCGGCTGGCCGTCGAGCCGGAAGAAGCTGGTGATTTCGCCGTTCCACAAATCCAATTGCTGTGACACGGCGGACAAATCGTTCGTCGTCGCCGGCGAGCCGTCGGCGTGCTTCAAAACAAAGCCGATCTGGCCCAGGTCCAGCCGGTGCGGATTATCGCGCGGCCAGCGGATTTCCGGCGTCATTTGATTATGCGGCACGTCGTCGTAAGGCACCAGCCGACCGTGCAGGTCGGGAAATTCCTTGAAATGAAACTTCTCCATGCTCCAGTCGTGCGGGTTGGGAAACGAATGCCAGCCCCAGTCCGACAACGTGCCCAGCGGGGTGGTATGGTTGAAGGCGTCGGCGAACGTTTGCAGGCCCGTTGCGTCCACGGTGAAACAAAATCCGCCGTTGCCCACCGAGAGCGGGTTGTGCGCGTCAAAACGGGTCAGCGTCACGTTGTGCCGCGTGACAAGTGCGTGGCGGTCTATCGGCGCGGCGCCCAGCCAGGCCGCCGGTAAAAAGAAAATGCCCGCGGAAAAAATCAGCCATGGCCATCGTGCGTGCATCGTTTGGTGGCAAAATCATTCAAAGCGCGCCGGAAGACAAGCGGGTTCTTGGATGCCGCCGCGTGCATTTCCGCTTTTGCGCCGGCGGCTGAAAAAATAATCTCCTCCGGCATGACCGTCCTGGAAGCGATTCAGAAAAGCGCGGAATTTCTCGGCAAAAAAGGCGTCGAATCGCCCCGGCTGCAGGCTGAAATGCTGCTGGCGCATTTGCTGAAAGTGCCGCGCCTGAAGCTGTATCTGAATTTTGAACGCGCGATGTCGCCGGCGGAAACCGACGCCCTGCGCCAACTGGTCAAACGCCGCGGCGCGCGCGAACCGCTGCAACATATCCTCGGAACCACTTCGTTCTGCGGATACGAAATGGCCGTGAACCGCCACGCGCTGGTGCCGCGGCCGGAAACGGAATTGCTCGCGGAGGAAGGCTGGAAATTTTTGCAGGAGCGCGCGGCGGCCGGTCGGTCGCCAACGGTTCTGGATTTCGGCACCGGCACCGGTTGCCTGGCCATCGCCCTGGCAGCCCAGTGCCCTGCCTCCAGAATTGTCGCCACCGACATTTCGCCGGAGGCGCTGGCGCTGGCCGAAGCAAACGCGGTCCAAAACAAGGTGGCCGATCGGATTGAATTTGTGCTCGGCGACGGTTTCGCACCGTTGCCGAAAGGTTGGCCGTTTGATTTGATCATCAGCAACCCGCCCTACATTCCCACGTCGGAAATTGAAACGCTCGCGCCGGAGGTGAAGCATTTCGATCCGCGCGCCGCGCTGGACGGCGGGTCGGACGGTCTGGATTTTTACCGGATGTTCGCCACGCAGGCCGGCACGTTTTTGAAACCGGACGGGAGACTCCTGCTGGAATTCGGCGACGGCCAGGCGGAGGCGATTCGGAAAATTCTTGAGGCCCAAAAGTGGATTGTCGAGGCGGTAAAGGAAGATTACTCTCACCGCGAACGAGTTTTAATCGCAAA
>Ga0070740_10006456_pt1 | contig 10268 bp, 10 predicted proteins | sample Coa_R2_FD_67286 | JGI IMG/M metagenome (GOLD analysis project Ga0070740, IMG submission 67286) | Surface soil microbial communities from Centralia Pennsylvania, which are recovering from an underground coalmine fire - Coalmine... | ecosystem: Environmental > Terrestrial > Soil > Unclassified ...
AGGATGTCGTTATGGCCGTCGAATATGGCCGGAATCTCTGCACTCACCACCATCACCATGTTTCATTACGAAGTACGGCACCTCTGCCGGCCGTCAGGTGCAGTATAGACTATCCCCGCCGGTGGACATGGCGCCCACCATGGCCAACCTCAGCGCCCTCAGCCTGGCAGAGTCCGGGCCTTGGAGTGCGGATGTCCTCGGCCGCATTGCCGTGCCTCCTGTGGTCCACCTCCCGTTCAGTCTGTCGCGTCGAGGAGGCGTACGCTGCTCGGGCTGACCCGGGTGACGGGAGATGGCGAAGGGATAAACGGCAACCAACGCCGGAGGGGCTGCGGAATCCAGCCCCAGGCATTCGATGTCTGCATTGCGTTACCTCCCAGCACCACAATGACATGCCCCGCCGGTTCATCCACCAGGAGCGCGGTGGGGGGACCGCTAAGAGGGATCGTGCGCAGGGTGCGCCCGCTGCGCGCGTCGAGCACGACGATACCGCTCGGGCCGATGGGGTTGGCCATACGATCGGTTGCCCCTACGCCGACGAAGACGCGGCCGGCCCGCGCATCCAGGGCGATGGCCGCCGGCGAGCCGGCGATCGGCTCGGTATGCAGGATACGTCCGCTGCGGGCGTCGATCATCCAGGCGCTCGCGCTACCTCGTGGGATGCCGCCAGCGGCGAACACGCGTCCGCGCCGCCTGTCGACCGCGAATTGAGGGACATCGGTGACGCCGGCCATGGGCGAATGCACCATCTGCCCGGTGCGCGGGTCGAAGAGGACGATAGGATATGTACTGCTGGGTCCGGCATAGTAGTCCGTCAACAACAAACGTCCTCCCACTGCGGCCACCACACGCTGATCAACCCGCACGGGGATGCTGCGCCGTATCTGCCCCGTGCGGCCGTCGAGGAGCAAGTAGTCCGTCGCGCCGGTGACCACGGGACCGACGGCCGTGACGGTGATCTGTGCAGGCGCATCGTCTTGGCTTACAGGAACGCTGCGCACAAGGGCTCCACTGCGGGCGTCGAGGACGGCCACGGCGTTTGTTCCGCTGCCATTGTTGGCGATGAAGGCGAACACACGCCCCGTCTGGGCATCTACCGTCACGACATCACCTACGTCACGCACCGTATTCAAGAGAGCGCCCGTGCGCGCGTCGAGCGTCGCCACGGCGTTGTAGAGGGTCGATGCAACGAAGACGCGGCCAGTCCGGACATCGACGGCGAGGTCATTCGGGGCCAGCCCACTAATGGCTTGGGTGCGAAGCAAGACGCCGCTGCGTGCATCGAAGATGCGCACCATCCCGTCGACGCTGTCTGCGACGAAGACATGGTCGGTCGGCTCGTCCACCACCAGCCCGAAGGGCGCCGGTCCCAGGCGGACCGAGCGCAGGACGGTGCCGGCCAGTGTATCCAGAGTGTCGAGGTGCGACGGTTCGCCCGTCGTCGGAGGCTGACCCGGTAGAGTCGCGTCAGTGATGAAGAAGGCACGGTGCGTCCGCGCATCCAGGCCCATAGGCGCCGCGTCCAGGCCCATCTGCGCGGCCCAGACCGACACCGGTCCGCTCAAGGTGACGACGCCCTCAGGCCCCCATGCCGCGTGCAGCGCCAGGCTACCGCCCGCCAGCACCGCCAGCAGGAGCACCGCTACCAGTCCGCGCCGCCCTACCATGTCGGTCCTCCTCAGGCAAGCCTTAATATTCCCACGGCACTGGATGTACCGGCTGTTCGCACTCCCGGTGAGTTGAGAACAGTGGGATCGGATGTAGCGATGACAGACGACACACAGGGTACCCACCACAGGAGTGCTAAGCATCCCGATATACCTACACATTACGCCACGCTCTGGTTCCCGTTAGACGGCGGTGGAGAGTACGCGCGCTCGTTCGCGGTCCGGTTCAAGAAACGTGTGGCGAACGCAGCCGGCCACATCTCTGATCGGGCCTTCCACGGCGCCTACCGCCAGATCTACCCGCCTCAGTTATAGCGGATGCGCGGGTCCAGCAAGGCATAGGCGATGTCCACCACGATGTTGGCCAGCAGGATCGACACCGCCCCGAACAGCACCGTCCCCAAAATGAGGGGCACATCCAGGTTTGAAATCGCTTCCCAGGCCTGTCGCCCGATGCCCGGCCAGCTAAACGGCACCTCGACCACCAGCACGCCGGCCAGGAAGAAGCCGATGTCCAGGCCAAGCTGGGTCAGCAGCACGTTGAAGGCGTTGGGCAGGGCATGGCGCAGCACGACCAGGTGCAGGCCCAGGCCCTTGGCGCGCGCCACCCGCACGTATTCGGCCCGCAAGATGTCCTGCATGGTGGTACGCAGCAGGCGCGCATAGAACGCCGCGCCGGACAGCCCCAGGGCCAATGCCGGCAGGAACAGGTACAGGGGCAGCGGATCGCCGTAGCCGCCGCTTTCGAATAGGCCAAGCTTGAACCAGATCAGGTAGATCAGCAGGTAGCTCATGACGAACGGCGGCGTGGAGATGCCCAGGATGGTGAGGCCCATGCCGAGGCGGTCGATCAGGCCCCGCGGCTTCAGCGCCGCCAGTAGCCCCAATGGCACGCCGATGAGCAACTCGAAGGCCACGCCGCCCAGCGCCAGCTCGGCGGTCGCCGGCAGACGGTTCAGGATGGCCTGCAGCACCGGGGTGTGGAACTCCCAGGAGATCCCCAGGTCCAGGTGCAGCAGCCGCCAGAGGTAGTCCACATACTGGAGCCATAAGGGCTGGTCGAGTCCAAGCTGGTGGCGCATTTGCTGGACGGTCTGGATCGAGGCGTGCGGCCCGGCGTACAGACGCGCCGGATCGGCAGGGACGAGATACGTGAGCACAAAGGTTACCAGAGAGATACCCACGAGTTCCAGCAGCATCCAGAGCAGCCGCCTGGTTAGATAGAGCAACACGGCATCACTCCTGGTAGGGGTCGAGGGCATCGCGCAGCCCGTCGCCCAGCAAATTGAAGCCCAGGACGGTCAGCATGATGGCCGCCCCGGGTCCGAACACCAGCCAGGGCGCCGTGGTCAGGGCCTGCTGGTTGTCGCTGATAGTGCCGCCCCAGCTCGGCGTGCCGTGCGGCACACCGACGCCCAGGTAGGTCAGCCCCGACTCGAAGACCACCGTCGAGGCGATGCTCAGGGTGATGTAGACCACCAGGGTAGCGAGGATGTGTGGATAGATGTGCCGGAAAAGGATGGGCAGCTCGCCCTGCCCGAGCGATCGCGCGGCCTCCACGAAGTCCCGCTCCCGCAGCGAGATAACCTGGCCCCTGATGATGCGGGCGCTGGTGGTCCAGTATGCCACCACGATGATCCCGATCACCGTCTGCACGCTCGGGTTGAGCACCGCGACCAGGGCCAGCGCCAGTAGGTAGACCGGGAAGGCCAGGAAGATGTCGATGATCCTGCTGATCGCGGTGTCGACCCAGCCGCGAAAGTACCCGGCGAGGGAGCCGGCGATCAGGCCGATCAGGCCCGCCAGTCCATTGCCGACAAGCCCTACCAGCAGCGAGACCTGCGCGCCGTAGATGATGCGGCTGAGCGTGTCGCGCCCGTTGGTGTCGGTGCCCAGCCAGTGCCCGGGACTTGGCGGCAGCGGCGCGCCCAGCATGGTCAGGCCGTTGGGATCCTCATACGATGGATCGTACGGCGCGATGCGGGAGGCGAAGATGGCCACGATCACCAGCAACAGCACGATGGCGGCGCCCGCCAGCGCGAAGCGGTCGCGCCGAAACCTGCGCCAGGCTCGACGCCAGTAGCCCAGCGCCGCCTTTCCCGCAACGGCGTCGAGGGCGGCCGTGTCCGCCTCGGCAGCAGGGTGGAGCGCGGGAGGCGCCGGCGGGACCGCGCCTCCCGCGGGACTGCCGATACCCGGTCCGCCGGGTGCTTGCAGGTCCATCGGGCCGCTAGCGGCTAGCTGCTGAGCCAGTACTGCTCGAGGGCGAACGGATACCAGATCGGGTGGATGGTGAAGCCCTGCAAGCGCGGCGAGTGGATACCGTACAACACGTCGTAGAACACGGGGATATAGGCCGCGTCGTCGGCCACCAACTGCTCGATCTGCTTGTACTTGGCCACGCGCGCCGGGCCGAAGGGCATGCCGCGGGCCGCGTTCGCCAGGTCGTCCACGGTCTTGTTGCAGTAGAAGGCGACGTTGGAGCCGCCGTTCACGGCGCTGGCACAGGCGGTGAAACCGTCCACGAAGTCGGCCGGGTCGGGATAATCCATCAGCCAGTGGTAGGACGACATCGGCAGGGAGGGATCGCCGGAGAACTCGCTGACCACCTTCTTGACGTTGACGGTGATGCCCACCTGCTTGAGATCGGCGATGGCCGCGTCCCCGACGCGCCGCTCGTAGATAGCGTCGGGTAAGCCAAGGGTGGTGGTGAATCCGTGTGGATAGCCGGCCTTGGCCAGCAGCTCTTTCGCCTTCTGCGGGTTATACGGGTACGGGTCGGGGATGTTGTGGGAAAAGCCCGGCATGGTGCTGGGGATGATCCCGGTGGCGGGCACACCACGGCCGTTGATGAAGCGAATGGCGTGCAACTTGTTGATGGCGTAGGCCACGGCCTGGCGCACCAACTTATTGTCGAACGGCTTGACCTTCACGTTAAGCGTGAGCATATAGACGCCCACGTCGGTGCGGTGCTCCACCAGCTTCGAGAGCTTCGGGTCGCTGATGACGCTGGGGAATTGCGCGGCCGGGATGCCGTCGCCGATGAGGTCGGTCTGCCCCTTCTGCAGCCGGTCCAGCGCCACGCTGGCGTCCACCCCCAGGTCCTCGTGTACGGCATCCGCGTAAGGGTACTTGGGATTCCAGAAATGCGGGTTGCGCACCAGGTCGAGCTTCTGGCCCTCCACCCAGTCCTTGATCATGAACGGGCCGGCGCCGACCACGTGATCCTTGAGGTCGGTGTTCTCGGCGTGGTATTTGTGGACCACGGCGGGGTCCACCACGTAGCTTGCCGGGATGGCGAGCACGTAGAGAAAACCCGGGTATGCCTGCGACGTCGTCACCTGCAGCGTGCGATCGTCCAGCACTTTGAGGCCGCTGATGTGTTTGGCCTTCCCCGCGGTGAAAGCGTCCTGCCCCGCCAGCACATACCACAGGTACTTGGCCGACGATTGCGTCTTGGGGGCCAGCTCCCGCTCCCAGGAGAAGACGAAGTCCTGCGCCTTGATGGGATCGCCGTTGCTGTAGACCAGGCCCTTCCTCAGCCGGAAGGTATACGTCTTGCCGCCGTTGCTGATCTTCGGCATGGACTCGGCGAGGTCGGGCACCAGCCCGGTGCCGGCGTCGAAGCCCAGCAAGCCGTCCGACACGGCGTGGGTTTGCGGCCAGTCGGTAACGGAATAGACGAAGGCCGGGTCCAGCGTGGCCAGGGATGTCTGCCAGTCCACGATGATGGTGCCGCCGCGGCGCGGCGCCCGCGCCGTCGAAGCGGCCGAGGTGCCGGCCAGTGCCAGCAAGAGGAGGAGTGCGAGGAGTCCCGCGTGTACCAGGACGCGCCGAGATCGCATCTTCGTATGATGTGTGTGTGTCATATCATATCGTCTCCTTCAACCGCAACTTCATGTTATGCGCTCAGCCCTCGCCGGCCGTCGCGTGGTCCAGGCTGAGCACGATATCGTCGCCGTCGACGTGGACGGCGTAGCGGCGCACCTGCAGCCAGGGCGCGGCCGGCGCCTTGCCGGTCGCTATCTCGAAGTCCCATTTGTGCCAGGGACAGCGCACGTAGGCCCCTTCGTCCACCAGCACGATGCGGTCGCCGATCGGCACGATGGCGCCGACTACTTCGCCGCGACTGCACAGCGGCGCCCCGCGATGTGGACAGCGATCGGCCAGTGCATAGAAGGTGCCGCCGACGTTGAACAGGCCCACCACCCGTCCGCCGACCTCCACGACGCGGAGGGTGCCGGGGGATGGCGCCTGCTGTCGCGGTAGCCGCAGCGAGGCGGCGGACGGGCGGGTCATGCCGGTGCTCCGACGCCAGCAGACTCCGCGGCCGGCAGCCCGTACAGTTGCCGGGCGTTGGCGAAGGCCACGTTATCGCGCCACTCCTTCGGCAGAGTACGCAGCGTCAGTGTCGGCTCGTCGAAGTCCCAGTGCGGATAGTCGCTGGCGAACATCAGCGTTTCCGCCGGATGCATGCCGGCCAGCGCGCCGCGCAGCAGCTCCATATCGTTCGGCTCCTCCAGCGGCTGCGTGGTGAAGCGCACGCCCTCCCAAACATATTCAGACGGTGGCCGGCGACACCACGGCGTCTCAGAGCGGCAACTGCGCCAGTCTTGATCGAGGCGCCAGAGGAAGCCTGCCACCCAGGTCACACCGCTTTCGACGAGCACGACTCTCTGGCCCGGAAAGCGCTCCAGAATGCCGTGATACAGAATGGAGGCTAGGTGGCCCATGTTCGCGGCGCACAGCAAGGCATGGTACTCGCAGTAGAAATCCGGCATGCCTGCCGCCGTTACCGGTGCGGCCGCGATGCCCATACCCTCGTAGTAGACGTGGATGGCCACCGCCAGCCCCATCTCGTGCGCGGCCCGCCACAGCGGATCATAGAACGGATTGCCGTAGGGAATGCGCGACCCACCGGGGAGGATGACCTGGACGATGTCGTCGCGACCGCCTAGCCTGCGAATCTCCCGCGCGGCGGACTCCGGATGGTGCGCCGCCACCAGAAGCGACCCACGGAGTCTCTTGTCCTGCTCCAGCAGGTGGTCGATCATCCAGTCGTTATGTGCGGAGGCCAGCGCCGCCGCCAGGTGCAGGTTGGGCAGCACGGAGACACACATCAGCTCCTCCGGCGTCAGGATGCCGTAGCGCACATCATAGCGATCCAGCAGTTGCTCCCGCAGCAACCGCAACGACGTGCCCGGCAAGGTGTCCGCCGAAAAGGTATCCTTGCGCGTCCAGCCCGTCGGATGTTGCCAGGGGTACGTCGGCAGGGTCAGGCCGAAGTCCGAGGAATGCTGCACCAGGTCGCGCGACGCCGGGTCCAGGTACGGCAGCAAGTCCTGTAACGAGGGGACGCTGAAATGGACATCACAATCGATCAGACCAGACATAACACCTCCCACAAGGCCAACAGTTTAAGGGCGGCATGGTCCGCGGCGGCACAATCGCCCGCCACTCCCATACTATAATCCAATCCCTTCCTCAGAATCGGTCCGCACGGAAAGGCTCCAGCAGATCGGCCTCGGGCCGGCGGGCCACCAGATCGGCCACGGCCCGCCCGGTGGACGCGGCAAGCGTGACGCCAAGCATGGCGTGGCCGGTGGCGATGGCCACGTTCTCCGCGGTCGGTGCCGGCCCGATGATGGGAAGCCCATCCGGCGTCAGCGGCCGCATACCGGTCCATTCCTCCTGGATGCGTGACACTTCCCAGGTGCGAAAGTAGGGCCGCGGCGCCTCCTTCAGCGCCACGAGCCGCCGGGGATTGAGATAGGTATTCATGCCGGAGAGCTCCATGGTGCCCAGGACGCGCCAGGCGCCCTCGTAGGGCGAGATACCCATGTGCGCCTCGTAGAGGTTGAGCGGACGGCTGGTCCGCGGGCCGGTCCCGGCCATGGTCACGCTGTAGCCTTTGCCGGCCTGCAGTGGTAGCTCCATCCCCAACATGGCCGCCAGGGGAGCGGTCCAGATGCCGGCGGCCAATACGACGTGCGAGGCGACCATCGAGCCCTGGGTAGACTTGATGGCGCTGACACGGCGGCCCTGTCGCTCGAAGCCGGTCACGCGTACTCCCGCCCGCACCGGCACTCTTAGCTCGCCCAGCCGTTTCACCAAGCCGTCTATCAGTGACTCCGGGCGCACATGGCGATCCGGCCTGGTGAGCAGCCCACCCACCACCCTATCGGACACCTGGAGTCCCTCGGCACGTATGTCGTCGCGCGACAGCACGCCCGCCGGCAGACGGCCCAGTGTCGTCAATCTGGCGATGTTCGCGGAGGCTTCTTCCAGGCCGGCCTCGCTGATGAAAAGGAACAGCAGGCCCTCCTCATGCATCTCGACAGCCACGCCGTCCGACAGCATCTCATCGTACAGCGACAGGGTGCGCTCGTTGAGCCGGGCGAGGGCCCGCAGGCCGGAGGCATAGCTGCGATCGTTGCAGGCACGCCGGAACGCCCAGAGCCAGCGCAGGAACTCGGCGCTGGGACGCGGCCGGATGTACAGGGGATTCTCCGGCCGCAGCAGCCCGCGCAGCGACGAAGAAATGAGGCCGGGTGCCGGCAAGGGGTCCGAATACGAGGGACATATCCAGCCTCCGTTGGCGTGTGAGGCGCCGCATCCTGGACGGCCACGGTCGAGGACCAGCACCTCGAGCCCGCGCTTGCGCAACTCGTAGGCGCAGCAGAGTCCGATCACGCCCGCACCGACCACGATAACGTCTGCCTGCGCCATGCCGCGCCTCTTCCCCGTCCTTGTCTTTCGCACACGCCCTCAATTGTACGCCCAACCTGGCCGAATGGCCGGGTGCCTCCTCACCAAACGGGCATTGACAACACCATGATACCCGGTCTACAATGGCGATAGATCACGATATATCGTGACACATCGAATTTGTAACTAGAGGGAAGGAAACGACATGTTTCATCGCTATGGATATGCGCGCCACGCGGGACATCGCGGGTGGGGAGGCCATCGCCACCACCGCGGACCCGGTCCGCTCTTGCCGTTCCTGGCCGGAGCGCTGCTGATGCGCGCCGCCATCAAGGGGTCAAAGCGGCGCGGCGGCCGAGGCGGTTGGGGGCGCGGCCCCTGGCGCCGTTGGGAGGAAGGGCCGCACTTCGGTCCGGGTCGTGGCTGGTGGGGCAGTGAGGAGCAGCGGCAGATGCGCGAGGCATTCTTCGCGCTGCGCTCGGAGGTGGCTCCCACCGTGGCCCTGTTGCGCGACGCCTTTCGGCGGGGCTCGGTGGACAGCGCCAAGCTCGGCCGGATTCGCGAGGTCTTGAGCGACTCGCGCCGCCGCATCGCCGCCATCCTATCGGAGGCCGGGCCGGTCGAGCTGTAGGAAGACCGCCCTCCGGTCATACATTCAGGTGACTGACCCTCCGGTCGATCCCTGCCAGGGCGGCCTGCAACGCGCGCTACACGCCGCGTTGCAGGCCGTTAACTCTTGCTCAGGCCATGCCAGACGCGGTACCGTGTAACAGGCCCGCGGCTGGCGGGCAGGGTGCGCAAGGAGGGAATTGTGTCATCGCTGGACAAGATCTACTACGACGAACTCACCTGGCCGGAGATCAACGAGGCCGTGCAGGCCCAGAAGGTCATCTTGTTGCCGATCGGCAGCACCGAACAGCACGGGCCGCATCTGCCGCTGGATGTCGACAACTTCCTGGCCCGCGGCGTGTGCATCACGGCCGCCAAGAAGGCGCCGCGGGAGATGTTGATCATGCCGACCATTCCCTACGGCTACAACGAGCACGCCATCGACTTCCCGGGCACCATTCACATCTCCTTTGATCTGTTCGTGCGCTACGGCGTCGAGGTCTGCAAGAGCGTGGCCCACGCCGGCTTCCGGCGCATCATCATCGTCGACGGCCACGGCTCGAACGAGCACCTGTGCGAGTTCATCGCCCGGCGCGCCACCCTCGAGACGGAGGCCCTGGTGGCGTCCACGATGTGGACGAACCTGGCCGTCGAGGCGTTTGAGCGGGTGCGCGAATCGGGAGACGGCGGCGCCGCCCATGCCTGCGAATTGGAGACCTCGGTCTACCTGTACCTCGAGCCGTCGCGCGTGCAGATGGACAAGGCGGCCGACCATTACGGAGGCGCCGCCGGCGCCGAGGGCTCCAGGTTCCTGCACGTCGACCTGACGCGCGGCTGGGGTCCCATGAAGGTCGTCCGCTGGACCAGCACGGCCACGCCGACCGGCGTCTCGGGCGCGCCCACGCTGGCGACGGCGGAGAAAGGCCGCATCACGCACGAAGGGGCGGCGGAGAACCTGCTGGCCTTCGTGCGCGAGTTCAGGTCCATGCCCAAGGGCGAGCGGGTCGACCACCGGGTCTCGCCGCTGCCGGAAGCCTACTGACACGCAGCCACCATTTGGCTTGACAGACGCGCGCGCTCCCGGCACACTGACATCGTAGGACGTCTGTTCGATGTCGAGTCGTGGAGAGGGGTTTGGCCGCACATGGCAGCCACCGGGAGTGTCCTGGCCGTCGAGCGGGTGATTGGCGCTATGCACGAACGGCTCGACGGCGCCTTGACACTGGACGAGATGGCGGAGGTGGCCCACCTCAGCCCGTTTCACTTCGCGCGCTTATTTCGCGA
>Ga0070740_10006464_pt1 | contig 10259 bp, 10 predicted proteins | sample Coa_R2_FD_67286 | JGI IMG/M metagenome (GOLD analysis project Ga0070740, IMG submission 67286) | Surface soil microbial communities from Centralia Pennsylvania, which are recovering from an underground coalmine fire - Coalmine... | ecosystem: Environmental > Terrestrial > Soil > Unclassified ...
CCATTCCCTTGCGCGCGGGTTCCATCAAGGGGCAATGAAACGGGGCGCTGACCCTTAGTTCCTGCGATGCGGCGGCGCCCTGCTGCCTGGCGATCTCGACGGCGCGGCGCACGGGAGCCGCGTGCCCGGCGATCACCACCTGTCCGGGGGCATTGAGGTTGGCGGGCACGGCGATCAAGCCGTCGGCGCTGACCTGCCGGCAGATCTCGGTGGCGGCCGCGAGGTCGAGTCCGACAAGCGCCGCCATCGCGCCCTCTCCTTCCGGACATGCCTGCTGCATCAGGCGTCCGCGTTCGCGCACCGCGCGGAGCGCGTCAGAGTAAGAGATGGCACCGGCGGCAACAAGCGCGCTGTATTCGCCGAGGCTGTGGCCGGCGGCGACCACGGGCGTCACGCCGACTTCCTGCTCGTAGACGCGAAGGGCCGCGATGGAAGCGGCGACGATCGCGGGCTGCGTATTCATCGTCAGGCGCAGTTGTTCGTCGGGCCCCTCGAAGCAAAGCCTGGCGAGGTCGAAGCAGAGGGCATCATTGGCTTCTTCGAAGGCCGCTTTGGCGGCGGGAAAGTTGGCGGCCAGTTCCGACCCCATCCCAACCCGCTGTGAGCCCTGTCCGGGAAAGAGAAAAGCAAGCTTCATGTACGCTCCGAAGTATCAGGTGTTCTCGGGCTTGATAGAACCGGGCCCGGGTTCCTCGTGAGAATCCTCGGACGAACCGGGTACGGAAGATTGGGACGCGCTTTCGGGAGGCTTCGCGCCGTTGCCCGCCAGCGCGGCGTCTGTTGCGACCCGGCTACCATGCGGCCGCACAGGACCTTCCGAGGCAGGCTGCGGTTCGGGAGCCCCGAGGCCGGCGTGGTTCGAGGCGCGTGCATCTGCGTGCGGCTCGGCGGGCTTCGGCGCATCGGGTTCCTTTGGATGGCGCTGCAGCCGCTCGCGCATCCTGCTAAACAGCGCTCGAATTCCCTTGCCGGCGGGTTTTGCCGTGACGGCAGGCTGTGAGCGGCCGAGTATCTCGGCAATCTCGACGTTCACATGATTCACGAGCGATTCGTTGGCCGCGGCGCGCACGGCGTTGCGGATCGCGCGGGCGTTGGAGGAACCATGCGCGATAATTGCCACGCCGTTGACACCGAGCAGCGGAGCGCCGCCGGTCTCGTGAGGATCCAGCCGTTCACGGAGAGCGGCGAGGCGCCTGCGGATGAGAAGATAGCCAAGCCGTCCCGCCCATCCTGAGGAAAAGACCTCGCGCAGATTGCCGAGCATGAAGGAGGCAAACCCCTCCATCGTCTTGAGCGCGACGTTGCCGGTGAATCCGTCGGTGACGACAACGTCGACCTTGCCGCGGTTGATGTCGCGGCCTTCGACGTAGCCGATGTAGTTGACGTAGGAGCCCATCTGGCCGAGCGCAGCGGCGGCGGCTCGGGTCAGGTCGGTGCCCTTGGAAGCCTCCTCGCCGTTGGAGAGAATTCCGACACGGGGCCTCGAGACATTGCGCAGGCGCCGCCAGTAGACCGTGCCCATCACGGCGAACTGGACGAGGTTTACCGGCTTCACCTCGGTGTTCGCGCCGGCATCGATGAGCAGCGCATGTCCGTGCGGAGTGGGCACGGGAGAGGCGATCGCGGGGCGGTCGACACTGGCGAGATTGCCGAGAATCACCATCGCCGCCGCCATCATCGCTCCGGAGTTTCCGGCGCTCACGAATGCGTCGGCGTCCTGGTTCTTAACCAGACCGAACCCGACGTGCATGGAGGACTGCGGCTTGTTGATGATCGATTCGAGGGGCGAATCGTCCATCGCGACAGCCTCGGGGGCATGCTCGATTCGGATCTTGAGCCCGGAGGTGTCGTGTTCGGCAAGTTCGCGGGCGACGATTTCGCGGTCGCCGACGAGGATTACCTCGATTCCGAAGTCGCGGGCGGCGAGCACGCCGCCTTCGACCACGGCCTTCGGGGCGAGATCCCCGCCCATCGCGTCAAGCGCGATTCTCACGGTTTACTCCCCGCCTCGGGGGCTTATTCCTCGACCGGGGCGAGTTCGCGCCCGCGGTAGGACCCGCAATGCCGGCATACGCGATGAGGCATGACGGGTTCGCCGCAGTTGGAGCAGGTGCCTGGGTTGACGGGGCGCAAGGCGTCGTGAGCGCGGCGCTTGTTCTTCTTGGAGTGAGAGGTGCGACGTTTGGGTGCTTGCATTGTCGTTGCTTCCTGACTTTAAGATGGCTAGTTGCGAACGATCTTGAGCGATCGCAACACGGCAAGGCGCGGGTCGGGCCGCGCGGTTTCGCATCGGCATTCGCCCCGGTTGAGGTCTATTCCGCATTGGGGGCAGAGTCCGCGGCAATCGTCATGACACAGAGGACGAGTGGGCAGGGCCAGCAGGAGCTGTTCGCGAACCAGGGGCGCTAGGTCTATCTCATCACCCTCATACATCGAGAACTCCAGATCGTCGGCGCGCAGGCCCGGGTCAGTTTCGATACCCACGGACTTCGCAGCCATGACGAGCCTGAATTCGCGGTGGTTGGCGCCGCTGAAGTCCTCGGCGCATCGCGCGCAGGTGGCGACGGTATTGGCCTGGAGTCTTCCCTCAAGAAAGACATCGGTACCCGCGCGATAATACGAGAGAGTCACGGCGATGGGTCCGTCCACGCGGTAGTCGCGGACAGGGCCCTGCGCCAGGACTCTGTTTATCTCGATTTCCGGCTCCACGAAGGCGATCTCTTTCGCCTCGGCGGTTATGTCCTCCAACCGAAGTTTCACGGGATTTGCCCTGAGAAACAGGCGTTCGACCCGCAAGATTATGGCATTTCGACAGGAGTGTTCAAACACGGCGGCGCCGAGGCCCGGATTTTGGCGGGCGCGAAGCGAGGACGCCGATTTTCGGGCAATCTTCGCTGAGCGGACAGATGTCGCATCGCGGGGTGCGGGCGCTGCACAGGTTGCGTCCATGCAGGATTAGCCGCATCGAGAACGCTGTCCATTCCTTGGGCGGCACGATCTCGCCCATATCGATTTCAATCTGATCGGGGTCGGATGACGCCGTAAATCCGAGCCGCTTCACGAGTCGCCTAACATGGGTGTCCACGACGAATCCCGGCTTTCCGTAAACGTGACCGAGGACAACGTTGGCGGTCTTGCGGCCGACACCCGGCAATCGCACCAGTTCCTCCATCGTGTCAGGCACCCTTCCGCCATGCCGTTCGGCAATCACCCTGGCCGCGCCCATCAGGGATTTGGTTTTCTGGCGGAAGAAGCCGGTGGAGGCGATGAGCTGCTCGATGCGATGAGGCGAAGCCGCGGCGGTGGCGTAAGGGTCGGGAAATTCCCTAAAGAGCGCGGGCGTTACCTTGTTGACGCGCTCGTCGGTACATTGGGCGGAAAGGATCGTGGCGGCGAGGCATTGCCAGGGCGTTTTGAAGTCGAGGCTTATGCGCGCGCGCGGATAAAGGCGCGCCAGCGCTTTTCCAATTCTAGCGGCACGAGCGCGGAGATCGTCCTTCGTCTCCCGCATCAGCCGAACATCCTTCGCTTGCGGATGTCCTCGGCAAAGGCGGCCAGTTCGCGCCCGCGCCGTTCGTCATCCCATCCGAGTTCATGAGCCATCAAATCGGCGACGGCGGAAGCGGCGGCCTCAGCTTCAAGAGGCCATCGCCAAGTCGCGCCGATCCGGCGGACCATGAAATCGGAGACGGTCAACGCCATCTCGTTTCTTACCGCGTGAACCACCTCGGCGCGCAGGACGGGCAAGCCGCGGACAAGCGGGACGGAAAGCGAGCGATCTTCGGCGGCGAGGCGGGCCGGCAGATCGGCGCGGCTTCCATAGCGCGCAACGAGAATCTCGCGGGCGTGCCGCGGGAGAGTGGAGACCGTGTCGGGAGCGCCGGCAGGGATCGGACGGGCGCCGGGAAGGGGCGTGCTGTCTGTCGCGGAATCGCGGATTCGGCCGAAGCGCGGAGCAATACGGGTCACCAGCTTTTCGGCGATTTCACGATGAGTGGTCAGCTTGCCGCCCGCGATCGTGAGCATCCCCGACGCGCTTTCGAGGACGACTTCTTCGCGCGGCACCCAAGAAGGGGACTTGGAGCCCTCGCCGTCCAGGACCAGCGCCCTCAACCCGGCAAAACTGGAAAGCAGGTCCGAAGGTCCTACCTTCATGCCCGGAAGGCTTTGTGCGAGCACATCGAGGAGGTAGGAGAGATCCGATGAGTCGGTTGCCACGGCAGCCGCATCGCCCTCGTAGTCGGTATCGGTGGTCCCGACGACGACGTAACGCTCGTGGGGCATGACGAAGACGATCCTTCCGTTCTCATCGGCAAGGACGAGCCAGTCATGGACCGGGAGGGCGGCACGCGCGAAGACAAGATGGACGCCCTTGGTCAGGCGGACCGATTGAGCGGCGGCGGGATCGTCGAGGCGGCGGATGGCATCGACCCAGGGTCCCGCGGCATTTACGAAGCATCGCGCGCGCAGTTCCGCCGTCGAGCCGGTAAGGCGATCGACGAGGCAAGCAGCGGCGAGGCGGCCTCCCGACTTGACGAAACCGCAGACCTCGACGTAGTTGGCCACGGCGGCGCCGTGGATTGCGGCATCGAGGATGTTCTCGAGCGTGAGCCGCGCGTCATCGCCCCATGCATCGTAGTAGATCGCTCCTCCGCGCAGGCCGTTCCTTGCCAGCGCGGGCTCCAGTTCACGCACCCGGGCGGCATTGAGGCTTTCGTGCCGCTCCGAACGCGGCATCCGTGCAAAAACGTCGTAGAGCCAAAGTCCCGCGGCGAGGGTGAATCTCCCGTAGCCTTTGCCCCGATAGAGAGGAAACAGGAAGCGGACGGGACGGACGAGATGGGGAGCGGTGCGGCGGCGCAGAAGCTCGCGCTCGCGCAGCGCGGCGCGCACAAGGCGCAGCTGTCCCTGGGGCAGATACCTGAAGCCGCCGTGGATGAGTTTGGAGGAGCGGGAGGAAGTGCCGGCGGCGAAATCGGCGCGTTCGACGAGAGCGACGCGGAGGCCCCGCATCGCGGCATCGCGTGCGACCGCGGCGCCATTGATTCCTCCTCCGATGACCGCGAGGTCGAAATCCTCGGAGCGGAAGCGGCTGAGGCTGCGTTCGCGATCGAGCGCGTGTTCGTTAATCAAGGGCCCCCTACTCCGCGCGAGGGGCTATCCGTCCGACTCTTCCTGGAAGGAATAGCGCTCCTCGCGCCAGGGATCGGCGTGATTGTGATAGCCGCGAACCTCCCAGAATCCGCGCCGATCGCGATCCGAGAACTCGATCGCTCTGACCCACTTGGCGCTTTTCCACGCGTAGAGCTTTGGAACCACGAGCCTGACCGGCCATCCGTGATCGGGCTCGAGATCGCGTCCGTCGTGGCGATGAGCGAGCATCACGTCGTCGTCGAGGAACGCGCGCAGAGGGAGGTTGGTCGTGTATCCGCCGTCGCAGTGAACGATCACGAACCTTGCTTCGGGGCTAAGCTTGACGAGCTTGACGAGATCGAGGGTCTTGACGCCCTCCCATACGTTGTCAAAGCGCGACCATGTAGTCACGCAATGGAAGTCGCTCACCTGCCGCGACAGCGGAAGCTCACGGAACTGCCGATAGTCGAGACGCAATTCCTTCTCGACCATCCCGACGACCCGAAAATCCCATCGCGTCGGATCGAAGCGGGGAGTGGGTCCGTAGCTAAGCACGGGAAACTTGTCGGTAAGGGTCTGGCCCGGCGGCAGGCGGTCCGCGGCGGATGTGACAATCGACTGCTTTCCCATAGCGTTCCTCTTAATAGCGAAGCCCTGACGACGGCGAAAGAAGGCAGCGAGGGGGGATTAGCGGCGCCTCATGGCGCGGACTATAGCGTCGGTCATCTCCTCGGTGGTGGCCTTGCCGCCGATGTCGCGGGTGAGGACGCGGCCCGAGCGCAGGACGGCGCCGGTGGCCTCGCGAATGGCGGCGGCGGCGCGAGGATGGCCGATGTAATCAAGCATCATGGCTCCTGACAGTATCGCCGCGATCGGATTGGCAATGCCCTTGCCGGCAATGTCGGGCGCGGTGCCGTGGACCGCCTCGAAGATCGCGCCCTTGTCGCCATAGTTGGCTCCGGGGACCATCCCGAGTCCTCCGACCAGTCCGGCGCATAGGTCGGAGACGATGTCGCCGTAGAGGTTTTCGAGCAACAGCACGTCGAAGGATGCGGGATCGGTGACGAGCCGCATGCAGGCCGCATCCACGATCTGCTCGCGATATTCGATTTCCGGGTAGTCGCGCGCAACCGCGCGAGCGCATCGGATGAACAGGCCGTCGGACAGCTTCATGATGTTGGCCTTGTGGATGGCGGTGAGGTTTCTGCGTCCGGTCCGGCGGGCGTATTCGAAGGCGAAGCGGGCGATTCGGCGCGAAGCGCGGGCGGTGATCACCTTGATGCTTTCGACGACGCCGGGAGCGACCGTGTGTTCGATTCCGGCGTAGAGGTCTTCGGTGTTTTCGCGCACGACGATCAGGTTCACGTTGCGAAACGGAGTCTGAACGCCGGCGAAGCTCAGGGTGGGACGCAGGTTGGCGTAGAGGTCGAAGGTCTTGCGCAGGTAAACATTGATCGATCGATAGCCCTCACCGGAGCGGGTTTCGAGAGGCCCCTTCAACGCGACACGGGTGCGCTTGAGCGAATCGATCAGCGCGTCAGGCACGGGGGTTCCGAAGCGTTTGACGGCGTAAGCGCCGGCGGCCTGGCGATCCCATCGGATTTCTACGCCGGCGGCTTCGACTACCGTTAGCGCCGCGCCGATAACCTCGGGGCCGACGCCGTCTCCGGCAATCAGGGTAACCTCGCGCGGCGACGGGCCAGGCGGAGCGGTAAAGGGAGAAGTGGAAGTGGAGGATCGTCGGCGAATCGGGTTTTTCTTCATGCAAATCAGCAGTCGCTCAGCGCAATGATCAAATCGGCGACGTTGGTACCGGTTGGTCCGGGTCGAAACAGATCGCCGATGGCGTCGAAGGCATTGTACGCGTCGTTGCGACGCGATGCTGTCTCGGGGTCCACACCTTTCGCGCGCATCCGCGCCGCGCTGTCGGCAAACGCGAACGCGCCGGCGGCATCGGTCGGCCCGTCAATTCCATCGGTCCCGGCGACCAGGACACCCGCGGATGAGCCCGGGGCGGCATTGGCAAATTCCATCGCAATCGAGAGCGCGCAATGCTGCGCTCTGCCGCCCCGCCCTCCTCCGCGCACAGTGACGACAGGCTCGCCACCGGCGATCAAACAGGTCGGAGAGCCGCGCAATTCGGCGATGCGGGCGGCGAATTCGCGGCCCAGTTGGTCGGCTTCGCCCGTGAGTTCGCGGCCCCGCTCGACGATGAGATTCATGCGGCGCGCTTCCTCCGCGGCGGCATCGAGGGCAGTCCGGTTGCCGCCGACAATCAGGTTGCAAACGCGGGCAAGAGAAGGATCGTCGCCTCCGGGTGTCTCGGGGATCTCGCCCGCGACGCCTCTCTCGAGATGGTCGCGGACGCGCTCGGGCGCGCGGCCCCATATTCGACGCCGCTTGAGGACGGCGATCGCGTCGGCGAAAGTCGTCGGGTCGGGCGCGGTGGGTCCCGAGCCGATGGTGGCGATGTCATCGCCGGGGACATCGGAAATAATCAATGATACGAGGCGGGCGCGAGGACCAAGGGCGGCGGCAAGTCTTCCGCCCTTTACCGCGGAAAGATGCTTGCGCACGCAGTTCAACTCTCGGATTGAGGCGCCGGACCTCAGCAGAGCGCTTGTGACGGCGATCTTGTCTTCAAGCGTGACTTCGCCCGCGGGAGCGGCAAACATCGCGGAGGCTCCTCCGCTCAAGGCGACGAGCAACAGATCGCCGGGACCAGCCTTGGCGGCGACTTCAAGAGCCGCGTGTGCGGCTTCGATGGATGATTGATTCGGAAGCGGATGGCCGCCCGCGAACTGACGAAACCCGCGAAGGGGTGATGCGGGCGGGGAGGATGGCGGAACCACAAGAATTCCTTCGGCGATCCGTTCTCCGGCACGCCGCCGTATCTCCTCCGCCATCGCTCGGGATGCCTTGCCAATCGCGAGGACCAAGATTCTGCGGGCTTGCGCCATGGCGATGCGGACCGCATCGCTTTCGGGAAGGCGGCCTTCAAGCGCGCGGCCGGTGAGCAGGGCGGGATCGACGGCCGCGATCGCGGCGCGGTAGATGCGGACGAGGTCCCGCTTGAGATCATCGTGAGTCTTCACAAACCAAGAACAAACTCATCGAGCGACTCGATCAAGCGGCGCGGCCCGCCACGAGTCATCGCGGACGGAGCACGTCAATTCTGCCGTTGGCGCGCGCCACCAGGACTATCGACGCCATCCCGAGGAACAAGCCTGTGCCGACCACGCCGGGGATTGCGAGCAGATCGCGCTCGAGGCGGGCGGGATTTCGGATCTCCTTCACGCCGCAATCGAGAATGTAATTGCCGTTGTCGCTGACGAACGCGGCGCCATCCTTTTCGCGGATCCTGGGCCTAAGTCCCAAAGCCGAGATCCTGCGCATTGCGAGGGGAACGCCGAACGGAATCACTTCGACCGGAAGGGTGCCGCGTGAGCCGAGGCGCTTGACAAGCTTTTCTTCGCCGATCAGGACGATGAACTTGCGGGAGGATGCGGCGACGATTTTCTCGCGCACGAGCGCGCCGCCGTAGCCCTTGATCAGATTGAGGCGCGGATCGACTTCGTCGGCGCCGTCGAAATCGATATCGATCCGGGGAGCGTCGGCGAGCGAGACGACCTCGATGCCGAGCGAGCGGCCAAGCTCCTCGCTGGCGCGCGAAGTGGGCACGCCTCGAACCTGGATGAGGCTCGCGCCGAGGGCCTTGATGAAGGCGGTGGCGGCGCGGCCGGTGCCGAGGCCGATTACGTTGCCGGGGCGCGCGTAGCGGAGCGCATGGCGTCCGAGCGCATCGAGATGGTCGGTTTGGTTGTTCTCCATCGGAAGCTCCCCGCGAAGTTCCGACTACTTTCCGTTGCGAATCAGGTTCATGAATTCCTGGCGGGTTTCGAGATTGGTTCGAAACGCGCCGAGCATCGCGGACGTGGTCATCCTGGAGTTCTGCTTCTGCACGCCGCGCATCCGCATGCACATGTGCTCAGCTTCGAGCACCACGGCGACGCCGAGCGGATCGATTTCTTCCATGATGGTCTGGGCGATCTGGGTGGTGAGGCGTTCCTGTACCTGGAAGCGCCTGCAGTAGATCTCGACCATCCGGGCGAGCTTGGAGATTCCGACGATACGCTTGTTGGGGAGGTAGGCGATATGAGCCTTGCCGATGAAGGGAAGGAGGTGATGTTCGCACAAGGAGGAGAAATCGAGGTCCTTGCAGACGATCATCTCCTGGTAATCCTCCTCGACGAACAGCGCGCCGTTGATCGCGACCTTGGGATCCTGGGCGTAGCCGCTGGTGAGGAACTCAAGAGCCTTGACCACTCGGCCCGGGGTGCGCCGGAGGCCTTCGCGGTCTGGGTCCTCTCCGATGTGGCTTATCAGGGTGCGGACGGCCTGTTCGGCGCGGGCGCGATCTCGCGCGAGCTGGGTTTCGGAGCGATTGCCGTTGCGGTGGACTATGGATTTGCGTGCTTGCGCCATCTGCTGAACTCCAGGGCAAGTTCGATCGCCAGCGAGGTGCCGCCGCCGCTCATGATGTTGAATCCCGCAACCTCTCCGGCCAGCGATTTCATCAGTTCAAGATTTTCCCGGATCGAGAAAGCCCGGGCTTCCTCCTCGCTCATGCCCGAGTAGCGATCGAAATAGCCGCGCGCGCCGCTCAGGTCTTTGACCTTATCCTTGATATGCTCCGCCATCGAAGCCCGCTTCACCGGCAGAATTCCTACGACCGCCCGCAGCGAAAGGCGATTTGCGTGGGAAAGGAAGCGTCGCGTCGTACCGGCATCGAAGACCGGCTGAGTGATGACGAATCGCGCTCCTGCCGCGGCCTTGCGCTCGAGCAGCTCGATTTCCCGATCGAAGTCTTCTCGGTTCGGATTTGCAACCGCGCCGGCATACAGGCGTGGCGGGGTCTTAAGTGGCGCCCTGCCCTCGCCTGTGTCGCCGCGGTTGAGGGCGGCGATGATCCCAAGCAATCCAATCGGGGTCAGGTCGCGGACTGCGGATGCGGCATCGGGATGGTCCTTCGGCACGGGATCTCCCGCCAGCACGACGATCCCGTCCAGGCCCAAGGCGGCCGCGCCCAGCAGATCCGACTTGAGCGCGAAGCGATTGCGATGGCG
>Ga0070740_10006466_pt1 | contig 10255 bp, 8 predicted proteins | sample Coa_R2_FD_67286 | JGI IMG/M metagenome (GOLD analysis project Ga0070740, IMG submission 67286) | Surface soil microbial communities from Centralia Pennsylvania, which are recovering from an underground coalmine fire - Coalmine... | ecosystem: Environmental > Terrestrial > Soil > Unclassified ...
GGGATGGACATGGAAGTGCTGCGCACGCCCGCCCAACAGGTCATGGAGGAGTCCAGGGAGCTCAACGTGCGCGACGCCGCGCTTAGGCCCGACTTTCGCGGCGCATTTTCCTACATGCTGGCGCTGCGCAAGCCGATTATCGGGGCGATCAACGGCATCTGCGTGGGCGTGGGCTTTACCTGCGCGCTGTACTTCGACATCCGCATCGCCGCCGAGAGCGCCCGCATGGGGCTGCTTTACCCGCGCCGCGGACTTTCGATCGAAGAAGGGGCGAGCTGGATGCTGCCGCGGTTGATCGGTCTGGCCGACGCGATCGAGATGGTGGTTACCGGGCGCACGCTGAGCGCACGCGAGGCGCTGGAGCGGCGGTTGGTCACGCACGTGGTTCCCGACGGCCAACTGCTAGCCAAGGCCCGGGAATTGGCGGGCGAGATCGCCACGCAATGTTCTCCGGTGGGGGTCGCGGTGGCGCGGCGGATGGTTTACGAGCACCTGCTGAGCGACCTGGCCACCGCAATCCGCGAAGACTTCCAGGAACTCAACAAACTGTTCGGCGGCGCCGACTTCAAGGAGGGCATCAGGGCGTTCCTGCAGCGCCGCCCGCCCAACTTTCCGGGATGGTAGGGTTGTTTGGCGCCAAGCCAAACAATTTCCCCACCGGACGTCTTTTCCGCACTCGTGGCGTTCAGCGCTATACTACGGCGCCATGCAAGGCGGGACGCGAGCTAGCGATTTGCGCGCGCGGCTGAGCGCGATCGAGCGCGCCCTGGACGACGGCAGCTATCGCCCCGGACCATGGCATGCGCTGGTGCGCGATGTGCGCAATTCGATGTCCTGCGAGCGTGCGGCGCTCGCCGAGGATATCAGCCGGGTCAGCCGCAAATTGCATCTGCGCACGCCGCGCCGGCGCGTCGCGACAAACATCGGCATCCTGCTTGAGATTGCCGTTACAATCCTGGGCGGGCTGGCGATGGCCTTAGGCGTTGCGGCGCGTTCGCCTGTGCTGGCGTTTGTGGGCGCGTTGTTGTGGATGGCCACGTTCGAGCCGCTGATCAAACTGATGGTGGGCCGCGCGGCCGGTGTGCACTACGATTATCTCTACCTGTTCGGCGTCGAGCCGCGCTTCAAGATGCGCTACGGCACCTACTTGGCCAGGCCGCGGCTGGTCAGAATAATCGTACACCTGTCGGGCACCGTCGGCTCGCCGCTGGCCGCATGGCTGACCAGCCGGATGCTGTCGCAGGCGCAGCCTGGCGTGGCGGCACTTTGCTATGGCGCGTGGTGGGCGCTGGTGGTCATCAATGCGATCAATTTTATCCTGCCGCTGCTGGGCGTGAGTCGCCTCGGGCTGCTGCCGCTGGCGATGAGCAGCGCCGGTTCGGCGGCGATGGAGCTCCGCGAGGGGCTCGGCGGGTAGCCATGCGTTTGTGAAAGAAGCCCACCGAGCTGACGAAGCCCCGGAGTGGAGGCTGCAAGCCTGGCTGACAGGCAGAGCATCGCGCGCTCCATTCAATTGGTGATCAGCGCCTGGGCGCGGCTGGTCATGGTGACGGCAAACATACTCAGAAAGGGGCCCAGCGGGGTTAACACGTAGGTGACCTGCACCGTCACCGTACTGCCGGGATCGTTGTTTGGATTCCAGGTGGTGGTGACGGTCAGGGCGGCAGGGTCAAGCGGGAAAGCCAGGCTTTGCACGTAGGCTTGCACCGAGGCGCTGGTGGCGGGCGAAGCACTCTTGCTGCCGCGCACCATTGCGTAGCGCGCCCCGCAGCGCGCCCCGTAGCTGACGAAACTGAACGCGTACAGCGCCAGCGAGGCCTGGATGATGCCGAAGATCAGGGTCATCGTGACCAGCAGGATTATCGCGAACTCCGCCATCGACTGAGCGCGATGGCGCCGGCGTGCTGAACCGCGGTCAGCCACCTTCGACCTCACTGGACCTGCATCGTGACGCTGGCGCTAAGCGGTACCGAAGCGGGCAGGCCCGGGTATGCGAACACGGTGCTGAAGGTGGTGCGGGCGGTGACCGTGACAAAGGCCAACACGTTGGTGCATCCGCCCGGATTAGTGCAGGAGATGGTCCCCGACGAGCCGGCACATTGACAGAACGACGACGCCACGGTGTTGGCGCCGGGCGTGCACGGGTAATCCACCATACTGGCGCAGGCCACCTGCTCCATGCCCAACACATTGGCAGCGGTGGTGCGGTTTTGCGCGCCCCAGTGAGCGCCGGCGCGCGCGGCGTCGGTCACCGCCATCGCCATGTTGAACATGCGCGCGAAATCCAGCGCCACCAGCAGCAGTATCGCCAGCACCGGCAAGGTTAGCGCCAGTTCGAGCAGGCTCTGCCCGCGGCGCGCGCGATGTTGCCGGCGCAGCCCGGCGAAAGGTGATGGCGCATCCTCAACCCACCCGATCATTCGACGGCGACCGCGGTCTTGATCGGCGAGCCGCCGGGCAGACTTGAGTAATCGGCGTTGATATTGATGGTCGAGTTGGCGGCGATGTTGACGGTGGAAGCGACCAGAATCGAATAGGCGTTGGTGAAGGCATTGCTGGCCAAGGTCAGAGTGGCCGCCGGCGCGTACACTGCGCCGGTCAGCGTCATGCCGCTGTTGGAACTGAGCGACAGCGGGGCGGTGTTGGCGCGATCCTCAAAAATGACGATGCCGGCGTAGGTGCCGGAAGTCGGGGCGGACAGATTCAAAGTGGTATTGCTGCTCATCTGCAAGGAGCCGCTTTTGAAGTACAGCGTGACCCCGGTGCCATTGAGCGCCGTGTTGCTGCTGAGCGACAGATCGCCGTTGAACGAATATGTACCGCTGGAGGTTAGATTTACGGTGGAGTTGCTCCTGACGGTCAGGCCACAGTAATAGCCTGCGGGCAGGTTGGCCGTGACGTTGGGTCCGATCGGCGCCAAAGTGGTGCACGAACCGCCGACCGGCGGCGCGGGCAGCGCGGCCAGCGGATCGGCGGCGGGGGCGACGCCGGTGACGGTGTTGGGCGGCAATGAGCCGCTGAAGGAGATGCCGCCTACCACGCCCAGCGCCGGTGCGGAAATGGTGGCGCCTGATGCACCTATCAGCGCGGCCGAGTTGTTGGAGTTGACCATCACGCCGCAATTGCTGTTGACGGTGGTATTGGCGGCCATGTTGAGCGCTCCGCTGGCCGAAGGGTTGAGCGAATAGATGCACACCGGTGCGGACTTGATCGCGGCTACCGCGCGCGCCGACACGTTGAGCGAGGTGAAGCCGGCCACCGCCAGAAAATAGGTCGGCTGCGCCTGCGAGATGATCACCTCGACCGCATCACTGTTGCCGGCGTAGGGCCCCGAAGCCGGTGGATTGTTGACCGTTACCGTAACCGGGTTGGAATTAATCGGCGTGCCTGCGCCGGAAGTAAACCCGTTTTGGGTTGCCACCGACTGCGCGGCGGAACTGACGCTTACGCCAGCGCCGTTGAACAGCGCGTCGGTGCCGGCAATGGCGGCCGCGTCGGCCGCCGCTTGCATCTTAAGCCGGGCCCGCCACGCATACCCGATATCGATCGCCAGCCCCACGACCATCACCAGCACCGCCAGCGCAATCACCACCAGCACGATCACCTGCCCATGGCGGTTGCGGATGGTGTGCCGCCTGCGTCGTAGGTAGAGCCGTTCCATTTCACCCGGCACGCCGGTGGCCGGATGCGCGCCGATGTTAGAGCGCAGCGCTATCGGCTGCCGGTCAGGCCTGTGGCTACGCTAACGGCGGCAAAATTCGTGGTCGGTCAAATCGGAACCGGAATCGGGAAGGACGGGCCGAAGAAGGCACGCTTATAGGCAAGGGCCGAGGCCGAAAAGTGGCGCCGGTGCTCTCCCGGCTCAACCGGCCTTGATGGCCCGAAAGCGCAGCCGCACATAGTCGGCCCACCAGCGCTGCTGTGCATCGCACAGTTGGGGCTTGAGCGCGGCCTGCACTTCGGCAATAAAGGCGGGCCGCTGTTCGGAGACCAGCGCCGCCGTGAAGCATTGCGCAAACGTTGCCAGCCAATCGCTGATGTCACCCGGCAGTTGAGTAGGACGCGCGATGAGCGCCGCAGATTCGACACGAAACCCGCTGGCGCGCAGGCGTGCGCAGTAATCTTCGACGGTCGGGAAATACCACGGATCGAGCGCTTCGCCGTCGATTCCGCGCCGCGCTAACGCGGCCAGCAGCGCCGCCTTGATCTTGGCCACACAGCCGTACCCGCCCATCTCGGCGACGAACCGCCCGCCGGGCCGGAGCGCGCGCCGTACGCCGGCAATGACCGCGTCGGGATCGTGCTTCATCCAATGCAGCGCCGCGTTGCTGAAAACGGCGTCGAACTCGGCGTCGAAGTCCAGCCGCTCCCCGCCCATCTCGCGCGCGTCAAGGCCCAGCGCGCGGGCGGCGCCGACTTGCGCGGCACTGGCATCCACGCCCACCATCTCGCACCCGAGCGCGGCGAGCGTGGCCGTCAGCACACCGTCGCCGCATCCGAGGTCAAGAATCCGCTCGCCTGCCTGAGGCGCCAGCAACTCGACCACCGCGCCGGCCAACTCGGAGACGAAGCGTGCGTTGCGCGCGTAGGTTTGAGGGTCCCAGGTCTGAGTGGATGCCATCGTGGTCGCGCCCTGTGCCTTGATGCGATTCCCGCGGCTGCTCAGTCGTCTTCCCCGGCGATGGAAAACTGCCAGTTGTAGGAACGTCCGTTGACCGTCATCTCGACGGTGTATTTGCCCGGCGACAGGGGTTGGCGCGGAACCACTACCACGGCGCCGAAGTCGTTGAGCGCTTCGCGGCCGCGCGACTGGTCATCGGCAACAGGATTGACGTAGCTCAGCGCGTCGAACCCGCAGGCTTCCAGGATCTGGCGGTCGGAGCCGTGGCGCAAAGAAAATGCGGACAGCCGCGCCGGCACCAGTGAGCCCAGTTGCAGGGTGATGGGCAATCCGGCAGGCAGAGTGTATCCGGAGCACGCAGTCAGCGGGTCGGGCCATTCGGGACCCAGCGCGCTGATCTTGAGGGTCGCGCCGTCAGGCGGAAACTGGATTGGCGCAGGGTTCTCGGCACGGGTGAGCCCGCCCGCACCCGTACTGCTGAGCACATCGAGCACGGCCGCGCATTTGCCGCCCTCGCAGTACTCGCCGTAGCCGACATCGCGCAGATGCGGGTTGAGAATGGCCAGCCGATGCCAGGTGCTGCCGATCCACTGGTTGATGGCCCAATCCAGCGGTGCCCGCGCGGTGGGCGACGTACCCCACCATTGCTCGACGTCGCCCGAGCGCGCGGCGTGCAGGCCGGCCTCACTGTACCAGGGGTTGCCTGGATGCTCGTTGTGGACCTCGGCCCCCATGACTAGGGCGTTGGGGGCGGTGCCGGCGTTTTTGACCAGGTAGCGTGCGTGGTCAAGGCAACCGGCACTGAGCGCAGGAATCGCGCGCAACGCCGCCGTGCCTGCAAGGGAGCGGTAATGGTTAAGCGTGCGTAACCATTGGGGACCGTTCGTGGACTCCGCTAGGACCGGTGTCGCACTCCTGCCCCCCTCCGCTCCCGGCCTGGCACCATCTTCGTGAGCGGTAATTGGCGCAACGTGCTTAGCAACAGCGGCGGGCGCGGGTTCGGGTCGTAGTGCGGGAGCAACAGCCGATGGCGCCGGCGCCGCAGGCGGCCTCGCTCCGGATGCCAGGTAACGCGCCACGCCGAACCCCGCCGCCGTCAGCACCAGCAGCGTGGCGGCGATGGCGGGGGTACTCAGGACGCGGCGGCGGCGCGGCGAGTTCATCACTGCGAATTTGACGCTGCCCACTTCAAGCTCGTCGCCCGGGCGTATCCGCCGCGCACCCGCGACGCGCCGCCCGTTGATGCGCGTGCCGTTAGTGGAATCCAGGTCGCGCACCGTAAAGCGGCCGAAGCGGCCGCGCGTAATCACCGCGTGGCGGCGCGAGACGGATTGGTGGTCGATTACTACGTCGTTGTCGGATGCGCTGCCCACGGTGGTCTCAACTTTGGCCAGCGGATAGGCGCGCAAGGCTTGCGAAGTCAGGACGACGAGCCGGATTGGAGCAGCCATGTGCGGACGAGATTAGCACAAGGGCGCACCACATTTCGCTAGCTTCCGCCCAAAAATAGGAGGTTGGCTGCCGGCTTGCGGCAGCGCGCCGTATGATGGATGCTGCTTGCGCCGATGGATTCGACCGAAGCTCCGAAAATCTCCGCCGATTATGAAGATACCCCCGCGCCGCCGCCATCGCCATGCGCACCCCGCGGCGTTGATTCGCTGGGCGTGCCGATTGCGTTGCTCGTGCTTGCCCTGGCAATCGTTTTCGTCGGCGGAGCTGCGGTCAGGCACTATGGCGGCACGACGGATTACACGGCGTATGGCGCTGCGTTGCTGGCCGTGCTCGGCCTGGCTGCGCTGCTGGCCGGCCAATGGCGTCGAGCGACCCGGGTGTTGCGCTGCTCGCCGGAGCAATGGTCGTTTTTTGCGGTTTTTGTGTTGTTTCTGGCACTTTACGGGGTCACACGCTTTGGACCGACGCCCTTTTACGAGCCTTCACTGCAGGCCGCGGCGTTCCTCCATGGCCATGCCTGGGTGGACGCGCCGGGATACATGGAGCAGGTCGGCCCCATCTGCAACACCAATTTGCCCATTGCCAGGCGGCTGCTGCCCGATTGCGATTTGACGCGCTTTGGGGGCCGTACATTTTTGGTTCATCCACCGTTGGCGGCGATCATCATGATGCCGGTCGTGGCCGCGCACGGCGGCGTGGTGGCGGGCGCCGACCGCTATCAGCCCTCGGTGTCGGTGGTGTTGGGCGCGATTGAAATGGCCTTGGCGTGGCGCCTGCTGACATTGCTGGGACTGACCACTTCGGCGCGTTTGTGGCTGACTGCATTCTTCGGCCTGGGTACGACCATCTGGTATGAGGCGACGCTGGGCTCGAGCTGGGACTTCGTGCTGGTGGCCTCGGTGCTGCCCACCCTGCTGGCGCTGGGCGAGGTATTCGGCAAGGCGCGGCCGTGGGTGGTGGGCGTGTTCGCGGCGTTGGCGGCACTGGGCCGCAACGACCTGGTTCTGGCCTGGCCCGGTTACGCGTTGTTGCTGATGGTGCGGGGACGGCGGATGCGCGACCTGTTCGGGCTGGTGCCGGGCTTTGCGATGGCTGGGATGGTGTACGGCGTGTTCAACTATGCGCGCTACGGGACGTTTTTCGACCAGTCGCTGCGGTTGTGGTACCGATGCTGCGACGGGGAAGGCTTTTTCAATCCCGCCTTCCACCGGGCGATTGCGGGTCCGTTTTCGACCTCCTTCATCCCGGCCAACCTGCATACGCTGCTGTTCCTGGGCTGGGGCTTCAATCGCGACACCTTCCCGTGGCTCCATCCGCAAGGCGTCGGACAGGCGCTGCTGCTGACCTCGCCGGCTTTTGTGCTGGCCCTGCGGCCCTCCCTCAGAAGCAGAGTGACGCTGGCGATGTGGCTGGCGGCGCTTCCGGCGATGGGCGCCAGCTTGAGCGTTTACGCCACCGGGTTTATGCAGTTCGGTACCCGCTACTACGTACAGATCTTTCCCTTTCTGCTGGTTCTGGTCGCCCTGGGGGTGGGAGCCGGCAGGCGCGTCGATCAGCTCACCCGAATCCTGATTCTGGCCTCGATTTTCCTGGTCTCCTTCGGGGTGTGGCATATCCACATGTTCAGCTTCGGCTAGTGGCGAGGGTCGGTTTAGAAAACCGAACCAAGCTTGATGGAGAAGCAAGGGAAATGAGCAGGATGCGTAAATTCGGCATCGCAATGTGCGCCGTCGCCTTTGGTGTCGTCTACAGCCTCCCGCTGCTGGAGCATCTCAATTCGTATTACCTCGCCGACGACTGGGACCGCGCACGGACGATGGACTGGGTGGTGTGGGACAGCCTGCGCCACCGCCGTTTCCCCTGGTCGACGCCGTATTTGTGCGGCGGCATCGCGATTTTTGCCAATCCCCTGAGCCGGGTGCTGTCGCCCTTCGTGCTTGTGCACCTGCTCGCAGGGCCGGTGGTCGGAACCAACCTGGAAGTACCGATCCACATCGCGATTGGATGGTTGGGCGGCTTTTTCCTGGGTCGCGTGCTGGAACTGGACGACTTGCCTTCGGCCGTATGCGCCAGCGTCTTCATGTCGAGTTCGTGGCTGTATCTGCATTTCGGGGCGGGCGCCATCGAATGGCTGACCTTCGTCTACGCGCCATGGATCATCGGGTTGTGGTATCTGGCCTGGCGGCGCGGGCAGGTGCGATGGGCGCTGGCCGGCGGCGCGCTGCTTGCCCTGTCCTTCTTCGAAGGGGCAACCTACACGATTGCTGCGGTGGGCCTGTTGCTGGCCGTGATGGCGTTGATGATGACGGTTAAGGAGCGCACCGCTCGTCCCGCGATGGCGGTTTTCGTCGTCGCCCTCTCCACGGTCGTGTTCGCCATGCCCAAGCTGTATTTCACCCTGCAACTGGCGCGGACGCATTCGCGGGCAACCACGGCCGACCAGGAGTATTTTTCGCTCTCTGGTTACTGGGCATGCTTTTTCAGCCGCGACCAGAACTGCAATCGCTTTCTGCAATGGAGCACCGTCGGCTGGCAGCCCCTGTTCCAAGGCGGGGCCTATTTGAGCCCGGCCTTCGTTGTGCTGGCGGCAATCGGCCTGTGGCGTGATTTCAAACTCTGTCTGCCGTGGCTGATCGTTGCCGCGTTCTTTCTGGTAATCGGCATGGGCAACTACTTCGGGCCCTGGTCGCCCTACGTGCTGCTCCACGAGTTCCCGCTCTATAGCTGGCTGCGGGTGGCGCCGAAATTCTTCGTCATGATTCCCCTGGCCGTCGGGGTTATGGCGGCGCTCGGCGCACAGCGATGCCGTCGCGCGCTCGCCGCCGCGTTGTTGGGATTGGGGCTGCTGGACTGCTGGCTCATCGGACCGCCCAACCTGTGGCGGGATGCGCCGCCCGGGCCGCCCCTGCCGCGTTCGCCGGTCATGCGTCAAGTTGTCATCGAGAGCGACCACGATATGCTGCGCCATGTGCAGGCCAATTACGGCGTGCTCAACTGTTATGTCGAGATGGCAAGGTAACCCAACCGCAATCGTATCGGTCCAACTCGTCATCGCCGCGCCCAGGGATGAAAACAGCGGCTGACCCCGATACGAATCCGCACCAGGCCACGGCCGCGATGCGGCGCCGGGCTGACCCCCGCGGTCAAGTCGCATGGGCGATTGCCGGGCTGGTTGGCTTCGTTGCAGCATTTTGCTACCCGCTGTTTGCGAGGCTGGGCAACACCGGCTCGGTGTGGGATTGGCCCGAGTTCCTGATTCGCTACTGGGCTGCGTTTCACGAGCTGCGCAATTTCCATCAGCTTCCGCTGTGGAACCCGTACGCATGCGGCGGGATGCCGCTGCTGGCGCATCCCAACTCCCAGGTCCTCAGCCCGCTGTTCGCGCTGGCGCTGATCTTCGGGCCGTTCAACGGATTGGATTTGCAGGTCGCGGCCGACTTGGCGATCGCCTGGAGCGGCGGCTACGTGCTGGCACGATGCCTCGGGATGGGCACGATCGGGAGCCTCACCTGCGCATCGATTTTTCCTGCCAGTTCGTGGTTTTATCTGCATATCGGAGTCGGACATCTTAATTTTCTGCCGTCGGCATATATTCCATGGGTCGCGGCGGCCGTGGTGATCGGCTCGCGCGGGCGTAGCTTGAAACCGTGGATGCTGGGCGGCCTGCTGCTCGCGATTATGTTCGGCGAGGGCGGCGTCTATCAGCCCACCCAGGCGATGATACTGGTCACGCTGCTGGCGTTGTGGTTTGCCGTCGCGCGCCGCAGCCTGCGGCCGGCGGCAGGCGTACTGCTGATGGCGCTGTTTGCGCTGGGATTGGCCGCCATCAAGCTGCTGCCGTCGATCGAGTTGATGCATCTGCATCCGCGCCCGCCTCAGGATCTCCAGTCGAGCACGGTGGGGGCGCTGCTGACCGGCCTTTTCGCGCGCGACCAGTTCTACGACCGTCCGCGTATCGAAGCCTGGGGTTTTTGGGAGGTCGGGGCTTATCTGAGCCCCGCGGCGGCGCTCCTGGCCGTCCTCGGATTGAGCGCCGCGCCGCGGCGCGCGGCGCCCTGGGCGGTCGCGGCGGCACTGTTCTTTGTTCTGGCTTTGGGCGGGGCGCGGCCGTGGCTTCCCTGGGCGCTGCTGCATCATCTGCCGGTCTTTTCATGGGAGCGGATGCCGGAGCGGTTTCTGATC
>Ga0070740_10006467_pt1 | contig 10255 bp, 10 predicted proteins | sample Coa_R2_FD_67286 | JGI IMG/M metagenome (GOLD analysis project Ga0070740, IMG submission 67286) | Surface soil microbial communities from Centralia Pennsylvania, which are recovering from an underground coalmine fire - Coalmine... | ecosystem: Environmental > Terrestrial > Soil > Unclassified ...
CATTTGATGGAATGGTACTGGTAATGTTAGCTTGAGCAGTTACATTTGATGGAATGGTACTGGTAATGTTAGCTTGAGCAGTTACATTTGATGGAATGGTACTGGTAATGTTAGCTTGAGTGGATTGATTTTCTGCAACATCAAGAAGATAACCGTCAGATGGAAGAACTTGTACTTCATCAATTTGACCAGAAAAGAAATTATCTATCACAGATCCATTTGCGGACGCTCCTACCAATACATCAGAAGATGATATATCAGAATATACAATTGGAAAGAGATCAGAAATTGTGGGGGCCTGAACTAGATCAAATGAATCAATAGTATCATCAACATAAATTCCAATAAACCGTCCATCAAAAACACCAAGAAGTTTGGTCCAGTGAGCATCAATTGGTTTTTTTGATTCAACAGAATACCATTTAGCACCAGCATAGACTGAAAATACTGCATGATATGTCGATCCATCAGATTTTAGATAAAGTGAAAATGATTCTGGTTTATCTATTATAGTAAACTGTTTTGAGGTCAAGTTGTAATCAGGTTTTACCCAAGATGATACGGTAAGATCGTGCACTTGACCTGCTATCGAGCTTGTAACTCTTACAAAATCATTTTTTCCATCAAATTTTAATGAATGACCAGATGGGCCTTCCATCACTCTAATCGTATTTCCAAATATTATCGCATTAGGGTTAAGATTTGAAAAATTCCAACCAAATATTTCTTGCATGACATTTGATTTATCATCAGACTCATTTTGATAACCATAAGATTTTGGCATCAACATATCATAAATTACACTACCACCAATAATCACAATTAGCATTATTACTACAGACTGACGCATTCCAATGCTCAAATACAACAAACTACTTAAACAAAAAGTCCAGTATATAGGAGATCATCAGTCTCACATGTGAAAATCACATATTACATAGGATCTTAGGTTTTCTATTCAAATCATGTGCGTACGGTATTATCACATATGAAAATCTAAAACTTGTTTTTAATACAGAGATATAACAATACAACATGGAAATATACTGCATAGGATTTAGTACCGTACTTTTAATAGCAACAAACTACAAAGTCTACACAGGCGAATAATAATTGCAAGTTGGTTCACAATCACATGTTCAGAAATATCTAGTCATATCACTATTAGCAATTGTTGCCATGTGGACAACTGGATATTTTTTAGGTCAGAGAGCTGCAATATTATCTAGTGATTTTGCATACATTCCTTTAACTATATTATTAACAATAACTGCATTTTTCCAGATTTATCAGACACGTAAAGAAAATAAAAATATTTTACCATGGTATGTATTTGCAGTTTTTGCATTAACATATAACATTGCACAACACATTTGGTCATTAAATGAACTAATAGTTGATCAAAAACCATTTCCATCTTTTGCAGATGTCGCATTTATCATAAGTACCATAAGTCTGGTCATATTTTTCATGTTAATTATCAAGTCTAAAAAACAATCAATCTCAAGATGGATGTATGTAGTAGCTATTCCATCAGGTTGTTTTACAATAGGATTAGCGATGTATTTTTTCATATCAAATAATACAGAATTAATATTTGAACAAATTTTATCACTAGTTTATCCACTATTAGACAGTATTGCACTAGTACCAGCTCTAATTGGAATAATGATGTATTTTAAAAACAAAATCAATTTTGCTACATGCTTGATTTGTTTATCAATGATACCATTAACAATTGGCGATATTTTATTTCAAATCACAACAGCGTCAAATACATATTATTCAGGTTCGATAACTGATTTGTTTTATTATATCCAGATCACTTTATTGATATTCGGAGTGTATATTTTATCAAATGACAAAATTAGATCAAACGCGAGTGTGAGTTAGACTTGAAGATTTCTTATGCAATATTACTAATAGTTTTTTCAATCATAATTACAAGTGAGATGGCTGGAATGTACATAATATACGAGTACAAGAATACAATAATAGAACGCACAGAACTTGATTCTGAGAAATTAAATTCAATCATGGTAAACAGAATTGATAGTTATGCAACCGAACGCCTTGTAGATACAGTAAATTTTGCAAGTGACTCAGCATTTAGATCTGCAGCTAATTTGTCAAATATGCAATTTTCTAACATGACAAATCCAGAACAATATATCGATAAAATGGATGCAGAGTGGACATCTGTCCCACAACAGGAAATAACCCCATTTATGAAAACATTGCTTGATAACCAATATTCCCAACAGCTTCGTCAAATATCAAATTCAGAAGATGTTCTATTCAATGGCAAGGTATACGGAGAGATTTTCATTACTAATGCATACGGGGCCAACGTAGCTGAGACTGACAAAACCTCAGATTACAAACAAAGTGATGAAGTTTGGTGGCAAGAAGCCAAGAAGAATGGAGTATACATAGGAGGAATTGAACTTGACAACAGTTCTGGAAATATCTCTTTTGCAGTTGCAAAGAGAATAGATGATGCAAGTGGGAATTTTCTAGGAGTTATAAAATCAGTGGTAAACATAGGACAGATAGTCAACATCATTAAAACACAGATGGTACAGTCTCCTGGAACAAATCCAATAGAATATGAACTAATAAACGCAGATGGCAATGTTCTTTACTCTACAGATAATCATGAAAAACCATTTTCAATCAATGTTGAAAGTGAGTATGCAGATCAAATGAAAGATTTTTCAGGACATTTTACGTATACAGATCCTAATTCTGATGAAACTTATCTAGTAACATATTCACATTCTCAAAGTTCAAAGATTTCGCCTCTTTTTAATTGGATATTTATCACCAAATACAAGTCCTCAGAACTTTTGGCACCAGTAATGGCAATATCAAACTACATGTTAGTGATCATATTTTCACTCGTAATTAGTGTGTCAATTCTAGTATTCATTGCATCAAACAGAATTGTAAAACCAATTGAAGCAATTCAAAGTGCAATGAGTGATTACAATGATGGAAAGGTTACAGAAGTTAGATCTGTAGGATCCAGTGAGATAGATAGTTTGGCAGAACATTTCAACAAAATGATCAAAACTGAACAAGCTAATAAAATCAAGATTCTAGAGTCTGAGAATTTATACAAAGGGCTTTTTGAGTTGAGTCCGGATCCAATTAGAATCTCAACACTTGATTTAAAAATTATCGAAGTCAATAAAAGCTTTTTAGATAAATTCGGGTACTCTAGAGACGAAATAGTTGGAAAATCCATCTTTGAAACTATTGACAATAATTCAAAAGAAACAGTAGATATAGTATTAGAGAAATTAAAGGAAGGAGATCATGTAGAAAATATTGAAATGATCTATCATAAAAAAGATGGCACAAAAATTCCGATTTTATTAAGTTTAAGCCTTAGTCGTGATCAAGAGGGCAATCCTTCTGGATACATTGCAGTTATCAAGGATGTATCAGAGATTTATGAAGCAAGAATAAAAATCCAGAAAAGTGAGGAAAAGATATTGAATCAATACTTGAAACTGAGACAGATAGACGAATTAAAGGATGAATTTGCATCAATGATATCTCATGAGTTAACCACACCACTTTTTCCAATTAAATTTCATGCAGAAATGCTAAAGGACCCCAGCATTTTCGGAAAACTAAACAAGGAACAACTCAATTCCGTCAATGAGATTTACGAGAATTCCATAAAACTAGATAAGCTAATTAGTGACATTTTAGACGTGCAAAAACTTGAACAAAACGGACTGAAATTTACTAAAACGAATTTTAAGTTAGATGAATTTATGAATAAGATCTACTATAATAGTAAGACAATGATGGAAAATAAATCGATAAAATTTGAAAATTCTGCAAAAGATAAAATTACAATAAATAGTGATTCTAGTAGGCTAGAACAAGTGTTTTCCAATCTAATAAAAAATGCAGTGGATTTTGTACCGGAAAAGACTGGTAAAATTGAGATTGGCACAAAAAGTGATGTAGATGGTTATGTGAAATTTTATGTTAAAGATAATGGCATAGGAATTCCAAAAGAAAAACAAGAAAACTTGTTCAAAAAGTTCTACCAGATAGACACATCAGTGAAGAGAAGACATCGTGGTAGTGGTCTTGGCCTTTCAATCTGTAAAGGAATTGTGGAAGGACTAGGCGGAAAAATATGGATTGAAAGTACAGAAGGTTTAGGTACAATAGCATATTTTACAATTCCCAAAGGAGATACAGCATGAAAATTCTGATAGTCGATGATAATGAAAGTATTGCAAGCATGCTGAAAAAATTTCTTACAATCAAAGGATATGATTGTACCACTAGCCAAGATGGAAGAAATGCACTGGATATTATGTTGCGAGAGAAATTTGATATAGTTATACTAGATTTGGCCATGCCAGAGTTTACGGGTTATGACATCATAAATGAACTTGAAAAAAACGGAAAAATAAAAGAACAGAATATTATTGTCCTTACAGCATCAGCCATAACACCTGACCAATCAGACACTTTACTAAAACAAGGAGTAAAATCATGTCTTAAAAAACCAGTCACTCCAGAGATTTTACTCAAAGTCATATCATCGTGTCATTAAACAGAGACAGGTTTCAGGTTTCATCAATTAACAGTTTACGAATTGTTTTTAGTTCTTGTTTGCGTTTTGCATCTGGCTTGGGATACATCATTTTGAGTCCATTTAATGTATCAAGAACTATTTGAGATATTATAAGATGGGCATTTTCTTTGTCATCTGCAGGAATTACATACCAAGGAGCACTAGGAAGACTTGTTGCTTCCAGACAGTCTTCATAAGCCGTCATATACTGCTTCCAGAATTTCCTTTCCTCAACATCAGAGGTACTAAATTTCCAGTTCTTCTTTTGATCATCAATACGTTTGAGAAAGCGCTTTCGCTGTTCCTCTTTTGAAATATGAAGAAAAAACTTGATTATCCTAGTTCCATTGCGATGTAGATGACTCTCTAGATCTACAATTGAACGATACCTATTCTGCCAGACAGTCTTCTTGTTGGATTCATCAAGTCCTTCGCTATCGAGGATCTCAGGGTGTACACGAACTATCAATACTTCCTCATAGTGAGAGCGATTGAAGATACCAATTTTTCCCCGTTCAGGCAAGCACCTAATCTCACGCCACAGAAAATCATGTTCAAGTTCTTCTGCACTAGGATGTTTAAAACTGAAGACTTGACATCCTTGTGGATTTATACCAGACATCACATGTTTGATTGAGCTATCTTTTCCTGCAGCATCCATTGACTGGAAAATCAATAATACAGAATACTTGTTGTACGCATAGAGAAGATTTTGCAATGAGCTCAATTCTTCAATGTGTTCACCAAGTAACTGCTTGTACTCATCTTTTGATCTGTAAACAGGCTTTACAGAGGTAGGCCATCTGTCAAGCTCGACTTTTTTTCCAGGTCGTACAAGATAATCTACAGAATTTATTTTCACCTAATTATCTACCAGAAATTTATTCGTGCCAAGATAATTATACATATCTTATTTACAAGACTATTTTTTCGATAACTTTGAACCAAAAAAAGTAATGCCTTTTGTAACTGCCAAAAATCCTGCAATTATTCCAATTATTCCTCCCACTATAAAGCCACCAATTCCAAAAAAACTCAAACTGGAGAAAAACCAAACCAGTATTCCCCATTTTCTAATATGAAGTGGTTGTACATATATCATAATTCCTCCTATGATCATCATTCCACCACTTACAATTCCAACTATTGACGTAACCAACACGTGACCAGATAACTGAGATCCCATCATCCATCTCATATCAGGAAAAAATGCGATGTGTCTCAGAGATAAAATTGCAGCAGCAAGTACAAGAGAACCTGCAATCAGAGATAATTCAGATACAAAACGATATGCGAGTCTTTTTGATATTGACATGAATCCATCAGGACCTAATTTAGTATCTCTTTGTCTATCCTACCGTCTTTGATGAAAATTGTCCTATCAGTTAGTTCTGCAAGTTCGGGATTATGAGTAACCATCATTATAGTACGCTTGAATTTGCGGGACAACTCATTTAACATGGCAAATATGTCTTGGCCTGTTTTCGTATCCAAATTTCCTGTTGGCTCATCTGCCAGAATTATTGCAGGATTGTTAATCAAACATCTTGCAATTGCAACCCTTTGTTGCTGACCCCCACTCAAGTTAGCAGGCTTTTGTTTTGCCTTATCAGCAATTCCCAAATATTCCAAAATTTTCATTGAACGAGAATTTGCCTCCGATGGAGATACACCAGCTATGATTGCTGGAAGCTTGACATTTTCCTGAACCGTTGTTCTGTTGACTAGATTATAGGATTGGAAGATGTAACCAATAAGGTGATTTCTCATGGTTGCAATTTCTGCATCCCCAAGTGCAAATATATCAAATCCATTTATGAACACTTTTCCAGATGTTGGTCTGTCCAATGCTCCCAGAATGTTGAGAAGTACAGATTTTCCACTTCCAGACGGACCCATTACTGATACAAACTCGCCTCTCTTTATTGTGAGGTTTATGTCCTTTAATGCCTCTACCCTACCTGCAACTGAATCAAATACTTTGGTAATGTGTTCAGTTTTTAATGCTATACCATCAGCAATTCCAGAAGGTGTTGTAGATATGCCAGTGGCATAGTTAACATGCTTACTGGCAGGCAGATGTTTTAACAGATTTAGCATCATATCATCATTCATGCCAATTGTATTTTAGATCCTAGTACAATATCACTTTTGACTATCACATTAGATAATCTAACTATTGTGTTAAGTACCACAGATATACGAAACATTGCAAATAACGACATTGTCATTCATACAAATCGCGAATCATAGCATTTTCAAGTAATAATAGTTGCGCATTATCAGTACTGATAATGTAATTCTAAACATAATATGCAAGTGATGTTTCATGAGGATGTAATTGATACGAATCCGTAACCTTACAAAAAGATATGAAAAATTAACAGCAGTTGATGATTTATCACTAGATATTGGAGAAAATGAAATTTTTGGTCTTTTGGGACCAAATGGTGCGGGTAAAACTACTGTAATACACATGCTTGCCACACTTCTCAAACCAACTTCAGGTTCTGCAACAGTGAACAATTTTGACATAATAAAAGAATCAGCAAAAGTAAGGGCAAGCATAGGTATTGTTTTCCAGGTGCCAAGCAGTGATGATTTGCTGACAGGATATGAAAATCTAAAGATACATGCGTTTCTGTATGGAGTTCCATCTCATATCAGAGAAAAACGCATCAATGATGCGTTAGAGTTGGTTGGTTTAGTTGAACGAAAAAACGATCAAGTAAAGAAATATTCAGGTGGCATGCGCAGAAGACTGGAAATAGCACGTGGGCTCATCCATGAACCTAATGTTCTTTTCCTAGATGAACCAACATTAGGGCTTGATCCTACAAGCAGAGAGACCATGTGGAAATACATACAAAAATTAGTCAAGGAAAAAAACATGTCAATAATTTTGACTACTCATTACATGGAAGAGGCAGATCTACTATGTAATAGAATTGGGATTATTGACAAGGGCAAGATAATCGCACTTGGTACTCCCTCGGAATTAAAATCAAAACTACATGGAGATATAGTCAGACTAAAAACTAGAGATGATAATACAGACATCATACCATTAAAAAATCTCCACTTTGTCCATAAGATAGAATCAGCAGATGGTCACATTATTTTGAATGTAGACGATGCAAAAAGAAACATTCCTGAGATTCTAAAGCTTGTCGATACTGAATATGTTGAATATACTAGTCCAACCCTAAATGATGTATTTCTAAAATTAACTGGAAGAACCATCAAAGAGCAAGCTGAAGGAGGTTTCATGGAAAGATATGTCCAATATGATAGACATTAACACATACGCTGGAAAACTCTATGCCCTGTGGCTGAGGGAATTCAAGGTATTTCTTCGTGAGAAAAGCAGGCTAGTTGCATCAACTTTTACTCCTCTGCTTTGGTTATTTGTGGTAGGAAATGGATTTGGTTCATCCACTTCATTAACATCTTTACCTGCCATGGAATATCAAAAGTTTCTTTTTCCAGGAATATTATGCATGTCTGTAATATTTTCTGCAGTATTTTTTGGCTCGTACATAATATGGGATAGAAAATTTGATTTCCTAAAAAGCGTCATGGTTGTACCAGTCTCAAGAGGAACTATCTTTACAGGAAAAGCTCTTGGAGGCATGACAAATTCTTTGATTCAGATCACCATACTTTTGGTTGTTGGATTCATCATAGGAGTTCACTTTACCCCGCTTGGAATTGTTGAAACTATACTAGTGATTCTACTCTTATCGTTTGCACTTACTTCACTAGGTCTTGCCATAGGAAGTTACATGACAAGTTTAGAAGGCTTTCAAATGATTGTAAGCTTTGTAGTCTTTCCGCTTTTCTTTCTTAGTGGTGCATTATTTCCACTTGACAAGCTTCCTACTTGGCTTTCAATTCTAACTACGATTGATCCTGCTACATATAGCGTCGATGCCTTGAGAAATATAATTTTAGGAATAGGAAGTAAATCACTAGGTCTTGACATGTCCATTCTTATTTTATTCACAATAGGTCTTGGGTTAGTAGGAACACTTTCATTTAGAAGAATGAAGGCAGTATAGAATTATTATTTAAACAGTGTATAAAATTTTTAATGTAAAAATTTATCAGAGGACATGATCAGCAGAATATGAGAAATTTAGATCAAAATGCCATCTGTGCAAAAGAATTACAGATTTGTCTCATGTCTGAATCAGAATCTATAACACATTTTCTTATCAGATCGGTTGCAGTAACAATTCCCACTAGGCGATTTCCTTCTATAACAGGCACCTTGTGAATTTTTTTCTCTTTCATCAGTTCAGCAAGCTTTCTTGCAGTATCATTTGGACTAACTGTTACCAAAGGCAATGACATCACATTTTGTACAGGCGTGGATGATGATTTGTCAAGCGATGTAATCCTTGTTACAAAGTCTCTTTCTGTTAATATACCAACAGGAATATTTTTTGAAGTAACAACCAAGCAACTAACTCCTGCATCTTCCATCATCTTGGCTGCTTCTTTAACAGTTAGTGAAATATCAATTGAAATAATTTGCTTCCTCATCATATCTTTTACAAGAGTATCCATTACAACACATACACCATTACACCATAAAAATAGCGAATTAGATTATCAGTAATGATAATTTGATTTCCACTTGTTCATTCAATCCAATATTGAAGGTATTTGATCAGATAGTTTTTTGATTTGTTATTGCTAAACTATTTTACTACCAACACAGGTATTTTGGATTTGTGAACAACATCGTTTGCTACACTTCCAAGGAAAGTACTTTTCATAGCACCTCGTCCACGAGATGTGATCACAATCAGATCAAATTTCCTATAAGATGCATATTCAGTAATCTGCCAAGATTCATTCCCAAATATTATTTTTTCATGAAATACTATTCCATGTTGAGCACAAAGTTTCTTGGCATCTGCCATGAATTGCTTTGCTTCCTTAAGAGTTTGATTATTCAGAGATGTGAGTAGAGGTCCAAGGTTTATGGTATAAAATGGAGTGACACACAATCCAGTTATTGTAGCTCCACATTGGCGTGCAAGATAAATTGCTTCTTTTAATCCTCTAATTGATCTTTCAGAACCATCCAGTGCAACTAGAATTTTACTAATTTTCTGTTTCATATCAATCCTGTATTATGTACAGACATATTAACAAATACCCTATTATCAAAATTGATTTTAAGTAAAGACACTGGATGAGGATTTTAATTATAAAAAATTGTAATAATTCCTAATTTGATATAGTAGAATTAGGAACTATTTCGATATCAAGTGCACCGTTGTTAAAACATGTAACAATGGACTTGATCTTGGATTTGTACAAAAAGTACTTTTTACCATCATCGTTGATTGAACCAGATATTCCAAGTAGCTTGTGAGTATGCAACTGCTGCACTCTTCGGTATGCGGTGCTGATTGGTATGCCGCAATCAATGCTCAATTCAAGAGCAGATTTTGACACATCCATGGTGGATTCCAGGATTGCACGAGAGTACTTGTCTGCCATGATTTCAAGCAGGACATCTTTGGTGGTTTCTTCTTGTACGGGTTTTCCGTGTAGTAATACTTGCATGGATAATGTCTTTTTTAATTTGATATAACGAGTGGGACTGCATTGCACGGCAGTGCATGCAAA
>Ga0070740_10006468_pt1 | contig 10255 bp, 11 predicted proteins | sample Coa_R2_FD_67286 | JGI IMG/M metagenome (GOLD analysis project Ga0070740, IMG submission 67286) | Surface soil microbial communities from Centralia Pennsylvania, which are recovering from an underground coalmine fire - Coalmine... | ecosystem: Environmental > Terrestrial > Soil > Unclassified ...
CGCGCGCGGAGCACGTTTACGCGGATTTTATGTCACGCGCTTCGCTGCAGCCATCCGTGGCGAGCTTTCGCCTTCTTCGTTAGACTTTCGCCTGCCGAATGGGGGCGTTCGCGATCACTGGCGCTGAAGGCGCGGCGTGGTGTTATCGAGACGGTTGGGAGGGTATTTATGGAAGGCGCACCATCGCGGCGCAGCTTCGGCCGCTGCTACATCCTTGGCTTGATCTGTCTGATGTACCTCATCACTTACCTGGACCGCGTCAACATTTCGACGGCGGCGCCGGTCATCAGCAAAGAGTTCGGCTTCGACAAAGTCACCATGGGAGTCATTTTTAGCGCCTTTGTATGGGCCTATGCGATCTTCCAGGTGCCGGGCGGCTGGCTCAGCGACCGCTTTGGCGCACGCCCTGTTCTGGCGACGATCGTCGCCTATTGGTCGGTGATGACGGCGGCGACCGCTGCTGCGAGCGGCGTCCTCTCCTTTGTCGCTATTCGGTTCTTATTCGGCATTGGCGAAGCCGGCGCGTTTCCGGGCGCCACACGCTCGATGCAACTGTGGTATCCACGCCAGGAACGCGGCTTCGTGCAAGGAATAACACACAGCGCCAGCCGCCTCGGCGCGGCGATCGCGCCGCCGCTTGTCGTCTTCATCATGACGACGCTTGGCTGGCGCTCGGTGTTCTACATCTGTGGCGCCGCCGGCCTTGTCTGGTCGTTGTGGTGGTACATCAGCTACCGCAATCTTCCTGAAGAGCACAGGTCTGTGAACCGGGCGGAGCTGGAACACATCCGCGGTGTCGACGAAAAGGGGACCGTCAGGGAAGCTTATATCGAGCGCGAGGCGGCGAACGTACCCTGGAGCATTCTGCTGCGCTCTCCCAACATGTGGGCGGTTATGTGCGCCTACTTCACCTATGTTTATTGCCTTTGGATTTTCCTGAGCTGGCTGCCATCATATCTCGTCGATTTCCGGCATTTTACGCTGCTGAAGGTCGGGCTCTTTGCCTCGCTGCCTCTGTTTGCGGGCGTTATCGGCGACACCGTCGGCGGCTTGGCGACAGATTGGCTGTTGAAAAAAACCGGAAGCACCAAAGTTGCGCGGCGCACAGTGGCCATTGTCGGCATGCTGGGCTGCTGCGTGTTCATCGTTCCGGCGGCGCTAACTCCGGACGCCTATGTTGCCGTCTATTGTTTGACTGCGGCGATGTTCTTTCTCGAATGCACCATCGGCCCTTCATGGGCGGTGCCCATGGATGCCGGCGGCAAATATTCCGGCACCGTGTCCGGGATGATGAACATGGCCGGTAATATAGGCGGCGCACTCTCGCCTTTGGTCTTCGGTTTTCTCGTTCAATACGGCAACTGGCAAGCGCCGTTCATCGTGGCGGCGGCGCTGCTGGTCGGCGGAGCAGCCGTGTGGGCGTTCTGGCTCGATCCGACGAGGTCTGTCGTTGAAAAACCGGAACGGCTGGCCACCGCGACGGCCTTTTGATTCTTGTCAAAAACCAGCGCTAACGCAACGCTCACCTTGCGTCTTGCTCGTCCGAATACCAGTCCGGCTTGTATGGGTAGTGAGGCCCGTCATAGACCTCCACGATAACGGTCTCTTCACGCGCAATCGCCGGGCCGTGCACATTCCCCTTGGGATTCCAATAGAAGCTGCCGGCTGTCAGCACGACGCCGGTCGCGGTGTATTCGTATCGCCCGCGCAGGCAATACATGAACTGATTCGACGCGTGATAATGAGGCTGCGGAATGCCGGCTCCGCGCTCGAACTTGATAAGGGCGATGGAGGCCCCGGTCTCTTCGTTGCGCCAGAGCATTTTTTCGTGAATGCCTTTGAGCGACTTTTCCCGCCAAGGCATGTCATCGGACTGAATGAGAAGCTCCTCCAGCTTGGGCGCGTCGGACGGGAGCATGGATTCCTCCTGGTGATTTGGCATCTCGGCGCGACCTCAATCGGCCGACCACCGCAGATGCTTCAGTTCGATGAGACGCGACAAATAGGTCTTCTCGGAGCGGTTGATCAGGCGGTGAACCGCTCGCATCTCGTTGATGAATACGGTGGAGCCGAGCGGCTCGTTCGTCTTGATACGGTCGCCAAAGATCGTCTCGATTTCGTTCTCCCCGCCGCCCAGCGAGATCACGACGTAGGGATGATAGTGGACATGGAAGTCATGGATCTCGCCCGGCTCGAGACGGATTTCCCAGATGCGGACGAGCTCGTTTTCGAAAACGATCCGCTGCCCGACCTCACCGAGGGCGATACCCTGCTCGGCCGCGCGCCGGATTCCGTATTTGTCACTCATCGCGATCAGTCCTGCACCACCGCGAGCGCGTTGATTTCGATCAGATAGTCCGGCGAAACCATCTTGGTGACTTCGACCATCGTCGAGGCCGGCAGCGGCGGCTTGAAATATTGCTGCCGCACTTTGTGGATCTTGTCGAAGTGCTCCATGTTCCGCACATAGACGTCGACGCGGCAGATGTCGTCCATGCTGCCGCCCGCGGCCTCGACCGCCGCCTTGATGTTCTCGCAGACCTGCCTCGTCTGCACCTCTATGTCGCCGACGCCGGCGATCGAGCCGTCGGGCCTGCGGGCGGTCATTCCGGAAATGAAGACCAAGCGGCCTTTGGCCTCGGTCACGGTCGCCTGCGAGAATACGCCGATCGGTTTGCGAATGGCATCGCTGGTGACTTCACGCTTCGGCATTCGAATGTCCTCCTGAGATTTGCGCGAGCAGCGGCGCGGCCGAGATATTAAGCGAGGCCGCAAGCGCGATGAGCTTATCGGCGACCGCGGCCTGAATGCTGACCGTCCCCTTCGCGCTCTGCCGGTTGCGCCATTCCAGTTCGCCCGGTGCAAAGAGCCGCTCCACTCCGTTAGCGCGCCGGCCATTGCGAACTCGTTCGGCTGCAGCCGCAGCCTGCGAGCGAAACCAGTCCGGATCGCAGAAATGGGCAACGTCAATCGCGATGAACAGATGCGAGCAGTCGTAGGGCGTCGCCGCATCGCCATAGAGCGGCTTGACGCCCGCGCCGAACGCGCCGCCGGAAAGCAGGCCGCACATCAGGTCGATCATGAAGGCAAGGCCGAATCCTTTCGGGCCCGCCGCCGGAAGCAGCATACCGGCGATGGCGGCCTTGGGGTCGGTCGTCGGCGCGCCGTCGTTCTGCACGGCCCAGTTGCCGGGAATTGCGCGCCCGGCCTTCTCAGCCATGCGAATCTTTCCCATCGCAGCCTCGCTCGTTGCCATATCGAGCACGAGGGGAATTGGACCGTCGCAGGGAAGCGCGATGCAAATCGGATTGTTGCCGACCGCTCGTTCGGCTCCTCCGGGCGCCGGCATCAAGGGGCGCGTGTTGCACATGACGATGCCGATGCAGTCCTTTTCGGCCGCCCGGCGTCCGTAGGGAGCGGCGGCGCCGAAGTGGAAGCCGTGCCGGACTGCAACGACGCCCGCGCCATGACGACGCGCCCGCTCGACCGCGATGTCGATCGCCTGGTCGGCGGTGACGTGCCCAAATGCATTGCCTGCGTCGAGCACCACGGCGCCGCCTGTGTCCGAAACCATGCGGGCGGCCTGTCCGCTCACGAGCGAGCCCGCCCGCAGCCGCTCAACGTACATATCGGTGAGCATCACGCCGTGCGAGGAAAGCCCTTCGAGGTCGGCTTTGACCAGCCCTTGAGCGACGCGATGGGCGTCCAGGCCGGTGGCGCCGGCAGCGACGAAAATCCGCGCGATCAACCCGGACAGATCGCCTGCAGGGATATCGATGGACCGCTTGGTATCGGCCATTGTCCTCTCGACGGCACGCTGCTTTCTGTTCAGCCGGCTGCCAGCGACCGCCGCCGCGCAGCAGAACGGCCCTCGAACCATGCCGACAGCCCGGGCGCGCTTTCGAGCGCGCGCATAACCTTGTTCAAGGTCCGCTCGATGTGTTCGCGGTTGAGCGTCACCGCACGCGCGACGTTTCGCTGCAGCGCCGCTTGCATGATCTGTTCGTGTTCCCCGATGTCGTTGCGGGCCGATGCCTTTGACATAATCGAGAGCGCCACATATCGCTCCGCCTGCTCGAACAGGGTCTGCTGGATCGACAACATGGTTGCCGACCCGCACGCGGCGACGAGGGCTCGGTGAAATGCCCGATGCTCACGCGACCATTCGCTGCTGATGCTGCCGGACCGCTTGCCGTTCAATTTCCGCAGCCGCGACAGGCGGTGAAAGGCGGCGACGAGCTCGGCTTCCCAGGCCACGGATCCGCGCTCGACCGACCAGCGCAGCGCCACCGTCTCGATCTCGATACGCGAGCGCATCAGGTCGCTGAGCATGTCGCGCGAGACCGGCGCCACACGAAATCCTTTGTTTTGCTCGAAGCAGACGAGACCGTCGGCTTCGAGCCGCATCAGCGCCTCTCGGATCGGGCTCCAGCCGACCTCGTAGCGCTCGCGCAACGCTTCCAATGTCAACCGTTCGTTCGGCATCAGCTGACAACCGACGATGTCGGAGCGGAGCTGCCGAAGGACGCGCGCGTGTAAGGTCTGGGCTTGCTCGGCGTCTTGCCTGGTATCCGGCATTGCAACTCCAATTCGCGTTTGACTATTCGCCGGCCGCGGATGGTCTGTACCGCAGCGCATTCGCGCAGGCAAATAGATTTTCGAAAATCTGTTGACCTTTCGAGAACACCGATGGCAGGATGCACAATTCGATACGCGGCGACGCTTGGGACCGGCAGGAGGACAGCGATGCAACGGCTGACGAAACTCGTTCTCGGCGCAATGTCGTGCATGATCGCCGCCTCCGCAGCGGGGCCGTCCGCGCCGGTCCGCGCGCAGGACAAGCCGCCGGCTAAAATCGTCTTCTCCCTCGACTTCATCCCCCTGGGACGCCATGCGCCCTGGTATGCGGCGATCGCCGAGGGCTATTACAAGGCCGAGGGCCTCGACGTCTCCATCATTCCATCGCAGGGAACGGCGCAAACCATTCAAGCGGTCGAAGCCGGCACGGCGCAGCTCGGCTTCACCGACGTGCCGAGTCTGGTGCTGGCACGCGCCAACGGCGCCAAGTTGAAGATGGTCGCGGTCAATTACGAAAAGGCGCCGTATGCGATTTTCAGCCTCAATCCCGGTGCGAACGTCACAGAGGCCAAACAACTCGAAGGTCTTACGCTCGGCAGCGGGGCGGGAAGCTTCACCCCCAAAGTGATCGCCGGCTTCATGACCCAGCATGGACTCGATCCGAAAAAGCTGACGATCAGCAACATCGCGCCGCCGGCCCGCGCAACCGCGCTGCTCTCCGGCCAGGTGCCCGCGATCGAATTCTTCGTGATGTCCAAGCCGGGCCTGGAAGCGGCGGCGAAGGCAAAAGGCATGGAGCTTCGCACGTTCCTGCTTGCCGACCATGGACTCACTCTCTATTCCAACGGCATCGTCGCCACCGACGATTACCTCGCCAAGAACCAGGATGTGGTGAAGCGCTTCGTTCGCGCGAGCCTGAAGGGCTGGCAGTTCGCCTTGCACAATCCGGAGAAGGCGGCAGAGGACCAGATCAAGTTCGTTCCCAGCCTCAATGCGAAGACGAGCGTCGCCGAAATCGAGGTGGTCAAAGGCCTTGCCGTGACTCCCGCCACCGAAAAGAACGGTCTCGGCTCGTTCGACCCTGCCCAGATGCAGGCCAGCCTCGACTTCATGACCAAATATGTCGGCGTGAGCGGGACTCCGCCAAAGGCATCCGACCTTTACGCAACTGGCTTTCTGCCTTCACCTCCGATCAAACCGTGAGCGGCCCAAGGCGGTAATCGAGATGGCTGCGGCATCGCGGGGGCAGAGCCAATCTGCCCCCGAGCCATTCGGCACGTTTCGCCACGTCCGCAAGTTGTTTGAGCTTCCTGGGCGTCCCGACGTCGTCGCGATCGAGGATATTTCCTTCGACTTGCCGGACGGGAAGCTGGTGAGCCTGCTGGGCCCGAGCGGCTGCGGCAAGACTACGTTTCTGAAAATTGTCGGCGGCCTCATTCCGGCGTCCGGCGGCATCATCCAAATCGGCGGGACCGAAGTGCGTGAGCCGCACGAGGACTTCGGTATGGCCTTTCAGCAGCCCAACCTGATGCCGTGGCGGACGGTGCTCAGCAATGTCTTGTTTCCGATGGAGATCCGGCGCGAATCCGGACAATCCGTGCGTCGCCGCGCGCAGGAATTGCTGAACTTGGTGGGGCTGACCGAGTTCGAGAATGCCTATCCCTCGCAGCTATCCGGCGGCATGCAGCAGCGTGCCGCACTGTGCCGGGCGCTGGTGCACGAGCCGAAGCTGCTGCTGATGGATGAACCGTTCGGCGCTCTGGACGAGCTGACGCGAATGGAAATGCAGGATCTGCTGCTGGAAATCCGTAGCCGCACCGAGGCCACGACCATGTTGGTGACGCACAGTATCGCGGAAGCGGTCTATCTCTCGGACATTGTCGTCGTGTTCTCAAAGCGTCCGGCCGTCGTCGCGGATTTCTTCGAAGTCGGGCTGCCTTACCCGCGGACGACCGCGATGCGCTACTCGCCCGAGTTCACGGCTCTGGAGCACCGCGCCGGACGCGCGCTTGGGATCATCCGATGAGACGCCGCACATACCAGTGGCTGTACCCGGTCGTGGGCTTCGTGTTCATTCTCGCGGTGTGGCAGGCATATGTGGACTGGTCGCAGATCAGCAAGATTGTGCTGCCCAGTCCGGCGGACATCGTGCGCACGTCGATTAGCCGCTACGATCTCCTGCTCCGCGAAACCTGGCCGACGGCCCTGGAAAGCATCTATGGTTTTGCGCTCGCAGTGCTGATCGGAATTCCGATGGCGGTCGCGATCGCAAACTCGCGCGTTCTGAACCTGTCGCTCTATCCGATCTTGATCGCGATGCAATCGGTGCCGAAAGTTGCGGTGGCGCCGATCATCCTCGTCTGGTTTGGTCTTGGCCTACAATCGAAGCTGGCGATCGCATTCCTGGTCGCGTTCTTTCCGATTGTGGTCGATACCGCGACGGGATTGCGGGCGACCCCGCAGGGTCTGCTCGAACTCGCACGCTCGCTTAAAGCCTCGGCCTGGCAGACCTTCTGGAAAGTTCAATTCCCGGCCGCGCTCCCGTTCGTGTTTTCCGGGGCGAAGGTCGCAATTACTCTGGCCGTTATCGGCGCTGTCATCGGCGAGTTCGTCGGCTCCGTGCAGGGGCTGGGCAATCTCCTGCTCTCGGCAAACTCGCAACTCAACAGTCCCCTCGCTTGGGCCGCGCTTGTCTGGTTGAGCGTTTTGGGAATTGTCCTGTTTGCCGCAGTGGCTCTGCTGGAGCGCTTATTGATCCCGTGGGCGAGCACGAGCAGCCACTAGTGCTGCGCGGCCGGCTGCCAATGACAGTCACAGCACCTTCAACATTGCGGCTGGACTTGGTGTCAGGCGACCCGGCGATATCCGTTTACAAAAGCTGAAATGCACGTCCCGAGCACGCCGAGGGCAAAGCCGGCGGAAAACACATTGAGACTGTGGAGTCGGGGCGTCCCTGCCTGCCATGCGCCTCTCGTGACTGATACGAGCGCTCCGCAGAAAACGTACACGATCACCGTACAAGTTGGTCCCGATCGTCACGAATTGACGGTCACGCAAGGCAGCCCGCCTGCAAGCTGAGCGCGCATGCCGGCCGGATGAGCGCAACGACATCCGGTTGCGACCCCGTCAATGAGCCGGCTGCTTCGGATTCGGCCGCTAGTGCGACCGCGGCGGAATCTGAACCAGATCGGCAAGCTGCTCCTTGGTCAGGGGCGAGGCGGTAAACTTGAGCTCGACCGCATCCTTGACGATGGTATCCAGCCCAATGACTTTATCAGGATTGAGAGCCTCGGGCGGAAAAAAGCCGTCGCGCGTGCGCTTTGCTTTGGATAGCGGGATATTCAGCCACTCGGCATAGGCGTTCAGGCACTTTTCGTCCCTGTACATGCAATCGATGGTTTCGCGGTAAGCCTGCATATAGCGGACGACGACATCTTTATTCGCCTTGTAGTAGTCCGCATTGACGACATCGACACGTACCGTCTGCCCTTTGAATGCGTCGGCGTCGTTGCCGGTGGCGATGATGCGAATCTCTTTTTTGTCGAGTTGATCGAGGCCGAACGGCGGCGCTGCCCAGCCGACATCGATCTGGCCCGACATCACCGCCGTCAGGTTCGCTGCCGGCCCGCCCATCGCCGTCGGCTTGGCTTTCAAATTGTACTGCTTCATGAATGCAGTCACGATGCCGTGCGTCGACGAGCCATTGGTGGAATATGCAAGGATTTTGCCATCGGTGTCCTTGAGCGACTTGATCGGCGAATCCTCTTTGACGAACCAGTAGAGGTCCTTGGCCCCCGTGGCTTCAGCTCCGATAATTCGCACCGGCGCACCTTTCGCATAAGCGCTGAGTACCCCCATGACGCCGGCGGCAATCCCGATATTGACACCGCCGGAGATGACCGCCTGCTGGGTCTCGCCGGCGCCGCGCGTATAGACGATCTCGAGGTTGAGCCCGTGCTTTTTAAAAATCCCGACGCGTTGGCCGATTTCGGAAATCGCGGTGTCCCAGTTGCCGCGCTGGCCAACAGCGAGCTTGACGGTGTCCTCGGCGAAAGCAGCACCGGCACTCCAGACGACGACGAGCGCCGCAGCGAATAGCTTCTTCATGTGACCCTCCCAGTTTGGTTCTTTTATTGGACAGTTGCGGCCGTGCGACCTCTCTGCGGCGGCTGCCCGTCGCCCCCGAACGTGCGCCAGTCCGTCGACTTCGCCACCACCCCTTCGAACGAGCTGATGGACGCGTGGGGCACGCGCGGCTCGGTCGTACCAAGTGCCGGCTTGCCGTCGCGCATCGCCCGCGCGGCCTCGACCATCAGGCGGCGAAAGGCATTGACTGCGATATCGCTGACGCCGACATGCTCCTGACTGCGATCGCTGATCGGGCCCATAGATTCCCACATCGCGATATCTTGGTTCGGGATTCCCTGGATGCCGGTGAAATTGCCAGCCCGCATCGCAGCGCGGTCCTGCTGATAAAGATTATCGGCGGTGCGCACATTGTTGAACTGACGATCGACGTCCTTGCCCCACTCCAGAACGTTGAATTTGCGCCAACTCTGCGCGTCGATGCCCGGCTTGTCCGGCCCGTTCCAAGCGATGAAATAGAACATGGTGTTGTGATCGTCTTCCGGCGTCAGCAGCGTCGCAACATTGTGCACGTTATTCGGCGGGATGAGTGCGGTAAACGGCGCGATGTAAACGGTCGTGCGGATATAGTCGTGCGTCGCTTCGTTCATAATCGGCCGCCGGATAGCGGCGTAGCGGAAACCATAGCTCGTGCGCTCGACCTGAAAACGCGGGGCTTTGTCGTTCGACGGCCGCAGCCAATTCGACTCGGTTGCTTTTGCACCGTCGACCTGCGCCGGCACCATGTCCGAAGAATGCAGGGTGGACGAATGGGCCGAATCGATCTGCCCTTCGAGCACCTGGGCCCAGTTGCAGCGTACCCTCACCTTTGTAGCGCTAACGCGCGTCTGCGGGGTCGGCGCGAAGGCCGGCGGCTGAAATTCCGTCATGGTGCCGGCTGGCCCCATGTAGCACCACACGAAACCGCCGGCCTCGCGCGCCGGATAAGCCTTTTGCTTCACGCGACCGATGAAATTGCTGTCGGCAGGCTCCGACGCCATTTCGAGCACATTGCCGTCAACGTCGAATTTCCAGCCATGGTACAAGCAACGCAAGCCACATTCTTCGTTGCGCGCGTACAGTAGTGACGCTCGCCGGTGCGCGCAGAATTCACCCAGTACGCCGGGGCGGCCTTTGCTGTCGCGAAAAGCAATGAGGTCCTCACCGAGCACGCGGGTTTTCGCGGGCGGCCCATCCGGCTCGATTTCTTCCGAGAGACAGGCAGCGACCCAGTGCCGTCGCATCAATTGACCCATCGGCGCCTCGCCTTCGACGCGGCACAGGAGGTCGTTTTCTTCCGGAGTCATGATCACTCCTCCTCTGTGACGGCTTTCCTCGCCCAGCGGCTGCTACTATCTTAGATATCTAAGATTATGCCGGGTGCGGCACCTTGTCGAGGCGAAAGAAGATGCGAACTTTGAAGATCGGCGTCGCCGGGCTCGGGCGTGGATTCAGCGTCATGCTGCCGACGCTCGCCACCGACCCCAGAGTGTCGCTGGTGGCGGCCGCCGACACCAGACCCGAGGCACGGGAGCGCTTTGCCGCCGACTTC
>Ga0070740_10006469_pt1 | contig 10255 bp, 10 predicted proteins | sample Coa_R2_FD_67286 | JGI IMG/M metagenome (GOLD analysis project Ga0070740, IMG submission 67286) | Surface soil microbial communities from Centralia Pennsylvania, which are recovering from an underground coalmine fire - Coalmine... | ecosystem: Environmental > Terrestrial > Soil > Unclassified ...
GTGGCGGGCAACAACGTGCGCGCGTCGACCGCGGAGTTCAACGTGCTCGCGGACATGCCGGGTGGACCGGAGATCGCCGAGGACACGCCGCGCGGCGCCGAGCTGCGCCACCGCTTCAAGGAGGCGTTCGAGCGCACCAATCAGGTGACCACGCCGACCTATACCGAGAATCTGCGGCTCGGCTATTGCTACGACCGGTCGCCGATCGTGGTTCCCGACGGCTCGCCGCCGGTGCCGCTGGAGAAGGAGGAGTACGACCCCGCGGCCCGCCCCGGCCGGCGCGCGCCGCATGCCTGGATCGCCGAGGGCCGCTCGACCCTCGACCTGTTCGGCGACGGGTTCGTGCTGCTGCGGCTGGGTGCCGATCCGCCCCCCGCTGGCGCACTCGTTGCCGCAGCGGCGCAGCGCGGCGTGCCGCTCCGCGTCGTCGACCTCGCCGCCCCGCGCATCGCCGCGCTCTATGAGCGCCGCCTCGTGCTGGTGCGGCCGGACGGGCATGTCGCGTGGCGGGCCGACGCGCTGCCGGCCGATCCGCGCGCGCTCGTCGATCGCGTGCGCGGCGCGGACCCGCCTGGTTAATTGAGCTGCGTGCGGAGCGGGACGACGTTGGTCGCGCGGCGCGCGGCGTGGCGCTCGAGCGCGAAGCGGATCTTCGCGTCGAGATCGCTGGCGATGAACGGCTTGTGCAGCAGCGTGCCAGTGGGCCCGGCGCCCAGCGCCGGCGGATCGGCATAGCCGGTGATGTAGAGGATCGGCAGATCGGGCCAGCGCTCGCCGATGATCCGGCCCGCGGCGGCGCCGTTCATCTCGGGCATGGCGAAATCGATCACCAGCAGGTCGAACGCATCCCGCTCGAGCGACGCGATGGCCGCTTCGCCCGATCCCACCGCGGCGACGTCGTAGCCGAGCGCCGTCAGCGAGTTGGCAATCGTCTCGCGCACGTCGGTGTCGTCGTCGACCAGCAGGATGCGCTCTTTGCGCCCCGGCGACCGCTTGGGTTGCCCGGCCTGGCCGAGCGGCGCCGGTTCAGGCGACGCCTGCGCGCGCGGCAGATAGATGCGCACGGTCGTGCCCTTGCCGGGCTTGCTCTCGATCTCGGCGGTTCCGCCCGATTGCCGCGCCACGCCATAGACCTGCGACAGGCCGAGGCCGGAGCCCTTGTTGACGTCCTTGGTGGTGAAGAACGGATCGAACGCCTTGATGCGGACGTCCTCGGCCATGCCGATGCCGGTGTCGGTGACCGAGATCACCACGTAGTCGCCGGGCGACAGATCTGCGACCCGGCCCTTCGGCTCGATCCGCAGGTTGGCGGTCTCGAGCGTGAGCGCGCCGCCGCCCGGCATCGCGTCGCGGGCGTTGATCGCGAGATTGAGGATGGCGCTCTCGATCTGGTTGGGATCGATCAGCGCCGTCCACAGCGTCGGCGACAGCACGAGATGGACGCGGATCGTGCCGCCCAGCGTGCGCAGCAGCAGCTCCGCCATGGCGCTCACGAGATCGTTGATGCGCGTGGGCTTGGGCTCGAGCCGCTGCCGCCGCGAGAACGCCAGAAGCTGCTGCGTCAGGTTGGCGCCGCGCCGCGCCGCGCGGAGCGCCGCGTCGGCATGTTTCGCCACGTCCGAGCCGGGCGCCTTGCCGATGATGCAGTCGAGATTGCCCATCACCGCGGTGAGAAGATTGTTGAAGTCGTGCGCGACGCCGCCGGTGAGCTGGCCGATGGCCTCGGTCTTCTGCAGCTGATGGAGCTGCAGCTCGACCGATTGGCGCTCCTCGATCTCCGCGATGAGCGCGCGCGTCCGCTCCTCGACGCGCTGCTCGAGCGACTCCGTGAGGTGGCGCAATTCGCCGACGAGGCGCTGCCGCTCGAGCTCCGCCGCCTTGCGGTCGGAGATGTCGACCAGCATGTTGACCGCCCCGACCAGCGCGCCGTTTTCGTCGACGAGCGGCGAGGGATAGGGGAGGAAGGGCACGCGGGTGCCGTCCGGACGCTCGGCGATCGCCTCCGCGCCGCGGATCGCGCGGTTCTCCTTGAGCGTCACGGCCATGGGGCAGTCTTCGTGCGGCATCGGCCGGCCGTCGGGATGATAGAGGCGCCAGGTGACGCACCATTTGTTCGTGCCGAGCTCCGGCCGCGTGCCCGCGAGCGCCACGGCGGCTTCGTTGTAGTAGGTGAGCCGGCCTTCGGCGTCGGTGGTGTAGAGCGCGACCGGCAGCGCGTCGAGCAGCGCGCGGTACCAGCGCTCGCGCCCGCGCAGCGTCTCCGAGACGTTGCGAAACCAGCTCACCCCGCCGATCAGCGCGCCGTCGTCGTCGAACAGCGGGTCGCAGTCGGCGAGGCACATGATCCGCGTGCCATCGGGCTGCTCGATCGTGAGCGCGCGGTCGCGCGTCGGCGCCCCGGTCTCGAGCACCTCGCCCATCCCCGCGCCGGCGGTCGGCACCGGCTCCCCCAACGCGAGCGCCCGGCCGCACAATTCGGCCGCGCGGCGGTTGAATTGCGTGAGGCGCCCATCGCGGTCGCAGCGAACGATGCCGACCGGCAGCGCGTTGAGCAGCCGATCATCGCCGCCCGAGGGGTCGCCGCGCCCACCATCGCTCATTGAAGGCCGATCCGAAACACGCAGCCCTGTGATGACAGCCCCGATTATGACAATCCCGGTCGCCGAGGTGCAATCCGTCCTTCGAGGGGGGCCAGGCGTCTATCGGCAATCCGCTAACGATCTGCCCGGCGTTTCCTCTCGCGGCAGGCGCTTGTCCTTCCTCAAGGAGGCGGCGCGGACAACGGCAGGGCGAGGCCGAAGCGTGCGGCCACGCGGCCGAGATCGGCCCAGGTCGCGGCGGGAAGGGGAATCCCGTCGCGAAGGCGCTCGGCGTGGGCGCGCTCGCCGCGTTCCCCGGGCATCAGGATCTCGTCGAAGCCGGATTGGCGCGGCTGCTGCTTCAGCGCCGCGACGAGCCGGCCGACGCCCGCGCCGAACGCCGCCGCATCGCCGAACCGGGCGATGTCAATGGCGATGATGAAGGCGTTCTGGCGATGCAGCGCGGCCGCGCCGCCCTCGGTGATCGCCGGCGCGAGAATGGGGTTGCCGGTCATCACGCTGGCGATGATCTCGAAGATCAGCGCAAGCCCCGCTCCCTTGGGTCCGCCGAGCGGCAGCGGCAGCACGGCGCGCGCGGCATCGGTCGTGGGATTGCCCGCGTCATCGAGCGCCCAGCCCGGTGGCAGGGCGCGGCCCGCGCGGCGGAATGCGGCGAGCCGGCCGAGCGAGGCGACGCTCGTCGCCATGTCGAGCACGATCGGCGCCGCGGGACCCGGCACGGCAAGCGACAGCGGGTTGGTCGCGACCACCGCGGCGCGCGTGCCGTGATAGGGCATGTTCGGGATCGAGGCCGACGCCATCAGCGCGGCCATGCCGGCCTCGGCGACGCGCCGCGTGTAGTAGCCAATCGCCGCGGTGTGCGTCGTGCGCCGCACCAGCGCGAGCCCGATCCCGGCCTCGCGCGCCTTGCCCATCGCGCCGTCGGCGGCGAAAGTCATCGCCACCGGCCCGGGCGCGCGGTCGGCGTCGATCAGCAGCGCCGCCGCGGTCTCGAGCCGCACCGCCATCCGCGGCCGCGGATTGAGGCCGCCTTCGTCCATGATCTCGAGGTAGCGCGGGATGCGCTGCACGCCGTGCCCGTCGTTGCCGCGCAGGTTGGCCCAGACGAGCACCTCGGCCACGGTCGCGGCATCCGCCTCGGCCATGCCCGCGGCAGCGAAGACCGCCGTGACGAACCGCTTCAGCTCCGACGCGGCGACCCTGGGCGCGTCCGGCATCTAGGCGAGCGCCGGCAGGTACTTGTCGAGCCAGCCGCGGATCACCGTGATGACGCGCGGGTTGTCCTCGGAGAACATGAAATGGTCGGTCTCGGCGAAGAGATGCAGATCGACCGGCTGGCGCGCATGCTGGAACAGCCCGACGGATTGTTCCGTGGGCGTAACGGAATCGTTCGAGCTGTGCAGCAGCAGGAGCGGGCGCGGCGCGATCTTGCCGACGACGTCGTTGGCGCGGAAATTGTACATGCTGTCGACGACGTCAAACGGGAACTCCATGATCGAGTTGGGCGCGAGATTGCCGCGAAGCTGCGGCGGGATCGGCACGATGTCGTAGCGCGGGACCATGATCTGCCGGCCCTCGGCGCGCGCCCGGCGCCCTTCGTCGAGCATGCGCGCGAACTTGCTCCACGCCTCGGGGCTCGCGTGCTGGCGGCGGAACTTGGTCTCGCCGTCGCCCCAGCCGCCGTTCGAGATCACCGCCGCGATGCGCGGATCGACGCCGCCGGCATAGACCGCGACCGCCGCGCCGAAGCTGCTGCCGGCGACGGCGATGCGGCGCGGATCGACCTCGGCGCGCGTCGCGAGGAAGCTCACCGCCGCTTTCGTGTCCTCGACCTGCTCGAGGCAGATGACGCGGGCGCGCGTGCCCTCGCTCTCGCCGCAGCCGCGAAAGTCGAAGCGCAGCACGACATAGCCCCATTGCGCGAGCAGCTGCGCCGGCTGGATGCAGCTCGTGCTCGCCTTGTTGCTGCCGAACCCGTGCAGCACCAGGAGCGCGGCGCGCCGCTCGCCCGGCCGGTGGTTGGCGGGGACATGCAGCACGCCGGCGATCTTGAGGCTCCCCGATTGAAACGTGACGCGCTCTTCCATGACGACCCGCTCCCTGCTGCTGCGAGCGGACCATATGCCGCCCGCGCGCGGCGCTCAAGTCAGGGCGCGCCGCGCCAGAGTGCGGCATGCCTGCCGAGCCACTCGGATCCGAGCAGCGCGAGAAGCGACAGCGCGACCGAGATCGCGACGAGACGCAAGGCCTCGACATCGCCGCCCGGCACCTGCGTCAGGGCGTAGATCGCGAGCGGCAGCGTGCGGGTCTCGCCGGGGATGTTGGAGACGAAGGTGATGGTCGCGCCGAACTCGCCGAGGCTGCGGCCGAACGACAGGACGGTGCCGGCGAGGATGCCCGGCAGCGCCAGGGGCAGAGTGATGGTGAAGAACACGCGGGCGCGGCCGGCGCCGAGCGTACGCGCGGCGCGCTCGAGCCGGCGGTCGATCGCCTCGACCGAGAGCCGGATCGCGCGCACCATCAGCGGGAAGCCCATCACTGCGGCCGCGACCGCCGCGCCGGTCCAGCGGAAGGCCAAGGTCACGCCGAACGCGTCATAGAGAGCTTCGCCGAGCGGCCCGTTCCGCCCCAGCAGCAGCAGCAGCACATAGCCGGTGACCACCGGCGGCAGCACGAGCGGCAGATAGACGACGCCCTCGGCGAGGCGCTTGCCGGGGAAGTCGCGGCGCGCAAAGGCGATCGCCAGCGCGACCGCGACCGGCAGGCTCGCCGCCACGGCCACCGTCGACACCCTCAGGCTGAGCCAGAGGACCTCGAGCTCGGCGTCGGAGAGCGCAAGCATGCGCGGCTATTCGAGCATGGTGAAGCCCTGCTTCACGAAGAAGCCGCGCGCGTCAGGCGATTTCAGGAACGCGAGCAGCCGTGCCGCCGCTGGCTTCGCGGTCTTGAGCAGCGCCACCGGATAGATCACCGGCGGATAGCCGCCGGCGGGAAAGTGCCCGACCACCGTCACCCCGGGCTCGGCCGCCGCGTCGGTCTGATAGACGATGCCGAAAGGCGCCTCGCCGCGCGCGACGAAGCGCAGCGCGGCGCGCACGTCCTCGGCCGGCGCGACCTTGTCCTTGACCGCATCCCACACACCCAGCGACTGCAGCGCGGCCTTGCCGTACTTGCCGGCGGGAACCGCAGCGGGATCGGCCATCGCCAGGCGGCCTCCCTTGAGCATCGAGGCCAGCGGGAAATGCGGCGTGATCTCGACCGCGGCCGCGCTCCCCGCGGGCGCGATCAGCACCAGCGCGTTGCCCAGGAGATTGGCGCGCGTGCCCGGCGCGATCAGGTCCTTCTTCGCGACGTCGTCCATCCACGCGATGTCGGCGGAGATGAAGAGGTCGGCGGGCGCGCCGGCCTCGATCTGCCGCGCCAGCGCCGAGCTCGCGGCATAGGAGACGCGCACCGTGTCGCCGGTCTTCTTGTCGTAGCTCTGCACGGCATCGTCGAGCGCGTTCTTGAGGCTCGCCGCGGCGAACACCAGTAGCTCCTCCGCCTGCGCCGCGCGCGCCGCGAACAGCATCATCAACGCCGCGGCGGCTGCCAGCTTCCAGCGCGTCCCTGCGACCATGTCACGGCCCCCGCTCCGATATATATGACAGGATATACCGATGGGACGCGGAAAGAGCAAGCGCCGGTTTCGCGCGGGACGTTCGTGCTGGGAACAGCTGCGAAGTGCGGCTTGTTTCCGTTCGCAGAAGCGGATCAGAGCGGAGGAAGGGATGTCTGCTCGCGTGACATTGTGTCTTGGACTAGCGGCATTGCTGCTCGCGGCGTGCGGAACGACCAAGGAGGACCGCGCGATCAGCGGCGGCGCGATCGGCGCCGGCGCGGGCGGCATCGCCGGCGCGCTCACCGGCAATCCGTTGGCGGGTGCCTTGATCGGCGGCGCCGGCGGGGCGGCGGCCGGTGCGCTCACCAACCCGAACCAGGTCGATCTCGGTCGTCCGGTCTGGAAGTGACCGAACTGCCACAGGGGCACGATAAAGGGGGTTAGCGCCGCGAAAAGAACTCTGGGTTGCCACAAAACCGACAAGCTCTCCCGCGAGGCTGATCCCAAGGTTTCGATTGTCGAGGGTGACGGCGATGCGGGAATGGTGCATGGCGGGCGAGCCCAGTCTCGATGAATTGCTGGGCGACGAGATCATGGACCGCATGATGCGGGCCGCGGGGCTCGACGCGCGCGAGATGCGGCGCCAGCTCGCCGAGATCGCGCGGCGTTGGCGCGAGCGCGTCGCCTCAAACCGGCGCGGCGGCAGCGGCCGGGCGACCTTCGGCTGACCGGGCCGCACGGTCGGCGCGGACGAGGGGCAGGGTCATCACCGCTTTGAGGCCGGGCTCGTTGTCCTCGAGCCAGCAGGCGCCGGCATGGAGGCGCGCCACGGCGCGCACCAGGCTGAGCCCCAGCCCGTTGCCCGGCGTGCTGCGGCTCCCTTCGAGGCGGACGAAGCGGTCGAACACGGCCTCGCGGCGGTCGGCGGGAATCCCCGGGCCGGTGTCGGCGACCTCGACCCGCGCCACCTCGCCCGCTTGGCGCGCGAGCAGGGAAACCTTGCCTTCGGCGGTGTATTTCAGCGCATTGTCGAGAAGATTGGCCAAGGCCTGCGACAGCAGGTGCCGGTCGCCGCGCACCGGCAGAGCGGCGTCGGTCGCCACCGTGAGCGCGATGCCCTTGTCGTCGGCGACCGGCTCGTAGAGCTCGGCCACGGCGCGGGCGATCTCGGCGAGATCCACCACCGACCAGGCGTCGCGGCGCGACCCCGCCTCGGCCTCGGCGATGCTGAGCAGAGCGTTGAACGTGACCAGCAGCCCGTCCGCCTCGGCGATCGTCTCGCGCAGCGCCTCGGCGTAGCGCTGCGCGTCGGGTTTCTCGAGCAGCGTCACCTCGACCCGCGCCCGGAGCCGGGACAACGGCGTGCGCAGATCGTGCGCGATGTTGTCCGTCACCTGCCGCATGCCCAGCATCAGCCGCTCGATCTGGTCGAGCATGGCGTTGAGGTTGGCGGCGAGCTGGTCGAACTCGTCGCCGCTGCCGGAGACGGGGACGCGCTGCGACAGGTCGCCATGGATGATGCGCTCGCTCGTGCGGTTCACCGCTTCGACACGCTGCAGCATGTTGCGCGTCATCAGCAGGCCGCCGACGATGCCGAGCGCCAGCGTCAGCAGCGCCGACCAGCCGAGCGTGTGGGTGATGCGCGAGCGGAACGTCGCCGCGTCGCGCAGGTCGCGCCCAACCAGCAGCCGGTAGCCGCCGGGCAGCACGAACACCGAGGCCATGGCGGTGTGGGTCTCGTTCACGTCGCCGTGCCGCTCCTCGACCGGGAACTCGATCCAGCCGGGGCGGATCGGCGTCGCCTTCGGCCAGTGCGACAGGTTGCCGGCGAGCGGGTGCAGCAGCGGGTCGGTGATGAGATAGAGCGTATGGTCGGGATGGCCGGGCGCGCTGCGGTCGCCGATGATGTCGATGAGGCCGGCGAGCCCGCGCTCCTGGTACTGCTCGGCGAGGCCGCGCGATTCCGCGTCGAGCGTCGCCTCGGTCTGGCGCTGCGCGAAATCCGCGGTCGAGAAGTAGATGAACACCAGGACGGTGAGCACGGATGTGGCGAAGAGCGCGAAGTAGAGCGCCGCAAGTCGCACCGCATTTGTCTTGAGATAGCGCCACATGCCCGGCTATTCCGCGGCGAGCCGGTAGCCCGCGCCGCGCACCGTGTGCAGCAGCGGCCGGCCGAACCCCTTGTCGATCTTCTGCCGCAGTCGACTTATATGAACGTCGATGACGTTGGTCTGCGGGTCGAAATGATAGTCCCAGACGTTCTCGAGCAGCATGGTGCGGGTCACGACCTGCCCGGTCCGGCGCAGCATGAACTCGAGCAGCCGGAACTCGCGCGGCAGGAGCTCGATCTCCTGCCCGGCGCGGCGAACGCGGCGCGCGAGCAGGTCCATCTCGAGATCGCCTGCGACGAGCCGCGTCGTGGTCTGCAACCCGCCGCCGCGCCGCAGCAGCGCCTCGATGCGCGCCAGCAGCTCGGCGAAGGCGAAAGGCTTGACGAGATAGTCGTCGCCGCCGGCGCGCAACCCCTTCACCCGGTCGTCGACCGCGCCCAACGCGCTCAAGATCAGCACCGGGGTCCGCACCTCGGCGGCGCGCAGCGCGCTGATGAGCGCAAGCCCATCCATGCCCGGCAGCATCCGGTCGACGATCAGCGCGTCGTATCCGCCACCCGTCGCCATGAACAGTCCATCGCGCCCCTCGGCGGCGTGGTCGACGACATAGCCGCTCTCGTTCAGCCCCTTCACGATGTACGCGGCGGCCTCGCGATCGTCCTCGATGACGAGTACCTTCATGCGACAATCCCCGACCCGACCATAACGAGCGGCTGCACACCAGAAAAGGGGCGCGCGGCACGCGATGGGAACCGGCATGACAGTCGCCGCGTTTCCCCATCCGCAGACGAGAGCAGGTAGTACATGCAGTCCGAATCGCTGACGCAGGAAGGCGGGACCGCAAAAGCGAGGCGCGGTGCGTCGATCCTCATTGTCGAGGACGAGCCGCTGATCGCCAGCTACATCCGCGAGGTTCTCGAGGAATCGGGCTTCGTGGTCGCCGGGATCGCGTCCACCGGCGTCGAGGCGCTATCGCTGGTTGGCGAGCGCACGCCCGATCTTGCGCTGGTGGATATCAAGCTTGCCGGGCCGATGGACGGGATCGAGGTCGCGCTGCTGATGCGCAAGCGCTTCAACGTGCAATCGATCTTCCTCACCGCCGTCGCCGACACCGAGACGCTGACCCGCGCCCGCAGCGCGGCGCCGCTCGGATTTCTCGAAAAGCCGTTCCGTCCGAGCCAGGTCTTCAACGCGCTCCAGCTCGCGCTCGGCCACATGGATCGCGGCTGAGGCCTCAGCTCCAGGTGAGCCAGAGCGCGATCGCCCAGCCCAACAGCACCACCGCCCAGGCCTGACGATCGAACGGGGCATCGCTCATGGCCGCCTCCCTTGCTGCTGGAAACAGTAAGGAACAAATAGCGAACAAAGTCAAGCGGGCGGCGCGCTCAGCAGCTTGACCAGGCGATAGAGAAAGGTGCGGCTGTCATAGACCGACTGCACTGGCACATTCTCGTTGCGCCCGTGCACGCCGGTCGTGCCCGGCGCGACGAACAGGCCGGAGAGGCCGTAGGCGGGGATGCCGGCGCCACGCAGCCAGCGGCTGTCGGTATAGCCGCCGGACATGGTCGGGATCAGCGGCACGCCCGGCCACATCTCGCGCATCACCGTTTCGGCGGCCTTCAGGATCTCCGGGTCGGGCGGCGAGGGCGGGCTCTGCACCACGCGGCCGAGCGGCGTCACGGCGATGCGCGAATCGTCGAGCACGCGGACCAGCGTCGCCAGCACGTCGTCCGTATTCTCGTCGGGCAGGATGCGGCAATTGACGGTGGCGCGCGCATCCTGCGGCAGCGCGTTCTCGGCCTCGCCGGCCTCGAGCAGCGTCGCAACGCAGGTGGTGCGGATCTGCGCGTTCAAGGCCGGGCGGTCGGTGAGGGGCCGCAGCGCGACGGCCTCGGTCCGGCCGGCGAGCAGCGCCCGGATCGCATCGGCGACGGGCGGGTCCT
>Ga0070740_10006471_pt1 | contig 10249 bp, 4 predicted proteins | sample Coa_R2_FD_67286 | JGI IMG/M metagenome (GOLD analysis project Ga0070740, IMG submission 67286) | Surface soil microbial communities from Centralia Pennsylvania, which are recovering from an underground coalmine fire - Coalmine... | ecosystem: Environmental > Terrestrial > Soil > Unclassified ...
AGCAATATCGGCCTCGACTCGGCGTCGAACACGTTCAACGCCAACCGCGCCTTCATCCAGTGGGCCGGCTTCACCTTCGGCATCGCGCAGTCGTTCTTCGACTTCTACAGCGTGCCGGCGACGGCCTATTGGGGCGCCTACCCGGCCTCCGACACCGGCGATCCGGGCTGGATGGTGATGGGCTACACCGCGCAGTTCGGCAACGGCTGGTCGGCGACGATTGCCGCCGAACAGCGCCGCATCACCCAGATCATTGGGCCGACTGCGGTCGGCGGCGTTGTCGCTCCGGTGCAGACGTTCCCCGGCGACTACGGCGGCTTCCAGTCGCCGGACGTGGTGGCCAACCTGCGCGTCGACCAGGCCTGGGGCTCCGCCCAGATCATGGGCGCACTGCATCAGGTCAACGCGCTCTACTATGACGGCGCAAACGTCGATCTGTCGCCCACGAGCTTGGCGGCCGGCAATCCGAGCGACACCTGGGGCTTTGCGGTCGGCGGCGGTCTGAAGGTCAACACGCCGTTCATCGGCAAGGGCGACTACTTCCAGAGCCAGGTGACCTACGCCCAGGGTGCCTCTCGCTATGTGTTCTTCACCCCGAACACCAACTGGGCCAAGGTCGATGGCAACACCATCAGCCTCGGCCTGCTGAGCGACGGCGTCTATGGCGGCGTCCCCGGCTCTACTGCGAGCTCGGTTGAGCTCACCACCGCTTGGGGCGTGAACGCGGCCTACGAGCACTTCTGGAACATGCAGTGGAAGACCTCGGTCTACGGCGGCTACGCTGCGGTCAGCTACGACTCGCAGGCCAACGCCATGCTGTGCGCGGGCGAAGGTCTGGGAGCGGGCACTGGCACTGCCGCCGTGGCGCTTGCCGGTTGCGACAACAACTGGAGCACCTGGTGGGTCGGCAGCCGCACCCAGTGGAACGTCACCAGGGACTTCTACATGGGCGTGGACGTCTTGTACTCCAAGATGAACAGCCTCTCGACGCCGACCGGACTCGCTCCGGCGACGATCACAAACAGCTCGTGCCAGCTCGGCAGCTGCCGTGTCGACGACATCGACAACTGGATGGTTCGCTTCCGCGTGCATCACGACTTCTATCCGTGATCGCAAGCCTAGCGAACTGACGAACAAGACCCCCGGCGGGAAACCGCCGGGGGTTTCGGCCATCAAAGAATGCAGAGTTCCGTCGATGACAATTCACGTTGCCGCTCACGGCGCCCGCGATCTCGTCGAGCTTATTCGCCTGGAGCGGCGCGCGTTTGCCGCCAAACTGCGCATGGCGCGCGCAGTGCTCGGCTGGAGCCAAAGCGAACTGGGTCAGCGCGTCGGCCTCACGCAACGGGCCGTTCACAAACTGGAACAGGGCGGCACTGAGCCGCGGCGCGCGACGGTACACGCCATCGAGCAGGTCTGGCGTGAGGAGGGCATCGAATTCGAGGATCTTGCCGACGGCGGCTTCCGCGCCGCCGTGCGTTGTGCGGTTTTCGATCGGTCGGCATCGGACCGCCGCCTGCGCACCGATCTCGGCATCACCGCCATCCGCCGGGCCTAAGGCGCGCGCCTCACGTTCCGGTGGCTGTCTGCACCGCGCATTGCCTCCGGCGGAGAGCGGCTTTATATGCTCGCCCGGATATTCGGGCTTTTCGCTATGACCGTACGCATCTACAAGCCGGCCAAGACCGCCATGCAGTCGGGCCAAGCGAACACCAAGGAATGGGTGCTGGACTTCGCGCCCGAGACGCCGCGCGAAGTGGAACCGTTAATGGGCTGGACGTCGTCCGCCGATATGCGTCAGCAGATCAAGCTGCGCTTTGCGACGAAAGACGAAGCGGTCGCGTATTGCCAGCGTCATGGACTTGCCTACCAGGTGTTCGAGGCCAAGCCCGCCGCCCGCCGCAGCATTTCCTATTCGGACAACTTCGCCTTCAATCGCCGCGACGCCTGGACGCACTGATTATCGCTCCGCAGCGGTTGTCGCGAGCTTGCGTCCTTGTGTCGCCGCCCGCTGGCGCAACAAGGAAATGAACCGCTCCTCGGGCATCGGCTGCCCGAGCAGGAAGCCCTGGCCGTAATCGCAGCCCATGCTGACCAGAGCCACGGCGTCGGATGCCTTTTCGATACCCATGGCCACGGCGGTCTTGCCGAAATTGTGCGCGAGATCGATCACCGTCTTGCAGAGCGGTGCGTTGACTTTGTCGCTGCCGCAATCCGCGACGAACGCGCGGTCGAGCTTGAGTTCGGCGAATGGGAGTTCGCCGAGACGCGCAAGCGAGGAATGGCCGCGGCCGAAATCGTCGAGCGCAAGCCGGACGTTTAGCCGCTCGAGCTTCTTGGCAAGCTCACCCGCGAGCGCAAGATCGCTGATGATCTGCTCCTCCGGAACGTCGATGATCAGGCCCGCCCAATTCTCGGTGTTGGGCCGGTGTCTTTTGATGATCGCCTCGACCGGCAAATTGACCAGAGCCGGCACCGGCACGTTCAGCGTGAGCCGAAGGCTGATGCCCACATTGGCGAACGTCAGCCCGGCCTTGACGACGTTCTCGAGCGTCAGCTCGGCAAGCGCGGCCAGCGTATCGTCCTTGGCGCCCGGCATGAACGAGGCGGGCAGCACGATGCCGTGCTCCGGATGCCTGATACGGGCGTAGGCTTCGGCGCCGGCAAGCTGGCGTTTGCGTAACGCGATCTTCGGCTGATACCAGAATTCGACCCAGTTCTTGGCCAGCGCCTCGCCGAGATCGATGCGCGTCTCCGAAACCGGCGGCAGGCCGAGCTTGAGCTCGTTAAGAACCTTGACGACGGCCTCGGTCTCGAACGGCTTCTTCAACACCGGCAGCATGTTCAACCCGTGCTGCACGCCGATCGTCTTCACGTGCTCAAGAACGGCGGCGCCGCGCGCGCTCATCAGTTGTACGGCGCCGCGGAAATCGCTTTTGCCGAGAGCGACCATCGAGGCGATCGCATCGGACGATTCCAACGAGACGTTGTGAAACACCAGCGAAGGCGCGCGCTTGACATCGACATTGCGCATGGCGGCGCCATCGGCAAATTCGAAGGTGTCGAGGCCGTGTCCGTGCAGGATAAGCGACAAAAAATGCCGGATGCTCGGTTCCTCGTCGATCACGTAGCAAAGCGGGGCCTGACCCGGGGCGAGGGAGGGCGCGTCGAGCACCGAGGCGGCTGGTGGTGCGTCTGTTGTCGGTGAGACGGAAAGCTCGGGCATTGCAAATACGCGCTTGACCCGGCGGAGCGGCGCCGGGCCGCTATTGGTGTGGCAAACTTATTAACGTTGAGTTTCCTTGCCGCAGCGGCAAGCCATTGTATGGAAAAAGGAATTGGCGACCCCGGCTGGATTCGAACCAGCGACCCTCAGCTTAGAAGGCTGATGCTCTATCCGGCTGAGCTACGGGGTCGGCACCGCCCCGATTTACTCGCAGCGCGCGGTGAATGAAAGGTGCGTGCGCCTGCCGCCATGGCTAACCTGTGGCTGTCGAGGAATTCGTATGAGAATTGCCGACTTGACCTGCGCGGAATTGACCGCGCTCTACCGCCGCCGTGCGCTTTCCCCGGTCGAGGTCGCGCGCGACTGCTTGGCGCGAATTGAGGCCAACGCGCGCTTCAATGCCTTCATGCCCATTATGGCCGAGCCGGTGCTCGCGGCGGCGTCGGCCTCGGAGTCGCGCTGGCGGGAGAGCGCGCCGCTCGGTCCCATCGACGGCGTGCCGGCAACCGTCAAGGACAACATCTGGCTCGAGGGCTATCCGACGCGGCGCGGCTCGCGCACAAGCGACGAAGCGCCGGCGAGCGCGGATTCGCCCGCGCCGGCACGGCTGCGAGAGCAGGGCGCAGTCATCCTCGGCAAGACATGCCTGCCGGAGCACGGTTGGATCGGCGTCTGCCATTCGCCGCTCACCGGCATCACGCGCAACCCGTGGAACGAGGAGCGCACGCCCGGCGGTTCGACCGGTGGCGGCGCGGTCGCCGCGCTGCTCAGTTTGGGCCTCCTGCATCTCGGCACCGATGGTGCCGGTTCGCTGCGGATTCCCGCCGCCTTCACCGGCGTCGTCGGGGTGAAGCCGAGCTATGGCCAGGTGCCGACCTATCCGCCTTCCGCGCTCAATGTGCTGGCGCATCAGGGTCCGATCGCGCGGCGGGTCGAAGACGCCGCGTTGATGTTGTCGGTGATTGCCGCGCCGGATGCGCGCGATATGAGCGCGTGGAATTCAGCGCCGCCGGATTTCACCGCCGGGCTGCAGCAGGGCGTCAAAGGTTTGCGCATTGCGTTGTCGATGGGGCTCGGCCAGCCCATTGCGCTCGACGCAGACATCGAGACCGCCGTCGGCAAGGTGGCAAAGCTGCTCGAAGAGGAGGGAGCGATCGTCGAAGACGCCGATCCGCCGCTGGCGCGGGCGCCGGACATGATTCGTGCCATGTGGTGGCCTGTGATGAATGCGCTGGCGCAGGCGGTGCCGCCGCAACGCCGTGCCGAGATGGACCCGGGGCTGCTCGACATTGCCGAGCGCGGCAAGCGCTTCAGCGCGCAGGACTACATCGCCGCCTACAATGCGCGCACTGAACTGCACGCGGCGATGCTGGAATTTCATAAACGCTACGATCTCTTGCTGACGCCAACCATGCCGATCACTGCATTGAAGACAGGCTTGGTCGTGCCGGAGGACGGCCGCTTCGGCGACGACTGGATCAATTGGTCGCCGTACACTTATCCGTTTAATCTCACCCAGCAGCCGGCATGCTCGGTGCCGTGCGGGCTCTCGCGTGACGGCCTGCCGGCGGCTGCGCAGATCGTCGGCCCCATGCGGGCGGACGCCCTGGTGCTGCGGGCGGCGTGGACCGTCGAGCGCGCGCTGCCCATGCCGCCCCGGCCCCAATAGGAAACACTCTCGTTTTCAGCGTCTTACCGGCATGTACCTCTATCTAATGTGAATTATGAGGATAATTGCCGAAGACTTTTGTTTGACATGAAATACGTCCTGTGGGAGCCGCGCTAAAGCATCTCGCCATGCCCTCGACACCATGGCGGCATGTACTGATAGTCAGACGTGCCGCACTCAAGGAAGAGCGACGCGCCTTTCGGGAGGTCTCCAATGCTGCAGTTTGTTCGCGCCGGCTTTACCGCCGCGGTGCTGGCCTTTGCGCTGTTTCCGGCAATGGCTGCGGACAAGGCGTTTCAGCGCAGCGATCTCGACGAGGCTGCGATCAAGCTCGAGGCGCAGATCAAGCAGGATGCCGGGACGGTTACGACGCCGGTCGCCGGTCTGCGGCAGCAGGCGGATGCCGCCTTCCAGAAGCGCGATTTCCGCACCGGCATGCTCGTGCTCGGGCAACTGGTTACGGCGGCGCCGAACGACGCGGCGAACTGGCTGCGGCTCGCCAGCGCCATTCGCCAAATCGTGCCCCGCGATGCGCGCGAAAAAGCGCTGTTGCTCGATCGCGCCTCGACCGCCGCCTACATCGCTTATCAACGGACTACCGACCGCAAAGTCGAAGCCGATAGTCTGGCGCTGCTCGGCAGGATACTGGCTGAGCGGCAGGTTTGGCGGCCGGCACTCGACGCCATGCACTTGTCTCTGAGCTTGCGCGAGACGGCGGATCTGCGCAGCGATTACGAGCAAATGCGCGTCGAGCATGGCTTTCGTCTGCTCGACTATTCGGTGGATTCCGATGCCGTTTCGCCGCGCGCTTGTTTCCAGTTTTCCGAGAGCCTGCCCGGCCGCGGGACAGATTTTTCGCCATTTGTTGTGGTTGCCGGTCAGGACAAGCCGGCAATCTCGCTGAATGAGAAGCAGCTTTGCGTCGAAGGCCTGAAACATGGCGAGCGCTATCAGATCACGCTGCGCGCCGGACTTCCGTCGACGGTGCATGAGACGCTGACGAAGTCGGCCGACTACACGGTCTTTGTCCGCGACCGCAAACCGTTCGTGCGCTTCTCCGGCAAAGCCTATGTGCTGCCGAAAACCGGCCAACGCGGCATCCCCGTGCTCAGCGTCAATACCCGTGCAGTCGAGATCGCTGTCTACCGCGTCGGTGACCGCAATCTGATCGACACGCTGCTGGGGTACGAATTTCAGCGGAATTTGTACGACTATCAGGCCAAAGCACTGGCCGACCGCAGTGGGGCCAAAATTTGGACCGGTGAACTCGCTGTTGAGTCGAAGCTCAACACGGAAGTCACGACCGCATTTCCCGTCGAGAAGGCGCTGGGCAGCCTTGGTCCCGGCGTCTACGTGATGACAGCGGCGCCGAAAGAGGCCTTGGCGAAGGACGATGACGTCGCCACGCAATGGTTCGTCGTTTCCGATCTCGGCCTCTCCGCCTACACGACCCCCGACGGTATCGACGTTTTCGTGCATTCGCTCGCCAGCGCGGAGCCGAGCGCGTCGGTTTCCGTACGCCTCATCGCGCGCAACAATGAAGTGTTGGCGACGGGACAGACCGACGGCAACGGACGTTTGCACTTCGCCGCGGGGCTTGCGCGCGGAGAGGGCGGCCTCGCGCCGGCCGCGATCGTCGCCAGCGTCAAAGGCGATTACTCATTCCTCAGCTTGAAGGCTCCCGCTTTCGATCTTTCCGACCGCGGCGTCAGCGGACGTGAGCAGCCGGCCGGACTTGACGCATTTGTTTTTACCGAGCGCGGCGTTTACCGCACGGGCGAGACCGTTCACGTCACCACGTTGTTGCGCGATGGACATGGCGTGGCGGCGCCGCAACTGCCGCTGACCCTGGTGATGCAGCGGCCCGACGGTGTCGAATATCGGCGCGTCCTGATGCAGGACGGCGGTCTCGGCGGCCGCGCCTGGGACGTGCCGATTGTCTCCTCGGCCACGAGCGGCACCTGGCGCGTGGCTGCGTACACGGACCCGAAGCGTCCGCCCATCGGCGAGGTCACTTTCCTGGTCGAGGACTATGTGCCCGACCGGCTCGAATTCACTCTCACTACGCAGGCAAAAACAATTTCGTCGTCCTCGCCCGCCGAGGTCTCCGTCGACGGCCATTTCCTCTATGGTGCGCCGGCGTCCAATCTCGAACTCAGCGGCTCTGTCGTCATCGCGGCTGCGAAGGAGCGCGACGGATTTCCCGGCTACGTCTTCGGGATAAGCGATGAGATGGTAACGGCACAACGTTTGGAGTTGACCGGTCTGCCGCAGACCGACGCCGCTGGAAGAGCAACGTTTCCGATCGAGCTCGACAAGCTCGCGCCGTCGACCCGGCCGCTGGAGGCTCGGGTCGCCATTAGCATGGCCGAGTCCGGCGGCCGGGCGGTCGAGCGCAAATTGACGCTTCCGGTCAAACCCGACGCGGTAATGATCGGCGTCAAACCAAATTTCTCCAGCCGATCGCTCGAAGATGGAGGCAAGGCCGATTTTGACGTGGTGATGGTTGGGCCCGACGGCAGCAGGCAGGCGGCCAAGGATTTGCACTACGAGCTGCTGAAAATCACCTCGACCTATCAATGGTACCGGCAGAACGGCCACTGGGAATACGAACCGGTGAAGCGCACGGAGCGGGTGGTCGACGGCAGGCTCGATGTTGCCGCGGACAGCACGGGGCGGCTGTCATTGCCGGTTAAATGGGGTCGCTATCGCCTCGAAGTGTCCTCCGGCGACCTTGTCACGTCGCTCAACTTTGACGCCGGCTTCTACGCCGAGTCGCGCTCCGACACGCCGGACCTGCTCGAAATCGCGCTCGACAAGCCGGACTACAAACCGGGCGAGACGATGAACGTCGCGGTGACGGCGCGCAACGCCGGCAATCTGACCCTCAATGTCTTCACCGATCGCCTTGTTGCCAGCCAATCGCAGGACGTAAAAGCAGGCGCGGCGCGCGTGCGCCTGACCGTCGGCAAAGACTGGGGCACGGGCGCTTATCTCGTCGCGACCTTGCGTCGACCGCTCGACGCATCGGCGCAACGCATGCCGGGGCGCGCGATCGGTGTACAGTGGTTCAGCATCGAACGCACCGCACATATATTGCCGGTAGCGTTGACGTTGCCGCCGACGGTGCGGCCGAATTCCAAGCTCACGGTGCCGATCAAACTCGCAGGTCTTGCTGCCGGCGAAGAGGCGCGCGTGGTCGTCGCCGCCGTCGATGTCGGCATTCTCAACCTCACCAATTACAAGCCGCCCGCGCCCGATGACTATTACCTAGGGCAACGTCGGCTCACCGCCGAAATCCGCGATCTGTACGGGCAGCTCATCGATGGCATGCAGGGCGCAGTCGGGCAATACCGCTCCGGCGGCGACGCCGGCGCCGAACTCAGCGGTTCTCCGCCGACGCAGGCGCCGCTCGCCCTCTTCTCGGGCATTGTGAAGGTTGCCGCCGACGGAACGGCGCAGGTGAGCTTCGACATACCGGCATTCGCCGGCACTGTGCGGGTGATGGCGGTCGCTTGGAGCAAGGACAAGGTCGGGAAGGCCAGCGGCGATGTGATTGTGCGCGACCCTGTGGTGCTGACCGCGACGTTGCCGCGCTTTCTGCGCACGGGCGATCGTGGCGCCATCCAGCTCGAACTCGACAACGTAGAAGGATCAGCCGGCGATTACGCTATCGTCGTCAATGCGGAAGGTGCCGCCACAATCGAGTCCGGCAAGCAGACGCTCAAACTCGAGGCCAAACAACGCGCCCGTCTGTCGCTACCGGTGACGGCCTCGGTGGCCGGCGCCAGCAGCATCGATGTGAGCGTCAGCGGCCCGAACGGATTTGCCTTGGACCGCGTCTATTCGCTCGATGTCCGGCCGGCGACGCAGACGCTTGTCCGCCGCACCGTGCGGGCGCTTGCGCCGGGCGAGACGCTGACTCTGAACAAGGACATGTTCGCCGATTTTGTGCCGGGTACCGGCAGGGCGGCACTGTCTGTGGCAATTTCGACCTCGCTCGACGCGGCCGCTTTGCTTAATGCGCTCGATCACTACCCCTTTACGTGCTCCGAGCAGACCACGAGCGTCGCTATGGCGATGCTCTATGTGAAGGATTTTGGCGCTGAAGCGCGTATATCGGTGTCCGGCGACATCAATCAGCGTCTGCAAGATTCGATCGCACGGCTGTTGTCGCGTGAAGATGCCAACGGCTCGTTCGGTCTATGGGGCGTCGGTGGCCAGGACGTCTGGCTCGATGCTTATGTTACTGATTTTCTCACGCGCGCGCGGGAGCACGGGTTGCAAGTGCCGCAGACAGCTTTCCAGCTGGCGCTCGACCACTTGCGCAATTACGCGGCCAATGCGGGCGATCCTGACAAGAATGAGGGTGGCGATCTCGCCTATGCCCTTTACGTGCTCGCGCGCAACGGCATCGCGCCGCTCGGCGACCTGCGCTACCTTGCCGATGTCAAGCTCGGCAATATCAAAACGCCGCTCGCCAAAGCGCAGATCGCCGCAGCGCTTGCAATGCTCGGTGACAAAACGCGTGCCGAGCGCGTGTTTGCGGCGGCGCTTGGCGCACTTCCCACGCAGCCGCAGATCGAGCGCGGTCGTGAAGACTTCGGTTCGCCGTTGCGCGACTCCGCGGCCCTGGTGACGCTCGCCTCCGAAGGCGGGGCGCTGCCGCGCACCATCGACGATGCGGTTGCCCGCGTCGACGCAGCCCGCGCGTTGTCAGCCGAAACCTCGACACAAGAGGACGCCTGGCTGGTGCTGGCGGCGCGCTCGCTCGCCAAGAAACTCAATGCTATCTCGATCAGCGTCAACGGCGACAAGCGGCAAGGCACGCTGTATCGCAGCCTCAATCCCGATCAATTGGAAGCCGCGCTCCAGGTCACCAACACCGGTACGGACACCGTTCAGGCGGTGGTCTCCGTATCTGGCTCGCCGACAACGCCTGAGCCCGCTGCGGACCGCGGGTTCAAGATCGAGCGTGCTTACTACACGCTTGGCGGAAAACCGGCGGACATCACGACAGCGAAGCAGAACCAGCGCTTCGCCGTCGTTCTCAAGGTGACCGAGCCGCAGCCACAGTTCGGTCGCGTCATGGTCGCCGATTACCTGCCGGCCGGCTTCGAAATCGACAATCCGCGTCTGGTCTCTTCCGGCGACACCGGTACGCTGCCGTGGATTACCGACGCTGTCGAACCGGCAAGCACAGAGTTCCGCGACGACCGTTTCACCGCGGCTTTTGACCGCAGCTCGGATTCGCCGCCGGTGTTTACAGTTGCCTATGTGGTGCGCGCAGTGACGCCGGGGACGTACGTGCTGCCGCAGGCGAAGGTGGAAGACATGTATCGGCCGGATCGCTT
>Ga0070740_10006472_pt1 | contig 10248 bp, 6 predicted proteins | sample Coa_R2_FD_67286 | JGI IMG/M metagenome (GOLD analysis project Ga0070740, IMG submission 67286) | Surface soil microbial communities from Centralia Pennsylvania, which are recovering from an underground coalmine fire - Coalmine... | ecosystem: Environmental > Terrestrial > Soil > Unclassified ...
CCGTAAATTTCGACGATGCGGCCTTTGGGTAATCCGCCAATGCCAAGAGCGATGTCTAACGAAAGTGATCCGGTGGAAATTTCTTCAATATCCGGAACATCAGCGGCATCATCACCCAGACGCATCACCGTGCCTTTGCCGAACTGGCGTTCAATTTGGCTTAACGCCGCGGCCAGTGCCTTTTTTTTATTCTCTTCCATACTGTATTCCTTCTACATATTGTTTGTCGGTGGGTCATAATCCTTGCATCCCGAGGATAGTTACAGGCATCGGGAGACAGAGGAACAGGGGAGACTTTATTTATAACCTGTAATCCCCAAATGGGAAAGCGTTTTATTGCAGGAAAATTGACTGGATCCCGCGCATAATGCGCGGGACGTGCTGCGGCTTTGCTGGGGCGTCGTCCCGCGGCTCGACCGCGGGATCCAAACCTCAAAACTCAAAGCTCACCTGGTGGATCAGATTAATTTTTGATCATAAGCCAATGGTTAAATAACAAATTAATTAATCAAATATTTCCTTTCTTAAGGTTCTCTTAAGAATTCACCCCGTAGAATACCCGCGCTTTTGACATTATAAAAATGGAACGAGGAAGAATAATCATTGTCAGATGAGTGATAACTTTTATTAATAATAAGGGAGAAGTTGTAATGTCCAGTCCAAGACCAAAGCGAAAAGCAGAAGATGAAATTCTTGTAGCCGATACCGAACATCATGACGATGTTGTTGAAGTTGAAAGAACGAGTGCCCTGCAGAGATTTTCGCAAGTTGCCTACAGCTATACGGTAGATGGTGTTGCGATGACTACCGTTTTAACAACCGAATTCATTCCAGACGTCCTGCCTCAGCCATATAAAGAAATGGTGAGAACCGGTCTTGTGCTGGCTGATATTACTACTATGGATGCTATTCATGCTGTCACTGAACGTAAACATCCATTTTCCGGTTTCGATGCTTTTACACCAGTGAAATATACGCTTTCATTTATTCCGCCGGTAGCGACCAGTGTTGGCGTCGGTTTCCTGATTGAAGCTTATGGACCTGCTGTTATGGCTTCCAACAATCCAGCATTACAAGTAGTCGGTATGGTTCTCCAGAATCCGTTGGCGCATACCGGAGTAACGGCATTAGTTGCTTATGCGGAATTTGGATTGACCAAAAAATTAATCGAATGCTGTAAGAAGCCCGGACAAACCAATGAAGAAGCTGGACGCAATTTGCTGCAGATTGGAATCAAGGTAGTGACCAATGTTGTCGAGCCAATCGCCATGTATGAAGCACTGCGCATGACTTTACTGATGGCTGGACAGGAAGGGGTATTGCATAACCAGTATTTCCCGCTCATCGTTGTCGGCTTTGATCAGATGTTGAAGATGTGGGGCCACATGAGCCGTATTCCACACCCAATGGAAGATCTGGCAGTGAAGGAAGAGCGGCGCCCGCAAGCTTCTGACGAAGAATCGCTCCTGGGTCATGATTTGCAGCCATCCAGACCGTCTAACAGTGCCATCGCCAAAGGTGTTGCTTATTACGGCGTGCGTTTCGCGGTAGTTGCTACTGCTGTCAGTTATGGAACGTTAGAGCTCTTGAATTACATGCAAGCTGAAACCGACCAGGAAAAGCTGGAAAGCCGCGATCGTCTCCTCAACCTCGTTGCTCTTACTGGCGCAGTGGGTGTTGGAGAGCAAGTAGCTGATTTAACTGTAAAGTTAGGTGGATTCATCTGGTCCAAAGTCAGCAGCAACTGTTCATCCATGTTTGGCGGACGCAGACAGCCCATTTCCACGCCTGTGGTGGAAGAGGTACAAGAAAATACCTTGAGGAAATCACAGTGAGATAATCGGATTATTCCGATACGCAAAGGGGCGCCATGGCGCCCCTTTTAGCTTGTATGTGGCTGACAGGGTTACTTTACCAATTCCAGCAATCTCTCCAGTGCTGTTGCCATTGCCGCCAGGCGTATCGCCTGTCTGTCGCCAGAAAACAGATTGAGTTCAGTAATGGTTTCCTGGTTCCGCCTGCTCCAGGCTATCCAGACAGTTCCCACGGGTTTTTCCGTTGATCCGCCATCCGGACCTGCAATGCCTGTGATGGCGATGCCGAGATCCGTGCCGCTATTGCGCAGCGCTCCTTCCGCCATTTCGCGTGCGGTTTGTTCGCTGACTGCGCCCCATTGATCGAGGGTAGCCTTTTTGACATCCAGCATTTCCATTTTTGCGGTATTGCTGTAGGTGACATAACCGCGCTCAAACCAGTCAGAACTGCCCGATATGCTGGTCAGCCAGTAACTGAGTCCGCCGCCAGTGCAGGATTCTGCGGTTGCCAAGGTCAACCCGCGCTGTTTTAACTCACTCGCCACGTCAGGGACGAGTATTCTCAATGCATTCACCATGTTCTTTACCTTCATCCTGAGTCAGGGTATATAAGCTTAGGTTATTTTCGGCAAAAAATTTCAAATCGTTTGATTAGATGGAATTATGACATGGCGCTATCGATGAATGATACCTACCGCGATCACACGCCCATGATGCAGCAATATTTGCGTATCAAGGCTGATTATCCGCATACACTGCTGTTTTATCGCATGGGTGATTTTTACGAATTATTTTATGACGATGCGCAAAAAGCAGCGCGCCTGCTGGGTATTACCCTGACAGCACGTGGACAGTCTGCCGGCAAGCCCATTCCAATGGCAGGTGTGCCATTTCATTCTGCGGAATCCTATATCGCAAAACTGATACGCCAGGGATTATCGGTTGCCATTTGCGAGCAAATTGGTGATCCCAAACCGGGAGCTGGGCCAGTGGAGCGACAGGTTGTCAGGATTTTGACCCCTGGCACGGTTAGTGATGCTGCCTTTCTGTCTGACAATCAGGATAATTTATTACTCGCCTTGTTCCAGCTGGATCATGTCTATGGATTAGCAGTACTGGATATCAGCGGCGGCCGGTTTCATTTGCTGGAAGTCAAGGGTGACGAAGCACTGATCAGCGAGCTGGCGCGGTTGCGGCCAGCAGAATTGCTGGTCAGCGATGACTGGGACCACACTGTGCTGCGCGATTATCAAAACCAGGTGCGCAGGCGTTCTCCCTGGGAATTTGATTTTGAGACATCCGTACGCTTATTGACGGAACAGATGCAAACCTATGATTTGCAGGGATTCGGTTGCCAGGAAATGCGGGCTGCACTGTGCGCGGCCGGCTGCCTGTTGCAATATGCCAAAGAGACGCAACGCGCTGCCATGCCGCATATCCGCACTATTCATATCGAGAGACGCGAGGAGAGCCTGATTCTCGATGCAGCGTCAAGGCGCAATCTTGAGTTGACTACAAACCTTTCCGGCGGTGAGGAAAATACGCTGGCATCGGTGCTGGATCAAACGCGCACGGCCATGGGCAGCCGGATGCTGAAGCGCTGGCTAAACCGTCCGCTGCGCGATCGCAGCATACTGAATGAAAGACAGGAAAGCATTCAGCAACTTATCGATCAACATAGCTATGCCGCGATACAGAAAATACTGCGTGATGTCGCTGATCTGGAACGCATACTGGCGCGCGTTGCACTAAAGACGGCGCGGCCGCGGGATCTGGTTGCCCTGCGCTCAACCCTTGCGCTCCTGCCCGAACTGCAGCGGCAGCTGCATGCTTTTACTTCAGCAAGATTAGTGGCATTGAAAAACTCGATTGGTGAATATCCGGAATTGCATGATTTGCTCGCGCGCGCCTTTATCGAGAATCCACCGGTCACGATCCGTGACGGCGGTGTCATTGCACGCGGTTATGATGCGGAGCTGGATGAGTTGCTGGCGATGAGTGAAAATGCCGGTGATTTTTTAATTAAGCTGGAAGAGCAGGAAAAGCAGCGCACCGGATTATCTACACTCAAGGTTGGATATAACCGTGTGCATGGTTATTACATTGAAATCAGCCGTGCCCAGGCGCAGGTCATTCCAGCGGATTACATCCGCCGACAAACCCTGAAGAATGCCGAACGTTTCATTACCCCGGAACTGAAAGCCTTTGAAGACAAGGCGCTGAGTGCGCGTGACCGTGCGCTCGCCCGGGAAAAAATGTTGTATGACGAATTGCTGGACAAGCTCATTCCGGAAATTCCCGGCATGCAAGCCTCGGCCAGTGCGATTGCAGAAGTCGATGTGCTCGCCAATTTTGCGGAACGGGCGGCGCATTTAAACTGGTGCCGGCCAGAGCTTACTGAAGAAACAGAAATTCAAATCACAGATGGCCGGCACCCGGTTGTTGAGAGTGTGTCACAGCAGCCATTTGTGCCCAATGATGTCAAACTGGATGGCAGGCAGCGAATGTTAATTATTACCGGCCCGAACATGGGCGGCAAATCGACGTATATGCGGCAAATTGCATTGATTACGCTGATGGCGCATATCGGCAGTTATGTGCCGGCGCGCGCTGCGCGAATTGGTGTGATTGACAGGATTTTTACCCGCATTGGCGCAGCTGATGATCTGGCGAGCGGCCGTTCCACCTTTATGGTGGAAATGACTGAAACCGCGAATATCCTGCACAATGCAACAGCGCAAAGCCTGGTATTAATGGATGAAATCGGACGCGGTACCAGTACTTTCGATGGATTATCGCTAGCCTGGGCGTGCGCGCATTATCTGGCCCAGGGCATTCGTGCGTTTTCTCTTTTTGCAACGCATTATTTTGAACTGACCTCGCTCGCGGATGAAATTTCCACGGTGCACAATGTGCATCTCGATGCCACAGAACACGGCGACAAGATTATTTTCCTGCATACTGTGCAGCCGGGTCCTGCGAACCAGAGTTATGGCATTCAGGTGGCTCAGCTTGCGGGTGTGCCGCGCTCCGTGATTCAGCGCGCCAAACAGAAATTGCAGGAGCTTGAACAACAGGCTTATGTGCATATCGCGGAATATTCTCCTGTTCCCGAACAACGAGATCTATTCACGGAAGCGGAAAAAGAGCATCCGGTCATCACCCAGCTGCAGGCTATTAATCCCGATCAATTAAGCCCGAAAGAAGCCCTGGATCTTTTGTATCAACTGAAGGCGGAAGCTGGGAGGTAAGCCTGTTGACTATTGAATAAAATATTTTTAATTAAACCATTCCACGCTTTTACTTCCGTATTGCTAATAATAATTTCAGCAATACTCTTGCTCCTGTGCCTTATTTATAAGAAGTTATTTATGAGGCAAATCAAGTATTTGATTATTTTATATATATTCCTCTCGCGCGCAGGCTGTGGTTAATCGTCCTCTCTATCATGGTGCTATAATTAAAAAAACAAATCGCTTTAGCGATCATAATCTACGAGGAGTAAGTCATGCTGAATACACGTATTGTTCCTGATATCGATACCAGCAAAAATATAATAATTAACAATGCTGATGAACTAATCAATATTCTTTGTTTTCGTTTCCTGGCAAATATTACACCGTTTATACCAGAGGAATTAATAGATCAAGATCCCTTCAAACCATTTTTTACAAAACAATATGAAGGCCGAAAATATCAAGATCTGGCAACGTATCGAGCAAGTGGGGCTTATGGAAATTTTTACACAAAAGTCATGTTGGCACTCGAAGATTTTTTTGAAGAAAAGCTTGAGGAGCTACGCGGTTATGAAGGTGATACAGAATCGATTAAGGAATGGAAACAAAAATATAAACCGCTATTAGATGCTATTTTTGCCAATCAAAATGAAGCACTTGAAATCACCGCAGATTTTATCAAGGATTCTACAACTACAAAGTCACGCTCCAAACTGAAAAAAGACATCGAGAAAAAGCTTTCGATATCAGGGAAAGCAATCAATGAGACAACCGCACTGGATGTCGACTCCTGGACGGGTGCGGTAAAAAAATACACTAGCAGTGATGTTAAGCCGTTAACTGTCACAAGCTTGCATACGGTGCGTGAATATGAATACAAAAATAATGCAGATTTACCTGTAGAATATCGTATTGGTACGCAAGGGGAATATCACAAGGGCTTGCCGCGTGTAAACCCTCTCTTTGAAGCATGGGCGAAAGTTAATGCACCAGATACCCTGGGTGCAGATGAAATTTTCCATGTTTACATTAATAACCTGCCTACTACAAAAGGCAAAAAACTTGAGACCAATCTGACTGCAGAGCTACACAAGGCAGAAGCAAGAAACCCTCATGTGGCGGTTATTACGCTGCCTGCCAATCGCTGGCTGCTGAGTCAGGATGAAATCAAGGAACATGCCCCGCTTAGCTCTAAGGACTTGAATCGTAATCTAATAAATATTGTCCGTATTCTGGCCGATGAAACAAAAGGCGAAGAATACGATTTTAAAATGAGTGCTAATGTAAGAAAAAAATTGTATGGCGCAGACAATCGTCAATTCAAGGATGATGTCCTTGAACTGTTGAAAAAAAGTTTTAAAGATACTTTGGGTGTTGATATCGATGTTGATGTAGAGCTTGACGAGCAGGGTAAAATTCAAAAAATTAATGTTGATAACAAGGGTGCTCAAATTTCTGGCGCACAATTACAGGCAGCCTATTTTCATTTTATCAAATTTGAATTTACCAATTACATCCTGGAAACACTCAAGCCAAAAAGCTTTAATATGTCTTGTTTTGATGCCATTGACAGAGGCGGCGCCTCTTCTGCGTATTACAATCTTGTCAAATCCATTGAATTGGATAACCCTATGACTCAAGATGAATTCAATCGCGCCCTGCATGCGGCGCCAACCATGGTAAAAGGACGCCCGATGAATCATCAAATTGACATGTTATGGAATACGATTGATGCGTATGTGACGAAAAATCAAAAAACAAAAGATATACCCGATTGGCTAAATGAATGGCGTTATGTCCATGCTCCCAAGGAAAGTAAACAATACAAGGAACCATTGTATGTATTACACCGTTATTTATTTGAACTGCAAGATCGTAAGGAAGAAAGAAAATCATTTTTATTTATCCCGGGCGGAATAGACAAAACAACAAAAATCACCGCTGCACAGCTGCTTCTTGATGCGATCAAGTCCAAACCTAAAAAATCTCTTAATGAGAATACATTAACGGAGCAACAGTATGCTGCTTTGCATGATGGCGATTTAGGCAAGATTTACAAGTTGTGCAAACAAAAAAAATTATTATCGGTGGTGCCAATAACACATGGAAAAAGTCTTGTTCATAGGCAACAATGATTCTCTTGCAAGGGAGTCATTTCTCCTGTGGAATTTGTCCCAGGAAACTTTCCAGGTCTGCCACCTGATCTTCATGCAGCTCAATATGCTGGCCGCGGCGCAAGCCGGCGGGCAAATACACATTTCCGAACCGGATCCGAATAAGCCTGCTCACGGTAAAGCCAAGTGCTTCCCAGAGACGGCGGACCAGGCGGTTGCGTCCTTCCTTGACAGTGACGTGATACCAGTGGTTTGAACCGCTGCCGCCGGCATCGATTATTTGATCAAACCGGGCCATGCCGTCTTCGAGGTGTACGCCTTTTTGCAGTCTGCCGATGATTTCCGGCGTGACATCGCCGCGTACGCGCACAGCATACTCGCGCTCAATTTCCGAACTGGGATGCATGAGGCGATTGGCGAGTTCGCCATCGTTGGTAATCAGTAATAATCCCGATGTATTGAAATCCAGCCGGCCGACGCAAATCCAGCGGCTGTTACGAATGATGGGGAGGCGTTCAAAAATGGTTGGACGTCCTTCAGGGTCATGCCGGGTACACATTTCACCTTCGGGCTTGTGATAAAGAAGAACACGACTTTTCTGGTTTTTACTCCTGATCAGTTTGATTTCCCGGCCATCGACACACACCTTGTCGTGATAAGTCATGCGATCACCAATGGTAGCGACTCTGCCGTTAACAGTGATTCGGCCTTCCTGTATCCAGGTTTCAACTTGCCGGCGTGAACCGACACCCGCATTGGCTAATATTTTCTGAATTTTTTCGGACATGTATACTGCTCAGTTTTATCTATGATGAAATGTAAATTAGCTGTTTAATGTTTACTTGCTTTTTATACCCCGGATTTACTGCCATTGCGCCTAAACTTAACCTACCGTTCCCTTAACCTTAACATGTCATTGTGTCATTGTCTGAATTACTTATTGTCATTCCTGAGTTACTTACTGTTTCCCGAGTTACTGTTTCCCGAGTTACTTGCTGTTCCCCGACTTACTGTTTCCCGAGTTACTTGCTGTTCCCCGAGTTACTGTTTCCCGAGTTACTGTTTCCCGAGTTACTTGCTGTCATTCCCGCGAAGGCGGGAATCCATATGAAAATCTTACTATATCCATACTCAAACGCACGCTTTATCTTTGCTGGTTGTTTACCAGGCTAAGGTGTTTTATAAGCCTGGATTCCCGCCTTCGCGGGAATGACAGCACTGTTCTCTGGCTCCCGCCTTCGCGGGAATGACAGCACTGTTCTCTGGCTCCCGCCTTCGCGGGAATGACAGCACTGTTCTCTGGCTCCCACCTGCGCGGAAGTGACAGCCTGATTTCATTTTCATGGGAGTGATGCAAAACACATTATGTTGATTTTTACTCTCCATGAAATACATGAACTAGCCTGTTGCTAATTCCTCTTCATCGTTTTGTGCATTGTTATCATGCGCATTCTGGTCTTGAGTATTCTCCAGCGCTGCATCAATCGCAATCACATTGCTTTCTTCAGAAAGCGTCGCTTCGCGCTCATCAGGTATCTGCTCGCTGTCGCCGGGCCCCACTTTGCTATTTTCCAGTGCAAGCTGGACTTGCAGCTGCTCTTCCTGGGCAGTCAGGTCTTTGAATTCTGCCAGGGTAGGTAAATCAGACAATGATTTCAGATTGAAATAATCGAGAAATTCTTTTGTTGTTCCATAAATTGCGGGTTTGCCTGGAACTTCGCGATAACCAATGACCCGAATCCATTCTCTTTCCTGCAGGGTTTTCATGATGTTGGTGCTCACGGTGACGCCGCGAATCTCTTCAATTTCAGCCCTGGTGATAGGCTGCTTATAGGCGATAATTACCAGCGTTTCCAGGAACGCCCGCGAATAGCGGGGGGTGCGCTCTTCCCAAAGCTTGGAAAGCCACGGGCTAAGTTCAGTCTTGGCCTGGAAACGATAGCCGCTCGCGACTTCCTGCAGCTCAATGCCGCTATTTTCATGTTGATGGCGCTCCTTCAGCAGGGCGAGTATGGATTTGATATCGGCCGAGCTCGGGCGCTCATCCTCTGGAAATAAATTCTGCAATGACACTACAGTCAATGGTGCGCCAGCAACCATCAAGGCAGCTTCAATAATGGCCTGCATTTTTTCAAGTGTCATTAAGGACATAAGTTGTCTCCTCAGTGCTTAGGTGGAAGTCTTGATGCCATCCAGCAAATTTCAATGTGTACATGCTAGCAAAAAGTTGGGATTTAACATACATTTTCCATCTTTAAAACAATGTATGCGTCCCGGCGATTCGCGTTTCGTCCTGAAGGGCCAAAACGGTTAGATATTAACATGCCAACAAATTTGATCCGATCATTATACAACATCAAGCCTGAACATCGGGGCGGGGTAATCACAATTGGTAATTTCGACGGGGTCCATCTTGGGCATCAGCAGCTGATAGCCAAGACCATCGAGCAGGCAAAAAAACTCGGCAAGCCGTCAATTGTCATGACGTTCGAGCCGCATGCGTTCGAGTTTTTTGCACCCGACCAGGTGACCATCCCCAGGCTTACTCGCATGCGGGAAAAATTTTATGCGCTCGCGGAGTGCGGCGTGGATTGTGTGTTAATATTGCCATTTAATCAATATCTTGCAAACTTGTCTGCAACTGATTTCATAGCAAAAATCATTCACCAGAGCCTGCGTCCGGCACACATCGTGATAGGTGACGATTTCCGGTTTGGCCGTGGCAGACAGGGTACGTTTGACACATTGAGATCCGCTGGTGAGACTCTCGGATTTACCGTCCAAGCGATGCCTACCGTTATGGTAAACGGAGAGAGAGTCAGCAGCACGCTGGTTCGCAAAGCACTCGCTGAAGGCGATCATCAGCTGGTAAAGCGATTGTTAGGCCGTTCCTATGCCATGTTGGGACGGGTACGGCGCGGTGACCAGCGCGGCCGTGAATTCGGCTTTCCGACAGCCAATATTTACCTGCACCGGAAATTGACCCCTGTGCGGGGTGTCTATACGGTTTTCATGCATGGGATCGCTGGCCGCCCCTGGCCTGGTGTGGCTAATGTGGGAGTTCGTCCGACTGTCGATGGAACA